>Ga0307379_10002263_pt1 | contig 28775 bp, 36 predicted proteins | sample UN2MG_FD_202237 | JGI IMG/M metagenome (GOLD analysis project Ga0307379, IMG submission 202237) | Soil microbial communities from Risofladan, Vaasa, Finland - UN-2 | ecosystem: Environmental > Terrestrial > Soil > Coastal area > Acid sulfate soil | place: Finland: Risofladan, Vaasa | collected...
ATTGATCATCACAAGAAAGACTTGCTTGATTGCATCAGGTTTCTTACCAAAATCAAAAAGACTTTCACAATGGATGAAATTCATGATCTGCTATCCAAGTATGGTAAGAATGGGCAAGGAAGAACAGGGAATTATAATACCATTGTAAGAGCTATGGTAGAAATGGGATTATTGATATCTAATGATGGTATTTATAGTCCTTCACCTGTATTTACTTATTGCATGAGATAACCTGAATGGGGAAGTAGGCTTTTAGCTTGCTTCCCCTTTTTTATTTTATAGGTATTTTTCTTATTACTTTATAGAATTCATCTCTTGAATCATCTGGAATAGTCAAAACTATTTTTCTTCTATGACTAGCACTCCATTTCATGACTTCAATTATAGGAGTATCTGAATCGAAAATTTTTGTCTCCTGCCACATTGTACCTACGGATTCATTTCCATCAACTTCATCTTTTATAGCTACTATCTTCATATAAAACCCCTTTTTTTCAGTTTCATTTTTACTTTACTCTTATTTGAAATTTTCCTAAATCTAGGATCATTACTAATAAATCCTTTTACTGATTGATCTTCTGGATCTACAAGAGTTGCTATAGCATACATTTCCTGTAACGAAAGAACTCCTTTAGGATCATGACAAGTACACTCCGTTATTCTGTTCTGTCCTGTTAATCCAATTTCATAATGACTACATTTTGCAAATACCTTACCGAATTCTGTTCTACAATATTGTAAACTTTTACAATCAGCACAAATTCCTATAAAATCTTTAAGAAGTTTTAAGTCATTACCTCCAGAATAAGAACTATATGAATCCATTCCTAATTCTGTAGCTTTTGATTCTAATTCTTCCTCTATGTTTTCTCTAGTAGTTTGTTCAAGATCGGTTAATTTTGGCATGTATTACTCCTCTTCTATAAAATCAAATTTACGAATTTTCAAATCTGAATTATCTAGCAAATATTTACATGATCTATCGAAAGCATAAAAAGCAATCTCCGTACATATAATTTCTTCTATACCAGCATTTATGATTTCAATTAAACAGGGAGTACAAGGCACTCCACAAGACATATAAATTGAACATCCTTTTAATTCTGGCATACCCATTCTAGCGGCATTGACTATAGCGTTTCTTTCAGCATGTCCAGCTACACACCATTCCAACCCTTGTCCAGATCCGTAACCCATGTCTTTAACATAGCGTTGGCAAATCCCTTTGAATTCATCTACCCATCTACCACTTTTAGCATGTTCAAGTTGATGTTGAAAATCCCTTTCTTCTAAAACCCTATCACTTCTACCTTTCTCCGTAACTCTGGTATTGAACTCCTTTCGAATCTCTGGATCATGAAGCCAGCGTTTATCACAAGTCATGATTCCTCTAGGTGGGCCATTGTAACCAGTTGACAAAATGGTTTTATCCCTTACTATTACAGCACCGATCTTTCGTGATAAGCATTTAGAATTGCTAGCCGCTGTTACACAGAAATTATAAAAATACTCATCCCAGGATTTAGGATTCTCAACTTCCACAGTATAATGATTAATTTTCATTGACATACCTCCATTAATTTGATATAACCATTATAACAGATTTTACCAATTTGTAAACGTCCTAATTTTATACTTGACATTTTTATTTAAGTATGATAAATATCTGTATAAATGATGGAGGTTTATATATATGAACGATAAAGAGTTAGATTTAACAACCTTAGATGAGGTTTTTGGCTTAAATTATAATGATTTACCACAAACTAGAGATGAAAAAAGGATATCTGAAAGGGAAGAAGTTGAGATTGACTATAATAATCCAATTGATATATTAAAAGGTAACATAAAAAAAGCCAATCAAATTTTAGATAAACTTCAAGATGAACTTGATAACGGAAATTTTACGGCAAGAATGGTTGAAGTTGCTGGTAATATTATAAACGGTATTACTGCCGCTAGCAAGGAAATTATAAGCAAAGAAAATTACGTTGGATATTTAGAAATAAGAAAACAATTAAAAGATCTTAAAGAAAGAGAAGTAGTCATTAAAGAAAAAGTTGGAATCAGAGGAACAACTACTAATCAAAATATAATAGTAACTTCAAGAGAAGATCTTTTAAAGATAATGTCAAATGAACCAAAAAAAATCGGTGAAGGAAAAATAGAAGAAGTAAAAAAACTAACTTAAAGAAAGGAATTTACTTATGGAAATTTTAAATGGTGGGGAAAACAGGGATTTCAGAACAATTGCTTTAGATCAACAAAAAGATACACCAAAGGGTAACTGGTCGGGGTCTTTGATTGATTACATGCAAAAAGTAGAAACTACTCCAGAGATCGCAAATCTATCTCCTGCTAGGATCTACAACATGATTATGAAGAAAGGTACTTCTCCTGTAGACAAAAGTATTTTAACAAAAGGTTATGAAGATCTTGTATGGTATAATTTCTTTAGTGGGGAGATCTTTGGTAATCGAACAGCCGAAGCAATTCATGATATCATGAGGTTCCTTAAAGCTTCTGCTAGGAGAACGGAAACAGGCAAAAGAATCCTTATGCTTGTTGGGCCTGTCGCTTCTGCCAAGTCAACTATTTCTACCCTTATAAAAAGAGGGCTGGAAAGAGATGATACTCCTAAGTATGCTCTTGTTGGATGCCCATTGCATGAAGAACCTTTACATGCAATTCCAGAAGATAACAGGGCTTTTTGGGAAGAAAAGTTAGGAGTAAAGATTGAAGGTAATCTATGTCCAGTATGTCAGTTAAATGTGGATCAACATTTCACAAATTCTGATGGTTCTGTTCGCTGGCATGACCTACCTGTAGAACAAATTAAAATTTCCGAACAGCGGAGAATTGGTATTGGTACTTTTACTCCTTCCGATCCTAAGAGTCAAGATGTATCGGAATTGATTGGAAGTGTTAATATGGGTAAAGTAGCAATTCATGGTGAATCAGATCCTAGAGGTTATACTTTTGATGGTGAATTACAGGTTGCCAATGGTGGATTGATTGAATACATTGAAATTTTAAAAGCAGATACTAAATTTCACTATGTCTTAATTACTGCCGCTCAAGAGCAAACTATCAAAGCTCCAAGATTTCCTCAAATGTATATTGATACGTTAATCTTGTCTCATACTAATCATACCGAATTTTTTAAATTCGCTAATAATAAAGAGAATGAAGCTCTTCATGACAGGATGTATATTATCAATATTCCTTGGAATGATAGAGTACAGGATGAAGTAAAAATTTATAAAAAACTAATTTCTGAATCTGAATTCACTAAAGTTCATATTTCTCCTCAAGCTCTAGAAGTTGCCGCTCAATTTGCGGTACTGACAAGGTATCATGACTCCGATCAAATAAATCTGATCAAAAAGATGAAGCTATATAACGGAGAATATCTAGAAGAATTTGCTAAAGGCAAAGACTTTGATGTAAGAAAATTACGTGAAGAAGGTAAAGCCAATAATGAATGTATGGAGGGTATTTCTCCAAGATTTATTACAAATGCTCTTAACATTATTCTTGCGGCTAAAGAAAGTGTTGATACTGGAGAAAATAGCGAATATTGCGGTTGTATTACTGCTTTGGATATGATCCGCTCCATTAGAAATACTTTTGATCATCACATTGGACATGATGCAAAAAATAGGAAAGCTTTTGAAGAATTGCTTACTGCTGATAATGACTCTATCTTATCGGAATACAGGGAATTTGCAAAGAGGGAAGTAAGTAAAGCCTTTGTACATGCCTATGATGATCAAGCTGATGAATTATTTGGTCGATATATGGTCAATGTTACTGCATACTGCAAAAATGAAACCGTTCTTGATAGCGTTGGAGAATTCCAAGAACCTGATGAAGATATCATGAGAGCAATAGAAGAACAAATTGGGATTCCTAAAGAATCAAAGAAGGATTTCCGAAAAGGTATCTTTGTCTATCAAGCTGATGCATTACTTCAAAAGAAAGAATTTACATGGAGAACATATAATCCTTTGAAGCTTGCTATAGAAAAGAAGCTTATGACAGATCTTAAAAATGTTGTTACTCTTTCTATAGCTGATACTACCGTTACTTCTCCGAAAGCTGAAAGACGAAGAGATACAGCTATGCAAACTTTACTTGCTAAAGGTTATTGCCCGAATTGTGCTAAACATCTTCTTTCCTTTGTAGGTGAAATTTTGAGAAGGGAGAACTAAAATGGCTATAGTTTATCATGATTCTTGGAATATAAACAAAGGCACTAAAGATGCCGCTAGACATCAAAAGAAAGTAGATAAAGCCATTAGGGATAACATCCAGAATGTCATTGGTGAAGAATCTATTATCACTAGAAAAGATGGAAAACGAACTATCAAGGTTCCAGTAAGAGGATTAAGAGATTACCAATTTAGATATGGTAAAAAGGGTGTGGCTGGAGTCGGTCAAGGTGATAAAAAAGCTGGTGATATTCTGGATGAAAGAGCCACAGGTGGAGGGTCTGGTGGTGCTGGTGATCAAATGGGTTCTGATTATTTAGAAACAGAAGTAGATATTGATTATCTTCTTAAAATCATGTTCGAAGATCTTGGATTGCCTTACCTAGAAGAGAAAGATAAAAACAGTACAATCATTTCTAAAGGTTGGACTACTAACTCCGTTTCTAAAATCGGGCCTTTGTCCAGAGTACATAAAAAACGTACCATGTTTGAAGCTATTAAAAGAAACTCTATTCTTAGTGGAGCAATAGTATCAGAAACAGGTTGTGATTTAGAAACCGCTCAAAATGCATTGAAACAAGCTAACTTTGATATACATGAAGCAATTAAATTGGTCTTTATAGGAGAAGTCAAAGATCAAGAAAAACATATCATGATAGATGATAATGATTTAAGGTTTAAAACTATAGATGAAGATATTGAAATATGTTCCAATGCTGTAGTCATTGCCAAAATGGACGTATCTGGATCTATGGATATTCAGAAGAAGTATTTAGTTAGAAGTCTTCTTTTCTGGATGGTAGAATTTTTAAGAAGTCAATATGAGCATGTCCAGATTAGATTTATTCAACATTCTGATGTGGCTGTAGAAGTTGATGAAGATACGTTTTTTAATAGGGGAACAACTGGTGGTACTTACTGTTATACCGCTATTGAAAAAGCCATTCATATGATAGATACTGAATATCCTACTGATGAATGGAACATTTACAGTCTATACTGCTCCGATGGTGAAGATTTTGATGAACAAAAAACGGTTTCTAAAATAGAAGATCTTCTTGAAAAAGTAAACATGTTTAGTTACATAGAAGTAAAACCTACTGGTGACTATTCAAATTTAATGCCAGCAATGAAAAAGAAATGGAATTTTGAGGAAAGAAAATTTAACAATGAAGGAAATTTCTGGATAAACCATGATAAACATTTCTTTATGTCTGTAATCCGTCAAAAGAAACATATCAGATCAGCTTTAAAACACATGTTAGGAATAAAAGATGAAGGTAAAAACTAATGAATGAAAGAAAAATAATAAGATTAAAACAATCTAAAGATGTTATGCCTTTAATTGGTGGTCTACTTGATGCGTGGGATGATTTACCAAATGATGTAAAATCAGATCCAGAATTAGAAAAGCTATCTAAACATATACAAAAAATTGATGATGCTATGGAAGGAAATTTAAATGAATAAATTAGAACTTCAAAGACTAGTCAAATTAGAAGAAAGAATATATCAAATTGCAGAAGAAGAAGGATTGAAATTTGTTCCTATTGAATTTGATATTGTACCAGAAAATAAGATGCTTGAGATTATGGCTTATGGGATGCCTGGGCAAATATCTAATTGGAAATTTGGAAGAGATTACGAAAGGCTTAAAACCATCTACGAACATTCTTTAGGTGGTCTTCCTATGGAAGTAGTCATTACTACTAATCCTGCCAGATCTTATTTAATGAAAAACAATACCTTTGCTGTTCAAGCTCTTGTAGTGGCTCATGTTGTAGGACATGTTTCTTTTTCTACAATGAACAAATACCATGATGAACTAGACAAAGATATTGTATCTAAATTTATTGCCGCTTCTGATAGATTCAATGACTATGAACGGAAATATGGAATTGAAATACTTGAAAGAACGGTGGACGCTGGACATTCCATTTATTTACATTCATCTCCTTTTGAAACAGAAGAGACAGAAGATGAAAAGAGACAAAGAATTTTTAAGCAAATGAAACAAAAAGCTCACGAAAGAGTATCTACGGAATTCGATGATCTATTTGTAGATAATAATGAAATAGCTATGGAAGCAGAAGTGGAAAGAGATCTATACAATCATAACCTTTGGATGAAATTGAAAAATCAAATTCCAGTTGAACCTACAGAAGATATTCTCCGTTTCGTTATAGATAACTCAAGAGTGTTATCAGATTGGCAAAAAGATATCCTTGAAATATTACGATATCAGGGAAGATACACTTGGCCCCACGTAAAAACAAAGTACATGAATGAAGGGTTTGCATGTATAGTTCCAAATTCTCTTGTTATTACAGAAAATGGATTTGTTAAAATAGAAGAAGCTGTTCAATACTGTAATAAGGTTGTAGGTATAGAAAATAAATTAGTTAATATAGACAAAAGATGTGTAACAGAAGAAATTCCTACAGTAAAAATAAAAACGAATATTGGTTTAGAAATAGAAGGAGCAGAATTACATAGAATTTTAGTTAAAGTTAATAATTCTAAAAAGGATATTCATTTAAAAGATTTGAAAATTGGAGATAATGTTTTTATAGCTACAGGATTAAATATTTGGCCTAATAATTTAATAAAAATTAATATTGATTCTTGTTTACAAAGACAACAATTTTCAAGAACTCAAAAAGTTAATATTCCTACAAAAATAAATAAAGATATAGCATATTTACTTGGTTCTTTAGTTTCAGAAGGAACCAATCTAACTAGAGGATTTCAATTTACAAATCAAAATGATGTATATTTAGAATTAATAAAAAGTATTATCGAATCTACTTTTAATAAAAAAGTAGAAATAGAACCTAGAGAAAATAGTGATACAAAAGATATTAAAGTTCATTCTACTCCCATTATTGATTTTTTATATCAAGCAGGATTGAATAAAGGAAAAAGTAAAGATAAGGAAATTCCTTGGTCTATTTTACAAAGTCCTAAAAATATAGTTTCTCATTTTATTGCTGGTTTATTTGATGGAGATGGATGTATATATTATAATGGTAAATATCAAAGACAATTAATATTTACTAGTAAATCAGAAAAATTAATAAGACAATTAGTTATTGTTTTACTTAATTATGGTATATACGGATCTTTTTCTATTAATAAAAAAGAAGGATATGAAGATTGCTATCAATTAAAAATATCTAAAGGTAAATGTTTGAAGATATTTTATAAAGAAATTCTTTTTACGGATTCTAAAAAAATTAAATTATTAAAAGAAGCCATAGATTCTTTAAAATGGGAATATCCATTAGAAGATACTTGTAAAATAATTGGTATAGAATTTGGAAAATCTATAAATTATGATTGGCATATTCCAGATGGAAATCATTATATCGCTCAAGGATTTATAAATCATAATACTTACTGGCATGAGTTTATATTAAGAAAACTTTTTAATGAAAATCTTTTGACTAGTGAAGAACACGCTGAATATAATTATACCAATGCACTAGTCAAATCTAAAAATCCATTCTCTATGAATCCTTATTTGATAGGTAGTGAAATGTGGTATGATCTTGTAGACCGATATGATAAAGGTAGATTTGGAGAAGCTTATGAACAAGAACCAGATATGAAAACAAGAAAAGAGTGGGATACTAAAGATATGTTAGGTAGAGAAAAAATGTTTGAAACTCTAAGGACTCATAATGATTGGTTCTTCATGCAAAATTTTTTAACTGATGAGCTTGTTAGAGATCTTGAGCTTTATCTGTATGTCAAGCAAAAAGATCCTTACTCTGAAAAGATTGTTGTTACTGATAAAACTAAAGAGGAAGTTCGAAAATTGATAATAAAAAGTTTCGCTCATTCTGGAATCCCTAAAATAGTAATATCTGATGGTCGAAGAAAATTATACCTTGAACATAGGCATGTTGGAATGGATCTTGATCCAGAGTATACACAAAAGACGCTTGCTCATATAGCCTATTTATGGGGTGATGATGTTTATTTAAGCACTATTCAAAACAAAGTTACAAAATCATATAAATCTGAAAATCCTTATGTTCCTAGTTCCGCTCCAAAAGTTACAAGCAGAGAACAACAATCCTAATAAATTCAATAGTTTATAATATGTTCACGAAATTCGTTTCGTGAACATATTGGCATATATCTTGCATACACAGGATATTATGCGTAAAAATAATGCTTGACATAGTTTATTATACAAGATATAATGAATTATAAACAATAAAAAAGGAGATAAAAATGTTAAAACTTGATATGGCACTCTTTATAACAAACACGCTTTTTGGAAAATATCTTTCTGGTGATCCTTCTGTAAAAACAAACAATTGGCAAGTTGAAGAATTGATGAAGAGAACGAAACCGGATTTAGAGGATCTTTACCGTTTGGCTGAAAGAGTAAGAAGGGGAACAGCCAATGCAACCATGTTAGCTACACAATAATTCTTGACATTTAAATCATCTTTTGATATGATTGTTTTAAGGAGAAAAAATGAGCGATCCAAAACAACTTGGAAGACAAGAAGATGCAAAAAATGATTCAATGGAAGTAATTTATTCCTATACGGCAAATCAAGCGGTTGATGATGGAATATTAGTAGACGTTACAGAAATGGCAAACCAGATTTTTCAAGTAGGATGTGATATGTCTTGGAAATATCGAATTTCTATAAACGTCCATCACGCTTGTACTCCTCCGAAAAATTCTACTCAAGATTATAATGGTAGACTTTGGGATGTGTTGAATCTTGCCAGACATGCAATCCGTAAAGCGGAAAGGGGTTCTGATCTTGTAGAATTTACTTGCAAACTTGGAAGGAAAAATCTTAAACTTTGGGCTTGCCTGGATTCAACTAGTGGGTCAGCAATTCATATCATAACTCCAGAGGAATATTAAAATGGAAGAAAGAATAAAGCAATTAGCTAAAGATCTAACTGGCACTAAAGAAGAAAAAGCTAAAGTAATTCAGAAAATGCTTTTATTCGATCTCAATCAACATGTTCCTTTATCATTTATAAAAACCCATATGGAGTAAAAAATGAATATCAGGGATATAGTCATTGAAGTAACTAGACGATGTAATATGAAATGCGCTCATTGCCTACGTGGAGAAGCACAAAATAAAACCATGAAGGAAGAGCATTTAAGAAACCTACTTAGACAAACATCCTATATTAATTGTGTGACATTTACAGGTGGTGAACCTACTTTGCCTAGCGGTTTAAATATGATCAATGAGTTTATTGATTTATGTTTTGAATATAATGTAGAAGTAGGAAATTGGTATATAGTTACAAATGGGTTAAAATGGAGAAGTAAACTACCTAGAACAATTTGGAGACTTCACAATCTTTGTACTGAAAATGATATTTCAGGGATAGAAGTTTCAAATGACAAATATCATGAATCTAATGCAATTCAAAGAGAAGATTTTATTTATCATCTTCAAAACGGTCTTTATGATGAAGGAATTGATGAAGAAGAAATTTCAGTAGGAAAAAGAGGGGAGATAAATTTAGTAATTGCAGAAGGAAGAGCATTAAGTAATTGGATTGGAGAAAGAAATAATATAGGTGAATCTCTAACCTATGAAATTTATAATGATGAAGTAGAAATAAGAGAAGGAACCTTATATTTAAATTGCAATGGAAATGTTATCTTAGGTTGTGACTGGTCTTATAAATCTCAAGAAACTCAAACAGATCATTTTCTTTGCAAAGTTGAAGATAGTATCGAAGATGCCATAAGGGAAAAAGGCGAAAACGAAACAGAGGAAGAAGAATGTATAGCGGCTTAGAACAATATAAAAAAGCATTTGGAATTGAAACTTCTTTATCCGTATTTCCTCCTAAAGAGTTAAAACGGAGATGGAGAATTCTTTGTAAAAAATATCATCCAGATCATGGAGGAAGAGAAAAACATTTTGCCTTTGTCCAAGAAGCATATCAAGCCCTTAAAAGAGAACAAGAAAATTTAATAAAACTTGGAAAATTAAAAGAAGTAAAAGAAAAAAATGAAATAAATGAAATTATAATTAATTTAAAAGGTGGTGGATACGCCTATATTTGGGATATTGGAGAATCAAATTTTAAAAAACGCTATGAGTGGGAAAAAACTCATGGAGTCAATCTTAACAAATATTACTAGGAAGGATAGTAAAATGTTAAAAAATGAAAGGGGAATTTCAATAATTTTCGTTACAATGTTAATATTGGTAACTATGACTATTCTAGGTCTTACCAGTATTAAGCTTTCTATTTTTAATTTGAATATGGCAGTTAACGGAGAAATAATGAAGAAGAATTTTTATGCCGCTGAATCTGGCATATCTTTATCTCCTCTTTGGTTAAAAGTAAACTTAGAAGAATCCGATTATAAAGATGTTTCTTTTCTTGGAACATTTGAAAAAAGTGATTATGTAATAAATCCAAACTTTATGAAAGGGAATGACTTCTCCGTTAAAATAAAACATGTAACTGAAATAGATCCTGCCGATGGTATAAAGAAGGTTGTATTATGGGGGGATGAAAACGGAGATTACCTTAATGAGAAAAACTTTACTACTGGTATGCCTTATGAAATTTCCTATAGTGAAGGTACTCATATACGTGGGGGAAGACATAATATTAAAGCCGTATTTAAATATAATTGGATTTTTGCAATGCCTGATGCCGCTTTGCGTGTTGATTCAAATGTAAATGGAAATGGCGTATCGGGTAGTATTATAGGAGAAGCTAAAGCTGGCTCCAGTTGTGACGATGTTCCAGATATCATGTTTGATGTTGCAGGAGGAACAATTGATTATAGTGGTGATATGGGAGATACTTCCGTTATAAAAGAAAGTGGTGGAATGTATCCATATCCAGTTATGAGAGATAATCTTTTAAAAAGTGCTACTCAAGTAATGACTCCTGTATCTGGTAAAGTAGAAGCTACTGATATTATCACTAGTGAAGATGATACTGGAATTATCTTTGTAACTGGCAATGTTAAAATAACTAATCTTACTGGTTATGGAATTCTGGTAGTAGACGGAGATTTTGATTGTGCTGGAAATCTTGACTGGCATGGTCTTATTATCGTAGCTAATGATATTGTATTGTCTGGTGGTGGATCGAAAGTTATTTACGGCTCTGTAGTTGCTATGGGAGATGCCGTTGCTATCAATGGCTCCGTAGATATTCAATATGACTGTGAGGTTCTTGCAGATCTACAAAAGGATCATTCAAGATATTCAATGATTAGTTGGAGTGATATGATATCCCATTTTAATATATAAAAGGAAAAGAATTTGGATACTTCAAATAAATACATAAATGAGTTCTTTAGTTTAAATTGCTATCAAGATATCCTTGATATTCTGAATCCGATATCAGGCAGGAAGAAAGAAATTACTGAATCAATGGCAGTAATGAAGCAGATCCGTAGAATAGTATTTAAGCAACCAGATCAAAGGTTTTATCTATTCGATTTTTGCGCTGGTAATGCTTTGACTAGTGCAATTGCTTCTTTCCTCTATCCTAATATCCATTCATACGCTATAGATAAGAGGGTTCGGGATAGGCAATGGTCTAAGATAAGACGCTTCATGTACGTCAAGAGCAATATCTACAAGGAAAGATGGGAGCATATGACTCACCAACATAGGGCTATTTACCCTATGACTGATTTTATTGTTATCGGAGTCCATCCATGTAGGGGATTAGCTCAAAGAATTATTGAGATCTACAATAAGTCAAAAGCAGATCATTTAATTCTTATGCCTTGCTGTAGTGGAGATAAATTTAAGTATTCTCTTCCTGATGTAATAAGGGAAAAGGTAGGGGATTATTTAACATGGTGTGTATACCTCTTAGACCTTGTTGAAGGACAGAAGAGGTTAATTGTGGATGAGAATGTGCTTTCACCGAAAAATGCTCTTATTATCGCAACTAGGAGGTCTGAATGAGATATTTGAAAAGTATTATCAAGAAGATATTCAATTGGATATTGAAACATATAAAAAAAATTGATAAAGAAACTATAAATAGACAACTAGATATAGAATAAGCCAGATTAGCCAAGTAGGTAAAGGCACTTCACTTGTAATGAAGGTATCAGGGGTTCGATTCCTCTATCTGGCTCTTTGAAGGAAATAAATGTTAATTCATAATGATCAAATAATAGAATATATCGAAAATAAAATGGAAAAAAGTTTATGGCAATGTCCTAAATCAAATAAATGTGTTATGCAATGTCACCATAGAATTCCTCATGAACATGATAAATTCTGTAATCAGAGAGATCCAGTTAATAAAGATTCTCTATGTCCTTCATGTGTAAAAGAATTAGCGGCTGATATTACTTTTTTTCCAGAAGACTTTGAGATCCAGTAGATGGTATAGTCCAAAATGGAAAGGACACAAGCCCTTCAAGCTTGGTACGGTGGGTTCGATTCCCCCTACCATCACCATCATAGGGATAAGCGTTGGCTGAGTCGGAATGACTCCAAATCATATCCGTAGGGGTTCAAATCCTCTTATCCCTGCCATTTTTTTGAAATAACCTCACATAATTATATAAATAAGTATAGTAAATAATTATGTGAGGTTTTTTTATGGCTATACGATATGATGATTATGTTAAACGTCCTAATGAGGAATTAGAATATACTCCAGAACATATATCAGAGTTAATGAAATGTAAAGATGATATTCTTCACTTTGCTAGTCATTATATTAAAATCGTAACATTAGATCATGGGGAAATACTTTTTAATCCATATGATTATCAATTAGAAACAATTGACTTACTTGATAGAAATAGATTTTTTGTAGGGCTATGGGCCAGGCAATCTGGAAAGACTACGATAGTAGCTATCTACGCTCTTTGGTATGCTATTTTTCATTCAAATAAAAATGTAGGAATAGTATCCAATAAAGAATCCTCCGCTAAAAGAATCCTAGATACAATCAAAAGAATGTATGAAGGTCTTCCTGTCTGGTTGAAACCTGGAGTAACTGAATACCAAAAGACTTCTGTGCATTTCGATAATGGAACAAACATGATCATATCTGCTACTACCTCTGATGCATTTAGAGGTTGGCCTATGAACATGGTTATTTGTGACGAATTTGCTTTTGTGCCTAGTAATCAAGCAGAAGAATTTTGGGCGGCTAACTATCCTACAATATCTTCCTCAAAAAAATCCAAACTCATAATTATTTCTACTCCTAATGGTATGTTCAATATCTTTCATAGATTATGGACACAAGCACAAGTAGGAGACAATTTCTTCAAACCTTATAAAGTCATATGGGATAAAGTTCCAGGACGTGATAAGAAATGGGCTAAACAAGAAATTGCTAATATGGGATTACAAGCATTTAATCAAGAATATGCTTGTAAATTTTTAGGATCTACTAATACAGTCATTCATCCAGAATGTTTAAGAACTTTACTCAGTATGCATGAAGATCCTATTTTCTATGATCTACAGGATAGACTTAGACTATGGGAGAAACCAAGAGATGGAGCAAAATATATTTTAGGAGTAGATCCAGCCAAAGGAACAGGAGAAAATTCTTCCGGTATACAAATATTAAGAGTGGAATCAGTAACTCCTGTAGAACTTGTTCAAGTAGGAGTATTTGAAAATAACTTAACAGATGTCTATGAGTTCGCACAAATCATTAATAAGCTATCGTATTACTTCAATAATGCTTATATCATGTGTGAAAATAATGGTGAAGGATCGGCTGTTATATCTCAATTATGGTGGACATTTGAAAATGAAAACCTAGTCAATTCTGGTAGTAAAGAAAAAAGTCTTGGTGTGCGCTCACAAAAAGATACTAAACCGAAAGCAGTACTTCTAATGAAAAAGTTAATAGAAGATGGTAGCGTAAAATTAATAGATAAAGAAACTATTGAGCAATTGGGATCATTCATAGAAGAAAAGAATAAATTTTTCGGTAAAGATAAACCAGATGATTTAGTTTGTGCTTTATTTTGGGCTACTTATATCTTCCAAATGAATATATTAGAAGAAGATTGGAAATTTAAAGAAGGTCAAATGGATGAAACTGATGCATGGGGAATCCTTTCAGATATAGAAGATGATATAGATGATTGGAGTTGGCTAACAAAATCATCACTTTGGGATTAAAAATATATAAATAATATAGGAAGAGTATTTCTTTTTAGGAGAAGATAAAACAATGGACATAGTAGATAAACTAGATGTATTTGAAGCAGAAGTAAAATCACTTCTTAAACATAAAATGAAAAAATTAAAAGACAAACATGGATATGTATCAACTTCTATGCTTACTAAAAAAGAAAAAGAGCAATTGAAAAAAAACGAAGGAGGATTTAAAAAATCTCAGAACCCATCTAAACAAAAGAAACGCCGGTGAAAACGCAGGTGAAAACGCAGGTGAAGTAGTAGAAGATATGGTAAAAAAGGGGTTTCATATTGTAATATGGGAAGTAGAATATGTAGGAATGATGGATAAACAAGGAAATCCAGCGGAAGTATATCCAGACGGAACTATAAAATATCCTAAGAAAAGATAAGGAGAAGTAATGGCACTAGACATTAGACAACCAAAAGCCGATTTAGCTGAAAGAATAAAAAGAAGATTAGGATATCCAGTAATAAAAGTAGAGCTTGATCCTCAACAAATCTTTGATGCTATTGACTATGCTAGAGATAAATGGATTAAGTGGGCGGCAGGGCAAGCTACTGCTGAAACCTTTTTTACGGTTTTACTTTCTGCTGGAAAAGTGTTTTATGATTTACCAGTAGGAGTAGTAACCATAGTTGATTATGACGATAGAGGAGCGGCATGGGGGGGAGTAAATACACTTTTTACCATAGATAACTACCTACTTAATAGAGGGGTATATAATTGGGTATGGGCTACTGGATATGACTATAGTTTTGTCAGCTATCATTTATCTTTAGACTATTTAAAAACTATAGATAGGTATACTCCAACTTCATATAATTACAAATATCATCCATATTCTAATCAATTAGAAGTACATCCACCTCCTCCGTGTGGTAACTCTATGGAAGTTCCTGTAAGTGGAAGAGAATGTGATGGAACTCTTGTTACTACTACTGTAGATTCTCCAGGGTTCATCCTTGTAAGAAGCTTTATGATAGAAGGTAGTCATTATTCGGGAATGGAAACTGATAATCGTATAGCACAACCTTGGAAGAGAAGAGAAGATAGCTTACGTAGTGGAAATCAAAATGATAATTTTTTTGTTTCCGATTGGATATTTGACTATGCACTTGCAGAATGTAAAATAATTTTAGGTAGGATCAGAAGTAAGTTTGCTGGATTTACTTCTATAGGTAATGCTGGAATTGATTTAGATGGAGCGGATTTGATTAGTGAAGGAATAACAGAAAAAGAAAAACTTGAAGAAACTTTAAGATTAGAAGAAGTATGGGAAGGATATCCCATACTTTGGGGTTAAGAGGAGATAAATATGAATAGAACATTCGGAGACTTTATAAGAGAAGGATCAGAAAAAGATGAAAAAATATATTCTGCTATAATGGATTTTTTTGCAGATAACCCTAGTCCACCAGATGAAGATATTCATGCTCTTGCTAATAAACTAGGCATTGATGAACATAAATTTGAAGCATATATTTATTCTATCTTGGGATCTATCTTGGGAACTGGAGAAGCAAAGAAGAAGAAGTTCACAGAGAAGGACGCTGATAAAAAAGAATTGGATATGGGAATTAAAGTAGAAATGGAACATACTAAAAACAAAGCTGTAGCTAAACGTATAGCCTTAGACCATTTAGCAGAATTACCTGATTATTACACTAGATTAACTAAAATGGAATCTAATTAAAGGAGGAAATAATATGTCGGAGCATAGTAAAATTTTAGAAAAATATGAGCAAATGTTTAAAGATGGGAGTGCCTATAAACCCATTCATATAGCTCAACCACAACCAAATGTATCAGAAATCACTAGAGCAGTAGAAAAACCAGCTACTCCTTTAGGTGAACAAGTAAATAAGGATAATTTTCAAGATGATCCTTATACAGATTATAGTCAATTTGATTCTGATATGCAACAAAGAATTAATGAAGCTAAAAACAGAAAATTGCAGGATAACACTCAGAATGTTAATGTGCAAAATAATAGTGATTATAAAAAACTTGAGAAACGAATGGAACTAATAGAACAAGCTCTTTCACTAGTCATGGAAACACAAAAAAAACTTTTAGCAGGATAAATGAAATCAGGAAAATTAATAAGACCAAAATGGGATCTTCATCAGTTACAAGATAACGTAGAACATGATCTATTCGAATCAGTAATTGTAGAGTTTACGGATATTTCAGGAATACGATGTCTATATTATATAAGAGATGAAGGAGTAAAAAAAGATTACTTCTATGGTGAATCTACACGTACAAGGTATTTAGAGCCAAAAGATACAAGGTTAATATATGAGCCTACAGAAGAACCTACTTTAACTACTGGATTTGGTATATACTCGGAAGAAACAATTTCATTTGCATCCATTCCTAAATTAACTTTGACTAGAGATGTTAGTGCTGGATATCATCCGAAACCTGGGGATGCTATAATTACTATATGGAATAATAGAGCTTATGAAATAGCAGACGTAACAGAAGAAGAAAAGATATTCCAACTGAAAAAAATGATTTGGGGATTTGTACTTAAACCTTACAGATTTAGCGAAGAGTCTGAATCAGCAGAAGAAATTTCAAGATTTAATAGAGATCCAAGTCCACCAATTGATTTAGATACTACTACTACTCCGTTAACTGCATACGGAGATAATAAAGAACTAGAAGAGGAAAGTGATGAAATTTTCGACTATGGTGATAATTCTAATATAGATACTAAAATTTACGGATACTAAATAATAAATAATATGAGACTTAAAAGATATTTAAAAGAAGAGCTATTACTTGAAAAGACATTTGATATATCTAAAGACATTGATTTCTTATATAATAAAGCATATAAACCACTTTTTGATATGTTTAAAAATGTTAATTTATCAAAACATGCCGCTAAAGCAACTGTAGATCCAAAATTAATGGATCAAATAAAATCTATACAGATAGAATTAACTAGAATATTAAAAAATCCTATTATGTTTTCAACAGATAGTTCAAAACTAAAAGGTAAAGATGCTAAAATGGCACATGAAGTTAATCCGGTAAAAATTGTTATAGGAGTATTTGATAGGGGGAGTTTTTATATACCACAAGATAAATTTATTCAAATGTCTCTTAATAAACAAGTCATAGAATTGGTACGTGATTCAGGCCCAACTTTTGATATTAGTTTTATTCCAACAGAACAATTAAGAAGATTCTCAGGTGAATTTAAACCTGAAAGAGCAAAAACAACAATGGCACATGAGTTATCTCATTGGATATCTGATTCATTACATAATTTTTATCTAACAAAAACAACAAAAACAGCATGGGAATTACAAAAACCAGAAATCATATTACTACATAAAAAAGATGTAAACATGACTCACTTTGAAATAGATGCACAAATACATGCAATAAAGCAATTAAAAGCTTCTAATAAAAAACAATGGGATAAATTAACATTAGTTGATTTATTTACAATGTACCAGTCTTTAGTTGGAGTAGCAAGTGGTGTGGTTCGCTATGGAGAAGATGTTTTGAATATATGGCAGAAAGCACTAGTAAAAAGATTAGCAAGGGAAGGATTATTGGGTAAAAATATGAAAAAATTTGTAACACCACAAGAAATAAAAAAAATATAGTAGGAGATTTATATATGAGATTTAAAAATTATTTAACAGAAGAAGGAAGTAAAACTTTAAACGTGGCTAAAGTTCCATTAGATAAGGCTAGAGCATACGCTGAAAATGTTTTCGGAAGCAAAGAGGAACTAGATAAAGCTATTCCTAATTTTGATAAAAATTATCAGAGACTTCAAGATCTATACAAGAAAGAAGCTCTAGATATTCCAAGAATTCAAATGCCTGTTATTGAACCAGAAGATATGAAGAAATTTGATGAGAGATTAAAAAGTGGATCTATTGATATCTTCAAACCTTTTGCTCTAGATAAAAGTAAATATGCAGAAATATCTAAAAAGGAAGGAGAAACATGGGTAAAGTTAGGTCAAAAAGACGGTGATCCTAATGATGATAAAGTTCCTGCTAAGTGGACATCAATATCCGCAAATAAACTAAAACCGTTACAAGGTCAGTTATGGTTAGAGAAGTTAGTCAATAACATTAAAAAATTTGGCGCACCTAAAGCTGGTTCTCCTGTTTTAAAAACCACTATCATTGTTTCTAAAGAAGGATATATTTTAGATGGTCATCATAGACATGGACAAGTAATGTTAACAGATCCAAGTTTAAAAATGCAAGCATTATATATTCCATTAGATGTTAAGACTCTTCTTAGTATGGGTAAAAAATACGGAGAAGCTATAGGTAATAAAGCAAAGGCATAAGGGGAAAGAGTAAATATGGATTTAGTAGAAAAATATATAGGAGAAGGTGGTGGAACATTTGGATACTCTTCAAATATGGATTCAGATAATCATCGTACTCTTGAAAATCTTATAAAATCTAATAATGGTATATGGAAAAGCACTAAGCAAAGATGGTTTTTAACAAAGAGTTGGGGATATGATCGAAGAATAGGTGAAGGTAAAGATCCTATATTTAGTAGCGGATCTCATGTAAAACAGATGAGAGGGATTAGTGGTGTTAAAAAAGGTGAATATCTTGTAGAAATAAATGCCTACATGGTATTTGGTAAAAGAGGTGCTGGACAAGGCACAAGACGTTTAGAATGGGGTTATGTTATTGATGATGTAGGTGTAAGAGAAAAGTATAAATATGGATTTACCTACTCAGATGGTGGACATGCATCTCAAATAGATCTTAGTAAAACTAAAAAAGAATGGACACGTCAAGAAAATGATGAAGTAGAAGCATTTCGTGAAATAGTTGCTCAAGAAGATATGAATCAAAAGAAGAAGATTCAAGCAGACATAGCACAACTTAATAAAAGCGGATATATAGGAGTTATTGGTGAAAGAGTAAAAGATCTTGAAGTAGAAGTTGTACGTCAACATTTTTTCGAAACAAGATTTGGTCAAAGTTCTATAACTGTAATGAAAGATGAAGAAGGAAACATATTACAACACTTTGGTAGAAATAATCTTAAAAAAGGTGACAAGAAAAAAATTGATTTTACAGTAAAGGGGCATGAACAAGCAGAAATAAATAAGTGGAATAAAGTAGCTTATAAATTTACTGCTATATCTAGAGTAAAAGGAAAATAAGGAGAAAATAAAATGACTACAATGAATGAGTATTTAGAAAAAGCGTTAAAAGGATTTAAATTAGATGAAGCAGTAGGTGGGCCTGGATCTTATGAAGATGAAAAAGGCATTGCAATGAAAATGAAAGCAAAAGGATATAAAATGGTTATTCTGTTTCCAGCAGAAATGAATCTATCTCCTCTTTACGTTAAAAATCAATTATCAGCAAACCAACTAATGAGAAAAGAATTTAGAAATGTAAAAGATTATGAAATTAAAAAGATTTCTGAGTTTGTTGGAGATAAGAGTGAAGAAGAATAAAAAAGAAAATTGGTGGAAGAGATTTCTAAAATGGATTGAAAAGGCAAGTAAAAAAGAACCTCCTAAGTGCGGAGGAAGTTGCTGTAAATGAGATTTAAACAATACATAACAGAAAAATCATTTGAACCAGTTGATGTACCTAGAGTTTTCAGAGTTGCTATGGAGTGGGGATATGACGATAAGGCATTTGAAACTTTAAAGCAATTAGAGAAGATGGAATTAAATGGATTGACTGGTATTAGTGACGCTGGAGATTTAACATTTCAATGGATAGGAGCAGGAAGAGATATACTTCTAGTCATGAATGGTCAAGAAGTAGTAGAAAATAATAAAATCTCCAGATTTCTATATGATAACCCTCATTATATGCTAAGTAATAATATGAAGTGGTTGAGAAGAATGTATCAAAGACAAGAAGGGCAAGATAACAGAGGAGTACTTTTTAATTTAAATGAACATATATTTCTTGTTCTGGCACAAAAGGGATATATAACAAAATATGATATTGATTATTCCGCTCCTTATCAAACAATGGCAGATGCTCCAATGGTCAAAACCGCTAAAATTAATGGAGTCAAAGATTATATAAAATTTTTTAGAAAGGTTTATAAGTTTATATCTGATAGAGAAAAAAAAGAAAAAAAATGGGGTAGTTCAGAATTTTCTAGAGAAGGTGGTTTTGAAGAGATATTCGATAAGATATCAGATTCAGAATTTTCTAATATAGTCAAACTGGCATTTGAAAGAATAAAGAAAATTTATGGAAGTGAAGGTGAATGGGTAGTTAAAACAAAAATTTTAAAAGTTCCTAAGAAATCATATCTTTATATTTTAGAAAAAGCGGATAAAGAAACCGTAGCTAAATATAAAGAAGATCCAAAAAGTATTTGGGATGATTGGGCTAAAGAAAGAGTAGAACGCTGGATTAAACTACAAGAAGGGATTGATAAAAAACTAAAAGGTAAATATATAGTGAAGTATTTTTCTGCAAAAGAATTTAAGAGAGTACAAACTATACATTTCAGTAAAAGGTAACTATGAAAGATTATTTCTTTTTTAATGTTTTCAGAAAAACATTGATACAATTTTTAGATGCTTTCAATGATATAAAGATTGCTAGGTATACTCCAGATGGTCAAGCAATCGAAAAATATGTTGAAGTACCAATAAAGTTATCCGTAAAAGAAAAGGTTTACTATTGGTTGAAAGAAAGAAAGGATGATCAAATGCTTCCTATGATAACTGCATGGATATCTTCTATTGATTGGGCGGCTGATAGAGCAGTAAATGGATTTTTTGAGATATGTAAAGGAGCTAGTACAGATACGGAAGAGTTTCAGAAATATTTACATCCTATTCCATATAATCTTACAGTTACTATGAATATATGGACTTTACATATGGTAGATATTGATCAAATTATGGAACAAATACTTCCATTTTTTGCTCCGCATATTTTCATAAGAGTTGGATTAGAAGAATTGGGATTAGATTTTGATGTTAAAGTAATTTTCAGAAGTGCTACTCCAGAAATAAGTCATGAAATGGCAGATGAAGAATATAGAGTAATTAACTATACATTGGATTTTGAATTACAGACATGGTTCTTCAAGCCTGTAGAGACAAGTAAACTGGTTGGTAAGATCTTTGCTGGACTGTTTACAAATCCAAATGCCTTTTGTGAATACGTTGGAGATAATACTTCTACCTTTACTTCTGGAGCTTCGGGGGAAGGAACTTTCATAGACCTAAGAGGTAAGATAGAGGATGGAGATTTAATTATAAAATACAATCTCTTTGAACCATGACAGAGCGCAGAACCGCTCTAGTTAGAGCGGAGATAAAACAACAACAAAGATTAAAAATAAGGACAAAGAATGACTATATCATGTGGACAATCAGGTTTAACTAATCTAGATAAAGCTACACCTACGAATTTTCAGTTAATATTTCCAAAACTTCCTACAGAGGAAACAATATCAGCTAATAATCCATTTATGATGAATATCTTTTCTGCCGTTATACCTAGTATATCAATGGCAGAAGAAGAACTTCGTTGGCAAGGAAATAAAACAAAACGTAGCTTAATACCTATGGAGTTTGATACTTGGTTAGTTAGTTATGTTGTGGATTCTAATTTAGCAAATTGGAAATTACTTTTCGATTGGATGTCATTTTTAAATAATAACTTCAATAAAATTGCAGAACTACATAAAGAATATGCCGTAGATGCCAGTTTGGTAGTTACTACAAACTACAGAGTACCAGTAATTGAACTTCGATTTATAGACATCTGGCCCAGTACTTTAGGAGAAGTTTCTTTTAGTACAAGGGAAGGTGATGTATCATTAGAAAGTACTGTAAGCTTTTCATATGATTACTTCTTAGTTGTCAAACCAGATATCTCATAAAACCTTATATTTTCTTCAAAATCACTAAAAAAATATAAATAGTATTAGAAGAAGTACTTCTACATCTTATAAATAACATAGGATAGTAGTATCTTCAATAATTCAGAAAAGCTATCGGTACATAACCGATTGACAGGAGGAGAAAAAATTATGACACAATACCTTTCACCATTAGTAGATGTAAATGAAATAGATCTTACAACTACTATCCCTGCCGTAGCAACCTCCATAGGTGTGAGTGTTTTGAGGAATACATGGAAAGGGCCAGAACTAAAAAGACAACTAGTTAATAGTGTCGATGAGTTAACAGATATTTTTGGTGTACCAGAAGACAATACATATGAAGATCTTATGTCTTCTGTAGGATTTTTACAATTTGGAAATAACTTATATTGTACAAGAGTATTAGCTCCTCTTGCTACATTCTCTGGTGCATATGGAACTTTAACTCCTAGTGCTGGAAGTTCTTTAACTCCATATGCCACACCACCATTATCAGGAGCATTTGTACTATCGGACTTTGAATCAGAAGATCCAGATGAATTCGCAACTGAGGATCTACCTTTTAATGTTGGTAGACCAGAGGTGGGATCTCAACTTTCTTTTATAGCTAACAGTAGAGGAGAATGGGGAAACTTAGTAAAAGTAGCTATCATGGGAAGAGAAACCTATAATGGAATTAGAAAGGTCTCCTCTATGACCAGGAATGCAACGGATACGGCTACTTTAGGTTTATCCGCTGATTTGTATGATGATGTAAACGATCAAGTAGACTTGGCTTTTGATGATGACAAAGAATTTATCGTTGTAGTTAAAGCCGCCCAACAAATGGATAGAAATAAAAAAGTAATTCCTTATTCAGTAGTAGAATCATTCTTGGTAAGTACAGATCCTCTAGCTATTGATGATGAAGGTGGAACACAGTATGTTGAAAATGTAATCAATAACCAGTCAAGATACATTAGAGTAGCAGTAAATAGTGCCGCTTCACCAGCATTTATAAACTCAAGTATGAAATGGGTATGGATGACTGATTATGTTATTCTTGGTGGAGGAGCTAGAAGTAACGGAGACTCTGTTTTAGACGGAGATATTATAGATGCTATTGATCTTTATGCAGATCCAGAAATAGTAGATGTTAATATATTCATTGACTCTAATAAATCCACTACTGTTAAAACTTATATGATGAATATTTGTATAAACAGAAAGGATGCGGTTGTAGTAGCAGATGTTCCTAAATCACTAGTCGTAAATAACAGAGGAAATGAAGCTACAGATCTAAGAGACTGGAGAATAGGAGAATTAGATGCTACTCCTACTCTTATATATCCATCATTTAATGTTAACTCTAGTTATATTGCTCTTTATGGTAACTGGTTAAATGTCTATGATAAATGGAATAGCGTTTATAGATGGATTCCTGCTTCTGGACAAGTAGCTGGTGTATATGCAAATACAGATGATGTAGCAGAAGCTTGGTTTGCTCCTGCTGGATTGAATAGAGCAATTTTAAATAATGTAAGAAAGCTTTCTTGGAATCCAGTACAAGGTGAAAGAGACATCATGTACAAGAATGGAATTAATCCGATTGTAAGTTTTGCAGGACAAGGAAAAGTAGTTTGGGGTCAAAAGAATATGCTAGATAAAAACTCTGCATTTAACAGAGTTAACGTAAGAAGACTTTTCATTATTCTAGCCAAAGCAATTTCTACAGCTTTGAAGTACTTCTTATTTGAACCTAACGATACTTTCACTAGGCTACAAATTATCAACTTAATTGATCCATTTCTAAGAGATGTTGTAGCTAGAAGAGGAATTTTTGACTACCTGATTGTATGTGATGGTAGAAATAATACTCCAGAAAGAATTGATAGAAATGAGCTATGGTGTGATATCTACATTAAGCCTACAAGAGCGGCTGAATTTATTGTACTTAATCTTATTGCTACCAAAACTGGAGCAAGCTTTACAGAACTGGTTGCCGCTACAGCACCTAGTTAAAGATAATTAGGGGGAGCAATCCCCCTATTAAAGTAAATTAACAAAGAGGAGATAAAGATATGCCAGATATACGGAATTTTAACATTGAGGGATTTAAAGCAGGATTCGGAGATGGAGCAAAGACTTCATTATTTTACTATCAACCGTCCTGGCCAGCGCAGTTAAATCCTCCTTTAACAGAACAGGAGACAATTTTCTTAGTTAAAACTGCTACAATGCCCTCAACCGCATTGGAAGAGGTAACAATCAATTGGCAAGGTTTTGATTGGAAGTTTGCTGGAAAACATACATATACTGATGTTACCATTACTTTTAATGTTGACTTAAAAGCAAAGGTACGTATGTTATTCGAAAGGTGGAGTAATTTAATTCATGATCCCACAAATAACTTTTATACAACTCATGATGTACATATGAGAGATCAAAAGTTACAGATGCTTGGATATGAGGGTGAAGTAATACTTGAATTTACTTTACATGATGCTTGGCCTAAAGAGGTAGCTCAAATGTCAATGGATTACTCTTCTACGGAAGTAGTTACATTCGATGTAACATTTACTTATAGCTACCATGAAATTAGTTTTAACGAGACTGGAGGATCGGGTATACCTTATATTCCAGCAACATAAAAAATATAAATATAATGTGAGGAGGTAAAGAAGATGTCAGATAAACCAAAGTTTTATGATCGTATAAATGTTTATGAGTTTAGTTGTGAATTGCCTGGGAGTGGAGAAACGGTAACTTTTAAACCAGTAAATACTGGACAACTAAAAAAGCTTTTAACATATGAGAAAGAAAAAAATCTATTACTTCAAGAACAAGCACTAGATGATTTGATATCATCTAGTGTTTTAACAGAAGGGTTTGATTCAGATGATCTCTATTTAGAAGATAGATTTTTTCTTCTAGTGGAAATGAGAAAGAAAACTAAAGGTGAGGTTCTTGAATTCACTCTTACTTGTCCAAAATGCAATTCACAATCTTTGAATAGAGTTGATCTCAATTCAATGCCTATAAAACAACTTGATAAAGAAGCCGATTTAACAGTAGATCTTGTTAATGACGTGAAGGTTCATTTGAGAAGGGTTAAAAGGAAACACCAAAAAGAAATAAAACCTTCTTTTCTAAAACCCAATCTAAGTAATCTACAAACTTCGGCTGAAATGCAAACTCTTTTTCATGCTTGTGCTATAGATAAAGTAGAAACACCAGATGGAATTGATGAAAATATTAATATGATTGATAAAGTATATCTTATTGATAATATTCCTACAAGTGAATACGATAAAATTAGAGAAAAAATTGAAGAGATATCCTTTGGATTAGATTTAACTTATAAAGTAAAATGCAGAGCATGTGATTTCGAACAAGATACAATAGTTCCGGTAGAAAACAATTTTTTTTCCTAATTAAGTTGTGGACTACTTCCTTACAACAAATTATTGAAGAACAATACATACTAGCAAGGAAGATAAATATTAGTCCAGATGTAAGTAATATGTTACCTGATTTCGAAAGAACAATTTATGTAAGTCTATTAATAAAGGAACTACAAGAAGAAGAAAAGAGAATGAACCAATCTTCAAAGAAGTAAAGGAATACCTACATGGCAACAACTGATACAAGAACAAATGAGCAAATTCTTAAAGCGATCAAGCGAATGTCTGATAAGTTACCCAATGATGCTAACGTGAAGAAAGAAAGAGAAGAACGTCAAAAACTTTTAAAACAAGAATCTATGTTACAAGAAAGAATGATTCTTCTCCAAGAAGAAGCAAAGAAAAAAATGTTAAAAGAAAAACAAACCACTATGGGTTTGTTTAGTATGATCAAATTTAATGCTAATCAATATTTTGATGAGACTAAAAATAATCAAATTACATGGGGAAATTTAGCTAATAATGTTAAGGAAAGTGTAAAGGATTGGTTTGATGCCGCTTCTAAACAAAGAACTATATTAGGAGCCACATTAAGATTGGGTGCTTCTTTATGGAAAGCTACTCATGATCATATCATTACTGCCGTTAAAAATGTTTTCAGTAAAATCGGTAGTCATATGAGAGAAGTACTAGGAGAGTTAGCAGAAGTTTTCGATGTTGTTATGAATGTCTTTAAATCTACTTTCAATTTTTTAAAAGATTCACTATTTGGATTTATGGCAAAGGTTCCTCCAGCGGATAGAAAGAGAAATAAAATGCTTCAATTTATAGTTAATTACTTTAGGAGACAAGAAAAATTAGAATTAATAAAACTCGGTAAAAGTACTAAAGTTGATAATTGGTTATTAGCAGGATTAGCATTAGTAACGGCTGGAATTATTGGTGGTATTATTAGAAAGTATTTACTTCCTTTTGAAATTGCATTTAAAGCATTGAGAATTGGGAAAGCTTTTGGATGGATTGGAAAGTTTTTTATGAAATTTGCTCTAGTCGGGAAAATGCTAGCTCCGTTTGTTGGGGCTGGTGGAATGTGGGATAAGATAATTAAATATTCTCTTAAATTAGGAGCATTGTTTCCTAAATTTGCCGCAGGGTTAAAACTAATGGGATGGGCTTTCAAAATAGGATTCAAATTTTTTGGCTGGCCCTTACAAATTCTTTTAGCCGCTTATGACTTCATAACAGGATGGATGAGTTCAGATGCAAAAGATATTAAAGGGAAAATGAAAGATGGTCTTAAAAAAATGGTAGTTGGATTTTTAGAACTTCCTATAAAAATTCTTGCATGGTTATATGAGCAGTTTACAGGGCAAAAAACATCAGGAGATAAATGGGTAAATGAATTTAAAAAAGGAATAGATCCTTTATTAAACTTTGCTTCATCATTTCTAACTGGAGAAGGATTTTTTAACGCACTACTTTCAATGATGGAAGGGTTTGATGAAATTCAAAGAGAAAAAATAAAACCAATAATGGATTTCATTAGAAGTATTACAAATTTCAAGTTACCCGTTATGCCTGGATTTGGTTTTGGTGGGCCAAAACCGAAAACCATAGACCAAATGGACGCAAAAGAAGCAGAAAGACAAAGAGGTGTAGATCAATGGTGGAATGATCATACTTTTGGATTGTTAGGAAAAGACTTTGGTGCTGTAAGTAAAGTATCACAAGCGGAAGCTGATAAAAAAATGACAGAAGCAAATGCTAATACTAAAAAATTAACACAAGCCACAGAAAAACAAACCAAAGATATACTAGAAGGTGGAAAGAAGATAGCGGAAGATAATCAATCAAATACACAAGTAGCGGTGAAAACTGGAACAACTGGTGGTGGTGGATCATATGATATTCCTCAATTACCAGCAGGAGTTGGAAATCAAGGGTTTAACGAAAACCAATCAGATTATTAATGGAATTATTTAATGGCAGATAATAATAAAGATATAGCTAGTAGGAATTCAGTAATTAAAAGAAATCCAAGTGTAACTCATCCTTGGGCGGCTAATCCAGAAAGTAGCGGATTTGTATGGATACATCTAAAAGGATATAGAATATTAGATCAATTATCTAAAGGTGTTGGTAATATATCAATACCCACAAAACCAGACGTTCAATTTGCTTTTCTAGCTCCGTTAGCTATAACTGAAACAGTAGCTCATAATTGGAATGAATATGATTCTCTAGCATCTAGGCTAGCTCAGAAAGCCAGGACAGCGGCTAAGTTAGGTGCTGAATGGAACGGATTAATGAAAACATTCAGTACAGGCACACCGGAAGATAATGCTAAAAATGTAATAGCAGTTGAAAATAAAGGATCAAAAATTGGATCTGGTCAAGGTCAATTTATATCTAATTGGATGCAAAAAACTTATAACTCTGTATCTCCTCATTCCATACCTAAGTTAAAAGTAGATACACCATTATATTATGAAAGCTCTGATAGAAGAAATTTAAATTTTGAAGTAACTTTAGTTGCGGAAAGAAATCCTAAATCAGATATTATAGATATAGTACATGATTTAATGAGATATTCTTGTCCTAATTTGAAAGGTGGAATAAGTATAGACTTCCCTTATATGTTTGAACTTTATACTCATCCTAAACAATGGTTAAAATATAGTACTCTAGCTTTAACTGCCGTACAACCTACTTACAATGCTCCATACATAAATAACTATCCTTCTAGTTGTCAATTACAACTTACATTTAAAGATATGAGTCCTCTATATAGAGGAACTATTGAAGATGGAACTGTTATTAATGTTAGAAAAATAGAAGGTAAGACAGGAACTACTTCTATTATGAAAGCTTCTCCAGAGAGACAGAGACAAAGATTTGATATTGGAACGGCTCCAAAAGAAAAGAAAACAGATCCTACTATTGCAGATGTTAATTCATTTGACAATGCGGCTGGAGCTTAATAAAGAATTATACCTTTACCCATTGAGTCTACTTTAAAATTATTCACAGTAAACATTTCTGACAAATCAAAGAATTCCACAGGTTCACTTTCTTCCGCTATAAAACAAGTAGCATTATTAATAACTGCTCTTAGAATATC
>Ga0307379_10002264_pt1 | contig 28765 bp, 22 predicted proteins | sample UN2MG_FD_202237 | JGI IMG/M metagenome (GOLD analysis project Ga0307379, IMG submission 202237) | Soil microbial communities from Risofladan, Vaasa, Finland - UN-2 | ecosystem: Environmental > Terrestrial > Soil > Coastal area > Acid sulfate soil | place: Finland: Risofladan, Vaasa | collected...
AGGCGACCTGCTTGAACAGATCGAGAACGCGGGGCAGAGACGCCCCGCCCACAGGCAGCGGGCCATCGCGCTTCAGCGTATCGCTGAGGCTTTCGCCCTCGACGAACTCCATGGCGATGTAGTTGAAACCCTTGTCGCGGCCGACGGCGTAGATCGGGATGATGTTGGGGTGCACGACGGCGGCGGCATCGCGGGCCTCGCGGGTGAAGCGCTCGATGAAATTCGCGTCGCGCGCGAGCGCGCGGGGCAGGACCTTGATGGCGACGAAGCGATTGAGCGAGGGCTGGCGCGCCTTGTAGACGGCGCCCATTCCGCCGCGGCCCAGAAGCTCGACGACCTCGAACTCGCCCAGCGACTGGCCGAGGAGCGGGTCTACCTTATCGGAGGCTTTGACCTTGCCTGGGACGCTCAGGAGCACCTGGCAGGCGGGGCAGACGATCTTCTCGTCCACAGCCGACTCGTATTCGAGTCGGCTGCCGCACTTCGGGCACTTGGCGGGATGCTTGGCCACAGGAGTCCCCCCAGGCGACACAGCAACGCGGCGACCACGGCTGCGATGATACCCTGCGGGGGGAGGGGTGTCAAGAGAAGGCGAGCGAGAGGCAGACCGCGGGGTCGCTGGGCCGCGCCGCCGCGGACGGCTGGCATCAGGCGTTGAGAGCGGGCGAGCGTGATCCCGAGGAATTTCTCAGAGTGCCAAGCCCCTCGCGCCGGCGGGGTTGGCATTGTGAGCGAATCGGCGATCCGGCTGCGTCCGGGCGGGGATTCACAGAATGCCAACCCCTGAGAGAGGCGGTTGGCATTCTGTGAATGTGTGGCGGCGCGCCGCGCTTGGGGCACTTGGCAGGGGGCCTGGCCACGGACGGATTCTGATGGGACGTATGAGACCGATCGGACCTATGGGACAGCCCTCCCGCGGGCGTGGGGAGCCCGCGGGAGGGAGTGGGCTCGTCTCAGACCTTGGCGTCGGGATGGCTGAAGCGGAGGGCGTCCATCGAGTGGTAGGTGGCGACCTCGGTGACGATGGCGCCCTCGGGGCCGGCCTTCTGCCAGTGGCGCGATTCGGCGACCTCGAGCTTCACCACGCCGCCGGGGCCTTTGAGCACTTCGGACTTCGCCTTGCAGCAGTCCTTGTGAGTCGGCGGGATGCGCGCCTCGACGCCGGGGGTCGGCTCGCCTTCGCTGTAGAAGTAGTCGGTGCCGTGGCGGACGAGCCAGGCCTCCATCTTCGCGGCCACGTCGGCGGTCTTCACGTGGTAGTGCTCGGGGATCATCTGGCCGGGCAGCAGCCAGATGTCGTGGAGCAGGTAGTCGTCGCGCTGGTCGTTGATCCAGAAGATGCCGGCCATGCCGACCTCGGTGAACTTGCCGAGGCCGAAGTCGATGACCCAGAACTGGTCGGTCTTCAGCTCCGGGTAGATCGGGTAGCCGTGGAACGCCATCAGCTCGTAGTATGCCTGCTTGGCCTTGGCCTGGTCGAGCTTGCCGTCGGGGCCGTAGAAGTCCTCGTTCTTGTAGGCCTTCAGCGTGGGCTTGGGGGGGGCGACGGCCTCGGGCTTGCTGCCCTCGGCGCAGCCGCTGCCCAGGATGGGCACGGTGGCGGCGACGCCGGCCGCGAAGCCGCCGAGCATGCCTCGTCGGGTGACCTTCTTCACTTCCTGGCTCCTTTCAGACTGTTGTACATGTCGAACGCCTTGTCGGGCTTGAGGTTCTCGTGGACGACGGCTCGGATGGCCTGGGACATCGCGGGCGGGTCTTCGGCGAGGAAGATGTTGCGGCCCATGTCCACGCCCACGGCGCCCTGGTCAATGGCCTTGTAGGCCATGGCCAAGGCTTCGGCCTCGGGCAGCTTCTTGCCGCCGGCGATGACGACAGGGATCGGCGTCCCCGCCACGACTTCGTCGAAGCCTGGCTCGCAGTAGTAGGTCTTGTTGAAGTGTGCGCCCAGTTCGGCGATCACACGGCCCGCGAGGCCGAGATAGCGGGCGTCGCGCACCAGCTCGCGGCCCACGGCGGTGACGCCCAGCGTCGGCACGCCGTAGCGGTTGCCCTCGTTGACGAGCTGGCACAGGTTGGCCAGGCTCTCCTTCTCGAACGGCCCGCCGACGTAGACCTGGCAGGTCACGGCGGCCACGTTGAAGCGGATGGCGTCCTCGAGCGACACGCCGATCACCTCGTTCGACAGCTCCTTGAGCACGGTAGCGCCGGCGGAGGAGCGGAGGACGACGGGCTTGTTGACCTCGGGCGGGATGCAGGTCTTCAGCGCCCCGCGCGTGCACATCAGGCAGTCCACGTGCGGGATCAGCGGCGGGATGGCGAGATCCATCCGCTCGATGCCCGACGTCGGGCCCATGATGTAGCCGTGGTCGAAGGCCAACATCACGGTCCTGCCGGTCTTGGGGTTGAAGATGCGCGACAGGCGGTTCTTCATCCCCCAGTCGAGATGCGCCGCGCCCTTGAGGAAGAACCCGGGCGTCTCCATCGGCACATCGGTGTAGAAATTCTTCGCCTTGTCGTCTGATTTGCCTTGTGCGTCGGGCATCTGAATCTCCTGCTATCTCGTGGAAAGGTCGCGTCGCTTCACTGAGCAACGGCTTCAGCAAAGCCCTTGAACATGAGGGAAACGGAGGTCGCGCCCGGATCCTGGTGCCCGATCGTGCGGTCGCCGATGTTCTTGGCGCGGCCGAATCTGGCAGGGAAGTTCTTGGTCGAGAGTGCGCCCTGCTCGGCGGCGACGGCGGCCAGGGCCACCGCGGTGAGGAGCGGCCGGCCCGCGTCGGCGGCGTTCCGCAGCGCGGCGACGGCGGGGACGAGGGCGTCCATCATCGTCTTGTCGCCGACCTGGGCCTTGCTGGTCTTCTGGAGGGCGGCGAGGCCCGCCTCGAACAACCGGGCCAGGCCCTCAACGTTCGCCGGCTTCTTGTCGGCCACGGCGTCGGACATGCCGAGGAAGAAGGTGCCGAGGAGCGGCCCTGTCGCCCCGCCGTCCACGCCCATGATCGCCCAGCCGATGTCGTTGAGGACGCTCTTGAGGTCCTTCTTCTTGCACGCCGCGATCGCCTTGTCCACCAGGCCCATGGCCCGGGCCATGGTGGTGCCGTGGTCGCCGTCGCCGCCGACGGAGTCGAGCTGCGACAGCGTGTCCTGGTTGGTCCTCACTTGCTCGACGGCGCTGCGGAGCATGGCGACCAGCTCTTTGTAGCCGACGGATTCGCTCATGGCTCGAAGTGTTCCTTGGCGGATGGTGGGACACATGGGCCCTATGAGACGGATGGGACGCATGCGTCCCATGGGTCCCATAGGTCCCACCGATTTGTCCTTCACTTCGTCATAGTCAGCGCCGGGCTGCTGCACGGGGCGTCCCAGAGCTTCAGCAGCTCGTCGTCCATGCGGGCGATGACCATCTGGAAGCCGCCCATTTCCTGGACGGTGAGGAACTCGCCGACGACGGCGCGGGCCATCTCGATGCCCTTGGCGTCGAGGATTTGCTTGCAGCGGCGGAGGACGATGTAGAGCTCCATCAGGGTGGTGGAGCCGGTGCCGTTGATCATGACCAGCACCTTCTCGCCAGGCTGAATCTTGCGGTCGTTGAGAAGCATGGGGAGCATGATGTCCACCGTCTCGTCGGCGGTCTTAAGCTTCATCGCCCCGCCGCCGGCTTCGCCGTGCTGGCCCATGCCGACGTTCATCTCGTCGTCGGGCATGCTGAAGATCGGCTGGCCGGTCGAGGGGTGGGTGGCGGCGGAGACGGCGACGGCGAGGGTGGCCATGTTGTCCTGCATGCGCTGGGCGATGGCGAGGCAGTCGTCGAGCGAGCGCCCCTCTTCGGCGGCGGCGCCGGCCACCTTGGTGACGAGCAGGCAGCCCGACAGGCCGCGGCGCTCGGCCGGGTCGTCGGACGAGATGTCCTCGTGGGTGAGGATTTGCTTGACCTTGAGGCCTTCCTTCTCGACCATCTGCATGACGATGTTGGCCGTCATCACGTCGCCTGCGTGGTTGAGGACGATGAAGAGGACGCCGGCCTCGCGGCCACGGGCGGCCTTGCGCAGGGCGGCGATGACGCGGGGCGGGCCGGGCGCGGCGAAGATCTCGCCGGGCACGGAGATGTCGAGCATGCCCTTGCCCACGAAGCCGCTGAGGGCCGGCTCGTGGCCGCTGCCGCCGAGGGTGACCAGGGCGACCTTGCGCTTCACCTTCGGCCTGGCGCGGACGATGAGCTTCTGCTTGCCCAGCTTGAGCTGCTTGGCGTGGGCGAGGCCCATGCCCTCGAGCAGCTCCTTCACCAGGTCGTCCGGCTTGTTGATGAACTTCTTCATCGCCACGGTTCTCTCCTTCCGTCAATGGAGGATGAATGGATGATTGGATGGATGGATGATTGCCAGAGCACCCGTGCACTGATTCTTCCATTCATCCATTCATCCACCCATCCAAACATCCCCCCAGAGCGTTGGCAGTCACTTCCCCACCTGCATCAGTTCCAGCAGCGCATCGCCGTCCTTGATGAAGGCGATGGTCAGCGTGTCGCTCATGGCCGTGGGCGGGAGGAGGACCTCGTAGCCCTGGACGGCCGCCTGAATGTCGTCCACGATGTAGGCGGCGTGGGGCGTGGTCTGGACGGGCTTGGGCAGCGGGCAGCCCTCCTCGCAGCGGACGAACTCGACCTTGTAGGGATGCTGGTCGGGGTCGGTGACGTAGACCTTCGCCCCTGCGAGATAGGTCTCATTGGGCTGCTTCTTCGTCGTCGGCACGCCGAAGTGGGCGAATTCGCTCAAGACCCTCTCTCCTAACAGTGAGTTGCCTTCACCAGGCGATGGCCGCGTATCCTCCGAGAGGCGTATTGTGGCAGGTACGCCGCCGCGTGTCAACTCGCGTTGCGGCCCTCGCGCCGTCGGCTGGCCAGAGGGTAGACCTCGACAGCCAGCGCGGCCCCGGTCATCAACGCCGCGCCCGCGATCTGGACGCCGCCGAGGCGGTCGCCCGCCAGCAGGTAGCCGAAGAGCGCGGCGAACGGCGGCTCGAGCATGATGATCATGGCTGCCTGAATGGCGGGAAGCCGCTGCTGCACGTAGGTTTGCACGTAGAACGCCACGGCGGTGGCGCCGAGGCCCGTGATGAGCAGCGCGCCCCACACGCGTGGCGTCGGCCACGCCGGCAGCCCGGCAAACGGGCACGCGACGAGGAGCACGGCGGCCGCCGTGGCCACCTGGACGAATGCCAGGGCGCCGGCCTTGTGACGCTTCGCGTAGCGGCCGAGCAGCGCCACCTGAAGCCCGTAGCACGCCGCCGCGCCCACCGTCAGCACGTCGCCCAGAGCCACCCCCTTGGGTGCCGCGCCCGACAGCAGCCCCAGCCCCACCACCGCCACGCCGATGGCCGCCCAGACGAACGCCCTGGTGCGCTCGCCGAAGAGCAGTTGGCCGGCAATAGGCACAAAGACGACGAAGAGGCCCGTGATCACCCCGCAGTTGCTCGCCGTCGTGTGGCGGAGGCCGAACGTCTGGAACAGGTAGGCGCCCGCGAGCACCAGGCCGATCCCCGCGCCCGTCTTCACCGTCGCCTTGTCCAGCGCTCGGGCGGCGAACGGCCCCATCACGGCCGCCGCGATCAGAAAGCGCACCGCGAGGAACGGGATGACCCCATAGCCCTCGATGGCCTCCTTCACCACGACGAAGGTCCAGCCCCACAGCGCCACCACGCCGAGCAACAGGAGGGAGAAGGCGAGGCGTTTCATACTTGCCCCCAATTCCGACGCCTCATACTCGTCACCTACTTGCTGAACTCCCCCGCGTCGTACTTCTTCCAGAACTCATCAGGGGACATCCACTTCTGCTTGTCCCCTTCGATGCCGATCTGCTTGATGCTCTTCATGCCTCGGATGATTTCGATCCCTCTGGTGATGCCCTTTGGCATGAAGGTGAACTCCCTCAACTTCATCCCTTCGACCGGACTCAGATCGCTCACCGGGGTCCGCTCGCACGCCAGTTGCGTCAGCGGCATGCCCTTGACCGGACTCAGGTCGCTAACCTGAGTACCGCTGCAGTCGAGCTTGGTCAGCGGCATGCCCTTGAGCGGACTCAGATCGCTCACCTGCGTCCTATGGCAATCGAGATATGTTAGCGGCATACCCGTGAGCGGACCCAGGTCGCTCACCTGGGTGCCGTAACACGCCAGTGACGTCAGGGGCATGCCCTTGAGCGGACTCAGGTCGCTGACCGGGGTCCAATGGCAATCGAGGCTCGTCAGCGGCATACCCTTGAGCGCACTCAGATCGCTCACCTTTGTCCACCAGCAGGCGAGGCTAGTTAGGGGCATGCCCTTGAGCTGACTAAGGTCGGTGACCAGCGTGCTAGAGCAGCTGAGAAAGGTCAGCGGCATACCCTTGAGCGGACTCAGGTCGCTGACCGGGCTCCAGCTGCAATCCAGGATTGTCAGTGGCATGCCCTTCAGCGGACTCAGATCGCTGACCGGGCTCCAGCTGCAATCCAGGCATGTCAGCGGCATGCCCTTGAGCGGACTCAGGTCGCTGACCTGGGTTCGACTGCAGGACAGCCTCGTCAGGGGCATGCCCTTGAGGGGACTCAGGTCGCTCACCTGGGTGTGACCGCCGCACTGCAGTTCCGTCAGGTGCATCCCCTTCAACGGCGCGAGGTATCTGAGCGCGTGCCCCCCCACGGCTGCACCCAGCCATTTGCCATCCTTGATCTCTGCTTTCACTTTGATCGCCTGTCCATTCACCTCGCTCAGCTTGGCCTCCACTCGCCTGACCTGTTCCTCGGCTGCCAGGTTCTTGATCGAGTCGTAGAAGCCTTCGCAGGCGACCCAGGCCTTGGCTTCCCCGTGCCTGTTGCCTATCCGTTCGGTGGTCTTCTTCTTGTCGTTTGGCGGAAGGTTCGTCGCGTGCTCGGCACTCCGCAATGCTCCGCCGAACGCCACCTCGGCCTCTCGCCACTTCTCAAGACCCATCATGCTCTCGCCCAGCCTCTCCAGGCTCTGCCAGTCGCTTGCCGTTCCGCCTCGTTCCGCCATCTTCTTGGCGGCTTCAATCTGCTTGAGCGAAAGGTCCAGGTTCTTCAGGAACTTCGTGGACTGCTCAAGAGCTGCCTTGACGATCGTGTTCTTGGGGTCAAGGTCGGTTGCCTTCCGCAGGATCGCAACGGCTTTCTCATGATCATTCCGCAACTGGGCGAAGCGGCCTCGTGCGTACAGTCCCCAGGGACCATCCGGGCAAACCTTCTCTGCGTCTTTGGCTCGCTGCTCGGCTTCTTCCCATCGGTGGAACTCAGCGGCTATAACGGCTTGCTTGGCGAAGCTCTCGGAGGAGTCGAGGGCGGTCTTTCTCTGTGTGTCCCGCGCGTCCTGGGCAAGCTTGCGTTCCTTCACAGCCACGCTCTCGCTCGCCCGGGCACGGTCGCGCTCGCCTCTGAGGTTGATGATGAAGCCGACAGTCACCGCGATGAGGACCGCTGCCGCTACGGCAACGGAAACGCTGATACCCCTATTTCTCCTCACCAGCTTCACCACCGCCTGCCCGAACGTATCCGGCGAGGCGGAGACACTTCGCCCCTCCAGGAACAGGCTGATGTCGCGCTTGAGGTCGAGGACCGAGCGATAACGGCGGGCTCGGAGCTTCGAGAGGCACTTCATGGCAATGGCAGAAAGCTCACGTGGGATGCTCCGCCCAGGTGCCCGCTTCTCGGGCGGGACGATGTTGCCCTTGACGACGTTGAGGATGACGGCCATCTGGGTCTCGCCCCGGATGGCACGCTCCAAGGCCAGAATCTCGTAGAGGATGGCACCGAGCGAGTAGGTGTCGGACCGCTCGTCAATCTGGTCGAGCTTGCCTTCGGCCTGCTCGGGCGGCATGTAGGCGGGGGTGCCAATCATCGAGCCTTCGAGGGTGCGGGTGGATGCCTTCTCGACGCGGCTGGTCTCGACGATGTCCTCGGACCGGATATCCTCTCTGCCCTTGACCTTGGCGAGACCCCAGTCCATCACGAGCACTTCGCCGAAGTCCCCGACCATGATGTTCGCAGGCTTCAGGTCGCGATGGAGGACGCCTCTGGAATGGGCGAATGCTACGCCATCACAGACCTTCAGAAAGACCTGGAGGAGGTCGCCAAGGGACAGGGCATCCTTGCCTTGTTTCGCTTCTGCCAGCAGGTCGGCGAGGGACTTCCCCTTCACCAGTTTCATCGTGAAGTAGACGCTGCCGTCGTCGCGGTGGGCCAGCTCGTGGACGGGCACGATGTTCGGGTGCTCAAGCTGTCCTGTGACCTGTGCCTCCTCGACAAACCGAGCACGTCGGCTCGGGTCGTCGGCGGTCGCGGTGAGCATGCGCTTGAGGGCGATGGGACGCCGGATGTCGCGGTCAACGCACAGCACGATCTCGCCCATGCCGCCCTGGGCGATGACGCCCTGCTCGACGTAGCGGCCGGAGCCGTCCTGCCCCTGGGCGAGAAGCTCGGCGACAGAGTCGTGGAGGGCGGTTGCGTCGCTGTCGAGGGAAATGAGAGTAACCTGCCGATCATCGGGCGAGCCGGCGAGGGAGGCATGGCCAAGCCCCGGCTCTTCCGCCTGCGGTTTGGGCACGACGATCTGCGCGCCGCAACTCCAGCAGGGCACAGGGGTGCCCGGCTCGACGCCCGACTCGATGCGATAGGCCGCCTGGCACTTGGGGCAGGCGAAGCGAATCCCGTCCGACACCGGCATCCCCTCTGTTCTTCACCCCCAACACCAGACACCCACCACCCGACCCCGTCTTCTCACAGCGTCCACGGCTCGCGCTTGGGCCGGTCGAGCCAGCGGTTGGCCTCGGCGTCGCCGAGGAAGACCTCCTTGTCGGGGTCCCACTTCAGCGGTCGCTTGAGCCAGTAGGCGAGGTTGCCCAGGTGGCAGATGCTCACAGAGCGGGCGCCGATCTCGACGTCGCAGATCGGCTTCTGGCGGGTACGGATGCAGTCAATCCAGTTCCCGTGGTGGTTGTTGCTCTGGTAGAGGTGCACCTCGTGGGCGGCGATGGGCGCGGCCATGATCTCGGCCGGCTCCGTGCGCGTGGGGTGGCGGCCAATCATGATCTTCCCGTCGGTGCCGATGAACGTCACGTCGGCGCTATGCCCGCCGCCGTGGTGCATCGTGATGCCGTTGGCATACGTGTAGGTAAGCCACTTGTGCCCCTTGCCGTCGGGCGGGATGATTTCGATGGGGCCGGTGAGCTCGGTGCCCATGCCCCACTGGGCGATGTCGAAGTGGTGGGCGCCCATGTCGGTCATGCCGCCGCCCGAGTAGTCGCGGAAGCGCCGCCACTGGGGCCAGCCGCCGAAGCTGGCGGCCGGGCAGATCGTCTCGTGGAAGGGCCGCCACGGGGCGGGGCCGAGCCACATGCCCCAATCCACGCCCTCGCGCACGGGCTGCGCGGGCAGGTCGCACTCGACGGAGGGGCCGCCGACGTTGACGTGGACGGTGTGGACTTTGCCGATGCGGCCGCTGCGGACCATTTCGCAGCCGATGCGGAAGTTGGCGGCGGAGCGTTGCTGGGAGCCGGTCTGGAAGACCCGGCCGTAGCGGCGGACGGCGTTGACCATGGCCCGCGCCTCGGCGATGGTGAGCGAGAGGGGCTTTTCGCAATAGATGTCCTTGCCCGCCTCGGCGGCGCGGATCGCGGGAATCGCGTGCCAGTGGTCGGGCGTGGCGACCACCACGGCGTCAATGTCGGCGCGGTCGGTCACGTGGCGGAAGTCGGTGCAGGCGTCGCAGCCCTTGTAGGTGCCGCTCTTGATGTCGGCGGCGTAGCGCTCATCGGCGCGCTTCTTCGCGGCCTCGCGCTTGGCCAGCTCCACGTCGCACACGGCGAGCACCTGGGTGTCGGGCCGCCCGAGCATGGCGCCGAGGTGTCCGCCGCACTGCTTGCCCATGCCGATGAGGCCCACGGTGATGCGGTCGCTGGGCGCGGCTCGCCCCGCGCCGAGGGCGGATGCGGGAACCAGGCACGGCGCACCCAATGCCGCCGCCGAACTCTTCAGAAACCTGCGGCGGCTGAGACCCTGCGTCCCGCCCATTCGTCGTCTCCTCTGTTCTATCCCCAACACCGAACACCGATCACCGAACACCAGGACCGCCTGAAGGCGGGACTACCAGCGGGCACTCACAGCGTCCACGGCTCGCGGCGGGGCCGGTCGAGCCAGCGGCTGGCCTCGGGGTCGCCGAGGAAGACCTCCTTGTCGGGGTCCCAGCGCAGCGGGCGCTTGAGCCAGTAGGCGATGTTGCCGAGGTGGCACACGCTCACGGAGCGGGCGCCGATCTCGACGTCGCAGATCGGCCTCTGGCGCGTACGGATGCAGCGAAGCCAGTCCTGATGGTGGCCGGGGCTGTTGTAGAGGTGCACCTCGTTGGCCGCGGTGGGGGTGTTCTTGAGGTCGGCCGGCTCCGTTTCCAGGCGGCCGCGGTCCACGAACACGGCGCCTTCGGTGCCGTAGAAGTTCACGCCCATCCGCCCGCCGCCGCCGTGGGTCATCACCACGCCGCTGGCGTACTTGTAGGTGAGCTGCCTGAACTCCTTGCCGTCGGGCGGGTGGACCTCGACGGGGCCGCTGGCGTCCATGCCGAGGCCCCACTGGGCGATGTCGAAGTGGTGTGCCCCCCAGTCGGTCATGCCGCCGCCCGAGTAGTCGCGGTAGGCCCGCCAGTTGGGGAAAATGTTGTAAGGGTTGCCGGGGCAGATGGTCGCGTGATAGGGCCGCCAGGGGGCGGGGCCGAGCCACAGATTCCAGTCGAGGCCCTCGGGCACGGGCTGGCCGGGCAGGTCGCAGTCGCGCGAGGGGCCGCCGACGTTGACGATGACCCGCTCGACCTTGCCGATGCGGCCGCTGCGGACCATCTCGCAGGCGAAGCGGAACTCGCGCCCCGACCGCTGCTGGCTGCCCGTCTGGAACACGCGGCCGTAGCGGCGGACGGCATTGACCATGGCCCGCGCGTCGCGGATGGTGAGCGACATGGGCTTCTCGCAGTAGATGTCCTTGCCCGACTCGGCGGCGCGGATGGCGATGGGGGCGTGCCAATGGTCGGGCGTGGCCATGAGCACGGCGTCAATGTCGCGGCGGTCGGTCAGGTCGCGGAAGTCGTTGTAGCAGCCGCAGCCGGCGGTGCCGGACGTGCCGTAGCGGCCGTTGACCTGCTTGGCCGCCTCCTCGCGGCGGAATTTGTCGCAGTCGCACACCGCGAGCACCTGCACGTCGCGGCGTCCGAGCATGCCGCCCAGGTGCCCGCGGGCCTGCTTGCCGATGCCGATGAAGCCCATCGTGAGGCGATCGCTGGGCGGGGCCGCCTCGGCCCCCAGGGCCGATGCGGAGGCCACAAACGGCGCGCCCGCCAGCGCCGCCGCCCCCTTGAGGAAACCGCGGCGTGAAACACCATGACCCTTGCGCATTCGGTTGGTCTCCGGAACAGTCAGGGAAAAGGGCACACTGGCATTTTGCCATGATGCCGCGATCTTTTCAAACCCGCCTGGCAGATGGAGCGTGGCCCCTGATTCTGGTAACGCTCCCCAGGTTCCCTGGCTTTCACCCTCACCCTGCCCTCTCCCTCAAGGGAGAGGGGTCGGACGGCTTGCCATAACCCCCCTCCCTCTCAGGGAGGGGGAAGGGGGAGGGTTGGAGCCAGGAGCCATCCCAAAGTGCCAGGATGGGCGGGCCATGCTCGGCCTGGCGCCGACTTGAAACATTCTCCTCTTGGCACTACAGTATGCAGCACACGAAAGGAGTCCCGACATGATCATCGGTTGTTTCGCGCTCGTCGAGCCGTTCGCCCCGATGGAACGGCAGTTCCAGGCCATCCGCGAGATGGGCATCCGGTACGCCGACCTCACCGACAACCACAACGGCGGCACGCTCTTCGGCACGGGCATGAGCCTCATCCCGCTGGGCGACGGCGTCATCGGCATCCAGGAGATCGTCAAGGCCCTGCTCCAGATCGGCTTCGACGGCCCCACGACCCTCGAAGTGGCCGGCCCCGACAGTGTGAAGCTCTCGGCGAAACGCCTCCAGGAATGGTCGGAGAAATAGCCCTGCACCGCTCGACCATTCCCTGCATCCCCGATCTCGCGCGATGCCATGGCGGGGCGACTGGCGCCTGCTCCAGCGTCCCCGGAGGGGCATGGAATTGGGTATGGTGGCCTCTGAATCACAGTACACATACTTCTGTTCGCGCGGCGCCCGTTCTGCAATCTCTTCTCTCGGCAACTTCCGACGCAACTGTGGGTCCGGAGACAGGTGACGAATGATGGAGAGCATGTGGGCGCAAGTCGCTCAAGAGATCGAGGAGGTCATGGGGGCCTCTTCCCACATGCGCCAGCCGTCCCTCGAACCGCAGTTGTCCCTCAACGTGCAGGAAGGACTTCGATGATGGAATCCGGCGTTCAGAAGTGGCAGCGCAGCATGATCCGCGACGGCATCGACCGCTACCGCGAGTCGCTGGAGAACTACTACGTCAGGAACAAGCGGATCGTCGAGCTACCCGGGGGCGCGAAGGCCTTCTCGCTCCTGAGCCCGCCGCTGGGCTCGCCCGCCGCGCGGCGCCGCATCCGGTTCATCATGAGAAATGTGACCGCCAATAACACGGTCGTCGGCGAGAACGGCGCGGTCACCTGGGGCGGCCGCACCCCGCACTTCCTGACGGCGGCGGTCACGTACCGCTGCCAGTGCGATTGCGCCCATTGCTCGGCCTCTGACTACAAGGACGCTGTCGAGCGTGACCAGACCGCCCTGTCGGTCGAGGAACTCAAGGACGCCATTCGCCAGGCAATCGCCCTAGGCACGACGTGCGTTGTGCTGACGGGTGGCGAGCCGCTCCTGCTGGACGGGCTGTGCGAGCTCATCGAGTCCGTGGACCCTGCGGAGAGCGTGTGCACGATCTTCACGAACGGCGAGCTCCTGTCCGAGGACTCGGCGCGTCGGCTCAAGCAGGCAGGGCTCTTCGGGGTGTTCGTCAGCCTCGACGCCTCGCAGCCCGCGCAGCACAACGCAAACCGCCGCAGGCCGGGCCTGTTCGCGAAGGCGACGGCCGGCGTGCGGCACTGCCAGAAGGCTGGCCTTCTCACAGGTCTGTCCACCTATGCCACGGGCGAGAAGATCCGCAGCGGCGAGCTTGACGCGATGATGGAACTGGCGAGGCGTCTCGAGGTCCTCGAGGTGTTCCTCTTCGACGTCATCGCGACGGGCAGGCTGGGCGGGGAGCGCGAGTGTATGCTCAGCGATTCCGAGGTCGAGGAGATCGCGGCCTTCCGCACGCGGTACAACGAGGCGCCCGACTACCCCCGGGTCATCCACCAGACCATGTTCACGAGCATCGCGTATCCCTGTGCGGCTGAGGGCTGCCCGGCCGGGGTCGCGCAGATCCACCTGCGGGGCAACGGCGACGTGGCCCCGTGCGACTTCGCGCCCTTCTCGTTCGGGAATGTCCGGCTGAAGCCGCTCGCGCAGATCTGGGAACAGCTCTCCCACCACGAGATCTACGCTCAGGGTTCCCGGCGCTGCCGTCTCGCCGACCCGGCCTACTGGGACAGCTTGGCTGCGTACGCGAGCTCGATCTGACGGCGCTCCCTGTCGCTGAGCCTCAGCATCTCTGCGCCTCGGCGGGCCAGCCGCGCCAGGTTCTCGGAACCCAACGCCGCGACTCGCGACAACGCCCACGACAGGCCCCGGGCGAATCCCCTGCCCAGCCGGTGGATACGCAGGAGCATACCCAGCATCCAGGGCCGCCCCTCGAGGGAGGCGACCTGGTCCTTGTGCCTCTGAGGATCGGCACAGTAGGAGCAGAGCCCATCGGATCGGGCCTGGCCGCCTCCCCAGAAGAAGGCGTCGTAGGCGAGCGGCATGCCGCATTGGCGGCACGTTTCTCTGGACATCGCAGTATCTCGGTGTATCGCCAGCGGTATCCGATAGGACGTGAGTATACCACGGCGGATGCTTCGGCACCAGCCGAGGCTCAGCCCGAATGAGTTCGGGGAACACCATACGGAAGTGGTGGACTGCTTCGCGCTGGAAACGAGGCGCGCCCCGGGGCCACTTGCACTTGCCGCGGCGGAAGCCTAGAGTATGGCGCAATGGGCGGTGCGGAGGTAGCCTCTGCTGAGGAACGGAGGGTGCCGATGAACTACGGCCGGCTGGCGACCGCGGCGATGGGAGTGGTGCTGATGCACACGGCATGGGCAGGGAGCAGGCTCCAGCACGAGGAGGGCAAGACGCTCTCGTGCGTGGTGGACGGGAAGACTCTGTGGACGCTGCACTTCGCGAAGGCGGAGGGGAAGCCGTATTTCCACCCCGTGTGCCTAGCCGACGGCACGGTGCTGACGTGGCTGCGGCCGCCCGACCACATCTGGCACCGAGCGCTCTGGTTCTCGTGGAAGTTCATCAACAAGCTCAACTACTGGGAGGAGAACAAGGAAGGCAAGTCGCAGGGGTTGAGCGACATCGCCGACGTGAAGTTCGAGGAGGGGAAGGATGGCGTGACGAAGATCACCATCCTCCTCGACTACCATCCGCCTGACAAGCCGCCCGTGCTGAAGGAGCGCCGCGAGATTGCCATCACGCCGCCCGACAAGGAGGGCTGCTACCGCATGGACTGGCGGATGACCTGGACGGCGCAGGGCGAGGACGCCGTGCTCGACCGCACGCCGACGAAGGCCGACGGCGGCCCCGCCTGGGGCGGCTACGCGGGCCTCTCGTTCCGCGCCGTGAAGGAAATGAGCGAGTACCAGGCGCTTGACAGCGAGGGGCGGAAGAACCTCGAAGGCCACGGACAGAAGGCCCGCTGGCTCGACTTCAGCGGCATCGTGGACAGGGAGAAGAAGGCGACGGCCGGCGTGGCGATGTTCGACCACCCGTCGAACCCGCGGCACCCGACCCCCTGGTTCGTCATCATGGGCGGCACGTTCGGCTACTGCAGCCCGGCCTTCCTCTTCGACAAGGCGTACACGCTTCGGGCCGGGCAGTCGCTGACGCTCTTCTACCGCGTGCTGATCCACCCCGGCCGCGGCGACGCGGCGGCGCTGGAGAAGGAGTGGAAGGACTTCGCCGCCACGAAGTAGCTTCTGTTGCTACGCCTTCTCGTGCTCGTCGTCGTCCTCGTCGTCGTCGTCGAGTTCGACGACTTGCCCCCGACCAGGAAAGACACTCGACGACGCGGACGACGACGATCCCGGAACAGGCGGTTCGCCAAGACCGGGAGCCATGCCCAAAAGCATGGGTGGACTTGCAACGGACGGGCCATTGCGCTAGAACCGTTGCGCGCTGGAAAAGGCTCGTGATACGCACCCCCTGAACGGGAAAGGAGACTGCGATGAGGCGCTGGGCAGTTGGGATCGGGGCGGCTTGCCTGATCGGCCTGTGCGGGATGGCGCTCGCAGGAGAAGCGGCGGCGCCGAGCCTGGACGACTGTGCGAAGCAGGTGGCCGCGTACAAGTACGGCGACAGCCGCCAGGCGCTGATCAACATGGAAGGGCTCATCCGCGCGTCGTTCGGCAACGCCGAGCAGCGCAAGGCCATCATCGGCAAGCTGGCGGGCCTGCTCGCCGCGGCCGACACGACGCCCGACGCCAAGCGCTTCGCCTGCCAGCAGCTCAGCATCATCGCGGGGCCTGAGGTCGTGGCCGCCGCGGCCAAGCTGCTGCCCGACGCCGATCTCTCGCACGCCGGCCGCACGATCCTCGAGCGGGTGCCCGGCCCCGAGGCCGCCGCCGCCCTCCGCGACGCCCTGGGCGCACTGAAGCAGAAGCTCCTCATCGGCGTGCTCAACACCGTCGGCCAGCGCCGCGACCAGGACTCCGTGGGCGCCGTGGTGAAGTTCCTGGGCGACGCCGACGCCGGCGTGGCCAGTGCCGCGGCCACCGCGCTGGGCAAGATCGGCGGCGCCGACGCCACGAAGGCCCTCGCCGCCGCCAGGGGCAAGGCCCCGGCCCCCGTGCGGCCCGCCGTGATCAACGCCTACCTGCGCTGCGCCGACGCGCTCGTGGCCGAGGGCAAGGCCGCCGAGGCCGCCGCCATCTACGTCGAGATGACCGACGCGAAGGAGGCGAAAAACGTCCGCATCGCGGCGCTCCGCGGCCTCGTGGTCGCCGACGCCCAGAAGGCCCTGCCCCTCATCACGGCCGCCCTGATGGGCGACGACCCCGAGATGCAGGCCATCGCGACCAGCTTCGTGCGCGACATGAAGGGCGGCGCCGTGGCCAAGGCATTTGCCGAGCTGCTGCCCAAGCTCAAGCCGGAGGCCCAGGCCCTCGTCATCGCGGCGCTCGCCGACAGCGGCGACCCCGCCGCCCGCCCGGCCATGCTCCAGGGGACGAAGAGCCAGGACGCCGCGGTCCGCGCCGCCGCCCTCCGCGGCCTCGCCAAGGTTGGCACCGCCGAGGACGTGGCGCTGCTGGCCAAGACCGCCGCGGCAGGGGACAACGCCGACAAGGGCCCTGCCGCTGAGAGCCTCGCCCGCCTGGGCGCCCAGGGCACCGACGAGGCGCTGCTCAAGCTCCTGGAGGGCGCCGACGTGCCGCTCAAGACCGTCATCGTGCGCACCCTCGGCGTCCGCCGCTGCGCCGCCGCGACTCCCGCTGTCCTCAAGGCCGCCGAGGACGCCGAGGAGGGTGTGCGCATCGAGGCCCTCAAAGCCCTCGAGGCCCTCGCCGACGAGAAGGCCGGCCCCGCCGTCGTCAAGCTCCTCGTGGGCGCCAAGACCCCCAACGAGCGAGCGGCCGCCGAGAAGACGGTGCAGACCGTCGTCGGCAAGGGCAAAGACGTCGAGCAGCGGGTCGAGCCCCTCCTGGCTGCCCTGGCCGCCGCGAGCGCCGAGGCCAAGTGCGCCCTGCTGCGCACCGCCGGCAAGCTCGGCGGCACGAAGGCCCTCGCCGCCATCCGCGCGGCGCGGAAGGACCCCGACGCCGCGATCCAGGAGGCCGCCATCCGTGCCTTGGCAAGCTGGCCCGACGCGGCGGCCCTGCCCGACCTGCTCGAACTCGCCAAGTCGGCGCCCAAGGACAACCTGAAGATCATCGCGCTGCGCGACTACGTGCGCCTCGTCGGCCTGCCCAGCTCGCGCAAGCCCGAAGAGACGTTTGCGATGTACAAGGAGGCCATGGGCCTGGCGACGCGGCCCGACGAGAAGAAGCTGATCCTCGGCGGGCTGAAGGCCGTCAAGCTCCTCGGCGCGATGCAGATGGCCGAGGCCTGCCTCGACGACAAGGCCGTGGCCAACGAAGCCGCCGTCGCCGTCGTCGAGATCGCCAAGGCCATCGGCAAGGCCAACAAGGACGCCGCGAAGGAGGCCCTCACGAAGGTCCTCCAGGTCACCAAGGACAGGCGCCTCATCAACGACACCAGGAACCTCATGAAACAGCTCAACTAGAGCCTTGCCCGTGGGGACAGCAAACACAATCGCCGCGCCTCCGATTGCCGGGGGTGCGGCGATTGCATGGTGGGCATGAATGGAGGGGTGGATGAATGGGTGCACGACAAAGGGGTGGCCTGGACGCCTCAGGCATCCATCCACTCATCCACCCATCCATTCCTCCCCCTCGGGGGGCCTATTTCTTGCCCTTCTTCTTCGCGGGCTTCTTGGCGGCCTTCTTCTTCGGCGCGCTGCATCCACAAGTCTTGCACATGGCTCTCGGCTCCTTTCCAGACCAAGGCGGTGACGCGACGAATGCGCCTCTACCGTGATTATGCCAGAGTCTGCGGCGATTGCAACAGCGGAGATCAAATCACACGGAAGAACCGGGCGTGACACGTCAGGAGCGACCGAGCGAAGGACACTCGCATCCCAAGCGCCGGGTAAGCTCCCGCGCGCACCCCGCGGCGTACGAAACAACGAGGCGCCCGGGGGCAACCCCGCAGCGCCTCGTCACAGCCTATTGGCACGCCCCGTTGGGGCGCAAGACTGTTTACTTCTTCTTCTTCTTTGCCGCCTTCTTCTTCGGAGCGGCCTTCTTCTTGGCCACTGCCTTCTTCGCCTTCTTCGCCATTGCGCAGACCTCCAACACAAGAGGGACACGAAGACCAAGCCCAATGGCTTGCGTCTTTGCGCTATCATGCCACACGATGTATGGATTGCAAGAAAAAAATTCCCTCCGCACGAAAAAAAATCCGCGTGCGCCGCGGCCGTGCTTGACGCGACGCGCGAGAACGCTACAATGACGGGGCAATAGCGCTTTGGAGGAGATGCGCATGGCGGTCCGCAAGGCGCGCGTGGACGACGCGCCGGCCATTCACGCTCTGGTGAATCACTTCGCCCGCAAGGAGCAGATGCTCGCGCTCTCGCTGGGCATGGTCTACGAGCGCCTCCGGGACTTCTCGGTCTACGACGAGAAGGGCGAGGTGCTCGGCTGCGGCGCGCTCCACGTCGTGTGGGAGGACCTCGCGGAGGTCCGCTCGCTCGCCGTGCGCGAGGACAACCAGCGCCACGGGATCGGGAGCTCGCTCTTTCACGCCTGCCTCGAGGAGGCACCCGCCCTCGGCGTCCGGCGCCTCTTCGTGCTCACGTTTGTGCCCGACTTCTTCCGCAAGATGGGCATGGCCGACGTGGCCAAGGAGACCCTCCCCCACAAGGTCTGGTCCGACTGCGTCCGCTGCCACCGGTTCCCCAACTGCGACGAGGTGGCCCTCGTTGTTGACCTCCACGGCGCCCGCCTCTCGCCGCCGAAGGGGCCCGCGGAAGTGAAGTGACCCCTCGCGCAACCCGCATCCGCATACGGCGGCCCGCAATGCGACACGTTTTCGGCCCTGTTCCCTCGCGGCGCCTCGGCAACTCCCTGGGCGTGGACCTCCTGTCGCGCAAGGCCTGCACGTTCGACTGCGTGTACTGCCAGCTCGGGCGCACGGCGGACCAGACGACCCGGCGGCAGCGCTTCGTGCCGCCCGACGACGTCGTCGCCGAGGTCAGGCAGGTGCTCGACTCGGGCGTCGCCGTGGACTACGTGACGCTGTCCGGCTCGGGCGAGCCGACGCTGAGCCTCGACCTCGGGCACGTCATCCGCGCGATCAAGGGCTTCAGCCGCGTCCCCGTCGCCGTGCTCACCAACGGCTCGCTCCTGGGCCGCGGCGACGTGCAGGCCGACCTGGCCGAGGCCGACCTCGTCGTGCCCTCGCTCGACGCCGGCACGCAGGAGGCTTTCGAGCGGGTGAACCGCCCGCCCGAGGGCATGAGCGTCGCCGACGTGGCCCGCGGCATTCGCGACTTCACGCTCGGCTACGCCGGCCAGGTGTGGCTCGAGGTGCTCGTCGTCGCGGGAATCAACGACGCGCCCGAGGAGGCCCAGGCCATCGTGCGGGCGCTCGAGGGCGCGCGGATTGACAAGGTGCAGCTCAACACCGTGGTGCGCGCCCCGGCCGAAGCGTGGGCCGCGGCCGTGGGCGACGAGCGCCTCGCCGCCCTGGCCGCCCTCCTCGAGGGCCTCGCACCCGTCGAGATCATCGGCCGCTACGCCCGCGGCGAACACCCCAGCCAGTGGGCCGACGCCCGCGAGGCCGTCCTGGCCACCCTGGCTCGCCGCCCGTGCGGCGGCGCCGAGCTGGCCACGAGCCTCGGGCTCCACCCCGCCCTCGTCGCCAAGCTCCTCGAGGAGTTGTGCCACGCCGGCACCGTCGAGCGCATTCCGGTCGGCGGCACCACGCAATACCGCATCCACACGTAGCAAAGCAGGGGAAGAGAGAATGACCGACTACTGGAGCAGGGACAGAGAGCTGCGATTCAACCGCATCGAGGCCGAGGCCGAGGGCTTCGGGCTGAAGGTGATGGAGGTGAACAAGAAGCCGAAGCCGTGGGGCGGCTTCGTCCGCTTCGAGCGCGACTCCCTCGACGCCTTCCGCCGGGCCTACTGGCACAAGGGCCTCAGCCCCTACTGGCAGGGAGTCCTCGCCGACATCTGGGCGGTGCAGGACCGCGAGCAGCGCGAGCTGTCGCTCGACGCCAAGCTCCTGCTCCTCGAGCCCGGCAAGCGCTTCAGCCTCCAGGCCCACGAGCGGCGCTCCGAGCTCTGGCGCGTCATCGAGGGACCCGTCCTCATCATCCTCGGCAACAACGAGGAGGACCTGCACGAGGTCGAGATGCGGCCGGGCGAGATCATCCGCATCCGCAGCGGCCAGCTCCACCGCGCCGCCGCCCCCGCCCTCCACTGGGGCGTCATCGCCGAGTTCTGGCACCACGACGACCCCGCCCACCCCTCGACCGAGGACGACGTCATCCGCCACGCCGACGACTACGACCGCGTGGGAGAGGACCAGGAGGGGTAAGGGGCGCGAAAAGAACCACGGATCTCGAAACCACGTAGCACTTCAGCCGTCTGAAGTTCCTGCCCCCACCGACCCTTCGGCTTCGCTCAGGGCAGGCTCTTGCGTCGGTGGAGCAAGGGATTGACAGCTACTCCGAGCGACCCTCTCCCCCCATCCCCCTCTCCACTCGTGGAGAGGGGGTGAGGGGGTGAGGCCGTTCCGCGTAGTTCTCAATCCTTCGCTCCACCGAGACAAGCTCGGTGGGGGCGACTACTTCACTCGGGTGAGCTGTTACCCTTCCCTCTTTTCCGCCGGCCACAGAGAGATGCCTCGACGGAGCCTGCCCTGAGCGAAGTCGAATGGGCTCGGCATGACGGACCTTTGCAGCACCTGGTTTCCGTTGCGGAAAGTCACCGGAGCCAAAGACCGCCTGAAGGCCGAACTACAAACGCCCAGACTCCGTGTTCGTAGTTCGGCCTTTAGGCGGTCTGCGGTTTCCCATTGCGCGCGGGCGGCTTTCCGCAACAGAAACTATCTATGCTGAAGTTGACAGTCCAGAGACCGACACCTTGCTCCCGCTCCAGTCGCGGAAAGTCCCGCGTCCGGCTCGCCCAAGCCGTGCTTGGGCGTGTCTTGCGCAACGGCAACTAATCCCGTATGATGCCCCCCGAACTATCCCCGCCAAGCTTTTGACACCCAAGCTTCAGATGCACATGCTACCTAGAGTCTGTAGACTCGAAATAGCCACATGATAGAGTGTGAAAAGGCGAGGTCCTGAGTGCCAAGGTAGGTCCGCCATGAATCCATCGCAGGGGTTTGGTGCAAATGTCCGCAGGTTGAGGAACCGGCTTGGAGTGTCTCAGGAGGAACTCGCGGCTCGGTGTGGTTTGCACCGAACGTACGTGGGTAGTGTCGAACGGGGCGAGCGGAACGTATCGCTGCTCAACATACTCCGGTTGGCGCAGGCGCTCGGCTGCCGCGCAGAGGAATTGTTGCGGGATGTTGAATTCGGCGGTCCGGCCAGGGGCCGCCGAGCAGAGCGAGTCGACTAGCTCCCGGCTCACGCCGCCTGACCGTAGCACTGGGGCCAAACATGTCGGCGAATGCGGAACGGGCGATTGCGCTTGCGGACTCTTTGCTGGCGCGCTTCAGGGGAGCCACCTTGGAGATGCTCGAAGAGGTGCTTGTGCCGCTACAAGTCCCATTGGCGGATGTCGGGACGGACCAAGTGCGGTACGGACCTGGGCACGGCGTTAGTTTCTCGGTGCAGATTGGGAACGAAAACCCTAGCGTCATAAGGGGCAGAAGCGGCAAGGTGATCCCGCGGGAAGCTGCATCGGGTCGGGTTACGTGGAAGGAACTGGTGAAGGCCCGAATTCACGAAACTGGCCCAGGGTGGGCGAGAGGGGAGTTGCACGGCGGCAACAAAGAAGAGCTGCGGCAACGCCTTTCAGGTGTCCACAAGGGCGACATCCTCGAGATTGACCGGTACGGTATAACTGCTAAGCTGGAGAGCGCGTTGACGGAGGCGGCGCTGGTGAAGCATGCCCTGGAGAGAGGGTACACAGTGACGCGCATGCCGGAGGACATTGCCAGACACCTGGGTTCGTACCACCACTTTGACTTCCTGTTCAGGAAGGGCGACGTGGAGAAGAGGGTAGAATGCAAGTCACTTTGGGGAACCGACACAAGGTATGCCCGGCTCATACACAGTAAGGGGAGTAACTACAAGACAAGCAGCTGCAAGTTCGCAACCCAGGATATCTTTGCGGTCAACATGTGGCTCCGGACAGGGGTGATTACCGACTTCGCATTCGCGCGATCGATCATGCGAACGGAAGCACGACCCTACGGCCTGCCCCCGGCCACCATCAAGGGTGGAGGCTTGCTTGAAGAGTATGTGCATCAGAATCCGACAGTGAACCTCGGCGACGGTGTCTGGTTTCCAGCGGTTGACGATGTCTGGAATCTACCCTGATGCTGACGGGCTCAGCTAACCTCTGCCTCAATCGCCCCCTCTAGTGACTTGATGGCGCTCTCGATAATTGCGCGGGCCTCCCTCATGCAGGAGAATGCCCTGGCAATCGAGGCGGAGACTTGCTGCACCGTCTTGTCGTCGGCGACGAAAATTGGCATGTCCAGGACTTCCTTGTCTTTGACAGCCGGGTACATTGAGGCGGCGGCGTACCGGCTGAGGAGTTCACGAAAGTACCTCGTCTTGCAGTAAGCGAACAGGTACTCAGGAGTCAGGTCCTCCGCCCGCAATATGCAGAAGCCGTTGGAAGCAACGAGCGGCAGTTCATGCGCGCGGTCCACGAGGGCGACAGTGTTGCGGTTGGGCCGGACAGTGCTAACAAGAACGTCGCCAACCTTCACCCTATACTGAGCCCTAGACGGAGCGTCGTCGTCAGTGACCTCACTGGGTACAGCCAGACCAAGTTGGGGGTCGACAGCGGATATGTCGATGTACAGGAACTTGCCATTGGTGCGCCGCTTATGCCTGGTGACATGTGAGGCCACGTGATCCGAGATTGGGCCTTTCGACCGGGCACTGATGGCGTTGTGAAGTCTCATGAGGTCGGGGCGGTAGAACTCTGCGTCAAGGCGGTTGATGGCGGCTACTTCAGCACTTGCCACGATAGACACATGCCCGTCCTGCCACTCCCTGTCATAAACCTTCTCACCTTGAGGGACCTGCGTGGAGAAATCAAGCATCTGCGATGTTCCAAACTCCCGGAATGCTTGCGCTATCTTGACCAGATCATGTTCCACTACCTGTACCGTTCGTCCTTCCGCCACCCGCTGGGTGTATATCAGTTGTCCTGAGCTATCTTTGCCAGAGCGTTCACTGACGGCGAAGAAAATCGGGTAGCTGCCGGCTGCAGGTTCCGTCTTCTGAAGCAAGAGAACAGATGTCTTCGCGCCAGTATGAGGTATGAAGGTGTGAGGGTGCAGGCCGATTACTCCGAGGACACGGCAACCTCTAAACAACCATTGTCTGAGAAACGCTGTGCTATCATTGCACAGAACCCCCTGGGGCAACACGATTGCCATGCGCCCACCAGGCCTGAGCATGCGCAGGCACCGTTCCAGGAATAGCAAGTCCCGGTCAAGCTTGTTGGCGACGGCCTTGCGACCTGCTAGGAATGGTAGCGTGTAATGCCGCAGGATCTCAGTATCCGCTATGGTTCCGGCAAATGGTGGATTGGCAAACACTACGTCAAACCGGATGCGGTCTAACAGTTGCCACCCGTCATCCTCTGCGCGAAGGTCCGGTCCATCGTTGGTCGAACAACCGCTGTCAAACAAATCCGATGCCTCTGCTCCGAGATCGCCATTGCTCCAACCGCGGCCGTCCAGGCTGTTCGCTCTCAGTACCTTGATGCGCCCCAGAACAGAAATCTGGGAAATGATCTTGGCTATGCGAACGGCGCGCTGGTCAAGATCGAGGCCAAAGGCTCGGCCGGAGCAGCGGCCCCAGTGGCTTTGCTGCCAACGCAGTGCGTGAAGGAGGAAACCGCCGGAACCACATGCGGGGTCCCCCACGCTCTCGTCTGGGCCTGGTTGAAGGGCCTCAACGCACATGTCAATCACGTGCCTCGGGGTGAAGTACTGCCCCATTGAACTCTTTGCCGCCCTGCCCAGGAGATGCTCAAATGTGGCATCAAGTACGAGCATTTCCTCGGCGAGGAGGGAAACCCGGAGGAAAGGCCGCATGCAGTGCCTCAGATCAGCGGAAGCCACCTTGAACCCTGGGGCGTCATCGAAGACCCCAGCCCACTCCTTTGTCGCACCCAGTAGGAGCGCATCTAACCGGTCCTTGGTGTTCGGGGCCTGGAAGGCCTCAGAAAAGAGAGACGGTTGCGCGCGTCCCCGTTGCTGCAGAAACTCGTCGTAGAGCTTGACAAGAATGATCTTCAGGATTTCTTCAAAGGCGTCCTCGCCAGAATTGGCGATCAGAATCTGTTCGGCCTCCAAGACGGCAGCGGTCAGGTCGTTACCGTCAAAGCCCAGGGAAACCTGCTGCATCGCGCACCTCCGTACACGCCAGTGTCCACTCACCGTAGTGGGTATTATAGCGGCAGACAACCGGAAGTCAAACTTTCCGCGAGCGAATCCCGCCCACCGCGGTTAAGCCTTTTGACAGTTCGGGGAACACCACACTCGATTTCTGACACGGTTGCCCCTTCGCTGTGGGGCTTTGGGGCAGGGCCTCTCGGACGTGGCATGTGACCGAGCAAGGCGTCGAGCCGAGCGACGACGCGGGCGAGGCCGGGCCTGCCCCGATGCTACCGCGCGAGAACGGCGAAGTCAAGGGGCGCGAGGAATTTCCAATGTGACAAGCACGAATGGCGTGATGATGAGGGCGCCGCGGGGTTCAGGAGGGAGAGGAGAAGACTGCCTAAGGGCAGGACTCCCAACAGGGTACGAACTCGTTCGGAGTCCTGCCTTTAGGCAGTCCTGGAGACGGCGTTGTCAAGCCAAGGTGGGGTCGAGGATAGTTGATAGTTAAGACCTGACCCCAGCCCCCTCATGAACCGGGAAGGTTGGGGAGGTTGGGGAGGTTGCAGCCCCTTGTGGCCTGGCTCCCTCCCCCACAACCTGTAGTGTGTGGCCGCTCAGCCGAGCGTGAAGCCGCTGCCCTGCATGCCGGCCAGCCAGTCAATGACCAGCCACAGGCCGGCGGCGGTGAAGGCGCCGAGGATCATGCCGAGGAAGAAGGGGCGCGTGCGGCGGTAGAGCGAGACGCCCCCCGTCCTGAGCACGATGACCTTGATCAGCCACGCGATGAAGATGCTGAACCAGACGTGAAACGTCGGGTGCGTGAGCCCCACGGCCAGCCCGGCCGGGTGAATCGGCCACCAGGGGAACCGGTAGCGGCACATCGTCAGCACGCTCATCAGCGCCGCTCCAATCCCCAGGAAGCTCATCTTCCACCAGGACGTCCCGCCCGCCGTCCCCTCGGGTATCTGCATGTGCTCGATGATCCACTGGCCCGTGCAGGGGGTCATGCCGCCGAACTGCCAGCTTCCCAGGTTCATCCCGCCGTGGGAGTAGCCGATGAGGAGGACGGCGACCGTGGAGCTGACGATGCCCACGACCAGCGCGAGGAGCATGGCGCCGAACAGGCGGCGCGAGCGCACGCCCGCCGCGTCGCCCATCTTCGCCCCCGTGGCTGCCGAGGTCATCACAATGGTGCGCGTGTCGCCCGACCAGCAGAGGGCCATCCCCAGGTTCACCACGCTGGCCGGCCCGAGGCCCGCGGGGCCGAGGATGCTGTGGGTGAGCGCCGAGGGGGTCACAGGCGTCCGCGCATACGCCAGCCCGGCCTCGCAGATGATCTTCGTGAGGCCCAGGAACGCGATCAGCGCGCCCACGACGAACAGCAAGGCGTGCCCCACCTCCATCCCCGAGCGGGTCATCCACGCCACCACGTAGGCCAGCCCGATGACGAGGCCGATCAGCGCGCCGCGGTACGACAGCAGCTCGCGGCTGTCGTCCACGTCCGCCGCGTTGAAGAACGCCTTGCGGAACACCCCTTTCAGGTGCTTGCGGGCCACGTAGAGGCCGATCAGCACGTAGGCCGTCACGGCGCCGAACGACTGGTAGGCCTCGGTCGGCGTGCCGGGGTCCGAATACAGCTCGGTCGCGCCGATCGAGAAGCCCATCTTCAGGAAGATCGCCTTCTGGATCATGAAGTACCACGCGAACGCCCAGAGGCCCAGCAACACATCGGTGTTCACGAGATACGACAGGCCGATGACCTCGAAGCGGACGAAGAAGGTCGAGTAGAGGACGCCGGGGATGATCTGGAGCCAGGCGCCCAGCTCGAACACGGGCATGGTCGGCGCATACTTCTGGATGCCGTTGTAGCTGAAGATCAGCGCGGGCACGGCGAAGCCGGCCCACATCATCTTCGAGCGGAAGAGCGCGGGCCAGGCGGCGGTCGGGCTGGCCGTCGTCGCCATCTCCAGCGGGAGCTGGGCGAGGGGAAACGTCAGCCGCTCGTGCTCCACCCACTGCCGCCGCAGGATGGTCACCACGCAGATCATCACGAGGTAGGCGGCCAGGATGAACGTGCTCCACCACACGAGCGGCACTACCCAGGCCCGCCAGGGCAGCGCCTCGCCCGGCGGCAGGCCCTGGAAGAAGTGCTGGAGCGCCAGGTCGTCCGTCGGCGCGATCCATTTCTTCACGTGGGGCAGGATCAGCTCGGACCAGCGGTTCTCGGGCGACGCGAAGTAGCGCAGGCCGCCGATGAGGCCCATCATGTTCATCGTGAAGCCCCACGACGGAATGGCCGAGGCCAGCACCAGCATCACGTACACCGTCACCAGCTCCGCCGTGGACAGCCCGAGCCGCGGCCCCAGCCAGCGGAGCAGGCCGTTGATCCCGAAGATCAGCACGAAGAAGAGGAAGATGGCCCCGCCCGTCGAGAAGTCGGCGCACAGGGCCGAGCCGTGGATGACCAGCACCCCGAACGGCTCGCCCGCCGTCAGCGCCGCGCACAGCAGCGCCCCCACCACCAGCGAGCGCACCGTCACCCCGTGAGCAGCCCCCGCGGGGGAAGCCTGTGGCTCGTCGGGATATGGCGCGGCCGCGCTCGCCTTCATCGCGCACTCCGGTCACTCGGGGCGGCTCATTATACCCAACCGCGCCCCGGCCCGCAAAGCGATGAGTCACGGCTTCGCGGGCGGGGCGATCTTCTCGATGAGGGGCTTGTGCGATTCGGGCGCGGCGCCGCTCTGCGGCGCCGTACGGCCGAGGAGCACGATCAAGGCGAGGCCCAGGACGACGAGGGCGAGCCCAATGACGACCAGCGGCAGCAGCCTTCGGCCCGCGCGCTCGGCGTCGCCGGCGTGGCCGGGCCGCACGGCGCGAATCCCCGTCATCAGCTCGCAGGCCTCGAGGCCCAGGAGCACCTCGTCGGGCGTCTGGGGCCGGTCGGCGGGGTCGTCCGCCGTCATCGTGGCGAGGAGGCGACGGATCGGCTCGCGCGGCGGCGCCTCACCGCCGAGAAGCTCGGCGATGGCCGCCCCGAGCGCGTAGATGTCGCTCCGGGCGTCGGCCGGCTCGCCGCGGCGCTGCTCCGGGCTCACGTGGCGTGGCGCCGGCAAGTCACGGCACAGCCGGGCCGCCCCGGCCGCGTCGAGCACGATGTTCTCGGTGCACACGGCGCCGTGGCACTGTCCCACGGCGTGGCGGGCCGCAAGCGCGTTCGCCACGTCGCGCATCACGCCCAGGGCCTCGCCCGGCGCGAGCGGCCGCTCCGCCCGCAGCTCCGCCGCGCTCCGCAGTGCCTCGTTCGCGCCCATGCGCCTACCTGAAACGAGAGTGGACGTAGGCCCGCCGCTTCGCCTCCGGCTTCTGGAACACGAAGAGCAGGGCCATGCCCACTACGAACCCCCCTATGTGCGCCCACCAGGCCACGCCGCCCGTCTCGGCCAGCGTCATCGCCCCCATCCCGCTGAAGAACTGGAGGAGGAACCAGAAGCCCAGGACAACGAACGCCGGCATCTGCACCACAGTGATGAAGAAGCCCAGGAAAATCAGCGTGGAGACCCGCGCGTAGGGGAAGGCGATCAGGTAGGCCCCCAGCACCCCCGCAATCGCCCCGCTGGCCCCCACCATCGGCACGTTCGAGCCCGAGTTCACGACGGTTTGTGCCAGCGCCGCGGCCAGCCCGCACAGCAGGTAGAACAGCAGGAACCTGAAGTGGCCCATGCGGTCCTCGACATTATCGCCGAAGATCCACAGGTACCACATGTTCCCCAACAGATGCATCCAGCCGCCGTGGAGGAACATCGAGGTGAAAAACGTCAGCCACACAGGCACGCTGTAGACCTGCCGCTCCTCGGGCGCCCAGGGCCACACCACGGGCGGCGCGGGGTCGGGCGCCGTGCTGGCGAACACCCGCCTTGGCGTCAGGCCGTAGCCCCGGATGAAGTCGTCGAGCCCTTGCCCCTGTTGCAGCTCGACGAAGAACGCGAGGCAGTTCAGCGCGATCAGCACCATCGTCACCACGGGCACCGTGCCCGACGGATTGTGGTCGCGGTATGGGAACATCGCCCCGACTCCCAGAGCGCTCTTCGCCTCCCCTGCGCATCATAGCGCCCGCGGAGAAGAGAGTCAATGGAGCGGAAAAGACACCCACTGTTTCTCCCGCGCGAGCTGACGCGACCCCAGTTCTGCTGCTCGACCTCTCTTGAGCCACAACGGGGCGAAATGGTACAGCCCAGGACAACGCCCTCATCTTTGCCCACATCTCGGGCTCCGTAGCCCGCCGAGGGCGGGCGTCAGATGGTAGCCCACGGCGTAAGCCGTGGGTTCAGGCGGGCATAAGGTCCACAGCCCCGTAGGGGCGGCAGAAACCTTGGCACCGGGCGTTCTCTCGCCCCTACGGGGCTTGCCTGTGCGGTGCCTGGCGATCCCACGGCTTACGCCGTGGGCTACCATCTGACGCCCCTGACGGGGCTGGGAGCGCGCCTGCTCAGACTGGGCTGTCACATGACGCCCTT
>Ga0307379_10002269_pt1 | contig 28738 bp, 22 predicted proteins | sample UN2MG_FD_202237 | JGI IMG/M metagenome (GOLD analysis project Ga0307379, IMG submission 202237) | Soil microbial communities from Risofladan, Vaasa, Finland - UN-2 | ecosystem: Environmental > Terrestrial > Soil > Coastal area > Acid sulfate soil | place: Finland: Risofladan, Vaasa | collected...
CACCTCCATCCAGATCAAAACCACCTCCGTCCTTTGCTCCCGGGGAAGTTTTATTCCTGTAGCTGATACAATATTGAATTATTATATGATCGCTCTGCCATGCCCATATACCAACAGGTCCGTTTCCCAGCCTTGGCATATCCCAACCGTTGTTGGTTGCAGTGCAATGGTCTATTGTTACGCTGTCGGAAACACCCACAAGGATTCCATTCCCGCTGTGATTATCAAGAATTGTCGGGTCTCCTGCATTATTTTCAGCCATGCAGTCCCGGATCAGGATATTCCCGGATCTCATCAATGATGATCCCATGACATTGATCCCGCAGAAACCATTATCGATTGCCAGTACCTTTTTTACCTCAACATTACGGCAATCGTATAATTCAACACCTGATTTCTGGAAATCCTCAGCTATTATATATTCAATGATGCAATTGACAGAATTTACAAGAGAAAAACCGTTTGAAATGTTCCCGGTTTTTCGCCCGTTACCCTTAATATCAATATTGCTTACCCTTATATTTCTGCAGTTTTCGATCCTTATAGCTTCTCCGTCTCCGCCATTTATAACAGCTCTCTCTTCTCCAACGGAACTGACAGAAACAGGATCTTCTTCACCTGCGGATCTGTTCCTTATGATCAGAGTCCCGTCATAAATCTGTCCGCCGGAAATATATACATTGTCAAGTTTACTTTCAAGAAGCTCGTTCAGTCTGGTAATTGTCTTAACCGGATTTTTGACATTTCCATTGTTTCTGTCATTGCCTTTTATGCCATCAAGAAAGAAGCCTCCATTATTATAATTTTTATCCTGTTTTTTTTCTGTCTTGCAGGAAAACCCTGCAACTGAGGCTATTATAAAGATAACTGTAATAATATTATTCATCCCGGATTATTCAGGTTCACCAGTCAGTGGTTTTGTGCTTTCTACTGTAACAGGGAGCCAGACCATCATCTGCCCTGGTCCGCGGTTGTTCCATAAAGCATAGGGGATCAGAGTCACATCCTCTCCGGGCAGCTTTTCAATTCCGCCATCAAGGATTCTTTTTGTCTGATAGCCTCTGGCTTTTATTATCTGAGTCCCCTCAAGAAGTGAAGGAACAAATTCTGTCGTTAATGGTGATCGTTCGTCAATCACAAGGTTAAGGATATTTCCCGTGTTGTTATCAGGCCATTCTGCGCAGTAGATTACCGGCCCCCTCTGTACTGCCATTTTACCAGTATCTTCCTTTATCCGCTCATCCGCAACAACTTTACGGACAGGCATGGGAAGTTCTACGCTTATGCGGTCACCTTTTCCCCATTTCCGTTCTATTTCCGCATACCCGTTTTCAAATTCCGCTTCAATTGTTTCACCGTTGAGTGAAATCGTGTATGATTCATTATTCTGATCGCTAAACCTGTAAAGATTACCGGGAATAGCTTCGTTGACCGCCCACCCCGGTATACGGATCTTAAGTGAGAATTTTCTTCCTGTTTCAGGGAATATCGAAAGATCTACTTTGCCATCCCATGGGAAACCGGTTTCCTGCGTTATTCTTACCTTATTCTCACCAAAAGTAATATCGGCATCGCCTGAAATGAAAAGATTCACATAAAGATCCTCATCAGTAACTGCATATATGTATCCCGGGATAGCCGGCACAAACCTCGCAATATTTGAGGGGCAGCATGCGCATCCGAACCATGCGCTCCGCTCGTGCTGACCATTTGATTCAAGAGGATTGGGGTAAAAGAACCTGTCAGCCGATAGTGATACTCCCGACAGCATAGAGTTATAAAGAGTTTTTTCAAGAATATCAATATACTTTGATTCCCCGTGTAAAAGGAAAAGCCGGTGGTTTGTAAATATATCACCAATTGATGCGCATGTTTCGCAATAGGCTGTCATATTCGGCAATACATAAGGCTCTGCAAAACCTTCATTACCTCCTGTAGCTCCGATACCGCCCGTAATATACATCTTACGGTATACCAGATCCTCCCATATCCTTGTGATTGCATTCAGGTATGCCTCATCCTTTTCTATAGCGGCAATGTCGGCCATTCCTGAATACATGTAAGTGGCTCTTACAGAATGCCCTACGGCTTCAGTCTGATCAGCGGGCCTTATATGTGCCTGGTTGTATGAATCTCCTCCCGGACCCCTGATATCGAGAAAGAATTTTGCGAGATCAAGATATTTCTTTTCTCCTGTCACCCTGTAGAGCTTTACAAGGCCCATTTCTATAACCTGGTGTCCCGGATAGACTTTAACCCTGTCCCGGCCAAAATCCTTATTCACCAGTTCGGCCGATCTGAGGGCTATATTCAGGAGTGTTCCTTTTCCTGTTGCCTGGTAATGGGCAACTGCTGCTTCGTATAGATGTCCGAGATTATAGAGTTCATGGCTGAGTATTGAGTCGAGTTCCCACCTGTTCGGGCTTGCCCATTCATGAAGTCCTTTACCTCCATGCATCTCTGCTATTGTCCGGTTTGTATACAGGTATCCGTCATCCTCCTGGGCCATACCTATTTTATATATGAGGGTGTCGAGATATGCATCCAGTTCAGGATCGGGATATGTCTGAAGCGAATATGCTGCTCCTTCAATTATTTTAAATACATCGGAATCATCAAAAGGATAAATGGTCAGGAATCTCCCGGTGTCAAGACCGCCTGCAATCTCAAAGTTCTTCACTCTCCCGGTTGATTCACAGTATGAAAAGGCAATCGGAATGGTTACTGATGCATTCTTTTTTATCCTTGGAGCCCAGAAATTATCTGTAAGCTTCACCGAAGTGAAAGGCACAGGCTGGATCGGGTAATCGCCTTCTGTGTTTTTTGAACATCCGCAAATTAATGGCACCATGCAGATTGTCAAAAGTAACGGCTTTAAAGTGTTTTTCATATTTAGATTTTTGTCAGTTACCTGATCACTTTCTCTTCAGCTTATTCTGCCTCACCCCCTCCCGTCCCCCTCTCCCAGTGAGAGAGGGGGATGCTGCTTCTTCTTCTTTAAGCCACTCCCTCCCGGGGGAGGGATTTGGGGAGAGGTTATTTGCTTAACTCCATAACAACCACCGACTTTGGCGGCATGGTAACTGTCAGCATCCCATCCTTCATTTTAAAACCATTGAATGAAGCCGGTTTCACAGTTTCCGGTTTTTCAAAGCTGTTGAATGCTGTCATTTCTCCGGCAGTCAGAATTTCTCCGGTAACTGTCTTATAGCTATCCCCGATTACCGGGCAGGTCAGAGTAATCCCTTTATTCGGATTCAGGTTTGCCAGTGAAATATGTATTTTGCCATCCTTGTCCACAGATGCCGAAGATGAAATGGCAGGTATTCTTCTCTCGCCGACGACATAATCCTCACAACGCAGATCTGTGGTCAGAAGTTGTGCTTCCTGGTGCACCCTGAACATCCTGAAAACATGATAGGTGGGTGTCAGCACCATCTTGTCATCCTTTGTAAGTATCACTGACTGAAGTACATTCACAACCTGAGCCAGGTTTGCCACCTTTACCCTTTCGGCATACTGATTGAAAATATTCAGGTGAATGGCGGCAGTAATGGCATCCCTGAGAGTATTCTGCTGGTACAGGAATCCGGGATTCGTACCCGGTTCAACCTGGAACCAGTTTCCCCATTCATCAATAACGAGTCCCTTTGTATTCCTTGGATCATACCTGTCCATGATAGCCTTATGCCCTTTGATGATCGCATCCATCTGGTAATTAAGCCTGAATGTTTCAAACCAGTCATTTTCTGCAAAAACAGTTGCACTGCCTTTATTGCTCCATCCGCCAGGAACTGAATAATAATGTAATGAAAGTCCCTGGAACATGCTTCTGTTCTTAGGCTCTTTCATCAGTGTTTCTGTCCAGTTATAGTCAAAGTCGCTTGCTCCGCACGCTACACGGTAGAGCCGGTTGCCTGAGAAATCTTTCAGGTATGTGGAAAATCGCCTCATAACATCACCATAGAAATCGGGAGTCATATTTCCGCCGCAGCCCCAGTTCTCATTGCCGATCGCAAAAAACCTGACTTTCCATGGCTTATCTCTTCCGTTCTCTTTCCGCAGTTTTGTCATAGGGCTCTCTGAATCCGAAGTCAGGTATTCAACCCATTCGGCCATTTCCTGTACTGTGCCGGAACCTACATTGCCATTTATATAAGCCTCACATTCAAGGAGTTCTGTCAGCTTCATGAATTCATGAGTGCCGAAGGAATTATCTTCTGTCACACCACCCCAGTGGGTGTTGATTATTGAAGTCCTTTTCTCCTGAGGCCCGATTCCATCTTTCCAGTGATAAGTATCGGCAAAGCAGCCGCCCGGCCAGCGAAGGTTCGGAATTTTCATCTCACGGAGGGCAAAAAGCACATCATTCCTGATGCCGTAAGTATTTGGAATTGAAGATTCCGGTCCCACCCATATACCGCCATAAATGCACGCTCCAAGGTGTTCTGAAAAATGACCGTAAATGTCCTTGCTTATTACCGGTCCTGAATGGTTGGCAACAATAACCAGCTGGTTAACAGCTCCGGGATTTTCTTTCTGGGCATTTGTTATGAAAAATGCACTAAAAAGAATAAGTGTAATAACAACAATTAATTTCCTCATGTCTTTTCTGTTTATAGTCTTCGTTTATTTTATTCTCCTTTGTGAACCTTTGTGTTATCCTTAGTGCTCCTTTGTGGTTAAATTCTTTTTACCACAAAGTAACACAAAGGTATTCACCAATGGACACCAGGTATCAGATAAATTGATTCTCAATGAAGGATCCGAGTTTTTTGTATTTCAGGAAAAGCTTTTCATATTTTCCTGCCCTTTCCGGATCGGGCTTATATTCTTTTTCAAATCCTCCGCCCATAGCTTTCTGAGCTGTGGGAATATCTTTATGGATTCCTGCCACAACCGATGCTGCCATTGCTGAACCGAGAGCACAAGTCTGGTCTGAGCTGGCAATCCTGATCGGCATATTCAGAACGTCGGCAACGATCTGCATTACATAAGGATTCTTTTTCGCGACTCCTCCTGTAGCAATTACTCCGTCAATTCTCACACCTTCGGAAATGAATCTCTCATTTATCATCCTGGAGCCAAATGCTGTTGTTTCAACCAGGGATTTAAAAATCCTTGGGGCATCAGAGCCTAATGACAAACCTGCGATAGCGCCTTTCAATGCCTGGTTAGCGTCCGGAGTCCTGCGTCCGTTAAGCCAGTCCAGTGCTATCGGTACTGTTTCCTCATCTAAAATTTTCTCTGCCTGTCTGCTCAGGTCATCAATGATCCTGTCAGTCGTTTCAGTGCTGATTCTCTCCTTTGTTTTTCCATCGAGCCAATCCATTCCTGAAATGATCTCATTTACGGGCCATAGCAGAAGTCTTGCAAACCAGGCATATATATCTCCGAATGCAGATTGTCCTGCTTCAAGCCCCAGCATACCCGGAACGATTGATCCGTCGACCTGGCCGCATATACCTGCAACCAGCTTATTACCAATCTCCTCCATAGGCGATACAAGCATGTCGCATGTCGAGGTTCCCATTACCTTTATCAGCTGGTATGGCTTTATCTCTCCCCCGACCGCTCCAAGGTGTGCATCAAAAGCACCTGCTCCCACCTTTACACCTTCAGGCAGGGAAAGCTTCTTTGCCCATTCCGCTGACAAAGTTCCAACGGGAATATCACAGGTATAAGTTTCAGTATAAAGGTGCTCCCTCAGTCCTTTAAGCAAAGGATCGAGTTTAGTGAGGAATTCTTCATCAGGAAGTCCTTTGAATTCAGGATGCCACATTGCCTTGTGGCCTGCGGCGCAACGGCTTCTTTTTATTTGCAGCGGATAAGTGTTACCGCATAGCAGAGCCGGTAACCAGTCACAATGCTCCACCCAGGAAAAGGCATGTTCCCTGACTTTTTCATTTTTGCGGAGCACATGAAGGATCTTTGCCCAGAACCATTCTGATGAATATATGCCTCCCTCGTACATAGTGAAATCAGTTCCTCCCCATGATCCTGCAAGTTTATTTATCTCCTCAGCCTCCTTAACGGAAGTATGATCTTTCCATAATATGAACATGGCATCCGGATCTTCTTCAAATCCTGGTTTCAATGACAACGGAATACCATCCTTATCAACAGCCACCGGGGTTGATCCTGTTGTATCAATTGTTATACCTCCGATATTATCAATGACATCCCTGCTTAAGCCCTTAAGTGACTCTCTAACTGTCTGTTCCAATCCTTCAAGATAATCCAGCGGATGCTGACGGAACTGGTTCAGGGATGGGTCACACCAGAGTCCTTTTTTCCATCTGGAATATTCAAATACTGATGTCCCTTCTATTTTACCATTGCCGGTATCTACAATAACCGTACGTACCGAATCGGTGCCATAATCGATCCCGATCACATATTTCTTTTCCATAACCATTTATAATTCGTTATTTTTTGCCCTGTCCATAATAGGCATCCCGGCCGTGTTTCCTGCTGAAGTGTTTGTCAAGCAGGAATTTATCGACAGGCTCATCCTTCCCAAGCAGCATTGTATAGAAAGCCATGCGTGCAATCTCTTCAAGAGCTACTGCATTATACACAGCTCCACCGGGATCAGATCCCCAGCAGAAAGGGCCATGGGAGTGAACCAGAACTGAAGGTATGGCCATCGGATCTGTGGTCTTCATCCTTTCAATGATCACTTTTCCCGTATTGATCTCGTAATTGTTATCGATCTCATTTTTTCTCAGTTTACGGGTGCATGGCACTTTACCGTAAAAGTGGTCGGCATGGGTCGTTCCCATCGCCGGAATATCTTTTCCAGCCTGGGCCCATGAGGAAGCATAGGTTGAATGAGTATGTACGATGCCGCCTATTTTACTGAAGGCCCGGTAAATCACCAAATGAGTCGGAGCATCAGTCGACGGGTTGAATTTACCCTCAACAACCTTTCCGTCCGGGTCAAGAACCACCATGTCAGAAGGCTTCAATGAATCATAATTCACCCCTGAAGGTTTGATAACAATGAGTCCTGTCTTTTTATCTCTGCCGCTTACATTTCCCCATGTATGAATAACGAGCCCCTGACGGACAAGATCGAGGTTCGCTTTATACACACTGATTTTTAACTTATCCAGCATTTTTTCTCAGACTTTTAAACTCCACACTCCAGGCACTTTAGACACTCCATACTTCTAATTAACATCCAGGTTGAAATAGAAACCATTCTTTATCAACCTCTTATATCGTTCTTTTATGAATCTGTAGTAAAAAGCTCCCCTTTTGGAAGTCTCCTTTTCCTTTTCTTCAAGCTTTTCAAGTATATCCATTGACAGGATCTTTTTCCTGAAATTCCTTTTATCGATGTTTCTCTGGTAAATTGCCTCATAAAGGTCCAGCAGCTGAACAAGCGTGAATTTCTCGGGAAGTAGTTCAAATCCTACAGGTTTGATCTTTATCTGCTGCCGGAGTTCTTTCATAGCCCTTTCAACCATTTCCTGATGATCAAAAATCAGCCTGGGGAGCTTTTTCATTGACTGCCAGTGAGCTCCGCTCTTATCCGTGACCTTTTTGTCAATATCTTTTATCTTTATAAGCGCCCAGTAGGCTACAGAAATGACTCTGGCTCCCGGGTCCATGTCTGGTTCTCCATAGCAGTGCAACTGCTTCATGAAGATATTCTTAAGCCCTGTAAGGTTTCGAAGCACCCGGCATACAGCAACATCAAGACTCTCGTCTGGTTCAACAAATCCACCAGCCAGTGACCATTTGCCTTTTGCCGGATTGAAACTCCGTTTAATCAGCAGCAGTCTGATCTCCTTTTCACGGATATCGTAACCGAAAATAATTGAATCAACTGCCACAAGATGTTTCCTGTGTTTTGAATAGATCTTCATATGAATAAAATTCTTAGACTGTTTTCTTTATCCGGGAATAAGTCTAAATAATACCATCTGAAATATGATAATATATTTCGTTCCATCTGAGTTCTTTCCTGAAAGCTTCAATATTGCACTTTTCATCAATCAGAACATATTCGATACCAGTCATACCTGCAAAATCCTCGAGATATTCCCTGTCGATGGCAGTGCTGAAGCCTGTATGGTGTGCTCCTCCCGCAAATATCCATGCAGCGGCTCCTGTTTTAAGATCGGGCATTGGTTTCCAAAGCACACTTGCTACCGGGAGTTTCGGCATATCGGGACATTTCACAACCTCCACCTCGTTGACAATCATCCTGAACCTGTTGCCAAGGTCAATTACAGAGACATTTATCCCTCTTCCCGGAGTTGTTCTGAACACAAGCCTGGCAGGATCTGCTTTTCCTCCTATTGCAAGTTGATGTATTTCAACTGCAGGCCTGCCTGATGCTATCGAAGGACAAACCTCAAGCATATGAGCTCCGAGAACCTTCATACCGGCAGGATCAAAATGATAGGTATAGTCTTCCATGAATGAGGTGCCTCCTTTCAGTCCCTGTGCCATTACTTTCATTGAACGGACCAGTGCGGCGGTTTTCCAGTCACCTTCGGCGCCAAAGCCATACCCTTTGGCCATCAGTCTTTGTACTGCAATTCCCGGCAGCTGCTTCAGCCCGTGAAGATCTTCAAATGTTGTGGTGAAAGCCTTGAAGTTGCCGGATTTCAGAAATGTCTCCATACCGGCTTCTATTCTTGCAGCCTCTTTAAGGGTTTCAGAAGCAGCAACTGCTTTTGTCATTTTATATTCAGAACTGTACTCTTCAAGCAGTTTCTTAATTGACCCGGAAGAGACATCATTTACTGCCCTTACAAGGTCACCGATACCATATCCATACACAGAATATCCCATTTTTAACTGGGCACTTACCTTATTACCTTCAGTAACAGCCACATCACGCATATTATCACCGAATCGTGCGATCTTCATGTTAAGGGCATCGTCATATGCCGCTGCGGCTCTTATCCACACGGCGATACGGTCAACAGCCTCCTGATCCTGGTAATGGCCCACTACAACTTTCCTGTTCAGCCTCATCCTGGAACCTATAAATCCGAATTCACGGTCGCCATGAGCAGACTGGTTCAGGTTCATGAAATTCATATCGATTGTATCCCATGGTATATCCCTGTTCAGCTGTGTGTGAAAATGGAGGAATGGCTTATTAAGGACAGAGAGCCCTTTTATCCACATTTTTGCGGGAGAGAAGGTATGCATCCATGCTATCAGCCCGATGCATTTTTCTGAATTATTTGCTTCGGAGCAGATCCCGAAGATCGATTCAGGTGTTGTAAGAACGGGCTTGAATATCACCTTCTGTGATATTTCTGGTGACTTGTCAAGCGAAGCAGCGATTTTTGCCGAATCGGCCGCAACCTGTTTAAGTGTCTGAGGGCCATATAAATGCTGGCTCCCGGTGACGAACCATACTTCTTTGGTTCTTAATTTATCCATATCTTAATTATTAGGATAATTTCTTGTTCTTATTATTTTAATACTATTTAATTGTTCCATCGCGGCAAGCTGGCTCCTTCGCTAAACCAGCCCACTGGGCTGGTTCTTAACGCTCGGCCCTTACCAGAAATAAATATAAAATGCAACAATTACGCCCAGGATAATGATTGTATGAACAATATCCCATTTATTCCAGCTTTCCCTTGTTAATTTCCTTTGTTCAGGTGTAGATGCCCTATAGGTAAATTTCAGCTGTTCCGGGGTTGAAGCTTTGGTCAATAAGCTTATTGCAACCATTGTAATAAGGCAGAAGAACAAAAGAAGGACAGTATAATGGTATATGTTAATAGATGCTATCTGGTAAATCACACCTCCCGTGTCAAGGTAATGTGCGTGAATTCCTGCTTTCACCTGGGCTATAAGCTCTGATGCATATGTTTTCCCTTCCAGTGTCAGAGTAGCAAGTGACTCTTTTGCAGAGTTTAATTTATCACTAAGAGTTGCAGCCAGTTCAGGCGGGAAGGATTTCTGTATTTTATCGCTGATGGATGTTATTTCGTCGAGTGTATCTGCTTTTGCATTTTCTGCATTTATATAAAGTACTGACTTCACCAGTGATCCTGTTTTACCGACCAGTCCGTAAACTACATTCAATGCGAGTCTGAACATTCCCAGGGTAAATCCGGAGATCATTCCCCAGAATGCAGCCTTTGAAGTCATTCTTTTCCAGAAGACTCCAAGAAGGAATACAGATGCGATAGCGGGAGCAAGCATACCCTGAACACCCTGAAGGTATTCATAGAGAACTTTGCCAAGTCCAAGCATTACAGGTATCCACAATACACCAAGCACCACCACTGTGGCAGTTGCAGATCTTCCAATATTCAGATAATGTCTGTCCGATTGATTTGGACGCATCTTCTTATAAAAGTCCTCAACGAACAGCATGGCCGAGGAATTGAACAATGAGGCCAGGGAGCTCATGAGAGCAGCAAGCAGTCCGCAGACTACAATTCCTGTAATACCTTTTGGGAGCAGTGTGGCAACCATAGCAGCAAATGCTGAATCGCTGCTTCCTATATTAAGAAGTCCTTTCTGGTTAAGGGCAAATGCGATCATACCGGGGATCAGGAAGATAAATACCGGCAATAATTTGAAATATCCTGCAAGAATTGCACCCCGCCTTGATTGCTGCTGATTTCTGCCGGATAGTACCCTCTGGACAATATACTGATCAGTGCACCAGTACCAGAAGCCAATACATGCGGATGCAAGAAGTACTCCTGTCCAGGGGAAATCCGGATCAGCTGCCGATCTTATAAGATGAATGTTTGCACCTGCAATATTTTCGACTTCGGCCCATCCTCCGACTTTCCCAAGTCCGACAATTAATATTACTATTGAGCCGAACAGAAGAACAGGTGTTTGAAGTACGGAAGTATACATGATGGCTTTCATTCCCCCCAGGATTGTATATATGCCTGTGATGGCGACAAGTCCGATAGCGCTTACCCAGAAGAAATCGATCTCTTTTCCGAAGATGGTTATCGATTCAATATTGAATACCTGGTCAAAAACCACTCCTCCTGCATATACTGTTACTGCAACTTTAGTAAGCACATAACTCACCAGTGAAATTCCGGAAAGAATGCTCCTTGAACCCGGAGTAAAACGTCTTTCCAGGAACTCTGGCATGGTGTAAATCTTGATGCGGTCATAAAATGGAACAAAAACCCATCCCAGGATCAGTATAAACCACGCATGCATCTCCCAGTGTGCCATAGCCATACCACTTATAAAACCTGCACCTGCAAGCCCAACAAGATGCTCCGAACCTATGTTGGAAGCAAAGATGGATGAGCCTATGGAAAGCCATCTGGCATTTTTACTTGCAAGGAAATAGTCAGTGGTATCTTTGTTTTTCTGGTACAATACCCAAATTATTATGCCAATCAATCCCAGGAAGAAAATGCCCATAATAATCCAATCCAATGTTGCCATATTAAGCAGTTTAAGTTATGATTAATGTTATCAGGTTATTTTTGCCGGTTTTTTTCACGTTTCCCCTTCTTCTCTACAAATCTATAAAAACATTTTTATTAAATGTAAAAGTTAGACTCAAAAAATCAGGTATTTACAGTAAAGTATTATATATAAAAAATTATCAGAGTAATATCCTGTTTAACAATGATTTACCTCAGAGGCAATTTATTATTTCTGCCATTCAGTCAGCGACGACTGAATAAAATCTATTATTTTCTGGTTCTCTTCCCGGCTGGACCCGGTTACCTCAAAGGATTCTCCGAACCTTATGAATATCGGTTTATGATGATCGAGCCGGCCGAGCCCTTTTAAGATTTTACCCTGTCCCCAGAAATCTGTTTTCAAAGCGAAAGGAACAACCCTCACACCAGCTTTTTTTGCAAGCTTAATCCCCAGAGAATTAAACTCCTCAGGTCTGAATACGAGGCTTCTTGTACTCTGCGGGAAAATAACAATTGAAACGCCTTTTGACAGCAGTTCCATACCTCCGTTTATTACTTCCTCAAGATCTTTCCTGGGATCGGTCCTTCCGACAACAATCGGATCCCTGGATCTCATTACCGCGCCAAAAAGAGGATGGGTGACCAGGCTTTCCTTGACAACAAAGGTGACCCTGCGGCGCGGGGCAATCAATACCGGAAGAACCATCGTTTCCAGAGTGCTCATGTGATTTCCGATAAAGAGGACTGGATCAGGCGTTTCTGCTATATGCTCCATGCCCGAAATATGATATTGTCCGCCGGTCTTCTCAATGAGTTTAAAAATAAAATATGATGAATCTGTCCAGGCTTCATCACCATATCTTCCCGTGATGGCTTCCTTCCTTGTTCTTAAAACAATCTGCGCATATTTAAGGGTAAAGTAAACCCGGTTGTTCAGCAGGAATCTCTCCCACAGGCTGAGTCTTACCCTTTCCGGTGTGTTATATGCTGATGGTTCAAAATAACTTTTCTGCATCAGAATATCTTAATATTTTTATCAGTATTATGATATTTTCAACTTCCGTATTTGTAAAGTTAAGATTCATTTTAAAAAAACAATTCAATTTTTTTGAATCACAGGAGGGTCAGATAAAATTATTGATAGTAAATTTAATCAATCATATCAGGTATTTTGCCTGTTAACACACATGTTTCATGAAGCTTTCTTTACTGGATGCAATTGTTTTCTTCGTATTGATGTCCGGGAATATAATTATCGGGGTAAGCTTTTTCTTCAGGAACAAAACATCTGATCAGTTTACATCAGGAGGGAGAAAATTGCCGGCCTGGGTTGTAGGAATGTCAATTTTTGCAACATTCCTCAGCAGTATCAGCTTCCTGGCATTGCCCGGGAAGGCTTATGCTGCAAACTGGAATGCTTTTGTATTCAGTCTTTCAATTCCGATTGCATCATGGATGACAATCAGGTTTTTTATCCCGCTTTACCGCGGAATAGGAAGTATATCTGCCTATTATTATCTTGAACAAAGGTTCGGACCATGGGCAAGGATATATGCATCTCTCTGTTACCTGCTTACACAACTTATGCGCACAGGAGCTATACTTATGCTGCTGGCACTACCGCTGAATGCCCTGTTTGGATGGAATATGAATACAATAATAATTATTACAGGATTAGCAGTTATATTATATTCCGTTCTGGGTGGTATCAGGGCAGTCATCTGGACAGATGCCATCCAGTCAATAATATTGATCACGGGAGCGATAGTCTGTGCAATACTTCTTACTTTTTCGATGCCGGAAGGCCCCGGACAGCTTTTCAGGATTGCCATTGCCAGCCATAAGTTCAGTCTGGGAAGCTTTGGATCAAGCCTGAAAGAATCGACATTCTGGGTGGTACTTGTATATGGCCTTTTCATTAATCTTCAGAACTACGGCATTGACCAGAATTATGTTCAGCGCTATATGACTACAGGCACAGATAAAGAGGCAAAATCATCAGCTTTATTCGGTTCATTGTTATATATACCTGTTTCGCTTATCTTTTTTTACATCGGAACAGCTCTTTTCTCTTATTACAATGCACAACCGGATCTTTTACCGGGGGATATGAGGATTGAAGGTGCCGGAGACAAGGTTTTCCCTTATTTTATTGTAACAGAGCTTCCGCCCGGAATAACCGGACTGCTTATCGCGGCTATATTTGCAGCCGGGATGAGTACGGTTTCAACAAGCCTTAACAGCACTGCAACAATTGTTCTTACTGATTACTATAAGAGGTATTTCAACAAGAATGCAAATGAAAGATCATCTATGACAGTGCTTTATCTCGCCTCTTTTATAACGGGAATTGCAGGTATCGGAATCGCCCTGGCTCTTGTCGGAGTTGAAAGTGCTCTCGATGCATGGTGGTCGCTGGCTTCGATTTTCAGCGGAGGAATGCTGGGATTATTCCTGCTCGGATATATTTCACGAAGAGCCGGTAATCCTGAAGCAATCATCGGCGTAATAGCGGGGGTCCTGGGGATAACCTGGATGAGCCTCTCACCCCTGATTTTCACCGGCGATAAAAGCCTGGTATTCAGAAGTCCGTTCCATACAAATCTTACAATTGTATTAGGAACGATGACTATATTTTTTGTGGGGCTGTTGATGGTTAGAATATTTAAAAAAACTTACAAATGAGAAGACTGGTATTATTGATTCCATTCATCCTCTTCTGTCTGCAATCGACATCTGCCCAGTTTACAGGCGATAAATGTATTATAAAATCCGAATTCATATATCAGCCGGGGGATGTTCCTTTTCCTTCCTGTCATGCTTCCACCATAATCCAGAATGGAAAGGAATTGCTTTCAGCGTGGTTCGGAGGTACTGCTGAAAGAAATCCTGATGTCGGAATCTGGATAAGTATATATAAAAAAGGAAAATGGAGCAAGCCTGTTGAGGTTGCTGACGGTATCCAGCATAAGGACAAGCGGTATCCCTGCTGGAATCCGGTTCTGTATAATGCAGGTAAGGAGATACTGCTTTTTTATAAAGTCGGGCCCAGCCCTTCAGAATGGTGGGGTGAGTTAATTACGTCTGATAACGGAGGGAAGGACTGGTCATTCCCGAGACGTTTACCGGAAGATATAATTGGTCCTGTAAAGAACAAGCCGATCCGTCTTGAAAACGGATATCTGCTGTGTCCTTCAAGCACTGAAAATGAAGGCTGGAGAGTTCATATGGAATTCACGGCTGACAACGGAAGGACATGGGAAAGGACAACCGCACTGAATGACAGGGATACAGGAGCAATACAGCCCTCGGTATTAATGCATCCCGGGGGGAGGTTACAGATCCTGTGCCGGAGCAATATATCAGCCGTCCTCTCCTCGTGGTCAGAAGACAACGGCCGCACCTGGAGCCCATTGACTCCTCTCGCCTTGCCGAATCCCAATGCAGGGATTGATGCTGTTTCTCTTGCAGACGGCCGGTATCTTCTTGTTTATAATCATACAAAGAGCGGTCGGAACAGGCTGAATGTTGCTGTTTCTGATGATGGTGCCGGATGGGCGGCAGCGCTTCTTCTCGAGAACGATCAGAAGGGAACTGAATTTTCGTATCCTGCTGTAATACAGACTGATGACGGGATGGTCCATATTACATACACATGGAACCGGAAACAGATTAAACATGTTGTCATTGATCCGGAAAAGATAATCTCCAAGCCATTGATAAATTTCGATGAATGGCCTGGAGAATAATGTTAATTACCTGCTGAGAGCCAGGAGAACGAGCAGCGCAGCTGAAAGGACTACCAGGATCACAACAGCGCTCCACCCTATAATATTGGTTGTCCGCCCGTTCACATGAACACCCATGATCTTCCTGTTATTGATCAGGATCATCATGCTGACAAGTACAACAGGCAGCAATATACCGTTAATGACCTGCGACCATATTGAGATTTTGATCAGCGGGGCATTAGGAATAAGAATAATGAAGGCAGAAATAACAAGTATCCCCGTGTAAAGAACATAAAATTCTTTGGCTTCATTCCATTTCTTATCAAGGCCCGCTTCAAATCCGAATGCTTCACATACAAAAAATGCTGTTGCCAGAGGCAGTATTGTAGCTGAAAAGATTGATGCTATGAACAGGCCGAAAGCAAAAACCTGGGATGCCAGGTTGCCGGCAAGCGGCTTCAAAGCCAGGGCTGCATCCTTTGCCTCATTTATTTGAATCCCGTTCGGATGAAGGTTTGAAGCACAGGCAACCATTATGAAGAAAGCGACCACAACGGTAATAACGCATCCGACTATGATGTCTGCAAGAGTATACCTGTAATTTTTCATTTTCAATCCCTTTTCAATCACTGTCGATTGCATATAGAACTGCATCCACGGAGCAATGGTCGTCCCGACAAGTGCAATTACCATTGTCATGCTTTTTGTGCTGAGATCAACTTTCGGATGAATTACAGCTGATCCGATCTCTCCCCAGTCTGGTTTACCCATTATTGCTGAGACCACGTATGTAAGAAGGGATAAGCTGAATACCAGGAAAATACGCTCTGCGATCTTATAGGTGCCTTTTACCACTAGTATCCATACAAGAAATGCCACTACCGGCACGGAGATATATTTGGTAACTCCGAAGACCTCCATACTGCCGGCTACGCCTGCAAATTCAGTGGTAGTGTTCCCAATTCCCGAAAGAAGAAGTCCTATAAAGATCAGGAAGGTAATCCTGATTCCGGCATTTTCCCTTATCAGGTCGGCGAGTCCCTTCCCTGTAACAATTCCCATTCTTGCATTCATTTCCTGGATGACAAGAAGAACTACGAAAGAAGGTATGAGTGTCCAGATCAGCCCGTACCCATATAGGGCTCCGGCAACAGAATAGGTGGTTATTCCCCCGGCATCGTTATCAACACTGCCTGTTATGATCCCGGGACCAAGGATCATAAAGAAGATAACCAGTCTCCTGAACAGATGTTTCCTGCTGAACTTAATACCTGTCATTCCCGCCCATTATATTATTTTCTTTTCCTTCTTGTCCTTCTTTCGCTTATAAGGTCTTCTACAACGTCATCCACAACTACCATTCCCTGGAGCTGTTCATCCTGGTCAATGACCGGGACTGCAAGGAGGTTATATTTGGACACTATTTCTGCGATTGCAGACGTTTTCTGGTCGTCAAACAATGAAACAGGCTCCGATTTCATTATGCTTTTGATCTTTGAATCCGGCTCTGCTACAACAAGATCGCGAAGATTGAAAGTACCGATCAGCTTGTCATTTTTTTCAGTAACAAACATATTATAGAGCTCTGCCGATTCCGGTTTTCTGGCTCTCAGTTCACGCAGTACCTCCTCGACTGTTTTCGAGGCACTGAAAGAAAGATAGTCTGTTGTCATGATACTGCCTACAAGGTCATCGTCATACTCAAGCAGGTCCCTTACCTCCTGTGATGATTCAGCTTCCATCTCCTTTAACAGCAGTTCGGCTTTGTCATCTTCCAGCTCATCCAGAATATCCGCCACCTCATCGGCAGGCATCTTTTCAAGAACATCAGCAACTTTATCCAGAGGTAAGCTCTCGATAATATGGACCTGGGCATGAGGTTCCAGCTCTTCAAGAACGTCCGCGGCTTGTTCCTCGTCAAGCGCTGAAAAAAGTGAAGTACTTGATTTTCTTCCAAGCTCTTCAAGGATATCAGCAAGATCGGACGGATGAAGAGTATGAAGCTTGGAATAGCTTTTAGAAAGCTTGATATTGAGGTTGGAGAAATCTATTGCCTGTACATCATCCCAGAGGATGAACTTGGCAGGTATACTTATTTTAAAGAGAGAAAGCAGTTTCTTGATCGGCCCGGATATGCCGATTCTTCTCAACAATCCTTCAATACCTATATCAACAGCAACCGCAAATGTCCCTGCAGGCAGCGTCGCTAGCCTCACGTCGTTGACTCTTACAAGCTTCCGCCCGTTAAGATCCACTATCTGCTTATCGAGGATATTCTCATCAAGCAAAAGTCCGTTGTCAACTTCCTCTTTGCCGAGTTCAATAAGATCAGTACAGGTTACGTTCAGCATTTCGAGAGCTTTTGAAATCCTGAAAGGTTTAAAGGAATAAAATCCAGTCTCCTTCCTGATCTTAAGTTTTACACCGATTACCATCTGCTGACCAGGATCATTCTGCCCTGACGGCACAGAATTGATAAGCAGATCCTTTATCACACCAATGGCATCGCCATCGGCTCCAAAAGTCGTTTTGCCTATTATTCCGCTTAAATAAAATGTTGTGAGTGAAGTCATAGTCACCTCCTTTCTGTTCATGATACAGCAGGAAGTGACCGGGAGAACCGGCTGCCCTTCTGTATCAGGGTTCAGGTTAATATATCCGCCGGATAGTCGTCCATTTAGTTTTTAAAATTGATTGCGGGCATAAAAGTAAATGTAGCAGGTAAAATTTCCAAATAATAATGGGAAAAAGTTAGAAGTGAGCTAAAGTTGTGGAGTGAGCTAAAGTTAATTTTATCTTCTATACAATAAAAGGTATCACAGCTTTTCTTTTTACCGGGTAATCCTGGAAATTTTGCCTGTACCATCTGTGTGAAGCTATAGCTCTCGGAAACAGGTTAGCGAAGGTAAATACAAAGAATGCCAGTCCCGGTAGCGACCAGGTCATCACTGCCCATCCGGCCCATTCGATAATCTCACCAAAATAATGAGGGCAGGAAATGTATGTAAAAAGCCAGCCTTCGGGGATAACATATCCTTTTTGATTCTGAGACCTCAGCATACGGAGTTTCTCGTCAGATGTCTTATTGATTAAGTAACCACAAATGAATAAGGCTGCTCCTGTTATGAACTGCCATGATAAAAGCCATGAACTGGAATAGTCATTCAGGTGAAAAACACCATATCCATTGACAAAACTGTTCAGGCTGTTGAAGACCAGCGCCATCAGGACAATTACCAGGGGATATGGTTTATTCCTCCCTGACTGACTGAACGGATAATAAAATGTCCTGTGCAGATAATGTGACAACCAGACGATAACAAATATTAGCAGCGGGATATTTTTATCGGGGGAAAATAAGAAAAAAAGCAAAATGAGGGCCGGAGACGGAAATTCCATTATTATCCATGCCCATTTTGATTTTATGGCAGGTCCCCATCCTTTCCTTGAAAATTTCCCGTATGGTGCCGAAATAAAAAAAAGCAGTACGAAAACCAATACTGCGAAACCGAAGATCAGTAATAAAGAATAATTATACAGATCAGACATATTTATTATAGATTTTAAGCACTTTTAGTACTTCGTGCAAATAAAAGTCCAAATATGCATCAAATAATTAACAGATATAAGATTTACCGTGTTTTTCTTTTACATATATTTGCCCGTCATTAAAAACCCAGAACTTGAAACTATTGCAGGAAAAGCTATCAAGGTATGATGCACCGCAAAAAGCAATGGCTGCGGGTATCTATCCCTATTTCAGGGAAATAGAATCGGACCAGGACACGGTTGTCAAAATTAAGGGTAAAGATGTCCTTATGTTTGGATCGAACAGTTACCTGGGTCTTACAAACCATCCGAAGATAAAGGAAGCTGCAAAAAGCGCTATTGACAAATATGGTACAGGCTGTGCCGGATCAAGGTTTCTTAACGGCACTCTCGATATTCATATAGAGCTTGAAGAGAGGCTTGCTGACCTTGTCGGAAAAGAAGAAGCCCTATGTTACAGTACAGGTTTTCAGGTCAATCTTGGTGTGGTTTCAGTTTTAACCGGACGCAAGGACCATGTCCTGCTGGATGAACTTGATCATGCATCAATTATTGAGGGCAGCAGGCTCTCTTTCTCGAAAGTGCTCAAGTATGCCCACAATGATATGCATGCCCTGGAAACGAAACTGAAGCGTTGTGCCCCTGAAACCCTCAAGCTGATTGTTACAGACGGCATTTTTTCGATGGAGGGTGATATAGTCAAATTGCCGGAGCTGGTAAGTGTCGCGGAAAAATATAATGCGACAGTCATGATCGATGACGCACATTCGATCGGAGTGTTGGGCCCGAACGGATCAGGAACCTCTTCTCATTTCGGACTGACCGACAAAGTTGACCTCATAATGGGTACTTTTTCAAAATCTCTTGCGTCGCTCGGTGGATTTATCGCAGCCGATAAGTATACAATCAACTACCTGAAGCATAATTCACGCACCCTGATTTTCAGTGCAAGCATGACGCCTGCTTCAGCCGCATCTGTTCTTGCTGCCATTGACATTATGGTCAGTGAACCTGAAAGGATAAAGCATCTGTGGAATATTTCACACTATGCTCTTAAGACATTCAGGGAGATGGGATTTGATACGGGAAAATCAGAAACGCCGATCATTCCGTTGTTTATTCGTGATGACATTAAAGCTCTTCTCCTGACAAAAGCACTTCTTGCTGATGGGATCTTTGTAAATCCCATAGTTTCTCCGGCTGTACCAAAGGAAGATTGCCTGATCAGGTATTCGCTGATGGCCACTCATACAAAGGAACAGGTCGATATTTCAATCGAGAAGATCACCAGAGCGGCAAAAGAACTCAAAATCTTAAATTAATTGAAAAAAACAATTCTGATCACCGGGATCTCATCAGGATTCGGTAAAGAATCGGCAAGACTTCTTGCAGAAGCTGGTCATAAGGTATATGGAACTGTCAGGAAAGAAACCGGATCAGAAGGTAAAGTGAATGTCCTGAAGATGGACTTAACTGATATATTGTCAATTAATAAAGCTGTTCAAACCGTTATTGAAAAAGAGGGCAGGATTGATGTCCTGATAAATAATGCAGGAATGCATACAGGCGGTCCGATTGAGACTTCAACTTCCGAAAATATTGAACTCCAGTTGAGTACCAACTTCTTTGGGATGGTCCGGCTTACACAGGAGGTTCTTCCGCACATGCGCAATCAGGGAGGAGGGACAATCATTAATTTCAGCTCAATTGGCGGACTCATGGGATTGCCATACCAGGCATTCTATTCAGCCAGCAAATTTGCCATTGAAGGTTTCAGTGAAGCCATGAGGATGGAAGTCAGAAATTTCAATATTAAGGTTGTGGTTATAAATCCCGGCGATTTCCGTACAGGCAATTCTGCAAACCGCCGTAAATATCTTGCACCTTCAGGACCGGGAGATCCTTATCAGAGACAATTTGAAAAGACACTTACGGTGATTGAAAAGGATGAAGCCGGCGGATGTAAACCGGAAATCCTTGCCGGGAAGATTGTTAAGATAGTTGGATGCAAGAATCCGCGTCATCGTTATATCATCGCATCGTTCGAACAAAAGCTGGCGGTGATCCTCAAATATTTACTTCCCCCGGGATTATTCATGAAGATTTTAGAGAATCATTACAGGATTTCCTGATCCGGTTACCGGTTATTTATTATTTTTGCAACTGTATACGGCCCGTAGCTCAGCTGGCAGAGCACGTGACTCTTAATCATGGGGTCGAGGGTTCGATTCCCTCCGGGCCGGCGAGGATGAATCCAGGAAATATACATGTTATAAAACAATGTTATCTCATAAAATTTAGCTGAACTAACTTTATCGTTAAACTCTATAAATCATATCATTATGGCAGAAATCGGAAGATCAATCGTAAAAATGGATGTTGATAAACTACTCAACCTCCTTAATAAAGCCCTGGCAGATGAATGGTTGGCTTATTACCAGTACTGGATCGGGGCCAAAGTCGTTAAAGGGCCGATGAAAGATGCCGTCATTGCAGAACTCACCCTTCATGCCACTGAGGAATTAAGCCATGCAGAACTGATAGTGACAAGAATAGTACAGCTGGGGGGAACACCTGTTCTTTCACCGGATAAATGGTTAAAAATCACAAATTGCGGCTATGATGCACCTGAAGATCCATATGTCGAGGTAGTTCTTGACCAGAATATCAAAGGTGAACAATGTGCAATCCGCACATATAGCGAACTTCTTGATATTACAAGGGAGGCCGATCCTGTGACATATAATATAATTTTAACAATTATTTCACAGGAAGTGGAACACGAGGAAGACCTCTCTGCTTTAAAAGAGGATCTGGAACTTATGCTTGCAAGAAGGAAATAATTATATATTAACCGATAAATTAAATTTTTATGTGTGATACAAATACTTACTCGATGCCTCGAATAGGTGACAAAGCTCCTGAATTCAAGGCAGTTACTACACAGGGTGAAATCAATTTCCCTGCGGACTACAACGGAAGCTGGGTGATCCTTTTCAGCCACCCGGCTGACTTTACCCCGGTTTGTACATCGGAGTTCATGACTTTTGCTACCATGGAAAAGCAGTTCAACGAAGCTAACTGCAAGCTGGTAGGACTTTCCGTTGATGGCCTTTACAGCCATATTGCATGGCTTCGTACCATCAAGGAAAAGATTGAGTACAAAGGGATGAAGAATGTTGAGGTTACATTCCCGCTTATAGAGGATATAACCATGGAAGTTGCAAAAACCTATGGAATGCTTCAGCCCGGAGAAAGCTCCACTAAAGCTGTGAGAGCAGTATTTTTCATTGATCCTAAAGGCGTTATCCGAACAATAATTTATTACCCCCTGAGCCTTGGCCGTAATTTTCAGGAACTGTACAGGGTCCTGATAGGATTACAGACAGCAGATGCTTTCTCAGTCGCTCTTCCCGCTGACTGGCAACCGGGTGATGATGTAATTGTCCCTACTGCAGGATCATGCGGTGTTGCAAAACAACGCATGGAAAGCAAAGAAGAGATGAAATGCTACGACTGGTTCTTCTGCACCAAAAAACTTGATAAGGATAAGGTGCTGAAAACTATCCTGAAGAAATAGAATACTGTATTTATACCCTTTTAAAACCGTAAAGTGCACATAGAAGTTCCCGGGAACGCAAAGATTTAGTTAATGCTTTGCGGACTTTACTTATCTTTGCGAACTTTGCGGTTAATTTTATATTTATGAATGAATTTGATCTTAAAGCTGTCTGATGGGATCTTAACCCGATGCATATCGAAAGATCAGAAGCTGTTGCCAGACAGATAATCGAAAGAATCCCTCTTAATAAATCAATGTCCGCCCTCGAGTTCGGCGCCGGTACGGGGATTGCCAGTTTCCTTCTCAAAGAGCACCTGAAAGAGATAATAATGATGGATAGTTCTGCTGAAATGGTGAAAATAATGAACGGGAAAATAATTTCAGGAAGTGTTAAAAATCTCAAAGCAGTACATTTTGATCTTGAGAAGAATAACTGGACAGCAAAGAAATTTGATCTGATTCTGACTCAGATGGTGCTTCACCATGTTACAGACATCGATGGAATTATCAGGAAATTCTATGAAGTATTAAAGCCGGACGGGTTTATTGCGATTGCCGATCTTTATCCTGAAGACGGTTCATTCCATGGAGAGGGATTTACAGGTCATAAAGGTTTCGATCCGGAAACATTAGCCGTTCAGGTAAGGAGAACCGGGTTTGAGAACATTCTACATGAGAAATGTTTCTCAATAAAAAAGCAGGTCTCTGAAACTGAAAAAAGGCAATTTGATGTATTTTTGCTGACTGCGGAGAGAAAATAAATTTAGATTTTTTAAATTAAAACACTATAATAAAATGGAAATAACATTCGACGGAGGCAAAGTCGTTACGGCTCATACCCAGGGACATATTATCAAAACCGATCAGCCTCTTGATAACGGGGGAGGAAATACTGCTCCGGCGCCTTATGATCTTTTTCTTGCATCTATCGGAACCTGCGCAGGAATTTATGTCAAGTCATTTTGCGATAACCGCAGCATTCCGACAGAAGGAATAAAAATAATTCAGAGCTACGAATGGAACAAAGAGACCGGATTGCCGGTGACAATCAAACTGGATATTAAATTGCCGGCAGATTTTCCTGAAAAATACAAAGCCTCCTTAATCCATGTGGCTGACCTTTGCAAAGTTAAAAAGACAATTGCAAACCCTCCTGTTTTTGAAATAGTTACTTCTAAACTCTGATTAATTTTTCTCCAGAGGTTGTCAGCCGAGGTACATATTGATCAACTGTTCATAAAGTTCCTGTTTCCCGCTTATAGTTTTCGGTTCTTCACTTTTCACAGCTAAATCCCGTAATTGCCTGAGTGTAAGCTTACCCTTTTCAAAGTCCTTTCCGGGGCCCCTGTCGAAAGAAGCATATCTCTTTTTCCTCATTTTGAGATAATCGCTCTCTTTCAGTATTTTATCAGCAATCAGCAATGCTCTTGCAAAAGTATCCATGCCGTCGATGTGAGCGATGAATATATCCTCAACATCGGTTGAGTTGCGTCTTATTTTTGCATCGAAATTAATACCGCCTGTTTTAAATCCTCCTGCCCTCAGGATTACCATCATTGCTTCAGTAACCTCAAAAACATTCGTCGGGAACTCATCAGTATCCCATCCGTTCTGGTAATCACCCTTGTTGGCATCTATGCTTCCAAGCAGTCCTGCATCGGCAGCAACCTGCAGGTCATGAGCAAATGAGTGCCCTGCAAGCGTGGCATGATTAACTTCCACATTCAGCTTAAAATCCTTGTCAAGATTATAATGACGAAGGAATCCAATTACCGTGGCGGCATCATAATCATACTGGTGCTTTGATGGTTCCATGGGTTTAGGTTCAATAAGGAACGTTCCCCTGAAGCCGTTTTTGCGGCCGTAATCCCTGGCAAGTGTCAGCATCATGGCCATATGATCAAGCTCCCGCCTCATGTCTGTATTATGAAGGCTCATATATCCTTCCCTGCCACCCCAGAAAACGTAATTTTCACCTCCAAGCGCTATTGTAGCATCAATGGCATTCTTAAGCTGTGCGCCTGCATTGGCGATGACAGCAAAATCCGGATTAGTGGCTGCACCATTCATGTAACGGGGATTTGAAAAAAGATTGGCTGTTCCCCAGAGGAGTTTAACTCCGGTCTGCTGTTGTAATTTCTTCATTACCGGCACAAATTTATCAAGCCGTTTTTCGATATCGAGAACAGATCCCTCCCCTCCTACAACATCCACATCATGAAAACAGTAATAGGGAGCGCCTATTTTTGTGATGAACTCAAATGCCGCATCCAGCCTGTGTTTTATCTTATCATCAGCCGGCAGGTCTTTCCATGGATAAATATGGGTAGCGCTCCCGAACGGATCGCTCCCGTCACCGCAGAAAGAGTGCCAGTAAGCTATTGCAAAACGAAGATGATCCTTCATTTTCTTGCCTGAAACGACCTGGTTGGGATCATACCATCTGAATGCCAGGGGATTCTTTGAATTTTTTCCTTCGTACTTGATTTTCCCTATTCCGGGGTAGTACTCTTCTTTTCCTTTGTATACCATAATTATTTAGTTTTAATTGCCATCATTTTATTAGCTCCCTAATTTAATAAACTTAGTGATCCTTTGTGTTGTCCTTTGTGATACTTTGTGGTCAATTTTTTTACCACGAAGGAACACAAAGGAGGATCATTTTTTAAATAGATCTCAAATATTTTAACCATGTTGAATAAGCTTCTTTGTATGCACCCGCTTTAGATTTGTCAGGCGCTGTTACTCCGACTTCTTTTAAACCTGCAAATGCCTCTTTTACAGACTTATAATAACCGCATCCGATGCCGGCGCCTCTTGCTGCGCCAAGAGATCCGTCAGTGTTGTACAGGTGTATCTCGGTGCCTGTTATGCATGACAGAGCTTCCCTGAATATGCTGCTCTGGAACATGTTCGCCGCTCCGGCCCGGATGACTGAAGGGACAATACCTGTTTCCTTCATTATATCAAGACCGTATCTGATTGAAAAAACAATTCCTTCCTGGGCTGCTCTGAAAAGATGTGCATTTGTATGTGTATTGAAATTCAATCCGAGTATTCTTGCACCAACATCCCTGTTTTCCAGCATCCTCTCGGCACCGTTGCCAAAAGGCATGATGTTGAGTCCTTCAGAACCGGGGGATACATTTCCGGCAAGCTTATTCATTTGGTCGTAGCTCATATTGCCACCCGCATTTCTTCTTAACCATGAATTGAGAATGCCTGTCCCGCTTATACACAAGAGGACACCCAGCCGTGGTTTATCCGGTATGTGGTTAACATGAAGGAAACTGTTTACCCTGGAAAGTGGTTCATGCTTCTTCTGGTCTGTAACTCCATATATCACACCTGACGTTCCAGCGGTTGCTGCAACTTCGCCAGGTTCCATTACATTCAGCGACAATGCATTATTGGGCTGATCGCCCGCCCTGTATGACACCGGTATCGACTCCGGCAGGTCAAGTTCAGAGGCAATATTTTTCAACAGTTTCCCCTGGATGGAAAATGACGGTACTGCTTTTGCAAGGATGTTTTCATCAAATCCAAAGAAATTCATAAGTTCCTTTGAAATACCTTCTTCCCTGAAATCCCAGAAAATTCCTTCTGAAAGTCCGGAGAAAGTTGTCAGAGGTTCGCCGGTGAGCCGCAGCGCAAAATAATCTCCGGGAAGCATAATCTTGTGGATCTTTGCATATAGCTCAGGTTCATTATCCTTCACCCATCCCAATTTTGTAGCCGTAAAGTTCCCGGGAGAATTCAAAAGATGAGAAAGGCAAAAATCCTTTCCTATCCCGTTAAATGCCTTCTCCCCGTAAACAACAGCTCTGCCATCGCACCAGATTATTGAAGGGCGGAGAACCTTCAGGTTTTTATCGAGAGTGACAAGACCGTGCATCTGGTAAGAAATACCGATTGCACCAATCTCTTTTTTCTTTGCTCCTAGCTGATTATTGCAATCAGCTATCGAGTCTTTCAGGTTTGTCCACCAGGTTTCAGGTTCCTGTTCGGCCCATCCTGGTTTTCCGGCAATGATCTTCATCTCATCCTGCGGGTAAAATGCTGAAGCAAGGCATTTGCCTGATTCGCCGTCAATTACAGACGCTTTAACAGATGAGCTTCCGAGGTCTATTCCAAGAAGTAACATAATTTCAATCTTTTATTAAAGAATTTCAGTTCTTCAGTTTCCTTCCATCTTACCCCCGTGCCCCCCTTCAGGGGGGTTGGGGGGTCTTATCTGATTCCCGGTATATCTGTATATCGATATTTTTTATAATATTCCAGATCATTTTCTGGTTTTTCAACTCCATCCGGGAGAGGCCTTTTTGAGATTGACTGGAAGTAAAGGATACATGCATCCCTCCAGATCTTTGCATCCCGTTCCTGTTTGACCAGTAACGCTGCTACTTTTTCATATCTCTCACTGTCGATAAAATCCTTTGAACTTGCCCACTCATCCTGAAGCCACCTGACCGATTTTACTCCCTCATCATACCTGTGGCAGATCTCATCCCAGAGAGTCCTTCCCGATTTAAGTTTATGATCCCATGGTACATGATGGAACCAGAGCAGCAGATTTTCAGGGCATGTCTCTATATTTTCATACATGTCTCTTACCGGAGGGAAGTACTGACCGTCAGCATTACTGCCCTTCGAGGTTCTGTCAAAACCGATTCCGTTACTGTCGGCCCGGTGATAATATACGGATGTCCAGTCACGTCGTCCCCTGTCAACCCATGGCCCCGGACCATAATGGTGCCCGGCATACATAATATGATGTAATCCCAAAGGTGTCATATAATTTACAGCTATCTCACGAGAATCAAGCATCATTTTGCTGAGCCTCAGAACTGTCTCATTGTCATTGGTAAATGTCATTCTGATCCATTCATTTGCTATCTCCTCCGAGCCAAGATATGGATCCCAGGCCAGCCGTCCGAAGGCATACCAGTTTGCCTGGGCAAAAGGATGGCCCGTCCAGGTAATGTCGCTGCCGATGTTGGACACGCCTGCCATGGCCGTCAGAGAATGGTTCACGAGTGTGCCGTCAATGATCCTGGCTACAAGCGACCCTTTGCCTCTGGCGTATGTATCCGATTTCAGGCACTCTTCAAACAGGGGGGCCAGGAAAACGAGATGTACGGAACAGCCCAGGTATTCCTGGGTGATCTGAAGTTCCGGCATCAGGGGTGTTCCGGGCATTGCCCCAAACAGGGGATGGAATGGCTCCCTTGGCTGGAAATCCACGGGGCCGTTCTTAACCTGGATAATTACATTTTTCCTGAATTTGCCGTCAAGGGGAACGAACTCGTTATAGGCCTGCTTTGCCCTGTCATCAGGTACATTATTATCATAAACGAAGGCTCTCCACATTACTATCCCGTTGTGAGGGGCGACAGCATCAGCGAGCATATTGGCACCATCGGCATGAGTACAGTTATAATTCTGCGGGCCGGGCTGACCTTCGGAATTGGCCTTTACAAGGAAACCTCCGAAGTCGGGTATCAGGCTGTAAATCTCATCCGCTTTCTTCTTCCACCAGTCAATAACTTCAGGATCGAGGGGATCAGCTGTTTTCAGCTTTCCGATCTCAACCGGGGCGCTGAAGCGGGCCGTCAAATATACTTTTATGCCGTAGGGTCTGAAAACATTTGCCAGGGCTGCAACCTTTAGGAGATAATCCTGTGTAAGGATCAGTGCATTTGCATTTACATTGGTCAGAACAGTCCCGTTTATCCCGATGGAGGCATTAGCCCTGGCATAATCAGTATACTTCGGGTCCAATGTATCCGGAAGAGATTTCCAGTTCCACAGCGACAGGCCTGCATAACCCCGTTCCACTGATCTGTTAAGGTTATCCCAATGGTTCAGGAGCCTGATCTTTGTCTTCGGGGAACTTGAGATGTTCAGTTGTGTGATATTCCCATGAGACTGAAGGACCCTGAGAAAATGGAAAATACCGTACAGAACACCTTTATCGTTATTTGCTGCTATAACAATAATATTTTTCCTTTTGAATTTTGAATTTTGAATTTTGAATTTTGAATTAATAATAAGGTATCCCTCATCTCCCAGGTTTTTCAGTTTTTCATCCAGGTTCAGGGAAGCTATGATATCAGAATTACCGGGAGTTCCGACAACAATGACTCCATTTCTTTCGACAGAGGTCTGTTCCGGGATGTTCTTCCCGAGCAATCCTTTTAATCCGATGTTCAGTTCACTGATTGCGGCTTTAAGGACAGGAGAATCTCCTTCTGCCATATATCCGCTGATCAGTTTATTATACTGCTGCAGAATGGCAGGATCAGTAATGGGATCGTAGCGCAGCCATAACCTGTATCCGTCCTCACCATTTAATCCGGCGGTCAGAAACAGAATGAGTGTGAAGGCAATAGTTCTGAATGAATAACGCATGGCGATAAGTAGTTAGGTGCCGTGATTAATCTTTTTTTCTGAGAGTTGATTCGCGAATGATGAGTTTATGTTTCAGCACGATAGTA
>Ga0307379_10002270_pt1 | contig 28728 bp, 23 predicted proteins | sample UN2MG_FD_202237 | JGI IMG/M metagenome (GOLD analysis project Ga0307379, IMG submission 202237) | Soil microbial communities from Risofladan, Vaasa, Finland - UN-2 | ecosystem: Environmental > Terrestrial > Soil > Coastal area > Acid sulfate soil | place: Finland: Risofladan, Vaasa | collected...
ATACGAATGGCTCAAGCGAGTCCCGATCATTAAAGGGTTTGATCACCTGACCATGCTGTGTGAAGAATTTGAATGTTGGTATAACAGCTGGCGTCCTCATATGACATTGGATGGTATTCGACCTGACAATGTTTACTACGACAAAAAACCAGAGAAACCAAAACGTGATTCAAAGACAGTACCGTGTCACATCGATCAACATCTTTTCCGGAAAACAAGAGTCACGGGGTATCGCCTAAAAACCGTTGCGTAGTTGTTAACATCATGTTTCTGTCATCTGGATGCAGGAGAAGTCCATCTATAAATCATATATCCTTGATTCTACCACAGCAATTTTGAACAAATGGTCATCTTTGAGTGTATTGATTAACCAAAGCTGTCCTATTTATGGACTTTTCAAAGAAGCTTTGCCCATAATTTGGAAGTTCTCGGTGGTCCCATTTACGCTTGACAAGCGCACATGGGTCCGAAAGCCCAAAACTTGGCACGAAATGTAGTATAGACTTTTGTGCTAAAAGCCTTCCACAGACCCTACAAGTAAAAAACAGCCTCATAACTGGCGAACTTGGGCTAAAGGGATGTCTATAAGTGCGGAAAACCTTATGGAACAACTTAATGGGATACGTGAGACTGCCTGCGTTTATCCGCAGGCAAAAGGCCAGCCGCCTAAGCTATCTTACTCGATAAGCCACTTAAACAAGACGCAGAAGCAACTTTACGACCTGCTCAAACTGGCTCGTTTTCGCCAGAGTTAGGTCATCGCCCCAAAACGCTCGTAACACCTTGAATACAAAAACCTTAACAAAAGTCCCGTTTGCTAACTTGTAAACTCACGCTAGTGAATTTAAGGCTGTTTTGCTTACAACTTCAGAGCGGCGTGTCCAGTCCTTATATGGATTAATGTATGGTGCGGGATTGCGTTACGGTGAGGCGATTAACCTTCTCTGGAACGGTAAGGATATCGATTTTGAGCGAAGCCGAATAAATGTTGAGAAACGCCCGACAACACGGAGCATACCACCTTTTTTAGTCAAAGACTATGAAAAACGCTCAATACCTATGCCACAGTGGGTGCAAAATATGTTGCTCAAATTGCATACTGAGGCTCCTGAAGGCTGCCCTTTTGCATTTGTCTCTCTCCAGCGATGGCCAAGGCTTAGAAAAAAATGGCAAGAACTATTGAAAGGTGGCAATTCGAATAAATGGGAAAATCACATGGTGGCCAACAATGTCTTGCGGAATTTCCGTGCTGCTTGTTGCAGAGCAGGTATCAAGGTTAATGAAAGCCTCACTTTGCATTGTTTTAGGAAATCATATGCTCAGAACCTTGCAGACAACGGAACACCCATTTCAACACTCAAGTCATTAATGGGTCATTCGGATATTCAGACCACTTCCAAATTCTATCTGCAATCCACTGATGCGAACGAAGAGCGTGCATGTCAAGCACTTTATCGGATCATGGAAGTTTTAGAAACTGACACTGGAGCCCCCCAAACACAAAAAGGACGAGAAGTCAAGTCTCCCTAACTATCGTTCTCAGACAAAGTTACATTAATCGGGGAGACAAGATTTGAACTTGCGACCTCTGCGTCCCGAACGCAGCGCTCTGGCCAAACTGAGCTACTCCCCGGCCAAACAGTCAAGTGAATATAACATACCCGTTGCCTAATTGCAAGCTACAATAAATTTACCGGATCAATATCTATCGCAACCTTAACGGTCGGCCGAACGGGCCGCTCGGCCCGCAAACGGGCAAACAACCGCTGAAGTATTGTCGCTTCCGGCGCCTGAATAATCATTTGCATCCTGTGAAAACGCTGTATTCTACTTATCACCGCCGGCATCGGCCCACGAACGGTCACTTTCAGCTCTTCCCGCTCGATGATCCGGTCTATCTTTTGACGCATTTGCCTGCTCGCGGCGTCAAGTTTGTCATAATTCATGTCCCGCATAACGATAACTGCTAATCGCCAGAACGGCGGTAAATTGCAGGCCTTGCGATGCTTCAATTCCTCTTTTACAAAACCGTCAAAGTCCGCAGCGATAGCATACCTTATCGCCGGTTGATTGGCTAAAAATGTTTGAACGAAGACTATACCTTTTTTCGAGGAACGCCCTGCTCGACCTGCCACCTGAGAAATCAACTGAAAGGTCCGCTCATTCGCTCTGAAATCCGGCAGATAGAGGCAGGTATCAGCGCTGATAATGCCAACTAACGTTACGTTTGGAAAATGCAAACCCTTGGCCAACATTTGCGTTCCTGCTAATACATCGATTCTACCATCACTGAAGTCTTTTAAAAGTCTGTAATAATTTTTGTTTGCCATAGCGTCACTGTCAATCCTCGAAACGCGGGCCTGGGGAAATTTCCTGGCTAATTCCTCTTCGAGCCGTTGAGAACCAAGGCCGATCATCGCGAATCCCTTGCCACATAGAGGACACTTTTCAGGTACAAGCGTTTGGGCTAAACAATAATGGCATATCGCATACCCATAGTTCATATGCTCCCCCGTGACAGTTCGCATTCTCTTGTAGCGAGGGGTTTTAGATTTATGAAAAGTCAGGGTAACATCGCAGTTGCGGCAATGCAGCGTATGCTTGCAGGATGGGCAGAATACAAAATTACTGTAGCCCCGTCTGTTCAGGAGCAAAATCGCCTGTTCCTTTTTCGCAAGGGTCTCTTTAAGATGCTCTTCCAGCGGCTGACTTATCAAATTGATACCCTTTTGCATTATACCCCCCTGCCGTAAATCGACGAGCATCATTCGGGGCATTGGCAAGTCCATCACCCTTTTGGGCAGATTCAGCAGGTGAAAATACTTCTTGGTTTGACAGTTGGACAACATTTCCAGTGACGGTGTCGCACTACCCAAGATACAGTGTGCGTTCGCTAATTGCGCCCGTTTTATCGCCACGTCTCTGCCGTTGTATCGCGGCGCAGTGTCCTGCTTGTAGCTGGGCTCGTGCTCTTCATCGACAACGATAAGGCCAAGTCTCGACAGTGGTGCAAAGACCGCCGAACGGGCACCAATAACAACATTGGCCTGGCCCGACTTTATCTTCTGCCATTGCACGTTGCGCTGGGCAGCAGTCAGACCTGAATGCATTACGGCGATTTTTTCGAACCTTTCATTAAACCGCTGGACGGTCTGAGCTGTCAGGGCAATTTCAGGAAGCAGAACGATAGCGTTTTTTTTCTTTAGAAGAACTGCCTGGATAGCTCTAATATAAAGTTCCGTCTTGCCGCTATCGGTAACTCCATACAAAAGCGAAACGCCGAATTCTTCCGAGTCGATCCGAGCTTTTATAGAATCGAGCGCTTTTCGCTGGTCCTCATTGAGGACTATCTGCCCCTCGGTTTTTATTGACATCCCCTCTGGAATGGCAGGCAAAGATTTCAATATCGTCTTCTGAGCTATTTTCACGATTTGTTTTTCAGCCAATCTCTTTACGGGTTCCTTGCCACAACCAATTTTTTTTAATACCCCCAGCAGCTCCAGAGCTGAATCCAGGTCAAATGCCTTTCGTTCCCCCAGACTGCTAATAATTTGCTTTTGCCTTTTACCCCTTAATTGGTCGATGGTTTTTTTGATATCAGCGGCGCTGATCGTCAGGTAAACATATCTTTGTGTTTTGACGCCGGCCCCTTTTTTCACCGCCGATGGTACCATTGCCGCCAAAACCTGACCGAGAGGACAAACATAATAACCGCTGATCCACCGGGCCAAAGCCATGAGTTCGGCATTCAATAACGGTTCTTTATCTATCACACTGATTACAGTTTTTAGCTTATGTCCTTTGTCGTGTGCGGCGAAAGATTTTTCAAAGGGGACGTCGGCTTCGACACAAAATCCCTTTTCCAGCTTGTTTTTTCTCCCGAACGGAACCTCTACCCTCTGACCAATCTGAATCGGCCATATCTCATCCGGAACTCCGTAATCGAACTCAGTATCGGCCGCCGACTCAAATGCAACACGAATAACGTGCCGGCAGAGAGGTTCCTTGGTTTCTTTGGCAAACAAATCTTTAGTCTGGTATTTAGTCATCTGGTTATCTGAGGCAAAGCCGCAGGCTAAATATTGAGCTCCACTGTTTTTTGCGGAGTTTCCAATTTCAAAAGACACCAAAAGCCATAACCGGTGCGCCGGGAAACGCGACAGAAAAATCCGAGTGTCCCAGGACAACGCCGTCCTGCTTACAAAGTAGCGTATCCTGTAATTTTCCAAAAGCGTTATAGATTTTTGCGACCGCCTGGTCTTTTTTAACGAGGTCGCCCGGCTTTGTCTGGAATCTGATGATCCCGCTGGCCGAGCTGACAGGCAGAGGTGAAAACTTCAGGGTTTTGCCTTTTGCCGCATGGGGCCCCTGGTATGCGAAATCCTCGTCCGGCTTTGCAATCATTTTCAGGTAAGCCAGAATCCCCATGATCGATTTCACGCCGTACTCCACGTTCTTTTCGTTCACGATATACGACTCTCCCAGCTCGATGGTCAGGGCGGGGATGTCGTGCTCGAGCAGACTGTGAGAAAAAGACCCCTTGATCTCCTCGGTTTCCTGCACGACCAGAAAGCCCGACTCCCCAGCGACCTTCTTCGTCTGTTCATAGGCCTTTTTGTAAGCGCTGCCCGGATTCGGGTCGAGGACGGTATAGGGAATCGACTTCATCCAATCGTTGTGCAGGTCCAGCACCAAAGTGGGATTGGTCTCTTTAATAGTGGAGAATATTTTATCCGCAATCCTCTCTGCCACAGAGCCGTTCTTATCGCCCGGAAAAGAACGATTGAGATCTTCCTTGCTCAACGTAATGTTTCTGCTGGCCGTCTCGAAGCCGATAGGATTCATCAACGGGAAGGCATACAGCGAGCCGCTCAGAAGCGGCTTGCGTCGTATGCTCTTGAACACTTCCTGAATTGTTACGATGCCGGTCACCTCATCGCCATGGATACAGCCTGTCAGCCAGACCACCGGGCCTGGATTCACACTTTCAACTGCCATAAAGGGCATTCGTCGCCGGGACAAATCCGAACCGGTCATAATTTTCATAAACGAATATCTCACCTTCTGCGAGCGGTGTTTGCTCTTATTCGCTTTCATCTTTGTCTCATTTCTGCTCTTGAGTCTGCACAAATAACATGCTTTCAGCTTCTCTTTTAAACAGAAAAACGATCTGTTTTAGCACTTCTTGATTTATTGTCCGGCGGTACTGTACAAGCCCTCTCTGCGTCGTTTCTCAGACTTCTCGTAAATATAAGTATCCTCACACACATCCAGCCCGAGTTTTGCAATCAGCGCCTTGAGATAATCAAGATGTGGACATGGAGGTGCGTGGAAGTTGTCTTTGGTTATGCAGGAAGACAATTGCACAATTATTTGGTCTTTGGCGGTTCCTTCCTCCTTTTTGATACGACGGATCAGATTGCTCAGTTTTCGCTGCAACGCCCGACCGCAGCAGCCACCGCAGGTTAGGTTGAGCTTGCGATACATCTTATCCTTAGGGTAATTGGCAAAACCGCCGATACGTTCATTGAATGCCCTCTCACAGTTATACCCGGAGCAACGTTCTTTGACTATATGACACTGTACCATGACTACGTAGTACTTGTCCTTCAAGTCCATCTTATACTAACCTTCCAATTATTATCGTCGTAAATGAGATTCTAATCTTTGTTCTTTGAAGTGTTTGCCGGCTTTCGTTTCTTTACTTTTACATTTCTGTTTTTTTCATCTTCCTTCTGGCTTTTTGGCAGATTAAAATGTTCAGTAGCGATTTGGTTTATGTAATCACCGATGGCCAATGATGCGGTCGCGGCCGGCGAGGGGGCGTTCAAGACGTGAATTGAGTTGCCTCGTCTTTCTATCCTGAAATCGTCAATCAGCTCGCCGTTGCGCTCAAGTGCCTGGGCCCTTACTCCCGCCTTGCAGGGTTTTATATCATCGTCTTTAAGCGAGGGAATAAGTCTTTGCAGATCCTTTAAAAATAGTTTCCTGGAAAACGCCCTTGCGTATTCGCCCAATCCGGATCTCCAATACTTCAAACACATTCTCCAGAGCCCGAAATAAGACAGGGAATCCCATGAATCAGCCAGGCTAAAATCGGTTTTACCGTAGCCTTCTCTCTTGAAAGAGAAAACGGCATTCGGGCCGCATTCGACGTTGCCGGTAATCGTGCGGGTAAAATGGACGCCGAGAAAAGGAAAAGCCGGGTCAGGAACAGGATAAATCAGGCCCTTGACCTTTTCCTTTGCTCCCTCCGTCAACTCATAATAGTCCCCGCGGAAGGGGATTATTCTCATTTTAGGATCAACGCTGTCGAGTCTTGCCACCCTGTCACACTGAAGACCCGCGCAATTGATAACATACCTGGCACCGAAGGATTCTTTGTTTGTTACGACCTTCGTATAGAAATCATGCTTGTCAAGTGCTGTGACCTTATGCGAAGTAAGGACCTTATTATCGTTGCCTTTTTTCTCTATAAGCTCGCTCAGCTTCTCTGCAACTTTGGTAAAATCAATAATTCCCGTAGACGGCACCCGTATGCCTGCGATGCCCTCGCAGGAAGGCTCGATCTCCTTTATTTGCTCAGGCCCGATTTTTTCAATATCTTCTATGTTATTATCCTGGCCGTTCTGGAAAATCTTATCGAGGTTAGTCAGCTCTTTTTCCTGCGTTGCAACGATTATTTTTCCGCAAATCTCATAAGGTATTCGGTGCTGCCTGGCAAAATCCACAAGCTCTTTCCTGCCTTTGGCGCATGTTTCTGCCTTATTTGAGCCTTGCTGGTAGTACAATCCCGAGTGGATAACACCGGAGTTGTGGCCGGTCTGATGTGTGGCCAATTCGTCTTCTTTTTCCAGTACGGCGATGCGAATATCAGGATGGCTTAACGCAATCTTGTAGGCCGACGCAAGACCAACAATCCCGCCACCTATCACAACGATATCAAAATCAATGCTTCCGTTCATTATCAAAATTCCCTAAAACTCCGGATCATACTTTTGGCCATTACAATAACCAATACATCAATCAGCGTCAATCAAAACCATAGTTCAGTTAAACTATGAAGTTCATCAAAAGAATGCTCTGTCATTCTGAACAGGGAGCCGCACAGTGAAGAATCTCGTCTGGGACAGGGGAATACTAACACCGCGAAGGACACCTGTTATATATCGGGCACGATTTCAGGATAAACCTGGCCGGCTGAGGTTATTTTGAATATGTATATAAGCCCTTCTCTGAGCTTTGAATAAACAGCGTTCCCGTAGATCGCATCGATGCCGTACTCGGTTAGCTTCTCAGGATCATTTGCCAGTTCCCAGATACTGGACCAGAACATTTCCCTTTGCTCGATTGGCAGTGCTTCGAGCAAATTGCTGTACCTTTGGGGCTCAGTACCCGGCTCTTCGATTGTGAAGCCCTCGCCCGGGGCCATCTTCTCACCATAAATCCTTCTCCACAGATACAGTGCCCTTGACCCGCCGTCCATAACCATTTTATTGCCGAACTTCACGATCAGGGCGTCGAAGTGGATGATATCGCCGGTGATTGTATATTCTTTCTCTAAAATCTTTTCGAGTTTATCATCTCTGGCGGTCTCAACGAATCTTACAGTCGTAAAAAGCTCCCCATCCTTTGTTTCCTGAGCAATCACCTTCGCATAGCCAATCTGGTCTTCGGCCGTCAGGTCGGTTATTGCCTGCTTGAGCTCTTTATTCTCCGTCAGCAGTTCATGTATCGTCACGGCCGCCTTATAAGGCTCCCGAGCCAGATACGCCAGTCCCACAATCGCTGCCACGATAGCAATCAGCGGCAAAAATTTAAGTTTTTTTCGCCCTTCTGCCATTATATCCTCTCTTGTTACCAATAGCCCACGTCATACAAATAATCTCCCCTCCTACTCTATCATCGGCTCCGCCGCCCAATTCTCTAAACTTTTAACTGATCAACCAAGACCTATAATAGAAAAGCCGAAGGCGCAAAAGAAAATCTCCTGCACTCTCGGCTTTTGGTTTCTTCAGTGGCCTGATATTATCACAGCGGCTATTCTTCGGCCATGTAGGGATAGCGGAAGTCCCTCGGCGGCAGGAACGTTTCCTTGATGGTGCGTGGCGAAACCCATCTTTCGAGATTAAGCCAGCTACCGGCCTTGTCGTTCGTACCGGAAGCACGTGATCCGCCAAATGGCTGCTGGCCTACGACGGCACCTGTGGGCTTGTCGTTAACGTAAAAATTACCCGCCGAGTGGCGCAATATATCCATCGCCTTGACTATCGCGCCGCGATCCAAAGCAAATATCGAACCGGTCAGAGCGTATGGTGAAGTCTGGTCGCACACTTCCAGTGCTTGCTCATATTCACCTTCCGGATAAACGTATATCGTCAGGACAGGTCCGAAGATTTCTTCAACCATTAGTTTGGATTTCGGTGTTTTACTGACAACAACGGTCGGTTCGATGAAATATCCCTTCGAGTCGTCGCTTCCGCCGCCTATGATAATATCCATATCGGGCGAATCCTTTGCGTATTCAATATACTCTGTAATAGTATCAAAGGCCTTTTTATCGATGACGGCTCCCATATAAGTACTGAAGTCGGTGATATCTCCCATCTTAATAGTGGCGATCTCACTTAGCAGTAGCTCTTTTACTTCCGGCCAGGTCGAATCGGGAATATAGGCCCGTGAAGCAGCCGAGCACTTCTGTCCCTGGTACTCGAAAGCGCCGCGCACCATAGCGGTCACGAGTGCTTCGGTATCGGCGCTTGCGTGCGCGAAAATGAAATCTTTTCCGCCGGTCTCGCCGACGATCCGAGGATATGCGACGTATTTTCGAATATCTTTACCGACTGCCAGCCATATTGTCGAAAACACATATGTGCTACCGGTGAAGTGGATACCGCCGAGTCTGATATCATCCAGCGCCGGCGGCGCGACAACCGGGCCTGGACCCGGCACCATATTAATAACTCCGGGCGGCATGCCCGCCTCTTCCATAATCTTGATAATAAAGTACGCCGGTAATACCGCCGCTGATGCGGGTTTCCAAACCACGGTATTACCCATAAGGGCGGGTGCTGTCGGGAGATTGCCTGCAATCGAAGTGAAGTTGAACGGCGTCAGTGCAAGGACAAATCCGTCAAGAGGCCTATGCTCCATATAGTTCAGCACGCCTTTAGTTGACATCGGCTGGTCACCGTAAACTTCTTCCATAAAGTGGGGATTGAATCGCCAGAAATCTATAAGTTCACATGCAGAGTCGATTTCCGCCTGATGCGGAGTCTTACTCGTGTTGAGCATCGTAGCGGCATTGAGTATGTGGCGGTACTTACCGGCCAACAGCTCCGCGGCCTTGAGCAGTACTACCGCTCTTGATTCCCAGGGCATTCGGCCCCATTGTTTCTTGGCTTTCTCAGCCGCATCGACAGCCTTGATTGCATACTCAGCGTCAGCCTGGTGATACCTGCCCAGTACATGTTGGTGATCATGCGGGCAGCGAATATCGGCAAGGTTGCCGTTGCGCACCTCCTCGCCGCCTATTATCATGGGGACTTCTATTTGTCCGCTCAGCATCTCTTTGAGTTTGGCGGACAATTCGGCGCGTTCGGGACTGCCCGGCGCATACTGCAGGCACGGTTCATTGACAGGTTGGGGAATGTGAAAAATACCATTGAACATTTGCGTCTCCTTTAGATTACTTCTACACGTTTTTTCCGCAGCATTTTTTGTGTTTTTTCCCGCTGCCGCAGGGACAGGGATCGTTTCGGCCGACCTTGGGCTGTTCGAGCTTAATCTGTTTGACCTTTACTTCGCCCTGCGGCGCCTGGGCGGCGGCTCGCTGGCGTTCGGCCATGGCAAACTGACCAACTTCATCGTGGCTCGTTTGGCTTACATTCCAGACGTTTCTTGCTCTGGCACCGGCTTCAAGGTGTACTTTGAATATTATATCCGTCACGCGGTCCTCGATGGTTTCGAGCATCTCCTCGAACATTCGGGAACCTTCACGTTTAAATTCAGTCTTCGGGTCTTTCTCCGCCCAGGACCGCATCCAAATGCTGCTTTTCAGATGGTCCATCGAATAAAGATGGTCCTTCCAGGTGCTGTCATAAACCTGTATCAGAACATATTTCTCCAGATCGCTAAGCTCCGAGCGCAAAAACTCCTTTGCCACTTCGGATAAGCTTTCTTTGAGTTCCGGGCCGTCACCGGGCAGGTCATCCTCGGTCAAAGAGGCCACAAATCTTTCGTTGGCCCAATTTACCAATTCAGCGGTATTTAAGCTGGCGATCTTATCAGAAAGCTCTCGCTCCAGTTCGCCATCGTTAAAGCTCCGGCTTAATTCGAGCAGTTGTTTATGCAAAGCACGAGGCTTGGTGTCTTGTATTCGCTCCACAGACAGGCCTGCATTATATTTTTTATTGGCCCAGTCTGCTAGCGCTTCGAACGCATATACATTGGTGCCCTGCGAGCCGTAAACCATGTTCATCGCAAACTCAACAGGATACTCAATTTCCCGTTGTTTGTATTTGGCTGTAGTTTTATCGCGAAGCTGCTGGCGGATTTGTGATATCTTCAGGTCTGCCAGCTCTGTTGTGTCAAGTTTTATATCGAATTTGGCTCGTGCCCATTCGATAAATGTTTTGATGGGAAATCCGTCCTTCAGGAATTCGATTAATTGCGAGCAGTCTTTTTTGTCGATTTGCTCGGCGGCTGCCGAAATCAACTGCTCTTCTATCTCTTCCGGCGACTGGTGCTTGATTTTGGCGGGGCTTAAACTGACCTGAAAGGCACTCATAGCCCATTTGCTCAGGCCGGAAATGTCCCAGGTTTGCGCGTCACTGTAATCCTCCAAATATTCCCCCATAGAGAGCGATATATTATTGGAAGCGTCATCCTTTGCCCGCTGCTTAATTAATCTTTCAATTTCCTCCACCTTGGTATCTGTAATATCCGAGGGTTTTAAATCGACGCCGAAGTTAGTCCTTGCCCACTCTGTAATGCACTTGAGGAAATAGTCGTCACTGAGTATCGTGTCACAGCTTTTTGTTATAGCCGAGTCGATCATTTCCCGGATTACTTTTTTGAGTTTTTTCCCGGCTAAAATCTGGCGTCTGCGAGAGTAGAAAATTTTCCGCTGGTAGTCCATCACCTCATCGTATTCCAGAAGGCTCTTACGTACATCGAAGTTTCGCTCTTCTACTTTCTTCTGTGCCTTTTCGATGCCCTTGCTTATTCTCTTGTGGTAGATTGGCTGACCCTCTTCCCAGCCGATCCAGGAAAGGGCCTTGACGGTCCACTCAGGTGCAAAGACTCGCATCAGGTCATCGTCGAAGCTAAGGAAAAACTGGCTGGAGCCGTGGTCACCCTGTCTGCCTGACCGACCTCTAAGCTGATTATCGATTCTTCTGGCCTCGTGCCGTTCGGTGCCAAGTATATGCAAACCGCCGATTTCAGCGACGCCGGGGCCCAGTTTAATATCGGTGCCCCGACCTGCCATATTTGTGGCGATTGTTACATTGCCTCTCATCCGACCGTCCCGGCCTTTGTGCTGCTGACCGGCTTTGGCGACAATGATGGCCTCTCGTGCATGCTGCTTGGCATTGAGGACCTCGTGGTCGAGACCGTATCTTTTCTGAAGAGCCGCAGAAAGCTCCTCGCTTTTTTCGATGCTGATTGTGCCGATAAGAAGCGGTTTGCCGGCTAAACTGATTTCGTTTATTTCCTCCACTATAGCATCAAACTTTTCGCGCATCGATTTATATATAGCGTCTTCCCGGTCGTCCCTGATGCAGGGTTCATTGGTCGGTATTATAACCACCTCGAGCTTGTAGATATTCATGAATTCTTCGCTCTCGGTAGCGGCTGTACCGGTCATTCCCGCTATCTGGTCATAGAGTTTGAAAAAGTTCTGCAAAGTGATGGTAGCGAGTGTTTGGCTCTCTTCTTTTACCGTGACAGCTTCTTTTGCCTCGACCGCCTGATGGAGCCCATCGGACCATTGTCGTCCGTGCATCAACCGGCCGGTAAATTCATCGACTATAATAACCTTGCCGTCCATTACGACATAGTCTTTCTCTCGCTCGAAGGTCACGTGGGCCCGCAGGCTCTGTTCCAGAAGGTGCGGCCATTCCATATTTGAGCCGGTGAAAAACGAGCCTACACCGGCTATTTCCTGGGCGGCTCCCACACCTTCGTGCGTAAGATGCACCGCTTTTCTGTCGTACTCTACTTCGTAATATTGTGTGGCGTCTGTCAACTTGTCCTTGGCGATCTCGAGTTCGGCATGGCTTTTCTCAATTGCCTTTTGGGCCCTTTCGATTCGCTTGCTGTCTTTATCCTTCTTTGCGTTGGCCAGTTCACCCTGAGCGTTGGCTATAGTTCGCTCGGCAGAATCTATTTGCCTTTTGATACGGTCATAGTTGCTCTGAATGGAAATCAGCTTTCTTGCCACCTGGTCGGCTTTTTTGTATCTGGTGACATCGTCAAAGGCCGGACCTGATATAATCAGAGGAGTTCTGGCCTCATCGATCAGAATCGAATCGACCTCGTCGATGATGGCGTATTGCAGCGGGCCTTGAACCATTTGCTCAAGCGAGGTTTTCATATTGTCGCGAAGATAATCGAAGCCGAATTCGTTGTTCGTGCCGTAGGTTATGTCGCAGGTATACTGACTTTTTCTTTCATCACCGACTGTGTCCATATCCGCTTGAATCGCACCTACGGTCAATCCCAGTGCCTGATAGACCGGCCCCATCCATTCCGCGTCGCGTTTGGCCAGATAATCATTAACTGTAACTATGTGGATCCTTCTTCCGGTTAGATGAACGAGGTACGCCGCCAGTGTTGCTACTAAGGTTTTGCCTTCGCCGGTAGCCATTTCAGCAATTTTTCCTTCGTAGAGGACATTGCCGCCGATAAGCTGTACATCAAAATGGCGCATCCCGACATTTCGCCTTGCCGCTTCGCGTACAACTGCGAAGGCCTCGGGTAGAATATCCTCCGGTCCGGCTCCGGATTTTAGTGATTCCTTGAACTGGCTGGTCTTTGCCTTTAGAGCCTCATCGTCGAGTTTCCTGGTCTGCTCTTCAAACTCGCTGGCCTGCTGAGCTATTACCGAATAGGCCTTTATCAGTCGCTCATTGCGGGAACCAAAGACTTTTACAAGCGTCTTGTTTACTTTATCAAACACCATACTTCATGTTTCGGATTTACTGCTTCGTGTTTTGTTATTCTTTCACTCGTGTAATGTACTCGCCGGTACGAGTATCGATGCGGATGACCTCACCGAGCTTTATAAAAGGTGGCACCTGAACGACCAGGCCGGTTTCGAGTGTCGCGGGCTTGTTTTGATTTGTCGCGGTGGCGCCCTTGATCTCGGGCGTCGTGTCAGTCACTTCCAGATCCACCGTATTGGGTAAAGTCACAACCACCGGCCTGCCCTGGTACATGCTGACCTGCAGTTGAGTGTTAGGTTTTAAATATTTCTGTCCGTCACCGAATGCATCATCATCAAGGCTGATCTGCTGGTCGTAGTTTGTGGTATCCATAAGGACGTGCTCGCTTCCGGAAGAATAAAGGTACTCGTATGTTCGCTTGTCCAGAAAGGCCTCTTCAACTATCTCCTCGGAGCGCAGGCGAACATTTTGAATTGAGCCGTCGCTCAGGCTTTTGAGCTTCGTCTGATAAACTGCGCCGCCTTTGCCCAATTTGACGTGCTGATAATCGACAATTGCATACAATTTACCGTCAATCTTAACGGTCTGACCCTTTTGCATCTGCGATGCTCTCATGTTTTACTCCAATAAATTTATATCTCGTGAAACATACCTCGATTCACAATTCACTGTTCAAGTTTCAAACATTTTGAGGTTAGTATTACAGAATTACCCCAGAATGTCAAGAAAGCAATCCTTAAACCATGAAATGACAATACGATAATTTAACAGAACCGTACAACTGCCTATAATGCATTTTCATGTTCTGATAATCTCTTTCAAACTCTTAATGTCCGGTGATTTGTGCCAGTTAAGTAGGCTAAAAATAAACCGGCCTCTGGCAATGTTTTTTGGTTGAAATCAATTGTAAAAATATTTATACAAATGATAGAGAATCTGTAGCGAAAGTCATTTAGAAACAAGAGAGGATAAGTGGCAGTGAGCATCTGCGTCGCATACGCGGCTGCTTTATTAACAAATAATTCAAGAACGCTTTTGTGTCCTTGACTTTCCTCTTTTGGATTTTCTGCCGGCCTCTGCTTTTCTTTTTTTCTTGACGGTCTTAGTCAGCGCTTCGGCGGGGACAACATTTAACTGTCGGGCGGGGACATTCACCGATACTATGCGTACTTTTAAGGACTGGCCTAAACAAATGCTGCGTCCCGAACTCTTGCCCTCGATGCACTGGGCCTTTTGGTTGTATTTCCACTGGTCCGTGCCCAATTCGTCCATTCGGATAAGACCCTCAATGCCGTACTTTTTACACTGTACAAATAAACCAAAGCTTGTCAGCCCGGTTACGACGCTGTCAAACTCCTCTCCGATTTTATTTCCCAACATTTGCAATATCAGCACCGTCTTGAGCTCTTTTTCAGCGTGCTCGGCTCGCTGCTCGGAGAAGGTGATGTGTTTACCAATCTCACCTAAATCCAGCTCTTGTTCTTTGGGTGCCGACTCATCCTGCAGGCGGCATTCCAGAACACGATGAACAAGTAAATCTGCATACCGGCGTATAGGACTTGTAAAATGACAATAGTGAGTCGAGGCCAGGGCATAATGGCCGATTTGCAGCGGTGCGTATTGCGCCTTCTCGAAGCTTCGCAGAACCGCCAGGTTTACGGCGAAAGAACAATCGGCACCCTTGACCGCAGCTAATAAATCCTGAATCGCCTTTCGATTAGGACTCCTCGGCAGAGTAAAACCAAATGCTTTCAGCAGCTTGGCGAGATTTTTCATGCTTAAAGCATCCGGCTCCGGGTGAATCCGCCGCATGAAGGGGACATTAAGTCTATCGAGAAACGAGGCTACGGCATCGTTGGCCTCGACCATAAACATCTCAATCATTGTATGCGGATAGCTGTCGTCAGCGGGGTGAGCATCCACAACCCGGCCGGATTTGTCCATTACCAGTTCGGTCTCCGGAAGTTCCAGATGAATCATTCCGTTGTTTCTTCTTCGCTGTTCTATCGCTCGGCTGAGTTTCTCCATATTTTGCAGCAACTCAATAACTTCGGGCATGGTGTCTTTTGTGCGGCCTTTCAATATCCTGTCAGCACGCTTATAGGTCAGACGCTGTGTTGAGCAAATAATAGAGTTGGCAAAGCTGTGCTCCAGGATATTACCCTGCCGGTCATACGTTATATACACACTCTTGGAGAATCGCTTCTGCTCGGGTTGAAGACTGCAGATGCCGTTGCTCAGAATCTCCGGGAGCATTGGAATTGTTTTGCCGGGCAGATAAACGCTGTTTCCTCGCTCTTTAGCTTCGATATCCAGCGGCGAATCATTCGTAACGAAGTGACTAACATCAGCAATATGGACTCCCAGTACCCAGTTGCCTTTGGAATTCTTTTCGAGGCTTATAGCATCGTCGAAATCTTTTGCATCCGGCGGGTCTATCGTAATAATCACTTTGTCCGTTATGTCCTGCCGTTGGCCTGGTTTATCAGGATTGAACCGCTTAGCGGCCTGACGTGCCTGCTCAATACAGTCATTATCAAATTCTCCCGGCAAATGGTACTGGTGAATTATGGATTTTATCTCGCTTTCGTACCTTCCCGCTTTGCCGAGCACCTCGACGATTACACCGCGTGCCAGATACTTTTCCGTCGGATAAGAAAGTATCTCGACCACAACTTTATCTTTTTCCTTAGCTCCTTTTGCCCCGACGTCGTCAACAGAAATCGGATCGAAAAAACTTTTTCCATCCGGCTGAACAAGCCATGCTTCCGGGTGTTTCACCAAGGTTCCCACGAACCTGTTTTGTGCTCGTTCAATGACCTCGATGATCTCGCCTGTGTACCGCATCTGTCCGTCGCGTTTGCCTTGCCTTTTGACTTTTGCTACTACGATGTCGCCGGTCATTGCCTCGGCTGTTTCAGTTGGCGGTATAAAGAGATCGCCGTGTGAATTGGGTTCACGAGGGCTGACGAAACCGAATCCTCTGGGATTTGCTCTGAATGTCCCTATGATTTGGCCTGCCAGGGAGGGCAGACTAACCAGATTCCGCACACCTATGACCACATGCCCTGCCTGCCGGAGCTGGTCGAAAGCAGCCTTGAACTGTGGATAGTCTTCCTGTCTGACGCCTATTGCTTTGGCTAATTGTGCCAGTTTCAGCGGCTCGTAATCGGCGTGCTTCAGCAGTTTAATTATCCGGTTTTCGAAAACTTCTGCCATTTTTCCCACTTTCTTAGATCATTCTATATAGACAAAAAAATTTCTTGATGATATTGTAGCTGTTGCGATTTATTTATAAAGGAAGAAAAAAATAGATAGATTCACCTTCAGTGCCACCCGCTTAGAATGACATAGAACATCAGGAATTGAATATCAAGCATCTTCTCTCTATCTTCCGCACTCTTTTTACTTCCTGATATCCTAACACACTGATTTCCTTATATACTGTCTTTTATCAACTACCCCGTTTCGGTGCGTTGTTTAGTGATATAGCGGGCGACATTTTCGACGGTATCGAGCCACAAACCATTGGCCGGATCCTGAGCATATTCGCAAAGGGCCTTGAGAGTTGATGAGAGAGTAGTCTGTCGCCCCCCTTCGCCGATTTCGTGCCCGCAAAAAACCAGCCATCCACCATCTGCCGATGTTCTATCGATTAACTTTTTCACCTGCTCGAAATCTTTGCCGTCCAGCTCCACGCCCATCAGTTGTGCCATATCGCAGAATTTAGGGTCGTTTGCCCACTCATCCATCCAGCCGCGTCCGGTCAAAAATTCCTCTGCCACGATTGGCACATAGCTTTTGACATTTCGTCCACGTCCGACAAATTTCTGTCCACAGGGATAGGCATACGTGACCGGCCGAACGTTCAGCAACCGCTCAATAATATTGTTCGCCTCCTCCAGTTCATCTCGCATCCTATCGAGAGTGTAACCTTCCAGAGCCCTTTCGCGGGCAAACGGGAAATTGCCCGAGCAGGGATGAGTGAGCGAATGATTGCCGATTTCGTGGCCGTTGGCGACTGCTCTCTTCCATTCATCAAGCCGTTCTTCCAAATAGCGAATTGAAACGTAGAATGTGGCCTTGGTATCGTATTCATCCAAGATCGGCAAGCCTTGATCAACCTGGCTAAATCGGGCATCGTCAAAAGTCAGACTAACAGCAGCCCGCTTTCCTCCGGGCCAGGAAAAATCTTCCTGTCCTTCCATGGAATGCGACCGTTTATCTTGTAAATTTGATGATGAGCAGCTTGTAAAGGTAACGATAATACAGCAAAAAATAATTAGACGAACTGGGACAGTTCTCACTTATACTCTCCTTAGTCCCGTAAAATCATACCTTGAAGCCCCTGTGCCTCGCAAATACCGACCTCCCCGGGATCGAGCATCAAGCATCCAGAATCGAGCGTCTCGTATCTGATATCTCTTGAATCCCACCCTGGAGCACGGGTCACGGGCGACGTTCTATCCCTTTTTTGCATTGAGGTTATTAAGTCGCTTGGCAAGACGTGATTTCTTTCTTGCGGCGGTTTTCTTGTGCATTGTACTTGTCGCAGCGGCCTTGTCCAGCTTCTTGACAACAAGTTTGTACTGTTCGCTTGCCGCCTCAACGTTACCGTCGCTAAGGGTAGCTTCGAAATGTTTGATTTGCGTCTTTACCTGGCTTTTGCGCGCACGATTAATCGTCTTTCTTTTGGTATTTTGTTTCGCTCTCTTTTTCGCCTGTAACGAATGTGCCACTGTAATCTCCTAAAACATTATTATTATATTTAACACTCATTGAGAGGTTGGTTCTGTCTTCTGACTTCTTAGCTTATCAACTCGCTGGCTTACGTCTTTATATGCGAAGTCGCTCTGAGCGATCTTGCGATAAATCTCCAGCGCCTTTTGGGCATCGCCCTGCTGCTCATAAGCAAGGGCCAGATTATACCGTAAATCTTTGCCGACAGCATCACCTTTTATTGCATAGGTTTCAATCGCCTTGTTGAAAATGTCGATTGCATCAGCAAGCCAGCCCTTCATAAAAAAGCAATAGCCTGCCTGATTCATCGCAGCTATTTTTCGCCTCGGGTCTTTCTGCGCCTCCTGGAACAAAGGTATAGCCTCATTGTATTGTTTATTGTGAACTAAACGAAGTGCATAATCAAATTTTGCTCCCAGATTGGTCGGGTAGTTTTGGGCACATAGCTTATAATGTTCCAGTTCGGTATTGTCTAATTGCTCCGACAATTGTTCGAGTTGGGCCTTAGCCTGCGTATCATCGGGATTGGTTTCGAGAGCAGCTTTTGCATGTCTTATTTTTCGTTTGAGCTGTTTAATCCTGAGTAGTCCCGCCCGCTGCTTGAAGCTAAAATCGCTTTTATTTTGGCAGGCATTTTCCAACATCGCTATAGCGTCATTTTCGGCCTGGTCGTTTTCCATATCCGAGAGTGCCTCGGCTAAATCAAATATATTCGCCGGCAGCTCTGGGTTCAGGGCTATTTTTCTTCTCGCATCTTCAACCGCCTGAACGCGGTAATCATCGGTCTTGACGACGCCGGCCTGGGCGTGAAGTTTTTCCTGGCTCTCGCGGTCCTTAATGGAATCTCTAAAATCGCCCTCTGTATCATATTTGCCCCTGGCCATAGCCAGCTCGGCTGAGAGGTTCTTAAACTCGTCCGACAACGCCCCATCATCAGGCCTCAGCCTGGCTGCACGCTGGACCGCAGCAATAGCCTTGTCGAATTGGCCAAGGGCATAATAAGAATCTTTTAACAGGATATATGTTTGAGCTGATGGATTCTCGGCGGCATTATTTGTCTGGAATATCAGGTTTGCAATCCAGTTGGCTGTTTTTGTATAACCGCCGGCTATCGCAGCTTTAAGCATCGACTCGGCATATGGCAGATGCTCGGGGTTCCTCGCAAAAAGGTATTCAGCATTAAGCATCTGATCAAGGGGCGTTTTGCCCCGCAGGCGCTTCATTTTTTCCATCATCGAAGGCTTCTTGCCGCCTTTACCCCGCCTATGCAGAGCCAGTTCACAAAGTGGAAGATGTCCCTCTTTCAGCTCATCCGGGGCGTAGCGCAGACCATCGAGGTACATCTCGATAGCATAATCAAAATTGTTCGTGCTGGCTAATTTTGCGGCCTTCTCAAAAAAAGCCCCGGCCCTTGCGAGCGCCTGATTATCTTCTTCCGGCATAAAATTTTACCAAATTCATTCTCTTATACTACATTATTCGACCAGCTTATAGTAGTCTTCGGCGAAAAATTGTCAACAAATAAATACTTGTATAAAAACTAAAGCTGTGCTATAAAAGCCCCAAACGTATTATTCCACGTTGGGAACCCTTAAACAACCTGAAAAAGGCCGTTTATGGAGAATTTAATATGATAAACGCTCTTGAGCAGTATGATCCTCAGATTTACGAGCTGATCCGACAGGAGGCGGCACGCCAAAGCGGCTCGATTCGCTTGATACCCTCGGAAAACTATGTATCCAAGGCCGTGATGTTGGCCAGTGGAAGCTGCCTTACCAACAAATATGCCGAAGGCTACCCCGGAAAACGATATTACGAAGGCCAGCAGGTAACCGATCTTATCGAAAAAATGGCCAGGGAACGCGTGAAAAAATTGTTCAAGGCCGACCATGCGAACGTCCAGCCCTATTCCGGCTCGGTTGCGAACTTAGCAGCTTATGCAGCTTTGATCAATCCCGGCGATACTATTATGGGTATGTCACTTATTCACGGTGGACATCTGACACACGGCTGGAAGGTCTCCCTCACAAGCAAATTCTATAAATCCGTCCCTTATCCTGTGAACCATGATACAGGCAGATTGGACTTTAACCAAATCGAAGAGCTTGCGAAAAAACACCGGCCAAATATAATCGTCTCCGGAGCTACGGCGTATCCGCGGGAGATTGACTTTGAAATATTTGGCCAAATAGCTAAGGACGTGGGTGCATACCTCATAAGCGATATCGCACACATTGCTGGTTTGGTCGTAGCCGGCATCCACAAAAGTCCCGTGCCCTATGCCGACATTGTCTCAACCACGTCCCATAAGACGCTGCGTGGCCCTCGCGGTGGAATGCTGCTGTGCAAAGCAGAACACGCAGAAAACGTTGACAAGGCGGTTTTCCCGGGTCTGCAGGGCGGGCCGCATATGCATACGCTGACAGCTATAGCCGTGGCAATGGCCGAGGCCGACACGCCGGAGTTCGTCGCCTATGCAAAGCAGATAGTCAAAAATGCAAAAGCCCTGGCCCAAAAACTGCTCGAATATGGTTTTAATCTCGTTACTGGCGGAACCGACAATCATTTGATATTGATCGATTTGAGAAATAAAAAAATACCCGGCAAAAAACTGGCAAAGGCATTGGACAGGGCCAGAATTGTCACTAACTATAACACGGTACCCGGCGACCCCGCCCCACCATTCAATCCGAGCGGACTGCGTATAGGCACACCGGCAATAACTACAAGAGGCATGAAACAAGAGCAGGCCGAGCAAATCGCCGGCTTTATAAACACGGTAGCTGAGAACATTGACAACGATTCGGCAATAGAGGAGGTTGGAAAGGAAGTCCTGCTTCTATGCTCGCAATTTCCAGTTCCGGATCATTTTATTATACCGAATAAGAATAATTGGGAGACACTACGAGCGGCTGACGGCCTAACACCATCGTTGTTTTAAGTACAGGAAACTAAAAAATGCTTAGAAAATTGTTTCGAAAGCAAGCTGAATTGAATAAACGGACCGGCTTCGACCCCGATGCCCTGCGAGGGGACTTCGACCCGCAGAAGGCCGGCATCCGGCTGAATAACTATATCGCAGCTATGATCAATTAATTAGAGGAACTTCGATACTGTACCTACTGGAAGCACTGGTGCAAAGAAGCCAAGGACGGCAAAAGATATTTTCTACACGACTTGCAAAACGCCAGAGTCGAAGTAATCGATATGCTGTTTTTCTGGATGAGCCTGGCCCAATGCGTTGGTCTGGATGCCGGCGATGTCTTCCGATTATACGAACAAAACTAAAAGTAAACCACACCCGTCAGGATCAGGACTATTCCATGGCGAACAAAACTGAGGACGATAATAAGAATATCTTGTAACCAGCGATATGTTGTTCGTCATTACAAGTGAAGGGCGACAATCTTCACGAGATACAAGATACAAATCAACTTTCCTCTTGATTCCAAGCCTTAAAAATATATAAAAACTATCGTTTGGACGATTTCTGAATAAAAAAAGCAGCAACTGCTATTATGATTAAACGAACAGGTTTTACGTTAATAGAACTCCTGTTTTTCATCACCATTATCTCCCTTTTGATGGCTATCTTGATGCCGGCCTTAAGTAGAGTCAAGAAGCAGGCAAACACCACGGCCTGCCAGGGCCAGTTCAAACAATGGGCCCTCATTTTTGCGATGTACACCAACGACAACGAGGGCTATTTCCATAACAGGCCTTTCGGGACCAATTATTTGAAGATGTGGCCGCAATTCTGCCAGCCATACTATAGCGACCCAATGATGCGCTGCTGTCCGGCTGCCCGCAATCCTGACTGTAACCTGGGGCCGTTAAAAAAACCCAAGGCTGGAAAGGCGAACGGGTCAACAAGGACTGGGGCTGGGGAGGCTCCTGGGTGCCAAAAGAAGGTTTCTTCGGCAGCTATGCTATGAATCGCCACATTCTCAACAAAACCGGCGAGGAGTACTGGCGGCGAACCGGAGTAAAAAAGGCTGATAACATCCCCGTATTTTTGGAAGGAGGGCCCGTGGACCAAAGCCGGCACTGCTGTACCGGAGGATTGGCCGGGCTGGATGAGAAATTTCAAAGACTATTAAAATCGTGATTCGTGATTTGTGGTTCGCGAGCCTTTGTTCCTGCTAATGCCCGAATCCAAATTTTTTATCATTCATTCGCTTAGCTCAAGAAAAGGTCAGAATGTAGAATCTCTATTTTTCCCATCGACTTTTTCCTTCTTTTATACTATTTTATCCGGCAAAAGGCGGATATCTGAAAAAAAAAGCACCTGACGGAAATTTTTTTCATCAACATTTAACTCACCGGGAACGCTTTGTTGTTTGTAATTGTTTAAATGGTGAATAGTGTATTGTCGATGCCCCAGGGCCGAAGGCCTTGGCTTGAGAGGCAGAAAATGTAAATTCTGCAGATAAGCAGTAATTGTGGCCGCGGGACAGAAAGACCTGGAGCATCATTCATTTACTTGAATTGATCGTTATTCAATAGTATCGCGATTTGCAGTTAGACGAAGTGAGGCTTAGATGCTTAAAGCAAAAGACATTATGACAAAAAATGTGGTCAGTGTCAGGCGGCAAACGCCTGTAGAAGAAGCGTTAGAACTCCTGATGGCAAACGAAATTTCGGGTGTGCCCGTGGTCGAGGCTGATATGACGCTGGTGGGGATTGTTACGGAGAAAGATTTTCTGGGCCTTTTTAACGGCTCGAAAGACACAATGGGAAAGACGGTTGAAGAGTTTATGACGCAGCCGGCGGTGCACTTCGACGAGAATGAGAGCCTCGATGACATTTGCAAGTGCCTGCGCGAGGTCACGTTCAGAAGGGTACCGGTAACAAAAGATGAGAAAGTGGTCGGGATTGTCAGCAGGCCCGATGTCATTAGATATATTTTCAAACCAATTACTGCAAGGGTCGACACTTAGATGCGGTAATCCCGTTGCCTGTCATTCCTGTAAAAAAGGAATCCAGACGAGAAATCCTTGTTTTTTCGTGAATTGGTTAAATCAGTTGAAAGTGGTTAGTATTTTGTTGTAGGTATTTGGCCATTGAACTAAATACCGTAGCGGCAAGATGATTAATTCGTATCTCGTATCCTTCGAATGTGCCAGGACGGGTTTCGTGTATCTTATCTCGCTGCATATTACCTGACGAATAACTCACCACGCTTGACACACGCGGAATTCATTTCCTGTTTTTTATTGATTCCATGGCTCGGGGGATGTATAATTGAGTTGTTGTCTGGCAGGTCGTAAGACGACCACCAAATGGCAGGTGGCAGCTTACAAAAGTTAAGATGTATTTTGCCGTAGGTGAAGGAGGCTATATATGGTTCAGCGAAACGGCTTCACACTAATCGAGCTTTTGGTCGTTATAGCCATCATTGCCATATTGATGGCTATCCTCATACCCGCTCTCAACGTCGCGCGTGAGCAGGCGAGGGGAATCTCGTGCTCATCGAACCAGAAAACGCTTGCGCTGGCCTACATTATGTACGCCGGTGAGAACGACGAAACTGTGTGTGGGGGCCGGGCCACGCACAATACGATCAATGGAACGCCCCCGTGGGTCATGCCGCCTTTGGAGTACTCGGGAGGCACTATTGTACCCATGGGCAGCGGCTCGGTAACCCGACAGCAGAGATACAATGGATTCAAGGAAGGCGCTTTGTTCAAATACGTCAAGGACGTCGCTGCCTATCATTGCCCGGGCGACAATCGAATCACAAGGGGGACAAGCAGGGGCACGGGACTGGAATATTTAATTTATCGCAGCTACTCTCTGACGGATTACATGCGTGCAACAGAACCTTCCGATCCGAAGAAATTGTTCAGCTTCAAAAACCAGGCCCTCAAAATGCTCTTCGTGGAGGAGATATACGACGGCTCAGCCGGCAATCACAATCATGGTGGGTGGTCATATAATCCTCGCACCGGCGCTATGTGGGATCCTCTTGGCATCTTTCACAGCAATGCCTGCACCTTTAGTTTCATGGATGGTCACGTAGAACGCAAGAAATGGGCGGATAAGCGGACGATTATCTACTGTACCAGTCGGCAAGAAGCGGCGGCCAAGGGTTTTGGCAAGGGGCAACAGTTCAATCCACCGAATGTTGACCTGGATTGGCTTGATGAACACTACCCGGGCGAGCAGAACGTGGCTCCGTAACCCGAGCTTGTCTAAGGGATGACAACGTCAGGGATTGATTTGATGATCAAAATGAAACGGGCTCCACTTTTTTACGGAGCCCGTTGGTTTTTACGTCGTGTTTCTTCGGATTAGGCAGGGGTGACGTTGGTCGCGCAGGGACCTTTTTTGCCCTGTCCGATCTCGAACTCAACCTTCTGGCCTTCGGCAAGACTGGCATACCCGGTCGTCTTGACTTCCGAGTGATGAACGAATAAGTCCTCACTGCCGCTATCGGGTGAGATAAATCCAAAGCCTTTTTTCTCGTTAAACCATTTTACTGTACCTGTATTCACTACTGTGCTCCTTTGGCCTTATAATGGCCATAAATTGTGTCTCTCTTCTTTTTTGAAGGGAATATTCTTGAGAGACGTTAGAATATACCTAACTGAATAGTTATTATACCAGCAGAACTATCCGGTGTTCAATAAAAAAATAAAAAAATATTTCAGCTAAAATTCATCAATTTATTAAAGGTTTTTGACTAAATTAACTTTTACTCCCATTGTCATGCTGTTATGAGGCTATAAGAGGCTATAAGGAGTTTATTTTTATCGATGCAGCAAAGATTGTTTTCTGCCAAATTTACGTCGAAATGCGTGAAAGCTGCTCCCGTCTATACTACATCGCCATTCATATCCGGCCAGTTGTTCGTAATCATCGTATTCAACGATTATGAACTTGCCTTGTATTAAGGGTGTGAATCTAATGCCTTCGCCGGCAGCAGGAGATGGGGTTTGACGGGTGGTTCATGAAAGCTGACTCTTTGTAATGAAGTGTGTTAAAGTTTTTTAAATAATTTGCTTTTGGCCGGAGTCATCATTTTGGACTGAAATTAAATCCGAATATTAAAATCTCCTGGATGAACCTGAGAGCTAAATGCGGACAGGAACAACCTGGCTGTTCGTATAGAGAATTGTTTAATGTTTTTATTGTTTCTTTTTTGCGAAGGTAATGTAGAATTAACATAGGAATTCTGGATATTTGAAGATGAGTGAAGGCAAATTAAAGACAGCGATACTTGGACTTAACGAAAGCGGTCAGCTTATTCTCGAAGCGACCAAGAGAGTCGATTGTTTGCAGATTCATGCAGTGGCCGACAAGGACACAAATCTCGCTGAGAGGATCGCCAACGAAAACCAATGTGCCTTTTACGATGATTACAGGCAACTGATAATAGAGATGGATTCCCGCCTTGGCGCAGACAGCCGCTGTCTGCTGGTGGCTGAGGATATGCACTGTTGCGATGAATATGTGCGGATGGCGATGAAAAAGAAATTTAATGTCCTCAAAATGTCGCCGGCAGCAAGGGATTTTGAAGAAGCGGTGAAATTTGTCCGCCTCAGCGAAGATGAAAATATAAAATTCGCCATTGCCAATCCCAGCCGGTTTGCCCGCAGCTTTCTTGAGTTGCGTAAGTTTGTGCAGGAAGGCAGGATCGAGCAGATTTTTCTAATGACCGCTTTTTGCAATGTCGGCGAACATCCGCATCTTAAATGGCAGACCGATCCGAAATTAGCCGGAGGAGGCGTGCTGCTGCACAACTGTTACAAGATAATCGACCAGATGATTTGGAACTTCGACATGCCGCAGCATGTCTACTCGTTGAATACGAACCAGGCCCAGGATAAGCAGCAGAGACTTTATCTGACGGAAGACACGGCTGTCGTAACGATGAAATTCAGCGATACTTTTATTGGCAGTCTTATCGCGTCCCGGCGAGAAGGGACCGGCCCGAGAGAGGAATTTTTAAGACTCTACGGGAAGGATAAGATCCTCACTGTCAGTGACACACAACTAACGGTCAGCGATAGTATCGGTGAGATAAGCCAGCAACTGCAATACGACGATGACCAGCTTGATTGTATGACAGAGCTGCTGACGAACTTCGCTCAAAGCATATTGCAGCCCGAGAAGAACAAGCTTTGCAGCAGCGCCAGAGAGAATCTGAGGAACATGGCTGCCATTGAGTCGGCTTATCTTTCGGCACGTACCGGCTTCCCCGAGGAGCCGGAAAGGATTCTACAAATGGCGGCTGGAGTTGCCAGCAAGGCGACAAATGCTTAGCCGACTAATAAATATTAAAAAATAACCATTTGACAATCGATATAGCAAGTAATAAGTTATCAGAGTGAACCGGGAACCATTTTGTAGTTAAATTATTTGGAGATTTTGGCATGGAAGACAGTAAGAAAAAACCGATTATGATCGGTGTGGTCGTCGTGTCTTTGGCTGTGGCCGGCTTGATAACTTACACCAGGTCGGGAGGCGGTGGGGGCATCGGAGATATTTCGGAAGAGGAGAAGGTTTGGGTCAAATGCAATAATCCAAGCTGCAAAACTGAGTATGAGATGGGTAAGAAGAAATACTTCACAAGCATTGAAGAACGCCTCGACCCTATGGCGTTATCTACACCACCGCTGATTTGCAATAAGTGCAATGAGGAAAGCGTCTTTAGAGCTGAAAAATGTGGGAGTCCGGATTGCGGAGTTGTTTTCTTCAGAGACAGTGTTCCTAACGATTTTGCAGATCGCTGCCCAGAATGCGGCCGTAGCGAAACAGAAGAAATCAGAAAAAGCAGGATGGCCAACAGATAGCAAGCCGGGCAAGCACGCAAGCACAACTAACAAACCAGTGATACAGCTTGTCGGCGGCAGTTTTCGATGCTATTGGCTCGTTCCGTTCATGCTCGTGTCCCAAGCGGAGTATAGGAAATAAGAATAGGCAATTTTATAAAGCCCGACCTCGGTTGTGGTCGGGCTTTTTTTAACATTTCCCCGGTAGAGCAAACGTAATAAAAAACGCGAACATCAAACTCACAACCACATAATGAGGTGACGTCGGCCTTCATAATTTTTAATTTTCTTCAAAAAACCCAGCCATAAGCAAGGCAAATTATGAAAAAAGCCCCTACTTTACGGAGGAGATGTCTGACTAAAGCAGGGGCTTGAATGATAGTGTATATTTCATACACTTGCCCAAGACATTAGTTAAGTACCACCATTTATAACGTACGTAACGCTTTTTCTGGATATAATGTTTTTTCCTAATGTAAGCCTTTTTTAGAATTTCTACAAGCGAGCCAATAGATCAAGGCCTTTATGTCGCAAAAAAAGCGTTTGCCAGTAAGTGATAAGCAGATTTTCCTTGACGTGAAAGTGGATAATTTAGTATAAGTGATGATGGGTAATTTGGTTCCCCTATGGGCCGGTTTTACAGTTAAGGCTCCTTACATTTGAAACTAACGTCTCGTATAGTGCTTTGGAAGAAAGGTGGTGGTGCCAAATAGTCAATAGTTGTCCCGGAAAGGCAAATAATTTAGTAAAGATGTATGTCCTATCAGTCGTTTTACTGAAAAACAGGGTGTGTTTTGGTGCGTGACCTAAGCACGGTAATATTACCTTTTTTCAAGGATAATTGTTATGTGCAGAAAATTGTTTTATCTGGTTTTTGTAGTTTTAGTACTCAGCTTGGCGGGTAATGCCTCAGCCGAACTGGTGGGTCACTGGAAGCTTGACGAGGGCTCCGGGACCATTTCCTACGACACAAGCGGCAATGGTCACAACGGTACCTTGAACGGTGACCCGCAGTGGGTTGCCGGATATCTCGGCGGCGCGCTGGAATTTGATGGTGACGACTACGTGGACACCGGTTATTCAGAAAACCTGGCTAACTGGACCGTCGCCTTTTGGGTCAAGAGCCCCGCCGCCGCTTCGGAAGACTCCCCCAGCGGGCCGGTTCAACGTGGGAAGAATTACCAGTTCAACTGGAATCACAGCAACGTAAATAACCGGGGAGCAGTACTCCTGAGCGTCGGAGGAACATGGTACGTAGCAAGTTACATGCCTTTGGAGGCCGATAGATGGTATCACCTGGCTGCGACGTATGATGGAGAGAATCTCATTGCGTATAGAGATGGTGTCATGATCACGAACAACAGCGCTCCGTCAGGAACTCCAAATGGCGAAAGTAGCACCCTGAAACTGGCAAGACATGCATCACAGGCAACTCAGTTTTTCACCGGCATAGTCGATGACGTTCGCATTTACAACGAGGCTCTAACGCAGGCGGATATTAAAACCATTACGATCGAGACAGGCATTCCGATCGCCATTTCCCCCACCCCGGCGGATGGGGAAACAGATGTCCCCCAGGATGCAGTCATTAGCTGGCAGCCGGGAGAGTTTTCCGACCAGCATGATGTGTACTTCGGCGAAAGCTTCGAGGACATCAACGATGCCACGACGGACAGCGCTGTGTATCGCGGTCGTCAAAGCGAGACAACCTATGCGATTGGTCGTCTCGATTTTGGACAGACTTACTACTGGCGCATAGATGAAGTGAACGCTCCTCCGGACTTTACGGTATTCAAAGGCGATGTCTGGAGCTTCACGGTCGAGCCGTACGCTTATCCAATCGAGAATATAACTGCCACAGCTTCCAGCGAGATCAGGGCAGGTGAGGGACCGGAAAATACCGTCAACGGTTCCGGACTGGATGATGATGACCTGCACTCAACAGAAAACACGGCTATGTGGCTCAGTAGTGACGTTGATCCAAATGCGACCTGGATCCAATATGAGTTCGACAGGATCTACAAATTGTATCAGATGTTGGG
>Ga0307379_10002274_pt1 | contig 28694 bp, 28 predicted proteins | sample UN2MG_FD_202237 | JGI IMG/M metagenome (GOLD analysis project Ga0307379, IMG submission 202237) | Soil microbial communities from Risofladan, Vaasa, Finland - UN-2 | ecosystem: Environmental > Terrestrial > Soil > Coastal area > Acid sulfate soil | place: Finland: Risofladan, Vaasa | collected...
CTAACAATGATTTTAAAAATTACATTCTTGTTTCTTTGCCGTATTCCTCTTTATCAAACACAGGAAATTTTACTTGTTTCCCTGTATCACCAGACTGATAAATAGCTCTTATAAATTCTACACTACTTCGCTCATCTGTTGCATCAAATCTCTGTTTCTTTCCCTCATTAATTGCTTTCATAAAATCTAACAACTGCAAACGGTGAAATCTAGTTTCAACAAATCCTGGCTTAGTGATGGTTTGTGCTTCCTCTTTTATGTTCTTAGTAATAAAATCTTCTTCGTTCATTCCTTCTACTTTCCACTCTGTTATTTTATCTTCTTCCATGATTATGGTCCCTTTTTCACCATGAATTGCTAATATTCTCGGGTATCCTGGAAGTACAGCAGTACTACTATCTACTACTCCTAATGCACCACATTTAAATTTAAACTGGGCTGTTGCCATATCATCAACTTCTATGTCTTTATGAATCGTAGTCATATATTGACCAGATAAACTGTCAACCTCTCCAATAAAATGTAGCATTAGATCAATAAAATGAATGGTCTGACTCATTAAACTGCCGCCACCTTCACCTTTCCAAGTTCCTCTCCAGGCTCCGGATGCATAATAATCATCACTCCTATAAGACTTTCCGGTAAGCGTTACCAATAATATCTTACCAAGTCTCTTTTCGTCCAAAGCCTTTTTTATTTTTTCTGCTGCGTTATAATATCTAACCATAACAATAACACCTAAAGTCACATTTGCATCTTTGCATGCTTTAATCATTCTATCTGCTTCCAATAAATTTATCGCTATAGGTTTCTCGCACATGATATGTTTGCCAGCTTTAGCTGCATTCACTACCATTTCTTCATGCAAACTAGGAGGCGTGGCTATACATACTGCATCAATATCATCCCTTTTTAACATTTCTTTATAGTCTGTATACCAATCCTTGATATTATATTTCTTACAAAAACTTTTGCATGCATCTTCTTTGATATCTGCCATTGCAACCAGTTCAGCTTCTTTAATATCATTTAATGCTCCCGCTGAAAGAGGGCCTGCTAATCCACCACCGATAAGACCAAATCTCATTTTTTTTGACATTTTTATAAACTCCTTTCTAAAATTATTTTAAGAATACACAGTTGTTGATAAAAATTAAAAATTAATTTTCAGTCAAACGCATAATACCAATGAACCAATATTTCACCTCCTTATATTTTCTTCATTTAAATAGACTAAGGAATAATTTTGTATTTTAAAATATTACTCGCGGTATTTTTAATTTTTAAATTCTTGGATGGCATGAGAAAATATGCTTTACCTGAATCCTTATAGATAGTATTATTCTCTATAGGAAAGAACGCAAAGTGTAAACACCACTTGAAAGTAATACAAATAAAATCTGTTATTAATTAATTTTATGAACTTACAACTAATTTCACATATTCAATAAAAGATATTTTTAAAATAGTTTGAACAAAAATCAACAACATGTTTTTTTAATAAATTTGATGTTTTCTCTTTATCCCCATCTTTCAACGCATCTAAAATTTCTTTATAGTGTGATATGTCGAGAAATTTATATCTATTTGCATATTTTAAATACAAAAGTCTAATACTATAGTTGTATAATTTACTATAAATATCTTCTATAAATCTATTACCAGTAGCTTCTATAAGGATATTATGAAAATTAAAGTCAAACTCTATAGATTCAGAATAAGATATTTTTTTTGAATATTCACACTCTTTAATTAATTCTTCGATTTTTTCTATCTGTGTATCGGATATTCTTTCTGTTGCCAGTTTTCCAATCAGTTCTTCTAACACAAATCTTAATTCAAAAACTATTTGTATGTCTTCAAGTTTTACATTTGAAACAAAAATACCCTTTTTTTTAATTATATCAACCAACCAATCTTGGTAATGAAGTCTGATTAAAGCTTCCCTTATTGGAGTTCTGCCATAATTTAATTTTTTTTGCAACTCTTTTTCGGAAACAACTGAACCGGAACTTAATTTGTTTTCAATAATTAGGTTTTTAATTATTTTATAAGCCTTACCACTCTCTCCTATTTTTATCACCTACTTTCATTAATTTGTAGCGGTATACTCACCACAATATATTTATCTTTTCATCTGTAATATATTTGTATTACAATTTTAAATATATCACTTATTTATTTTAATGTCAAATTTCTAAAGGATTTGTATGTGTTAACTTGTGAAATTGATGTTCTGGGTAAAAATTAATGCAGTTTAATGTAATGCTTTACAACAGTGCATCAGTTACTCATTTATTCCTTCTATGTGAATAAATGAGCATGGATAATAAAAAAGGAAGAATTAACGAGTTTGATAATAACATTATCAAAAATTAGCACATTACATATTAAATATTTTAATTAATATTGTAAGAAAATATCACTTTATGATATATCTATTCAAAAGTTCCTAAAATTTTAATAATATTTTTACGGAATCTAAAATAACATTATTCCAATTGGATATTTTAATATGTTAAAAATTGGGAATTTAATTAACAATAATTTATTTTAAATTTATTCTAATATGATTATACTTTTTTCTTTGTCGTCAACCCTTAACAGGACATCGGAAGAAAAGCTTTTAAAATCATCTTCCGATACAACAGCTATCGGGACACTTTTCCCATATAATACCTTGGCAACAATTGATCCTGTAGCGATAATCGGTTCACAGAAAATATTAATGATGGCAGCAGGTGCATGATTGCATCGTATTGCTTCAAGCAATATTCCCGAGCTGCCACTAGAACCATGACCCCGTGGAAAGACTAAAACTTTTCCTGTTATATCCTGTCCCTTTAAGGGATGTCCCGTTTCAATTATTTTTCCTGTTTTTGGATCAAGCCCTCCAACAAAACATAAAGATTTATCAGTTACCAGTGCCCTACCTTCTGCTTTTCCCCGAGCATAAAATTTCGCAACTATAGTTTTATAACTCATAATTACCCTCCCAAATACCGCTAATTGATGTTTCAACGCAAGTCTTCAAACTTCCGAATATAACTTCCAATCCTCTTTGAGCTGGGGCATAATGGGCAAATTTACCCGAATTGGTCATTAGAGTCTTGAAACCCCATTTATCCATCGGCCAGTTTAAGAGGCATGTATCGGTAGTTATCCTGGTTCCCGTCTTTTCTATTTTCTCCCAAATCCCCGTTTTCCTCAATAAAAATTCTGTGTTCTGGTTGGTGTGAATCCAGAACTGTACTCCGTCTGCTATCTTTCTTGATTTTAGTAGTTCTAAAGTCATGACAACTTCCGGATAGGAGAAGTGGGGACATCCCACAGCGACCAGATCTACATTTTTGCTTTTTCCGGTCAATTCTTTAGCTATTTCCAGAACATCGTCATAACTAAAATTGGCCACCTGTAAGGGTACCTTCTCCTGAAAAGCCATTTCAAGACTATGTGCTTCCGGAGTTACTCCTACCACATGAAATAGACCTACCGAACCGGATGAGGCTGATGCTGCACTTAATGCCTTTAATTGATCAGAAGTTATTCCTACAGGTATACCTTTTAATACAGGAACTAAGTCACCGGTCACCTTCCCGACAAGATAACCTAGCGCTGAATAAAAGGCAGCAGAATACTCCCGGTTTTTCAATCCATGAAACTTAAATAAAAATTGCCCTCTGCGATTCTCTGTTAAATGATATTCAATATAGGGAGTTCTACCAGTTAGAGCAGCACAAATATCTGCAAAATCTCCATATCGAGCAGTCCTTGCACCCAGAACTGAATTTGCAAAATTAATAGCATTTGATTCTGCCCAGGTAATATGTTCTCCAAATCTAGGAATTATACCATGTTGATAGGGTGTACATGTCCAGATGGGGATGCATCCCATTTCAAGATAAGCCTTCTCCATGGTAGCACTTTTCATGGAAAATCTTTCTGGAACTCTAAAATCCTTCCAGCGCTTGATGTCCCTTGAAGTAACATTCATGGTGGTGGGAACTCTGACCTTGCCTCCCTCCGTTGCCAGTTTTTCGGCAAATTCCAGTCCCGCTTCTCCTGTAGTCGAAAAAAGGCATCCATCTATATGGGCTTGTTTGATATCAATAAGCTTATTGGCTCCATAGGATTTGGCCAGCTCAACCAGCACCTCCATTGCCATTTTTAGCGATTTCCCATTCTTTCCTTCTAAAAACTCTTTATCTTTCTTTGATAGTGTTAGATTCATGCTATACCTCCTTATTTTTTTTATGAACTCAATATCGAAGTAAAAAAATTATGATAAATGTTAGATTAGTTTTTTTCAAGTTATTATCAAGTTAGCTTAAATGATTAATTATGTTTTATTTATATTTATTTACCATCTGACTACTATATCTTATTTTCTGCAAACTGGTAATTAATTAGATAAATGCCGCTTAACACAAAAATTGCTCCTGCAATGAAAGAAAAGGAAATATTTTCGTGAAGAATCAATACGGCTATTAAAGTAGCAAAGACCGGCTGAAGATTAATAAATATTGCAGCTCTGGAAGGACCAATTTTGTCAATTCCTTCATAGAACCAGACAAGGGCTAAAGTAGTGCCAAAAAATCCCATAAAAAAAATACTTATCCATACTGAAATATTATATTGCATAAAATTTTGAAGTTCTCCTTCTAAAATAGCAGGAATTGTTAGAATCAGATTACCCGCAAGGCATGCATAAGATATAGCTATTAACGGTTTAAGTTCTTTTACCAAAATTTTACCAGCTAAAGTAAAGGCAGACCAACATACAACACACCCCAATATTGATAATTCTCCTATGCCAATCTTTTCTTGCAAAATAACTTGTAGATCTCCTTTAGAAATTACAATAAGGGCTCCAATTAAGGAAATGAGTATCCCTATAAGATTAAATTTGCCCAATTTCTCTTTAAATATTAAATTTGAAAGTATAGCAGTTACAGCAGGATTTAAAGAGGCAATCATTGATGCCCGACTAGCTGAAATAAACTTCAATCCCAAAAAAAGAAAGAAATTATTAGCTGCAATACCGGTTACTCCTAAAAAAAGAATTAACGGAATTTGACGTAAATTAATTTTGGGTAATTTTCCATACGTAACAAGAAAAAATAATATCAAAAAGAAGAGAGCTATAAAAAAACGCAAAAAAGCAGTAGTGAATGGCGGAAGGTATGGAGCAACAATTTTACCGGCAATAAAAACACCCCCATAAAAGATACCAACAAAAAAAAGTTTTATATGAATTAGATTATTTTTAATAAATATATTCAAATATAAGACCTTTACATATAATAAATAGTTTGAATTATTATTTATGTTGTTTTCTTACCTAGAAAATATCAATAACTACAATATTCAAAAAAGGAAAAAAATTACATAAATCCAAAGATATTTATTTTTAATTTTGCCTAAAATTTTCCTTTGTAATTTGGCAATGTAGAACCACCATATGGTATAACTAAAACTTTTGCCTTTCCCCCTTTTTCTTTAAGGGCTTAGGAGAAAGCTTCTTCCAAAGAATTAAAAGTATTAATCAAAGGATTCCTTATCTTTTATTTTCCTTTATTCAACTTCTACAATCATTTCTATTTCTACTGGAGTACCAAAAGGAAGTATATTTGTACCAATTGCTGAACGTGCATGTCTTCCTTTTTCGCCAAATATTTCTATTAAAAGGTCTGAAGCTCCATTTATTACATATGGTTGCTGATCAAATTCTGGAACACAGGCTACAAAACCTAAAAGCTTAACAATTCTTTTTACTCTATCTAAACTACCAAGACACCCCTTAAGTACAGCCAAACAATTAATAATAGATATTTTTGCAGCTTCGTAACCTTCTTCAACGGTTAAATCTTTTCCTAATTTACCCTTGTAAACCAAAATACCATCTTTTTTACTACCTTACCCCGAAGTGTAAACCAATTTTCCTGTTTGCACAGCAGGAATATAAATTGTGCTTCATCTTGCCAATTCATATATGGCTCTTGCATATATTTTAGTAGCCTTGATTATGCTGTCAATACATAAGTATTCATCGACCTCATGGGCAACCTGTTTTTCATTAGGGAAAAGAGGACCAAACGCTACTGCATTTTTTAATATTCTGGCATATGTACCCCCGGCCATTGTTATCTCCTTACTATTATAATCCCCGGTTTCTTCCCTGTATATATTCATAAGAGTGCTTACCAGAGGATTATGCTCAGATACATAGTGAGGTTTTGAATGCCTTTTAACCTGTATTTCTATAGAATAAGCAGAAAGAGTATTTTCAATTTTCGCCATTAATTCCTCAAATTTCGTCTTTATGGGATACCTAATGTGAACATGCATTTTTACTGTTTCTCCATTATAATTGATGATTGTAGGGCAAAGGGTCAATGGAGTTGATATGTCATCTTTAAAGGCACATCCCATTCTTTCACCATAGATTGTATACCCCACCCTTTCATTATAAAATTGTACAAAATCCTTTAAATCTCCATCAGTTAGACATAAACACTCTAAAAACTCCATCATGCCAGATATGGCATTATCACTATTTTCCGGTGAAATTGCCGAAGCTGATTTGCCCGTATATTTTATAAATATTTTATCTCCCTTTTCTATTAATTCTACCTTTGCTCTTTTTTTCTTAATATATCGATCAACTATACTCATTAAATTAGATTTATCCTGTTTAGACAAGTTTATTATGATATTGCAAAAATCAGGTACCTTTTTAGGCATATCCCCGCCTTGCATGCTCTCTACAGAAAACTTTCCATAGTTCTTATTAATTTTTTTACTAAAAATCAAATCCAATATACCCTTCTCGCCATATACAACCGGAAAAGGCGAATCTGGTGAAAATGCTATGTCGGGCTCTCTATTTTTACTTAAATAATATGGTATATCTGCCATGCCGGTCTCTTCGTTGGCTCCAAATATTATTCTTACTTTCTTGCCTAAAGTCAATCCTAAATCTTTGACCGCTTTGAGTGCGTAAAGAGCTGCAATACATGCTCCCTTATCATCATAAGCACCTCTACCGTATATTTTCCCATCATGAATTTCTCCTCCAAAAGGAGGATATGTCCATCCATCTCCTTCTGGTACAACATCTACATGGGTCAATATACCAACTATTTCATTACCCCCACCGTATTCAGCATGTCCTGCATAACCATCAAAATTCTCAACTTTAAACCCTAACTTCCTTCCTATGCTTAAAGCATATACAAGAGCATTATAAGGCCCTTTCCCAAAAGGCTTACCTTCTTCGTAAGCTTCTCGAACGCTTTTTATTTTTACAAAATCTTGTATCGTTCTTACTATTTCACCTCTGCAATTATCTATTGCTTTACAAAAATCCATGAGTACTCTCCTCAGTTTTCCTTCTAACCCTTCATACAAAAATTATACACATTATTATCTCAGTTACTTTTCAAATTTAGCTAATTGCGGGTGAACAAATTTGCCATCCTCAATTACCTGAACACCGTCAACGATTAGGGTGCAATCCAGACACATACCATCCCAGTGAGAATGTGCATTATTTTTCCCTTTAAATGTCATCTGATTATCTCCACCTGAAATACAAAATGCATTCCATATTCTTTCGTCTTCCATCAGATTTCCAGTAGCAGAAGCCTTTTTATTTATCCCACCACCTATGTGAGAGAAGAAATAATGCATCTTATCACCATTATTAATTTCTTGCCTATATTTAAGCCAATCCTTCATTTTTTTTGCCTGTTTTCCGCCTTCTATATTCTTAATCCATCCATTTTCATAGGTAAATATTACAGTTTCATCCAATAAACCAACAGGATATAAAGAAACATCGACTACGAATATACCATTAATAGATTCTTCAATTGGAGCTGCACTCCAAGAACCACCGGGAAGATAATCAAGTTCTCCAACTTTATCTGCAACACTATCTCTACATTTTGCCGGTCTGTTTGAATCCATATACATAATTGCGTCTGTTCCTGCTTTTGTTTTAACCTGTAGCTTTTTGGCATTTTGTATAATTGATTTAATTATCGAGCCAATCTGGCTCATTGCTTCAAAATCTGCTTCTAGTACCACAGGTCTTAGCATATTATGGGTTTCAAAATTTGCCATATAAAGTATTCTCCCCTTTTTTAATGTCCCTGCTATCGCATCAGAATACAATATCTGGCTTTTTGTAAAAGGAAATAAAACATCACATTCCCACATAGCATGAGACACCCTTTCAGGTATTTGCAGGACTGACTCTACAAAATGAAAACTCATTTTTAATGCTTCGGCACCAACTTCTTTGCATTTATATAGGAAGAGATCCATTATCCTTTCATCACTTCCTGTATCTCCAAGTATCAATACTTTCTCACCAGATTTTACTTTTGCGCATCTATTAATAGCAATATCTGCAACTTTATCAAGTTGCTTTATCAATTCATATTCTTCTACTGTGTTTAAATAATTAATAATATCTATCTTTTCGAACTGAAACTCCTTTTCATTCATGTTTATGCCTCCTATATTTTATTCATAATATTTATACTAACTGTTTTAACCCAAGTTTTTCACTCAATTTATTATTCCCCGAAATGAGCATATCATCAAGATAAATTGAAGGAAATGTAAGTACAACATCAGCATGATAACGTGGTGCCTAAAAGTTCCCACTTTTCCCTTAAATAATTTATCCTGATTACCAAATCCAGACATAGCGCTTGCTACTACTATTTCATCTTCAAACCTGTTACCACTCATTTTAGCTCTAGGATTTAATCCAGTACTATAATGGCACAAATAAAATATAATGGGACAGATAACTACTCCGGTCAATTGGGCTACACATTGTTATCAGAGTCATCCTCTATTCGTGTAATTACCACATCCTTTCTCTAATGATAGTTTTTACCGGAGACAAAATAATACCTCCTGGAGATATACTTCCATTTACAACAATTCTGCCGTTTATTGTCTCTCCCAAAGATGTTATGCTGACTTGCAGACCAGGAAAAAAATCAATTTTGCCAGATTCAGTGACTATACCATCCCACAATATAATAAGCCCGTCCCTAAAACAAAAAGATATATCCGTCCCAATTGTTGATGTTATTCTGCAAATTTTTATTTTTCTCCTAAGTTCGCAGATTACATTCACATTTTGGACCATTACTTCATAATCTACGTCTACTACAACACCATCAATGATATCTTCTCCAATATCTATAGCAACCGTAGACAATATTCTCGTTCCTCTTTCAGAGGCCTCCTTACATGTATTGGTTTGCGTAAACTTAGTATCACATAAGTCTATTATTTTATCTACATTTACCGAATTCTGATGTATGCTTTGATTAAATTCCTCTTTTTTGGGATGTTACATTTTCTTATTGCCAAAAGCTGACAGTTTTTTGTAATATTTAGGCCAGCAATTAAGCAAGCTTGCGCCAAATCCATATTTGTATTTTTATCTGCAAGTGTAATTACACTTGCTCCTTCTCTACCTTTGCCAATATGTTTATATTCTTATATACAAATTCAACCTCTTTTACATATAAAGTCATATATTAAACCTCATTTTTATTTTAGTGCTGGTGGTATTATGACCCCTTTATCGACTACTAGCTGATCATCTACATAAAAGCTATGGTTTCTGCAGGGTATATCAATATGGAATTTACATACATTTTTGCCCCTAAAGGCATCCATAAAGTTACTGCCGAAAGCAATTAGCATATTACCATAGTATGATTCGGAATCCATGATTCCGCCCCCTTCCCAAAATTTGAGTCCTATGGAATGCCATTCAGCCCTGTGCTCTGTTCCCCATCCTATATGGGATAATTGATAGGCATTCTTTTCTTTAGCCGCTTCAAAATAACTTTTTAATAATTTTGCATCAGTTCCTCCCTCAATTTTTACAATATTGCCTTCTCTAATCGTAAGTTCTATTGGAGATTGCGCATACCTGCCAAGATCAAGTAATATGTCTCCTGAATCTATTACCATCGTACCTTCAGCTGTGCCCTCCAAAGGGGCGCATGCAACAAGTCCCGATGGCCAATGATCCCATCTACCTTTTACGTCGGAAATACCGTACTGTGCATTGCCAGGTCTACCTTCTTTGCTCATGGTTAAATCAGTGCCCGCATCAGAGGTTATTCTTAATATTTTTCCCTTATCTAATAGCTTTGCTCCGTTAATAGTCCTTTGTCTAACTTTTTCACAAGGGAACAGTCGTCGTAATATATCAACTGGCTCGAATACCATTAATGTCCTGGCTCCTGCTTTTAACGCTTCATTGTGAGCGTCAGAATAAAGCCATCCAATCGCTGAAGTCATTCCTATAATCATGTCAGCGGACTTCCAAGCATTCATTATTGCTTTAGAGCTAAGTGTTTTTATATCTGTAGGAAAAGTCATCAAAAATGTTTCAGCGCCTAACTCCCTTGCTGCAGCAAAACATGCCGCTGGGTACTGTTCATTAAACTCGGTTTCTGTAAACAATATTACTGTTTCTCCCTCTTTAACCTTGCATAATTTAAGATGATTTTTGAATAGAGTAAAGAGTTCTGCTGTAAATAGGTGTGAAGATGGAAATCTATTCATAGATCTAAAACCTCCTATAATTTTATTTTTAATAGATCAATAACTATAGATTCTTATCGGAAATTAGCCAATTAATTTCGATAGTTTTTTAAACTTTTTTACTCACACCAATTAATAATTGAATTGACTAATATCCTGATTGTTTTAATATACTCCTCCAGGCTAACCCACTCATTGGGTTCGTAGAAATTATCACACTTGGGTCCAAAAGCTACGGTGGGCAATTGGTCATAAATCATGGGAAATCTAATAGAACTGCATTGATGATGAACATAAGTGGAGAATTTGCACCCCTCTTCTTCTACTACTGCTTCTTTTACGATCTGTAATATATCACCTCCTTTGTCAAAGGAGTAAATAGAGGCAGGATTTGCCCTAATAGCAATTTTTTCTAATCTTGGTCGATATTTCTTTAGCTGGTTATCCTCTGCGGTCACTTTTTGAAGTATATTTTCTATTTCTTTGTAGATTGAGTCAACGGTTTCCTTAGTAGAAAAAATGATATTACCTTCAATGACACAGTTATCAGCAACGACTCCTGGAGCCTCTCCTCCTTTTATGACACCTATATTAAAGGTAGTTCTCTCTGTATTTTCTGTATTGAATTCTTGATCGCGTTTATTTGCGTACTTTTTGAGTGCTTCAATTATTTTTATAGATTTATCAATTGCACTAACGCCATCTTTAATATTAACGTAATTTTGAGGATTTCCTCTTTCTCTTAAGGGAGGTTTTTCCCCGAAAACAGTTACCCTAAATGTCAGGAGGCCATCGGTGGCAGTTTTCACTTCACCTACTCCCTTCCCGGTTTCTGAAGCGTGAATATATAAGGCACCATCGACATTGCAACCTTTAGTAAATACTTCAAGGGGACCTGTGGCTCCCATATCCTTCTCATATTCACCTATATATTTTACATCACCCCTTAATTTAACACCCATCGCTTTGATCACTCTTAAAGCCATTAGGCAGGCCGCTACGCCGGACTTAGCATCAGCACTTCCTAATCCGTATAATCTATCACCCTTTTTAACTAATTTAAGGGGATTGGTATCCCATAATTTTATATTCTCTAATCCTTCTGTGTCGAGATGCGTATATATTAAAATAGATTTTCCTCCACCGCTACCTTTCAGCACACCTGATATATATTTTTGCTTTCTTTCTGTTCCTTCAGAAAAAGGACAATATTCCGGATAATCTAGAAAATTATCAGAATCGGCAGTGAAAATTTCCGGATGACAATCTAATTCTTCTAATTCTCCCTGCAAAAAATCTATTAGGTCACCGTTTTTCTTACCTTTGATGCTGGAAATTTTTACTAAGTCACTTAATAAGCTTTCCGCTTTATTGACTGGAACTTTTGTCCCATTATTGAAGTTATTTTTCATTTTTTTTACCGCCTATTAGGCAACATTAATTGGTTACACCCTTATAAGGAATTCCTATGGTTCTCCCAATATCTATATCTACATAACCATCCTTTAAGGTGCGCTCAGATTTTAATTCAAGGTCAAAAGGTATCTGTTGGCCATGTTCTTCAAGATAGCGGAAGGCTTTTACAAAATCCCCCAATTTTTCTATCAGAGCAGAAAATATTACCTCATTGGTTTGTGCCATTGCAATCCCTCTATCTCCTCTACAGGGCGAAGTAATAGAACACTTTCGATTTTTTAAAGACGGTACAACGCTTAAGATACAGGCATTATTACCTGATAGCGTACAGGTGATACCTTCACCGTCAATACAGTTTTTTGCTAATAATAAGTGGGTTAATTGATATGGGTCGCAATACAACATAAAAATATCCGGCTCGAAAGGGCAATCTTCCAAGGGAGCGGAGACGATTCCCATATATTAGCCCACTTTAAAATGGGGAGCTGGTTGGACCGCTTTTTCCCTGACCTCTTTACCAATTCTCATAAAGCACGGTGCTTCGCTTCCAGCCATTCTTTGGAAGGTTCTACAAACCCGAAGGCTATAAACAAAAGTCTCCCATACACCACGTATCTCCTTTGGTCATGGCAACGCGGTATGCTGCCCTCTGCGGGACATGGAAAAAGCCATACAATTATCCAGATGATAACCTTTGTCTCTAAATGGTCTTAGTGAATCTTTAGGAATTTCCTCTTCACTTTTTACCATCTTAATCGCTAGATGATAAGAGAGTAAACGTAGTTTATCTCTAATTTCTTTTGCATTCGCGTGGATAGTTTTTAAATATATCATTTCGACTTCCTTCTAATTTATTCTTTTATACTTTTAAAAAATATAAAATAATTTTCTTCATTCTTATTTAAAAAGATGACACCTAACAAAATGCCCCTTAGTTTTTTCTACCATAACTGGATCCTCTTTAGAACAGATATCCATTTTCTCATGACACCTCGAATGAAAACTACAACCAGCAGGAATGTTTACAGGACTAGGAATTTCCCCTATAGATTTTACCTTTTTAGGTTTAAGTTTTTCTTCTTCATCAGTCAAAACGGGTATAGATGATAATAGCATTTGTGTATAGGGATGCAGTGGATTTCTAAAAAATTCGGACGTTGATGCATTTTCACAAATTTTCCCAAGATACATAATAGCAACTGATGAGGCTACATTCCGCATTAAGCTTAGATCATGAGTAATAAAGAGATATGATAAATTGAAATCCTTTTGAAGTTTAATCAACATACTAATAATTTTTGCTTGAATCGACACATCTAAAGCTGATGTAGGTTCATCTAATAAGACTAAAGAAGGATTTGTTGCTAAAGCTCGTGCAATTGAAATCATTTGTCTTTCTCCTCCTCCAATCATCTGGGGATATTTGTAAATATAATCTTCTGGTAACTCAACCATTTTAAGAAGTTTTTTAATCTTATCGGTTCGATATTTATAATTTTTAGCAATAGCATGCACTATAAGTGGTAATTCAAGTATCTGATAAATGCTCCTTGTAGGATTTATTGAAGTACCTGGATCTTGAAAAACAATTTGTATCTCCTTTTTTAATTCCTTAGAACGTTTTTTACTTTCAGTGCTGATGTCCTGATTATAATAAGTAATCTCTCCTTCGGTAGGTTTATATAAACCTACTACAGTGTAAGCTACCGTGCTTTTTCCTGAACCAGATTCACCTACTAGACCAAATATCTCGCCTTCTTTAATTGAGAAATCAATACCATTTACTGCTTTAACAATTCCTTGTTGGGTAACAAAATATTTCTTAAGATTTTTCACGGTTAAGATATTATTCTTTTCCAATTTAATTTCTCCCTTTTTTAAATAGCCAACATGCAACTTGATGATTTTCTTTAACTTCAAAAAAAGTTGGTTTTTCTACTTTGCATATTGGCATTACGTAACTACACCTCGGGTGAAACCGACACCCTGATGGTGGATTTAAGTATCCAGGAATATATCCTGGAATTCCCTGTGATATTCCTCCTCCGGTAAGTTTAGGAACAACGGCTATTAAAGCCTTACTATATGGATGTAAGGGGTTAGCAAATAATTCTGCAGTCTTTGCTACTTCTACCATAGAACCAGCATACATTACATAGGTTCTATCGGTGATATTTTTAACCATTCCTAAAGCATGACTAACTAAGATTACTGATATTTCTTTTTCATCTACTAAATCCTCCAACAGGCGAAGAACCTGATCTTTAATCGTTACATCAAGTGATGTTCCAGGCTCATCAGCGATAAGTAAATTGAGGTTACTTAGGAAAGCCATCGCAATGCAAACCCTTTGGCGCATACCCCCAGAAAGCTGAATAGGATAAAAGTTCAATATTCTTTCCGGATCTGGGAGCATAACTTTCCTTAATGCTTCTATCCCACGAGCCTTGATCTCCGTTTTTGTTAATTTTTTTCCCATTCCCACCGAATATTTTATAATATTCTTAATTTGAGAACCTATCGAAAAGTAAGGATTAAGAGCAGCAGTAGGATCTTGAAAAATCATAGAGATTTTGTTTCTTCTAACTTCTTGAACCTCTGCTTTATTCATTTTTAGAATATCTCTTCCCTGAAATAAAATTTCACCTTTAGAGATTCTTGCTGTGGTCATACCAAGAATTTTCATTATTGCTTTCATTGTAGTGGTCTTCGCACTACCCGCCTCACCAATTAACCCAACCTTCTCTTTATGTCCCACCGTAAAATTTACTCCATCTAATACTTTGAGTGAACCACCGAAAACCTCAAAATGTAGACTTAAATTTTTTATTTCAAGTATATTTCCTTTCATAAATTAACCCTCACTAACTCTAAATATTTCATGAATTCCATCTCCTAAAAGGTTAAATCCTAATACAAGCATTACAAGAGCAATGCTAGGAAACATTGATATCCACCATAAATCAGGTAAGTATTTGGCTCCACTGGCAATCATACTTCCCAAGTCAGCAGTAGGAGGTTGGGCACCAAGTCCTACAAAACTAAGACTAGAACCTATTAAAATAACAGCCCCCACATCCAATGTCATTTTTGTAATAATTTCCGAAAGACAATTAGGAAGGATTTCCTTAAAAAGAATACGTAATTTTCCTGCACCAATTAATTCAACAGCTTGAATAAAAAATTCACCTCGTACCGAAGAAACGATTCCGTATGTCATTCTACAATACCATGTCCACCATACTAAAGATATGGCTATCATCGTAGTAGTCAGGTTACGAGGGAGAATAGCACAAATTGATAGTGCAAGAATTAATGCAGGAATGGAAAGAAAAATATCTGTTATTCGCATAACTAAAATATCAATCCATGAACCTTTAAAATATCCCGCAACAAGTCCTAGAGTTACTCCCACAGAAACCGATATTGAAAGAACCACAAAAGACATTAGCAGAGAAATTCTGAAAGCATATATGGTACGTGTGAATATATCCCGGCCATATACATCAGTCCCAAAGGGATAACTTAAAGAGGGTGGTTGATTTGCCTCAGAAAAATTCACATATTTACTAACAGCTTCGGGATGTACCGTAATAAGAGGAGCAAATATAGCAAGAGACAGAATAACAAAAACTACGAACAATCCTATAATAGATAAACGATTTCGAGAAAATTTATACCAGTCTCTTTGTACATTCTCCCATTTTTTTGAGGTTAATACTTGGCTAAAAATAATCTTTTTCATCTTAACTATTCGCTCCTTTCCTTTATTAATTGAATTCGGGGGTCGAGTAAACCGACAAGAAAATCTACAATGATATTACCACCTATACGAAATATGCCCAATATTAAGACTACCCCAGATATTGCATTAAGGTCTTTTTGTATTATAGCAGTCATCCCGTATCGAGCAAATCCAGGCCAATTAAAAATCAACTCAACAAGAAAAGCTTGTGACAAAATAGAGCCGAATTGTAAAGCAAGGAGAGATACAACTGGGATAAGGGAGGGCTTCAAAAGGTCGCGGAACATAATAACTCTATCAGGAATACCATAGGATTGGGCAGCTATAATATAATCTTTCCCTAGATTATTGTAAACTGAAGCTCGAGTGATTCTTGCATCTGATGCCATTCCTAATAGACCTAAGCTAATAGAGGGTAATATTAAATGTTTAAAAGCATCAAAGAAAACTATAAAATTACCTTGAATTAATGCATCAATTGTTATTAAACCCGTTATCTTTGGTGGATATATTAATTCTGGACTAAGCCTTCCCATAGCAGGAAGTACCTCAAGTATGTAACAAAAAATTAACATACCCATGATTGCAAAAACAAATGAAGGTGTTACAATTCCAAAATATGCAGCGAATCTCCCTAAGTTATCTACCCAAGTATTATGATATCGAGCTGAAATAACTCCAATAGTAATTCCGATAATTATTATAAAGATAAAAGCAAAGATAGTAAGCTCTAAGCTTGCTGGAAGAACTCGGCTAATATCTTCTAAAACAGGGTGTTTTGTGATGAGAGATATTCCGAAATCACCATGGAGAACATCTTTGAACCAGTGATAATATTGAACAACAATACTCTTGTCATAATGCATTGCAATTCTAAAACGTTGTAACACTTCTTCGGAAGCTCTCGCTCCCAAGGTCATCCTTGCTGGATCACCTGGTACGATCCGCGAAATAACAAAAATAAAAACAGAAAGGCCCCATAAAACAAATATAGAATATAAAATTCTGTTTATAAACATTATTCTTCCATTTTTCATGATCTTCTTTTATTAAGAAGGAAACCCGAAAGGGCTTCCTTCTTAATAATAAATTATTCTCCTTCTCATATTTCTTTTGATTATTTTTTCAATAATTCTTCTCTTTTTTCAGGATATACTTTAATATATCGCATAGAATTATCGTATTTATAGATTGGAATTACCTCTCCCCTTGCAACAGGCCAATCCATATAAGCTGACTGATATGCACGACGTTCTGGAGTTTCTATTGTGAAGATGGTCGGACATAGATCTATTATATATCGTGTAACTGCACTATATTTAGCAAACCTTTCATCCTTATCCGTAGTGGCAATTGCGTCTTCAATCATTTCATCTAACACGGGATCGAGCAACCATTCCGCTTGTAACCAGGTACCAGTGGTCGAAGAATGATAGCGTGCTTGAAGTAAAGAAGCAGCTTCTGGATAGTAAGAATTGGCAGATAAAACATGAAGGCCCGGAGTTGTCTCTATTGACGCACTATCTGAACAAAACAATGCCCAAGTTGTCTCTACAACGTTAACATTTAAGCCAATCTCAGTAGCGTTTGCCATAAGTAGCATAGCATGTTTCTCCATACTTTTATTGGAATTCCACGAGATATCTATAGGATATTCGTCAAAATGACCATAGTATTTTGACTGTTTTAATTCCAACTTTGCTTTCTCTAAGTCAAGATGGTATTGAAAACTATTGGCATCACTTCCAGGAACACCCAATGGTACTGGTCCTCTTGCCTGAACAGATCCGGGAACTATTTTTACAGCCTCTTCATAATCAAAAGCCCAAGCTAATGCTTTTCGGACGTGGATATCGTCAAGTGGCGGTTTGCGAGTATTCATAGTTATATATTCCGCAGAGCCCAAAAGCCATTGAGCAATTTCTACACCTTTAATTTCTGCCAAAGACTTAAGTGTTTCAGAAGCACACCACCTAAAGGTCATCTCTAACTCTCGACGAGACATCAATGTTTTCAATAATATTGGCTCAGATGAACCAATCATTTTAAATTCATCCGGGGCTGTACTAATATCCATGAAATAATTGGGATTCTTTTCCAAAAGTAGATACTCGCCAGTGAAGTCTTTAAGCATATAGGGACCAGAACCGACATCGCGATCAATAGCATATCCCCTACCATAGTCACCCATATCATCATATATGCCTGGGCTAATATTCGCCATAATTAATTCCTTATTTACAATAAAGAAAGAAGGCAAGGTAACAAGAAATGGCCCAAAGGTAGTTTTCATATGAAATACGACAGTATATTTATCAATAACCTCTATCTCTTGTACGGCCTCCGACCAAAGATATGATATCCCTTCTCCTATTGTTATCATACGGTCCATGCTGAACTTCACATCTTCAGCAGTTAACTCACTCCCATCATGAAATTTAATTCCCGAACGTAGGTGGAAGGTATAAGTCAAGCCATCAGATGCTACATCCCAACTTTCTGCAACATGAGGTATAATATTTCCATTAGTATCTGCAGATACTAATGGATCAAAAAGATTAACATTCGCGGTCACACTTTGGCAGTCTGCACCAACAGATGGATCAATTATAATCGGCCAATCAGCATTATATCGCACTATACTAGGACTGGAAGCAATACCCATACTTAATATACTAATCAATATTCCTACCACGCACAAAGTAATCAATAAAATTTTAGTTTTTCCATTTAACATAACAAACCTCCTTAAAAAGTTTTTGATTTAATTGCAAAATTTCTTTTTACAATATAATTCTTATACATCTTATATACTCATTATAATTTTTTTTCTTATATAAACATTACAACTTCCTCCTCTCAATTTATTTTAATTTAGAAAACCCGCTCTACAATAACCAAAGTACGCATATATTTTATTTTACCTTAATTTACATCTTAATTTGCAATTAAGCTTCTCCAAGTTTCTTTGCCAATTCTACTAGCTTAGAATCTAAAACTTTTCCTCTCTCCATTAACTGTTTGCCATCTAACCAAATAGAAGTATCTAAACAAATCCCATCTGTATGTGAAGGTGCCGGATCCTTAGTAGTAGAACCAAACCCCCATACAGTACAACCCCAAATTCTTTCATCCTCTGCGATATTCCCAGTAAGTTTTGCGCCAGGAAGGAATCCGTAGGTTGCATGAGCTACTTTCCTCATCTGAGGATGATTAAGTTTATTTAACCATTGCTCAAATTCTCGTGCTTGAGCTCCACCTTCAATTTTAACAATCACTCCTTCTTTCATTGTCAAACAAATTGGCTCGCTGAGCACTCCACATGGTGGTCCAAGTGAACCATCGAAAACAATAACTCCATTAATTGATTTACTATCTGGTAACCATCCGATTTGGCCTGCCAGCCAATGTATTCCAGGCTCATCAGCATAGCCATCTTGAATCCCAACATTAAAATCAGGGATATTATCAAATTCAACATCTGTTCCTGCCGAATTAGTCATGCGAATATGCTTTGCTTTGTTAGTAAGGTCTGCTACACCCAAAAGAAATCTCTTTAAATTTGGATAATCAACTCGACCAATACACCGAACCATCATACTAATCGTTGCACCATTAAATCCTAAATATCGAAGATTCTTATTTTCCTTCATTGCAACTTGACCGGGAGTTGAATATAATATTGGTTTATTATTTAGTTGTAGCCAAGCATTTGCCCCCCTCAAGGTTCCTGTCAAAGATTCTACTGGTAACATTGAATCTGCTAATTTTCCTTCTATCAAAGGAGATGCTGTCCAAATAACCATAGGCTTTGCACCAATTGTAAATGCTGCAGTTGCAACGGCATCAACAACCAAAGGATCAGTTTCAGTATCTGCTGTAATAACGAAAGTTTCCCCCGGTTTTAACTTAAATAACTCTTCAGTGAGAATATTTGCAGCTTTTCCTAATTCATATTGATAAAAATGCATTTAGCTAACCTCCTATTACTTCGTTTTCTTGGTATTTTTTATTAATTAGTAATTTTATCTTTTCGACCTATTATTACAAAATTATTTTAATAAAGTATTTATTAACTGCTTTATTTCCTAAAATGATATCCGTAATTAATTAAATAATTTTTATTTGTAAAATTAAACCATTTTAACAAATCCTAACTTTTCATCCAGTTTATTATCCATTAATACAATTTTTCCATCAAGATAAATAGTTGGAGATACTAAAATCGCCTCTGTGTGAAATTTTCCTGTAGTTATATTACCTTTAAGAAAATTCGGCTGGTGCCCGAAACCAAATGTGACTGCTCCAAGTACACGCTCAGCTTCGGTTGCATTATCATTCATCTTAGCTAGAGGATTAAATCCTATATTTAAGTGCGATAAATGATATATAATAGGATCATTTAATGATTTGAGCCAACTTTCCCATGCATTCGCATCTGCCTGACCTTTAATACTAACTATTACACCTTTCTCCATTTTTATAGTCACTGGCGAAGATACAATGCCTCCTGGACATACCATCCCATCTACTACAATTGTTCCATTTATTGTTTCTTCGATAGGGGCAACTATTACCTGTGCTCCAGGGAAAAATTGAACATCTCCCGGCGTTATTGCCGCTCCATCCGCAATATGTGCAGGCCTATCATAAAATTCACAGATTAGATCTGTTCCAATAGAAGAAATTACATGGCATTTTTGGGAATTCTCCCACAAATCAGCCATTAATTTAACATTTTTACGCATTTTTTGGAAATCTACTTCAACTACAGCCTGTATTATATAATCCTCAATACCTCCTGGTTGTGTTGAAATAATACGAGTTCCTCTTTTAACTGCTTCTGTGCGTGTATTAGTTGAAAAAAATTTTGATCCTTTAAATAGACCTACTACAATATCAGAATTCACCACGGCATTATGAATAACTGAGTTCAATCCACCTGTTTCATTATCTAATATATTCCGAATTATTAAAAGCTGAGCATTAGAAGTTATTTCAAGCCCTGCAGCTAAACAAGCTTCTGCTATATCCATATTTGTATTAATATCAGCTAATATTAAAAGCTTTTCCTCCTCTTTAACCCTTGCCAATTCTTTAATTGTTTTTGCAGCGAATTTACTCCATCTAATAACAGACATTTTTATCACCCCCCATTTTAAATCGATAGTTTAATTAACTTATAATTTACTAACCTTAATCCTATTTTTTGTTAAGATTTCTAAAGCTATTTCTTAAGGATAAGTTAATAAACCTAGTTTATCTTTGATTTCTTTTGTATTCGAGTGGATAGCTTTTAAATCAATTATTTGTGATTTACTCCTTAAAGTAAGTTCTTTGTCGGATTGTAATTAAAGAACTAAAAAATAAGTTTTAGTCCCTTTAACGCCATATTTGTATTGATTCCGTTTTTTACTTTTCTATCATTATACTAAATAGCATTCCCATAATATTTGTAATTTAAAATCTAAAAAGCAATATCCTTTTAAACCAACTTCTAAAGAATTATTTAGTGATAGATTTGTAGCTATACATATCGTTATCTGTATTGCTAGTGAAACCTGCGAAGTTATAATGTTTACTACCCTAACTTCATAAACAATTACAATAAGTAAATAAAATTCTTTCCTTTCTTAATTATTCCAATGAAACATAGCCTTCTAATTCAGCAGCTTCTTTCTCAAGGTCTAAGTCTTTCATGGTTTGTTTTTTAGGGATTCCTCTTTTATCCCAGCATCTTATACCGTAATAATGGTCAAGTAATTGATTGTATTTGTCGTATTCAAGGACTTTTCCGGCAATGGGACCTTCTGTATCTGCGTTTTTGGGATCAAACCATATTTTGGGGACAATGTCGTATTCTCTATTCCAATCAGGTATTTCCCGTACCCAGAAAGCCCTGATTAAGGCATAAATACGATCAGCCAATCGATCAAAATCCTTTAGTTCCCAATTTAATCCTGTTGCCTTATTAAAATAGAGAGAATAGTGTTCGATTCCCCAACCTATTTCTATCCAGGGATAACGGCATACCCCAAGGACTTCGAATAAACCGCCCCTGATTCTCTGTAGATCAATCACTTTTTGCGCCTTATCCCGGCCATAGGAATCTCGCGTGGACTCCCTAATTTCGTAAGTAATGATCCAGGCTTCTTTGTGATGTGCTCCGATAGAACAGGTCCCAAAACCCAAAGCCATACCCGGAATAAATTTACAGTTATAGGCTGAAATTTCCAATCCTTTGACTTGCATAGCAAAATCCATTGAGCCTTGACCAATTTTTTCGGCCATTTTTTTAGTGCCTTGAGCCAGAAGATCTCCTTCCTTTTCTCGGTAGGCTATTTTTTTCAATAATTCTTTTGCTTTTTCAGCTTGTCCAAATTTAAAATCCCCTGGGATGAAACCTTGTTCAATAGCATCAGCATAAAAGGCTAAAACCGCTCCAGCGGAGATGGTATCTATTCCATAATCATCACATAGGTAGTTTAGAGAAGCTACTTGAGCTCGATCAAAAATCTCTAAATTACTTCCTAACATGCCAACATTTTCGTAATCCAATTCAGATATATGCCCTTCTTTATCTAAAATAGCATGTCCGCAATGCATAGAACAATTAGGACATCCGTAGGTAGCAACCCGGGCGGTCTCCAGCCTTTCTCCATCTATCTTCCAGGCATCTTTGGAAGAGGTCTTTCTCATATTTCTTACGGGTAAAGCAGCCACTTCATTGCACCAGGCCAAGATCTCGGGGCTGCCTTGTTTGGACCAACCCACTTTCTTATCAAGTTCCCGAATTCCTTTTAAGTCTTCCAGGCCTATCTTTTTCAATCCATCGCTGTCGGCAAGAGAGAATTCTTTATTAGTTCCTTTGACGATAATCGCTTTTAAGTTTTTTGACCCCATAACTGCTCCCATGCCCGGTCTGCCTCCTGCCCGTCCTTCCATGGCCCGGACCACTGCATAAAGGGCCATATTTTCTCCGGCTTGTCCAATGGTCAGGATACCTACCTTTTTTGAATATCTATTATATAGAATCTCTAACGTCTCATAGACACCTTTGCCCCAAACTTCATCTGCAGGTAAAAGTTCCACCTTATCGTCTTCTATATTTAGGAGTGTCGGTTTTTCTGCTTTCCCTTCGATGATTAAATAGTCATAGCCTGCCTTCCTTAACTGCATGGCTGCTTTAGAACCAATATTGCCATCTCCATACCCTCCGGTAAGGGGAGATTTTGCTGCAAGTACTGCTTTTGCGCTGGTGGGAGCAGTCAACCCAGAAAGGGCTCCCAAGGCAACGATCAGCTTATTTTCAGGACCTAAGGGGTCAATACCGGGTTTCAGTTCATCCCAGAGGATCTTGATGGCAAATCCTCTGCCCCCCACCCATTTATGGGCAAATTCTAGCTCATATTCTTCCTTTTTTATCTGCTTCTTGGATAAATTAATTCTGAGATATTTGCCTGTCCAGCCTTTCATTTTATTCCTCCTTAAAAAATTTTCTGAAATAACTTTTTTTCATTTTTCATTTCTTCCCTTGCTTCTGCTAAAGCGATTTCAGGAGCTAGATTTTTATGCCATACTTTGCTAATTGCACTTGCAAGACATAACGGGTCTTCATCTATGGGTAGTAAAACGTTCGTTCCCAAGAGCATGCCTCTTATATTTCTTGCCACGCTCTTATCAATATAATATTCTTGAACCACATCAAAAGCTTTTCGTGCAACTCCATTTGGTAATGCCAATATCGGACATGTAGTAGATATAGCTACTCGCTCAAAATTATTATTAAAAGGAATCTCCAACCACTTCATAGACGCTGAATTACCTAAAGCAGATGCGACTCCATTAACTTTCACTAAATTAGCAGATGTTGTATCGATACTATATCCCGTGTTTGTTTTGTGAACATATAAGCTCTCTATAAATATCGGTAATCCCTTTTTTGTAGATTGATTTATAATATCACTGCAATACTTTATAATTTTTCCACTCCTATCATCATCTATATCAATTCTAAACATAAATTTTACTCCATCAAGTCTCAAGTCAGTAATTCTTTCAACCGTAAAACAGGTGCATTGATCATCCATTTCCCAAGAAGTACCCTTTAATCCACCTCTGTTTACTGTACCAATCATTAATTTATTGCTTAGAAAATCTATACCGCTATTTTGTTTTGATATATAATTTAATATTAGTAAATCTTCTATAATATCTGGAGTACCCTCAAAACCATCTATCTCATTACAAGTTAATATCCTTACAATACTAGAAAGCCACTCGTGCCTATTTCCCATTCTCATCATATCACCATCATAATCGGTAATCATTCTCGCATTATGATCAGTTGCAAGCAATAGTAATCTTCCATCTTTTGTTATGTTTTTTCTTCTTTTTCTAGAAATTGACTCTGAGGTAATTATTTCTGGAGTATTCACTTTAATTTCGCAAATACTATCAAAAATATCCTTTGGCATGAATTCCTTATAATTAAATTTCACTTCCTTATTCCCTTTCTATTTAATATAATAGGAGGGGGGAAGGCCCCCCCTTCTATTATTAAAATTATTATGCTCTTGGTTAATATTTAAAATTTAACACAGCATCGATTTTTTCCCGTCCACCGACTTGGTCTGCCCATTTATCATAAACTACACTCGCAGCCTCTACAAATTGTTGTTTATCTGGATAAGTTACTTTAACACCTAAGGCTTCTAAATTTGGAAGCAACGACTCATCTTTTTCTTTGTAAGCTTCCCTTTCGAATTTAATCGCTACTTTTGCTTCATTATTAACTAACTCCTGTAAATCAGGTGGAAGCTTATCATAAAAGATCTTGCTCATGACTACAATTTGTGCTAAATGAATCCAACCAACTTGAGCCCAGTTAGGTGCAACTTCATAAAACTTTTTAGAATTATAGTTCACATTGGCTGCTTCTGCCCCATCGATAACCTCGGTTTGCAGAGCTGTATATAATTCCGCATAAGCCATTGGGGTTGGATTAGCTCCAAATGCCTTGAAGGCATCCAAATGAGCAGTATTTTCCATGGTTCTAATTTTTAAGCCCTTCATATCCTCAATAGAATTGATTGCTTTTCCGGTGGTCATTATATGACGTGCGCCAACATCATAAAATCCAAGAAGATGGAATCCCTGCTCAGCACAAGCATCAGCAAAACTCATACCTATCTCAGAATCTAATACCGCCCACCAATGATCCCTATTTTTAAAGATGAAAGGTAATTCAAATAAATTTAATTCCGGAACCCAATTACCCATTACTGAAGTTGCAGGAGCTATCATCTCAATGGTTCCAATTTGCAACCCCTCTAATACATCCCTTTCACTTCCTAACTGATTACTAGGATAGTGCTCACATTTAATTCTGCCATTAGATTTCTCCTCAACATTTTTTGCAAAAAGGTCCATTGCGATACTCTGAGGTTCTTCTGCATTTGCTGAGCTTGCAATTTTAATAACGAATTCCGCTTGGGCGAATCCATTCACTACAAATGCAAGAAACATAACAAAAATTAACAAACCAATTAATAACTTTTTCATCTTAATATTCTCCTTTTAAAATTATTTTTAGAATACAAAATGGTTGAAAAAACTATAAATAAGTTTTCAGTCAACCCTGTAATACTAATAAGGCAATCTATCACCTCCTTAATGTTTTTGTATTAAGCTATTAATTAAGGACAGCGGAATAGTAAGTTTATCTCATCATATTTGGAATCCACATAATAGTTTGGGGGAAATATGTAATAGCAATTAATACAATCAACATAGATATGAAAATCGGGAATATATATGGAGTTACTTCTCTAATTGTTTTTCCTGTTAAACTACAAGAAACATAAAGAGTAGCCCCGTAGGGTGGTGTAATATACCCTATGGCTAAATTAACACACATCACTACACCAAAATGTATAGGGTTTATACCATAACTTTGGGCAATGGGAAAAAGTAAAGGACTTAATAGAATTATCGCCGAAAAGCTCTCCAGAAACATTCCTACAATTAATAAAAAAATATTAAAAAAAATAAAGAATCCAAAAGCACTAGAAACATGACTGAACATAAAATTAGTTAATCTTGTTGAAATTTGTAGAACAGTAATCATCCATGAAAATAGAAATGCGGTTGAGATAAGAAACATTATGATTGTAGCCGTTTTTACAGATTGTATTAAAATTGCAGGTAAGTCAGCTATTTTAAGCTCTTTATAAATAAACATTCCTACTATAAATCCGTAAACTACTGCAACAACAGCAGCTTCTGTTGCAGTAAAGATCCCCCCAACTATTCCTCCGATAATTATTACTGGTAACCCAAGGCCTGGTATTGCATTAATAGTGGCCTTAAGAACTCTGTTCCAATTAAAGGTCTTGGAAGATAAATATGCATTCCCGCCTCTTCTTGCATGAATATACGAAACTATCATTAAACCAACACCGATTAAAACACCCGGAACAATTCCTCCGAGGAATAATTTTGCAATAGATGTATTTGTCGTGGCGCCAATGAAAATCATTAAAATACTTGGAGGAATTACCGGACCTATTGAACCGGCAGCTGCTTGAAGCGCAGTAGCAAACTTCATATTATACCCTCTTTCCTTCATAGTTGGAAGCATAATTGAACCTATAGCCGCTGTATCTGCAGTTGAAGAACCAGAAACGCCCGCAAAAATCATTGAGGCTAAAACAGTAATCATTGCTAAACTGCCCCTGACAAAACAAAATAACTCAGTCGCAAAATCAACTATTCTTTTTGACATTCCCCCTCTATCCATTAAAGTGCCGGCTAACATAAAAAAGGGTATAGCCATTATTGGCCAAGAATCAAGTGCTGCAAACATTCTTTGAGGTATTACTATAAGAGGTATTCTTTCAAACACTAATATTGTAAGCAAAGAACTTATACCTAATCCAAATACTATGGGCATTCCTATTATTATACATGCAAGTATGGTTATTGTTAACACCGCAATAAGCAATTTAATTTTCCTCCTTATTTTTTAGTCAAAGACTTGAACTGTTTTAATATTATGCTCGTTGATTAATAATTAATTTAAGAAACACTATTATTGCTTCTATCAACATAAAAAGTCCGCCTACAGGAACAGCTGCATATGCTACAGACATTGGCATTTGCATCGCTGGTGAACGCTGCGTTGAATGATAGATTTGGATAAACAACTTATATCCATAGGTTGTTACAATACCCAAGAACAGAATAGTCAAAATAGCAATAATGATGCCTAGAAAATTTTTGTATCTCGAAGATAAATTATGAGTTGCGTAATCTACTGAAATATGGCTTCCAGTTCTAATAGCTGCAGCTGCCGCTAAAAAAATCATCCAAACTTGCAGGTATCTTGCCATTTCCTCTGCCCAGGTTAACGAATTATTAAAAACATATCTAAAAACAACCTGACTAAACACAACTAATATTAGAATCGTGAATAAAACAATAACGAATATATCTATAAATTTGCGAAATATTTCATAATGGGAATCTAATGATTTTAAAAAATTTCCCATAAACACCTCCCTTTTATTTTAATTTATATTAAATTGTGAGATAATTACCATAGAAAAAACAATTTTTACACAGCTAATAATTTATTGTTTTAAACTTTCCTTTTTAATTTTCTTTCCATGTAATAACTATCAGGTATTTTTTTAGTATCTTTATAAACAACATGAACACATTTACCCTTACTTCCTATCTCAGGAGTTTTAAAAATAATTAATGGCCATCCAAACCAGTCATACCACCTCATCTCCCCCATATTTTTGCACATATCCCATAATCATGTTTGCAAAACCCTGCATATAATCATGAAAACGTTTTTTATCATTTTTATACTCATTAAATAATTCTAGCACTTCTGTATTTCCTTTTTTTTAGCTTTTTTACTAACTTATCACAAAGCCTTTGAGAAAAATTATTTTCAACCTCTTCCATAAAAGGTAATCTTTTCATTTTAATTGACCTTTTTTATTAATTAATTCAATAAATCATGTTCTCGTTTCTTTGCCATATTCCTCTCTATCAATTACAGGAAATTTTATTTATTTTTCTGTATCACCAGACTGATAAATAGCTCTTATCACTCATTGAACAAATAAAACTCCTCACTCTTGCAGATGTAGTATCTTCTGATTCAAGTTTCACATGTTCAGTCCAGTGGTCTTTCGTATATAAGAAAGACCACTGGATATTGCTCTCATCTCCACCCTTATAGATGGGGATTTTCCACTAGATTAAACTTTCCTTTTTAATTTTCTTTCCTTGTAATAACTATCAGGTATTTTTTTAGGATCTTTATAAATAACATGAACACATTTACCCTTACTTCCTATCTCAGGAGTTTTAAAAATAATTAATGGCCATCCAAACCAGTCATACCACCCAAATTCCCACATAGTAGTGCAGTTCAAACAATAAATTGGAAAACCTTTTTTATTATAGCACCAGGTATGTGCCTCTCCCGTCACGGCTACCTTTTCCGAGGGAGTCTCTCTAACTACTTGACCGCCACTCTCACACGGATCCAAGGTAAGCGTTATCTTCTCATCATCCTCCTCCCACTTCATTAAATTATCGTGATTTTTCTCCCAAACTTTTGCCCTATTTATTAAAAATTCCTCCATCGGAAAATTCTCCGGTCCCGCTTCGCCTTTCTCAAATGCTTCAATCCATTTGTTGATAAATGGGGGGTAGCCATATCGGGCGTAATCTTGCATATTCTTCCATACCACCTCATCTCCCCCATATTTTTGTACATATCCCATAATCATGTTTGCAAAACCCTGCATATAATCATGAAAACGTTTTTTATCATTTTTATACTCATTAAATAATTCTAGTGCTTCTGTATTTCCCTCTTCTTTTAACTTTTTTACTAACTTATCACAAAGCCTTTGAG
>Ga0307379_10002277_pt1 | contig 28676 bp, 21 predicted proteins | sample UN2MG_FD_202237 | JGI IMG/M metagenome (GOLD analysis project Ga0307379, IMG submission 202237) | Soil microbial communities from Risofladan, Vaasa, Finland - UN-2 | ecosystem: Environmental > Terrestrial > Soil > Coastal area > Acid sulfate soil | place: Finland: Risofladan, Vaasa | collected...
ACATAATTACGCCACTGCTGCTTTCATCGGTGCCTTTCCTCTTGATTCAAGGTTTGGAGTTTCCCAGGGTTTCGACCTTTATGATGATGATTATGACATCCGGAGCTCTAAAACGGATGTGGGCGGTGAACGAAAGGCAGACATAGTAGTAGACAGAGCTATTAACTGGCTGAAAGAACAGAATTCTTTGTGGTTTCTCTGGATACACTGCTGGGATCCTCATGATCCCTATGAGCCGCCAGAGCCGTTTAAAACTAAATTTTCTAAAAATCCTTACGATGGAGAAGTTGCTTATGTCGATCATGTTTTGGGAAGGCTTTTTAGCTACATGGAAGAAAAGAATTTATTTGATAATTCATTGGTCATATTTACGGGAGATCATGGAGAATCGCTGTGGGAGCATAATGAGGAAACTCATGGATTCTTCGCTTATAATTCGACAACATGGATTCCTCTTATTATTTCCGTTCCTGATTTAAAATCCAGAAAAGTTGAGCAGCATGTTTCGCACATTGATATTTTTCCGACTATCTGTGAAGTGCTTGACATAGAAAAGCCGGCATTTCTCCACGGCACTTCACTATTGCCCGCTTTAGAAGGGAAGAAACTTCAGGGAAGAGCCATTTATTTTGAATCGCTTTATCCGTATTACAGTCGAGGATGGGCGCCCCTTAGAGGGTATATTTATGACAATGAAAAATTTATAGATTCACCCCTACCAGAGCTTTACAATATTGAAAAGGATCTCGACGAACTTGAAAATCTTGCCAGCAAAAAAAACTTAAATGGATATAGAAAAAAACTTGACCAAATCATTAGTAGTTTATTCGTGGACGAAAGTTCTCAAGCAAGACAGAAGTTAGATAGAGAATCCCTGGAAAGGCTAAGAAGCCTTGGCTATGTATCGGGTAGTAGTGCTTCCGCTAAAGAGAGCTTTGGCCCTGACCATGATGTGAAAGTTCTTATCCCTTATCACAACAAGTCTACGAAGGCCATGAATCTTTACAGGGATGGCAAAGTTCGTGAAGGAATCAAGCTACTCAAAGAGGTCATTACAGAACGGGATGATGTAGGTATCGCTTATGAAAATCTGGCTAAAATATATGAAGAACAAGGGAGGTTGAAGGATGCTATTGATGTTTTAAAATTGGGGCTTGATGCTGCTCCTTCGTACTACGAAATTTTGTACACATATGTAACTTACCTTTTAAAAGCTGGGCAGTTTGATGAAGTCATTGCAGTTGTTAACTCACGAAGCATGCTTCAGATAGAGATCGATCCTGAGATATGGAATTTTTTAGGTCTTGCATATTGGAACATTGGAAATCTAGAAGATGCACAAAAAGCTTTTGAGAAATCTATCTCATTGGATAAAAAATTCCCTATTCCTTACAATAATCTTGGCTCACTTTTCTTTTCCATATTCAAAGAAACAAAAGATATAAAAGTTTACGAAAAAGCTCTTGAGAAATACAAAAAAGCCATAGAACTCGATCCTTTTTATCACACAGCTTATCACGGATTAGGAGTTGCCTATTTACAGGTGGATAATTTTGAAAGTTCGATTAACTCTTTTAAAAAAGTATTAGAATTGGATCCGGACAACGAGCAGGCCATGTATTATCTAGGCATTGCCTACTTGAGAAAGGGAGATAAAGTCAATGCCCTTAAATATTTCAATATGTTCAAAGCAAGCCCCTCATATCACCTTCTTTCACCGGAAGAGAAAGCTAAATTGGCGAAATGGATTCAAGAGAGCACTCCGGTGCTGAAATAGACTTCCATCTTTTCAAGATTTGATGAGATGGCCACGCTGCCTTGGGCCGCTCGCCACGACAATTTAACCATGATAACTACGTTTGTATTAATATAAACGCAATATATATTTTTACAATGTCATTGCGAGCCCTGAAAGGGCGTGGCAATCCGCAGTTGCGAGCGAAGCGCGGCAATCTCTACCTTTTCTTACGAGATCGCACAGCCTGTTCCGAGCAAAGCGAAGGAATCTTCTTCGCTCCTCGCGATGACACTGGAATAATTGTGTTTGTATTAGTAATAACCTAAGCTGGGATAGCTGGTCTAAATAGCAAGGCTCGTTTTATATAATATTTACTCTTATCGTTTTATAGCTTATATTTAATTCATGAAAAAGACGACTCTTGAAAAAATAGCCGAGAAAGGAATCAGCTTCCTGTCTAAAATTTTTCCTCTTAAATCCTATCTCCATTTTCCTCTTCTCAGTGCAGCTCTTTTCTGGGGAATTAGAAGAGCCACGGCATGGGAAAAGGAGATTCTCTCCTGGCAGGTTTATCTTGATCCTGAGCGCATCGAAATGAAGCCTGAAGAGTATGTGCTCAGTTTTTTTCGAAAACATCCTGCCCTGAACAAGATTTACGAGGCTGAAATGAGAAAGAAAGAAAAGAAAGACTTGGAGACTTTAAGAGAAGCTTTCAACAGGCTTTATCCCATCCTAGGCCTTGAGGATCCATTTCTCTCTGCCCTTTTCTATGAAGAGCTCGAATCAAGAGATTTTAGGAAAATTGTTAAAGAGTTCGAAGAAAAGGTCAGCCGTGCCGAGAAGGATATCGAAGCTTTCAAGGGTAAATCAAGACTCTTTGAAGGCCTGAAGACCATTGCCGAAGAAGCAGCATCCCTCAGCGTTGAACTTATGTCAAAGGATGATGTCCAGGAAGTTGTAGCAAATACGATTAAAAAGTGGACGAAGGAAGGAAATGAATTAGGAAGTGGAGAGGAAAATGAATAAGAATCTTATCTCGAGAGAAACGATTGCCAGTTTTCGGATTATCCCCAAAATATCCTTCATCATCCTTTTTCTTCTTTTTTGGCTTTTTTCCTTCCCTGCCTGTGTTTCCCATCTTAAGGATGCTAAGTTTTATTATTCTCAAGGACAGAAGTTCTCCCGGCTCTACCAGACTGAGAAGGCAATTGCTTCTTTCAAAAGAGCCTTAATCGAGGCTGAGTTGGAGGCTGAAAGGCATCCTTCAGCTCAGGCCTTCATGTTGAAAGGGATGGCTGAATTGAACCTGGAATTGTGGGAGGTGGCAGAGGAAAGCTTTCTCAATGCTTTTTCTTACGGGTTTGAAAAGGGCGAGGAATGGGCTCGCGAGCTTTCCCTTTTAGGGCTGGCTTCTTCATTGGATGAACTTAAGCTTGAAGATTCTGCTCTCAAGATCTACGCCAGTGTTCTTGATAAATCCAAGCTAAAACAGGTATCTGTTTTTGCTGCTCAAAAATATACAGATGCGATGCTCAAAAGAGCACTCCAGAAAGAAGGGAAAGAAAAGCAGAAAATATTGACTGCAGCCCTCAAGGCAGCTGAGAAGCTCACCAATAAGGATTTAAGCTGCGGCTTTTATCATTATCTCCAATCTCAGATTTCGAGCCACCTCGAAGACTACAAAAAGAGCTTTGAAGAGGCTGTAATGGCCAGAGAGCTGGGGCTTCCGAAAGAAGAAATCCTTCGAGATAATGATCTTCAAATTGTATTTTGCTTTCAGAGTCTAAAGGAAAAGCTCCCTATAGAAGAATGGGAAGAGTTTCGGTCCAGATACATGGCCTGGGTGAAAAGATGGAACTGGAGAGGTCCTGAAACTCCTTCTTGGAAAAGCGAGGTTAGGAATGCTGCCGACAATTGAGTGGAGAAAAGATAGAGTTATCATGATCGACCAGAGAAAGTTACCGGTAAAGGAAGTTTATGTGGAATGCACAGATCACAATCAGGTGGCTGAAGCTGTGGAGAAGATGATTATCCGGGGAGCACCAGCCATCGGGGTTGCTGCTGGGTATGGTTTAGCGCTGGGCCTGTTGAGGGTTGAGAGCGAAGAAAATCTGGATGAAGAATTTGACCGGATTTATCGCCGGCTGGAGAGGACAAGACCAACTGCTCACAATTTATTCTGGGCTCTGGAAAGGATGAAAAAAACTTTCGAGAAGAACAAGCGTCTGTCATTAGCCCAGCTTAAGGAGAGAATGATCCAGGAAGCGACGGACATCGAGAGAGAAGACATAGAAACCAACAAGAAAATAGGTATTTGGGGAAAGGACCTGATCAAAGATGGTCAGTCTGTCCTGACTCACTGCAATGCTGGGTCGCTGGGAACAGCCGGCTACGGCACAGCCTTGGGAGTAATCCGGGCTGTTTTCCAAGAGGGAAAGAAGATTCAGGTTTATGCTGATGAGACCAGGCCTTTGCTTCAAGGAGCAAGGTTGACGTGCTGGGAACTTGACAGAGAAAATATCCCGGTCACTTTGATAACTGATAATATGGCAGGCTTCCTGATGCAAAAAGGAATGATTTCTGTGGTGATGACAGGAGCTGACAGGATTGCTAAAAACGGTGATACAGCCAACAAAATAGGAACATACACGATAGCTGTTCTGGCAAAGGAACATAGTCTTCCTTTCTATGTAGCTGCTCCTTCAAACACTATAGATTTTAATCTGGCCGAAGGAAGGGAGATTCCTATAGAAGAAAGAGATCCTCAGGAAGTTAGAGAGATCGGAGGTCGATGTCTGACTCTTCCTAATGTGAAGGTCCTAAACCCAGCCTTTGACATCACTCCTGCCAAGTACATCTCTGCCATAATCACCGAAAAAGGGATTGTGCGTCCTCCCTATGAAAAAAATCTAAAAGCATTAAAAGATAGGCGTGGGTCCAAAAAAGATAGGCCTCGTTCCAAAAAAGACAGGACTAGATCTAAAGAAGACAGGCCTCGTTCCAAAAAAGACAGGACTAGATCTAAAGAAGACAGGCCTCGTTCCAAAGTCAGGTGATGAGAGGTCATTGCGAGCGACCGAAGGGAGCGAAGCAATCTGGTACAATAGATTGTCATTGCGAGGAGCGAAGCGACGCGGCAATCTCATTCTTCTATGAGATTGCTTCGCCCCTGCGGGACTCGCAATGACAAGCGAAGAAATCTTCTACGCTCCTCGCAATGACAAATTAATAAAAGGATTAGGAAGATAAACGAATTTAAGCCCATGAATGTTTTAGGGATTGAAACCTCATGTGATGAGACCTCTGCTTCTGTCCTAAACAGCGACTTTAAAATCCTGAGCAATGTAGTCCTCTCTCAGGACGAGATACATGCTCCTTATGGCGGAGTTGTTCCTGAATTAGCTTCACGCCAGCACCTTACTTCCATAGGCTATGTTGTCCAGGAGTGCTTGGACCGTGCCCGGCTTAAGCTTGAAAAGATCAATGCTTATGCTGTAACCCAGGGACCTGGCCTTATCGGTTCTCTACTCGTCGGGCTTTCCTTTGCCAAAGGGCTGGCTTTCTATTTTGCCAAACCTTTGATAGGAATAGACCATCTTGAAGCCCATATTGAGTCTGCTTTCCTTGAGACCAGGAAAATTCCCTTTCCTGCGCTGGCTCTTGTTGTCTCAGGAGGGCACACCTCCATATTTTTTATGAAGAAAAAACTTGATTATAAGCTTGTCGGAAGAACAAGAGATGATGCTGCGGGAGAAGCGCTGGATAAGATAGCCAAATTCCTTGATTTAGGCTACCCTGGGGGGCCGATTATCGATGGACTGGCGGAGAAAGGGAATCCCCGAAAATTCACGTTTGGCCTGCCCCGTATGACGGATGGTAGCCTTGATTTCAGTTTTAGCGGGCTTAAAACAGCTGCTTTAAAGCTGGTTAAAGAAAATAAACTCTCAAAGAGCCATCCTTATTTTTTCGATTTTTTAGCCAGTTTTGAAATGGCTGTGATTCGGGCATTGCTTTCAAACTTGGCTCAAGCCGTAAAGCTCTTCAATCCAGAATCGCTTGTTCTCTGTGGCGGAGTTGCCAGAAACAAGAAGCTAAGGCACCATTTTACCGAGTTTGGCCGGAAGCAAAGCTTGCCTTCTTTTATCCCCTCTCCTGAGTTCTGCACTGACAACGCAGCCATGGTTGCTTCTCTGGGTTTAGTGAAACTTAAGAGCGGAAAAAAACCTTCTTTTTCTTTGGATCTGAATGCCTATCCCCGATCTGAATATTAAAGGGGTCAGACCTGCAAAACTTGTATAAGGCTATCAGGATATAGGGGGTCAGACCTTGAAGGCTTGAATTTTTGCAGGATAAATATGTAAAGATTAAATTATTTAAAGCAGAGGCAAACGAAAATTCAAGTTTCGCAAGTCTGACCCCAATTTTTTGCTACAATTTTTTCGATTTTTTGAACCAATGAGGTAGAATATACGTATTATTTGATTGAAGCAAGACAAACAAGCTGGACTGAATGAATGATAAAATTTATGATTATTGTTTACATAATTTTTTTCAAGGAGGAGTAACGTGAGGATGAAATCGAGTATTATTCTAGTTTTAATTCTAACCTTATTTTTAAAGCCCTCTTTCCCTCAGGAAGACAAGGCGCTTTCTTTTTCTTTGGAAGATTGTATTGTCAAAGCCTTGAAAGACAATCTCAACGTAGCTGTAGAGGTTTATAATCCTGACCTGGCTGATGCTTCCCTTACTAAAGCCAAAGAATTCTTTTTGCCGCGCTTAGATCTTAGTTATGGAAAAGAACGGACGGAAAACCCCTCCTTCTCGTGGCTCGAGCAAGAGGATACTGTTAAAAGTGAGTCCGCAGATTACTTTGTTTCTTTGGTTCAGCAAATACCCACAGGAGGAAACTTTTCTCTATCCTTAACAAACTATAGATCTGAAACAAACCGCGGCTTTCAGACCATCAATCCATTCTATGGAAGCACTTTGCGCTTTAATTTTGCCCAGCCTCTTCTGAAGGGCTTTGGGTTCAACGTCAGCAGAAAAGAGATCATTGTTGCTCGAAACAATCTGGATATTTCTGTTAATCAATTCCAATCTGTTCTTATGGATACCATCTACAACGTTCAGGAAGCTTACTGGAACCTTGTCTATTCTATTGAAGATTACAAAGTCAAACAGCAATCTTTACAGCTTGCTCGAGATCTTTTGGCCAAGAATAAAAAGGAAGTTGAAGTGGGAAAAATAGCGCCCATAGAGATATTGAATGCTGAGGCAGTCGTGGCTTCCAGGGAGGCTGACATCCTTCAAGCAGAAGCTCTTACCAGAAGGAATGAAGATGTGCTCAGAGACTTGCTTTACCTCACCGAAAAAGGGGAGATGAGCACGAAAAGGATTGTCCCTTTGGATAAACCAAGCTTTATTCGGAAAGATATTTCATTAGACGAAGCATTGAAAGAAGCTTTAGAGAAAAGACCTGAGCTAAGGATGAAAAAGATAAACATAGAAACAAATGAGTTAAACATGGGCGTAGCCAAAAATCAGATGCTTCCTGGTCTGGATTTGCAATTATCTTACTGGAGTCCGGGACTTTCAGGGGATAGAATCATCTATGAGAATAATGATCCTCTTTTTGGGCAAGTCATTGGAAAAATAGAAGGAAAAGCTATGGATTCTGTTCGTGACGCCTTTAAGCTGCTTTATAATAACTGGACCATAGGTTTAACTCTTTCTATCCCTCTAAGCAGCTTTACGACAAGAGCTGATTACGTGAGAGCCAGGATGGAATTGGAGAAGAGCCAGCTTGAACTGGAAAACATCGAAAAGCAGATCTTTTTAGACGTTAAGAACTCAGTGAGAGAGATTGAAACAAATGCCAAGAGAGTCCAGGCTTACCGGCTCGCCCGGGAGTTGGCTGAGGAGAGGTTGGAAGCTGAGGTGAAAAAACTGAACGTAGGACTCACTACAAACTATTTTGTTCTCCAGTATCAGGAGGGATTGGAAAGGGAAAGGTCCCTGGAGCTTAGGTCTTTGATTGATTACAATCTTGCTTGGGCGAGGCTGGAGAAAGCTGTCGGATCAAGCCTGGAGAAGAGAAACATAAAAATATCCCAATTCGATAAATAAAGATCAATTAACAGGAAAGTCATTAATGGGGACAGGCCCCTTTTTTCTTGTAGGGGTTTGATTTATCAAACTTTAATTGAACCTCATTTTTTTAAAAAATTTTGACTAAACATAATGATTTGTAGTACATATTTTTTAGAAAATTTCAAATGTTTTTACTTTACTTAGAACTGTTAAATAATTGGGGAACTAATCATGGATAAAAAAAGTTTACTCGATGATTTAATTAAAAATTATAAATTAAAGCACAATAAATCAGAAGCACTCTTTGCGAAAGCTTCCCAGTATCAAATCAGAGGAGGCAGCCATAATCTCCGGCTTTTCGACCCTTTCCCTTTTTATGATGTCCAATGCAGCGGTTCTAAGGTCATGGATGCAGATGGAAATACTTATGTAGATTTTTGGCAGGGACATTTTGCCAATGTTTTAGGGCATAATCCAAAAATAGTTATAAACGCCCTCCTTGATTACTTCCAAAAAGGCCAAGGGTTGATGACAGGATTTCCCGGGGATTACCAGAGGGAATTGGCGGAGCTCATACTCAGCCAAATAGAGGCAGATAAGATTCGTTTCACCACAAGCGGTACTCTGGCCACGATGTATGCCATAATGCTGGCCAAGGCCTATACAAAAAGAGATTTGGTGATAAAGGTGGGAGGAGGCTGGCATGGGGCTCATCCGTACGCTCTAAAGGGAATTACGGTTTATGACCAAGGTCTGCATCACTTAGAATCTGCCGGCCTTCCCTCTTGCTCTGATTCTATGATAGTCATGACCAGATTTAACGATATAGAAGATCTTGAGGAAAAATTCAGAGAACATGGAGAAAGAATTGCCTGTTTTGTCCTGGAACCTTTTATCGGGGCAGGGGGATTTATTTTTTCCCGTAAAGATTACCTCCAGAAAGCAAGAGAATTGACCCAGCAATACAATTCCCTGCTTATATTTGATGAGGTAATTTCTGGATTTCGTTTTCATGCCGGAGGACTTCAAAGCTTATACGCTATCAAACCTGATTTAACTGTCCTCGGCAAGGCTATAGGCGGGGGGATGCCAGTCAGCGCAGTGGTAGGAAGAGATGATGTGATGGTACTCTGCAGTCCAGAAGCGAAACCTGATCAGAAAGTGAAGTTTGAAGGAGGGACGTTTTCTGCCCATCCTGCTTCTATGTTAGCCGGTTTAACTTATGTCAAATATCTGATGGAGAACGAGTCGGAAATTTACCCAAGAATAGGACAATTAGGGGCAAAGATCAGGAACGGAATTGAGGAGATATTCACTGCTCATGGATTCAACGTTAAATGCACTGGTTATGGCGAGTTAGCCCCTGATAACAGCTCCTGTGTTGGAGTGCAGTTTCTCCAGGAAAAGATTGATCGCATTACATTTCCAGAGCAGGTATGGAATCCGGAAGTTAGTGATTTAGAATTGAGAGAGAAAATTTTCAAATTAGCCATGCTCGAGGAAGGATTCAATATTTTCCACGGGTTTGGAGCGGTTTCTGCTGCTCATACAGAGAGTGAAATCCAAGCCTCTTTGGATGCTGTAGAAAGAATTGCTAAAAAATGGAAAAAGTATTAATAGCCCCAAGTCATAATGCGTAAAACTCAATAAGGGTCAAGAGCTACGGTTTTACGCTGTAAAGGTTTGATTTATCAAGTCCTTACCAAATACGGAAAGCGCTAGCAGTAAAGAAAGTGAGAAAACAATTCAAATAAATTTTATATAATATTTCATCCAATTTGACATTAATTTTTTCTTTGATATAACCTACTAAGTTGATTACTAGATCCGATAACATTAGGTGTTCATTTTCCCTCCGGCTGATAGCAGGATGCCCTTTGTTATGATGACAGCCAATACGCATATAATAAAAAAGCCTGGACGGCAAAGATAACGGTAGATGAGCCTGATACCATAGCCCCAGCTATCTAAAGATAATTGATTTAAGCAAGATATTATTATTCTTGATGTCATTTAAGTGAAAATGGAAATTACAAATTCGGCTAAAAGAAAATTTATTCAGAAAATCAAAGGGGAAGTATTTTTTGATGAATTATCAAGGCGTATTTATGCTTATTCCGCATCGATATGTTATTTATTGCCTGCAGCAGTTATTTATCCCTTAGATAAAGATGACGTTATTAACACAATTAGAATCGCAGCTGAAGAAGGAATTCCTGTCACAGCAAGGGGTTCTGGTTCAGGAGTAGCGGGACAAAATCTTGGAGAAGGAATTATTCTTGATTTTTCGATACACATGAACCGTATTTTGCATGTTAATCGTCAAGAACTCACTGCGACAGTAGAGCCTGGATTAATTCGTACGAAATTCATAAAAGCTCTTCAGCCTGAAGGATTATTTTTTCCGCCAGATCCTTCATCATCAGATTATGCAACATTAGGGGGAATGACTGCAAATAATTCAGGGGGCGCCCATTCTTTGCTTTACGGCACAACAAAAAACTATGTTAAGAGTTTGTCAGTTATTACTTCTGATGCAGAAGAAATCATTGTCACAAAAAACGGTTCAACTTCCTTGAAATATCAAAATCAGGTCAAGGAGTTGCTACAGGAAGCATCTTTAACTCTTAAGAAACAAATGCCTGAGAGTTTCAGGAATTCTTGCGGCTATAATCTTTTTGAAGCTTTAAGAATAGACGGTGAAGTTGATTTTGCAAAGATATTTTGCGGTTCAGAGGGAACTCTTGGCATTTTTACAAAAATTGAGCTTGACCTTTTGAAATTGCCTGCTTTTAGAAATTCGGTCCTTCTCTGTTATAAAGATGCTTTAACTGCACTTGCTGAGGTTAAGGATTTTTTGGATTTACATCCCTCGACAGTGCAAGCGCTTGCAGGTGAGTATTTGCAGATTATTGCAACTGAAGAACCAGAGAAATACGCTAGATTGCCAAAAGGTAGTGATTTTATTCTTTTAGTTGAATTTGACGGCAACGATTTTGAGGATTTAAGTAAAAGGGCCAATGAATTGATAAAACGTTCTTCAGCCTTTGATTTTCATTTTGCGGAAAATCCTTCGGAGCTCGCCTGGGTCTGGGAAATTCGTCGCTCTGCATCAGCATATTTATCACGCCTGCCCGGGGACAAACCTGTACGCTGGATTGAGGATGCAGCGGTTCCGGTGGATAAGCTTTCAGATTTTGTTCTTGGTTTGAATAATCTGTTGAAAAAATACAAAACTTCAGCTGCTTTATTTGGTCATGCAGGACAGGGCTTGCTTCATTTTTCGCCTCGATTGGACCGAATGTCGCCAGGCTTTCCTAAATTAATAGAAAATCTTGGACATGAACACGCTTTGCTTGCAAGAAGATTAAAAGGTGTTCCTTCCGGCGAACACGGTGACGGGCTTTTGCGCACGCCTTATTTAAAAGAAATCTGGGGTGAAGTTTATCCCCATTTTGAGAGGATAAAGAAAATTTTCGACCCCAATTTCAGGCTCAATCCCCTTTCAATTGTGCCCGTGCGAGAATACAAGGCGCGGGATTTTTTGAGATTTTATGAGGGATATAGTCATAAAGATTCCGGTGCTTTGAATCAATTTATTGTTGATATCGAAGACTGTAGTGGTTGCGGAAAATGCAAGGATTTTTGCCCAGTAACCCGCAGTACTGAAGGAGAAATCGGGTCCTCAAGGGCAAGAATCAATCTTTTGAGGGAAATAATTTCTGGGCATATTAAGAAGCCTTTTGAGCGCTCTGATTTGCTTGAATTTTTTAACTTGTGTTTGCATTGCAAAACCTGTAGGCGCGAATGCCCGACGGGAGTTGATGTTGCGAAGCTTATTGAATCATTTTTTGAAGAGAAATATCTTCGTAACTCTGCAAGCTTTCCTGATAAAATTTTGTCAAAATCGCGTCTGCTATGTCGATTAGCGTTAAAAACAGAAAGATTCTCGAAAGCTGTCTTAAATTCAAAATTACTTGGAAAGCTTGCAGGTTTGTTCGGGCTCGCGAACCTGAATCATTTAAGATTTGAACCTTTGAAACACAAAAGGTTATCAAATTATGATAAGAATGATGAAAGAAAAGCTGTAGTTTTTTCTGGTTGCGTGGGTGATTTCTTTAATTCATCTGAGATAAAATCCGCTATAAAATTACTCGAAAAATTCGAGTATGAAACTGAATTAATTAGCGGATATTGTTGCGGCGAACCTGCGTTTGCAAGAGGTTTTAAGGCTGAAGGTGAAGCGAAATTAAAAGAATCAATAACAGGATTAAAAGAATATGTTAATTCTGAAACACCAGTCATTTTTACTTCCCCCTCCTGTATGCTTCCTTTTTTTGAGCATCCCGAGAAGTTTTTCAATAAGAATGAAATCAAAAAAATGAAAAGATATTTTTACGAGGCAACGAGTTTTCTTAAGGAAGAGTTGTTAAGAATTAAAGATAATTTTAGAGCTGAAATAAAAGCAGATTCAGAACATCAGCTTCTTGAGCAGGTTTCAAGGAAATTTTTCAATAATATTGAATTAAAAATTGCGGTCCAGATTCCCTGTCATTTAAAAGTATTGAAAGAAGAAAATTCTTTAATTGAATTTATCAGAATGCTTCCAGTTGCCGACATAACTGAATTAAAAACAAACTGTTGTGGATTCGGTGGAAGCCGAGGTTTTGAGAAAAAGTGGGCAGAACACGCTGAGAAAATCGGTGAAGCACTGGCAGATGAAATATGCACTGTAAAACCTGATATAATTGTATCTCCTTGTGTAACCTGCAGGCTTCAAATGCGCAAGTTGCTGGGCATAAAAACAATGTTTTCCGAATCTGATGATTTACACAATTTTATTTTATCGAAGGAATCACAAAATTTGGGGAAAATATTGGTTGTTCATCCGTTGATTCTTGCTTCTGAAATGCTTAAATAAAAGCTACCTTCAAACTGCCCCCCAAAATTAAGGCCACCCATAGTGCTAAAATTTTCGTAACATAATAGGCATCATCAGCAAGGATAAGAGCCCTTCGTAAGGAGGTTTATGATGATGTCTAATAAACACGGCAGGCGGTACACAGCAAATTTCAAGTGATCCTGGAACTTCTGAAAGGCTCAAAAACCATTGGACAGATAGCTCGTGCTTATGGTGTTCATCCAATTACCATCTCTCACTGGAAGAAGGAGTTTATGGAGAAAGATCCTGAACTTTTTAGTCAGCAAGCAACGATTCATGAGTATGAGAAGAAGATTCAAGAACTTGAGCGGCTTATTGGTCATAAGGAGGTGGAGATAGCTTTACTAAAAAATTTTTTAGCCGGGAGTTCACGGGGGAAGAGAAAATCGAGCTTGTAAAGAAGTTCAAGGACCAATATGGGCTTAATAGAGTCTTAAAGGTGCTGAGATTATCCAAGTATGGCTGGTACTACGGCAAAGTTATCGTAGGGCATGCACTTGGTGAAAACGCAAATACAGAGTTGGCAATGGAGGCCTGGGGAAAAGCTAAGTTCATGCTGAGAAGACTCGGCCAGAAAATTGAAGGTATTATCATTCATTATGATCAGGATGGAGTGTACATTGGGCATCGGTGGTTGCACCAGGTGGCTGTGAAAGACAAAGTTCGTGTTTCCTACTCTGATAATGGAGCCAAGGGCAATGTGTATTCAGAATCCTTTATTGGGAGGTTCAAATCAGAGAATCGTTTACTGTTTTGGGAACAAGAAGATTTTGAAGGCTTGGAAGAAGTTGTTAAGGCGCGTATAAAGTATTATAATAGAGTACGGAGACATTCAGCGCTTGGAAACAAATCGCCTATAGAATATCTAAATAGAAAAACCAACATTTAAAGGGACATGGATTGTCAAGTCATATCCGTCTTCTTTTACAAGAATGGCACATAATATTAACATTATGCGCCATTTACTAAATCTTTATTTCTATGATTGGATCGATATAATATTATCAAAATGCAACGCTATCTTAGTGGATTTTCTCACAACGGACCAAATCATTTATAATATGTTTATCTCAGTATGTTAGATAGTAGGGAATTTGCAAAATTATGAGAATTCGTTCCTGGTTCCGATGTGAATATTCCAATTTTTATATATAGTGGGAGGATCTATTATGAAAGAGCGAGAAATACATATTACAAATTTTGACTATCAACGTTTAAAGGAACTGATGAAAGTCGCTAAAGAATTCAAATACCAGGATCGCAATGATCTGAAGAAACTAGAAAATGAACTTGCGCGCGCAACGATAGTGGACTCAAGAGATGTGCCCCCGAATGTCGTTACTATGAATTGCAAAGTGGAGCTTTTAGACCTTAATAAAAATAAAAAGATGACTTATACCTTAGTATTTCCGAGCGAGGCCGATATTAGCCAAGGGAAGATATCCATCCTCGCGCCAATTGGAACTGCTATACTCGGATATCGGGTTGGAGATACAGCTATATGTCAGGTTCCGGCAAGGCAACGCAGGATAAAGATACAAAGAATACTCTATCAGCCGGAAGCTTCTGGTGACTACCATCATTAAATTTTTTCTCACTGATAACCACACGATGCCAAGTGTTCTAAGGTAGGTTAAAAAGGAGGCGAGAGTTGAGATCCAAAAAAGATACAAACGCTGATTCTACTTCCAAGGCTAACTTGCTCGACGCACTCAAAGAAGCACATGAGCAAATTCAACAATTGAAAAACAGTCTTGATGAATACAAATGGCTTGAAGGAGCACTCCGAAGGCGAACCTTTGAACTCAGCGAACGACTTAAAGAGCTGGATTGCCTTTACGCAATATCATCGAAATTGGTTGCTCCTACTTATTCGCTCCAAAAAATATTAGCCGATATCGTTAACTTAATGCCGTGCGGTTGGCAATATCCAAAAGCTACTTGTGTACGATTGGTATTTAATGGTTACGAGTACTGCACATCAAATTTTTCTGAAACGAAATTGAAACAATCAGCATTCATTCGCCAAGGTAATTAGCGAATCGGTGTGCTTGAGGTGTTTCTTCTTCCCTCTCCAACACTTGATAAGCATCAACCTTTCCTTCCACAGGAAAGACAACTGCTTAACCTTATAGCTATATGGATAGGTGTAATTATCGAGTACAGAAAGTAGTGCTGTTTTTTGATCCTTCAAACTGAACGAGAAACAGCAATGAAAAAAACTGAAGTGCAGCGTTGTTGTCTTTAATGGAAAACAAATCTTAAAAGTTGTTGATAATTCTATCTAATTTAGATCTCTGGAAGGAACCTGACTCTGAGTTCCTGTAGGTGAGGAGGCCAGGAAAAGGCTGGCTGTACTAAAGAGTCAATAGTATTCTATGATTATCAATACTTCTAGTATCGAAGGTTCTCTCATTTTTTAGAGAGGAATGGCGTGAAATTAATTATTATGCGCCATTTGTCAATGCTTCTGTTGTATAATCTAATTTAAAAAGAAGGGTTTATTATTAAGCTGAGATGCTAGCGAAAAGTAGCCATCAAAGTAGTACGAAAAATGGGGGGCATATCCCTTTAATGATTTTTAGTGGAAATATATCTTATGTGATTTTTCGCGGTTCTTATTAAAGGAAACTTCAAAGCGATCTCTGCCGCTGTGGTGTCGAAGCTCTTTTGAAGTATATCAGAACAATCACAGGGAAAGAGCTTAATCCTGGAATTATTGCAGTTATCGAGACCTTCGGAGCAAGGATAAACTTCCCCTCAGCTTCATATTCTTTTGACAGAAGGAGGCACAGATGAAGAAGTCAGGTTTCATAAAGTCCTGAAATTTGATGGTAGTCTGATAGCTGAGTTCTTTTCTCGTTAGGTCTTTTCACTGTTACTTAGAGAAAGGCTTATCAGCGTTTATTATTCGCAAGATAAGGCCTACCCCTTTTTTTGCAATTAGAGGCACAGAGTTATTTAGATATGGAGTTGCGCGGGCGAACTATGTTAATATTGGGGCAATGGAAATTTCCGCTGTAATCATTACCTATAATGAGGAAAAGAGACTTGAGCCTGCCTTGAAAAGCTTGGCCGGTGTTTCTTCAGAAATTATAGTTGTTGACAGTTTCAGCAGCGATGGTACTGTCAAGCTTGCCAAAAAATACACAAAAGACGTTTTCCAGCGAAAATGGACAAATTTTTCAGACCAGAAAAATTTTGCCAATAACAGGACATCTTTCCCATGGATTTTATCCCTGGATGCTGATGAACGACTTTCTCCCGAGCTTCGAGAAGAGATCCTTCAGATTAAAAACGAAGAGCCAGATTGTTCCGCTTTTTCCATGCCCAGGCAGGTCTTTTATCTTGGAAAATGGATACGCCATTCAGGCTGGTACCCAGACCGCAAAATCCGACTCTTCCAAAAAGACAAAGCCCGCTGGGAGGGAGAGTACATCCATGAGAAATTAGTCGTCGAAGGGAATGTACAGAAGCTTAAAGGCGTGATTCACCACTTCACCTATCGAAATATTTCGGATCATCTGGTTCGGGTTGACAAGTTTTCTGAGCTCGGCGCCCAAAAACTCTACACTAAGAAGAAAAAGTGCCGGTTGTATCACTTGGTCTTTTTGCCTATTTTTAGGTTTGTGAAATCATTTTTTTTGAAAGCCGGTTTTTTAGATGGCTATGCAGGATTCATCATCTCTGTGCTCCACGGCTATGCCATTTTTATTCGATACGCTAAGCTGAGGGAGATATGGAAAAAAGGAGAGAGAATTGAGCCTTTTCCAGATTGATGCAGGAAAAGAATGGAGAGGTGGCCAGAGACAATCTCTTCTCCTGGCTAAAGAGCTGAAACGAAGAGGATTGCCTTTCTTTTTTATCGTCCAGCCTGAAAGCCCGCTCCATCAGAAAGCTTGTGAGGCAGAACTTCCTGTCCTCCCCTTTAAGATGAGGAATGAATTTGATCTTCCGGCAATCCTTCGACTGGCTTGGGCCATGAAGCGCAAGAAATGCCTCCTGGTTCATTTCCACGACGCCCATTCGGCAGCTGTTGGCTCAGTAGCCGCTTCTCTGGCCAAAGTTCCCTTCCGAATAATCACCAGACGCGTTGATTTCCCTCTCAAAAAAAATTATTTTTCCCGGCGCAAATACATGAAGAATATAGATGCAATCATAGCCATTTCTGAAGGTGTTAAAAAGGTTCTGGTGGAAGGAGGCGTAAACCCTGAGAACGTTGAAGTCATCTCTTCAGGAATAGATTTCTCTTCTTTCGAAGAGGATTCTTTAGCATTAACATCTAAAGACTACCTTCATCGCGAATTCTCTTTTGCGGTTGATGATTACCTGGTAGGGATAGTGGCCCATCTTGCTGACCATAAGGGCCACCAGTATTTGATCCAGGCAACAAAAATTCTCAAACAGCAAGCACCCAAGATAAAGACGATTATTGTCGGTGAAGGCCCGTTAAGCATGGATCTGGATAGGCAAGCAAAAGAGTTAGATGTTGAGGATATTGTCTTTTTTTTAGGATTCAGGAAGGATATACCAAAGATTCTTTCTTCACTGGATTTATTCGTCCTTTCCTCGTATCTTGAGGGTATGGGAAGCAGCATTTTAGATGCCATGGCCTCCCGGCTTCCTGTTGTTGCCACCAAGGTGGGAGGTATCCCTGAGGTAGTGATTCATGGAGAAACTGGCCTTTTGGTGCCTCCTCGCAATCCCTCGGCATTGGCCCGGGCCATTCTTATGCTATACAGCGATAAAACTCTGGCTTCTCGTTTAGGACAGAAAGGATATGAGCTTGTCCATCGAAAATTTTCAGCAGAGGCGATGGCAGACAAGGTTGTGCGTTTGTATGAAAAAGTGGGTTTAAGAAAGTGGATTAAGATCTATGAGAAGGCTTAAAGTTGAGAGAGTGGAGCTTTCGCTCTTAAAGCTTCCTTATGTTCATTTTTTTGAGACAAGTTTCGGCCGGGAAGAAGAGCGAGAATTCATTCTTGTAAAAATTTATAGCGAAGGAATTTGTGGGTATGGTGAGGTTGTATCTGAAAAAAGTCCTCTCTTCAGCTGTGAAACAACCTCCACGGCCTGGCATATATTGAAGGATTTTTTAATTCCTCTTGTTTTGGATAAATCCATCTCCGATCCCCATGATTTTTACAGAGAGGCGAAAAAATATCGAGGGCATCCGATGGCAAAGGCAGGATGCGAACTTGCCCTCTGGGATCTTCAGGGGAAAAAAGAAGGAAAGCCGCTCTCGAAACTTTACGGAGGAACAAAGACAGAAATTCCTGCAGGAGTAAGCGTCGGAATCCAGGATTCCTTTTCTGAACTTCAGGAAAGGATTCAATCTTTTCTCGAGGAAGGTTACCAGAGAATAAAGATCAAGATAAAGCCGGGTTGGGATATCCAGGCGTGCGAGGAAACGCGGAAAAGGTTTCCTGATGTTACTCTCCAGGTAGATGCTAATGGTGCTTATAGCATCGATGATAAAGAAATCTTGAAAAGACTTGATGAATTCAACCTCCTCATGGTAGAGCAGCCTTTCCCTCCCTTCGATTTGTGGGACCATAGTCGTCTGCAGAAAGAGATGCGGACTCCGCTCTGTCTGGACGAGAGCATGCTTTCGGTTGAAACTGCCCGAAAAGCATATGAAATGGGGAGCTGTCGAATCGTTAATATTAAAGTCGGGCGAGTAGGAGGAATTATAGAAGCCAGAAAGATTCATGATTACTGCCAGGAAAAGCAGCTTCCTGTGTGGTGCGGGGGGATGTTGGAGTCAGGGATAGGGCGAGCGCACAATATCCATCTGGCAACTCTCCCCAACTTTAAGTTTCCCAATGATATTTCTGCCAGCAAAAGATACTATGCAGAAGATCTGATCGAGCCGCCAGTGGAAGTCTCCAGCAAGGGGACAATAAAAGTTCCAGAACTTCCCGGAATCGGTGTATCTCCCCAGGAGCAAAGAATCAAAAAAGCCACATTAAAACATGAAGTGTTTACTCTCTGACCCTGATTGACTTGCTTGGGGAGCGGTGATATAAAATAGGTGTTTCCGATAAAGAAGAGATAAATGCCTCCTATAACCTATAAAAAAGCAGGTGTTGACATAGATAAAGCGGATACCTTTATAAAATCGATTAAACCCCTTCTGGAGAAAGCCAAACGCCCCGAAGTCCTGGGAAAGATCGGAGGGTTTAGCGGCCTGTTTATGCCTCGGCTCAACGGAATGAAGAATCCTGTTCTGGTCTCTGCTACGGATGGCGTGGGCACCAAGCTGATGGTCGCCGAGCTTGTGAAAAAATATGACACGATAGGAGTGGATTTAGTAGCTATGTGTGTGGATGATGTTGTTGTAGTCGGGGCCGAGCCGCTCTTTTTTCTTGATTATATAGCCTGCGGAAAATTAAACACCGAAAAACTCTATGAATTGATGAAGGGAATAGCGAGAGGCTGTTGGGAGGCAGGCTGCGCTTTAATCGGAGGAGAGACAGCAGAACTCCCAGGGATGTATGCCAGCGATAAGTTCGATGTTGCAGGATTTTGTGTGGGAGCGGTGAGCCGGGAGAAGATAATCGATGGCCGCCTCTGTCGTAAGGGAGATAAGGTTTTGGGCCTCGCTTCAACGGGTATCCACAGCAATGGATTTTCTCTGGTTCGGAAGATATATTCCGCTGAAGAGCTTAGAGGGAAGCTTGGTCTCGAATTACTAAAGCCAACCAGGATTTACGCGAGCTCGATTCTCAAGGTTATGGAAGGAGTTCGGATAAAGGCTATGGCTCATATAACAGGCGGCGGCTTCTATGAAAACATACCCCGTGTTTTGCCCGAGGGATTAGGTGTGAAGATAGAGAAGGGCTCCTGGGCTGTTCCGCCGATTTTCCGCAAGATTCAAGAAAAAGGTCAGATTGAAGAGAAAGAGATGTTCAGGACGTTTAACATGGGAGTCGGGATGGTCTTGATCGTTTCCTCGCGGAATGCTCAACAAGCCCTGGCGCTGCTTGAAAAGACAGGACAGAAGGCCTGGATAATAGGAGAGGTTATCCAGGGTAGAAAAGAAGTTATATTTGTCTAAAGGTTCTTATTAACAATATCTTTCAGGCTCAGGGGAGTCTTCCTTTAGATATAGTTTTTATCCTGGATCTATCTTTCAGAAATCACGTATTCTTTCCACTTAAAGAGATTTGGCTTCAACTCATAATTGGAAAGAGCTTCGCTCGTCTGAGGAGAAGTTTCACCCAGCCTTTTTCCAATTGACTCTATTTTTTCTTTCCCGATTTCGACCATGGAGATAACACGGGTTGAGATTTCTGTTCCATCAAAACGATTCCGCTCTTGCGGCTCAAACAGGAAATCTATCATCTTGGAATTCGGGTTGAGAAAACCAAGGGGCTTTACCTTGGAGTTCCGGAATGCTTCTTCCCAGAGATCAAGAGAATAGCCGTAATGAGTGCAGTTTAGACTCACGTATAGGGGTGATTGGGTATCTTTCATTTTATGGAGAGCGTCAGCCACATAGGCAGAAATCAGCATTTCTGTCTCATCGCTGGCATAGCCTTTTTCGATATAATTGACTAATTCAGGGCAGGCCTGAAGGGTTATTCTTTGAGAAAGAATCCCTTTCTCTTCCAGTTTCTTTTTATGAGTCTCTTCGCTTACTGTTGTATGAGTCGCGAAAATAATGACTTCAGACTCAGGGGATGTTTCGAGCTTTTGGGCGATAAGATCCACTCCCGCCTCAACGATTCTGACTACTGGAATGCTTGTTTCTTCAGAAAAGGAGGTATCATCGTAGATTACCGATAAAGTGTTGCAGCCAATCAGTATCAAGTCTGGATTGTAATTATTCTCCAGGCTTTTGAGAGCACTATCGAAGATCTGGATTTTTTCCTTGCGCGTTTTTAGACTGTTGAAGCCACCTTCGTTTGAAAAGAGGGCATTAAAAAATATAAAATTCACCTTCTGGAAAATTTTAGATTCTCTCATTCTCTCCACAGCATCAGCCATGATAGAAAGACCACCCAGCCCAGAGTCTGTTACAGCTACAGTGACTTCATTTTTGAGAAAAAATTTATCGAGCTTCTCCTCTTGTCCGGACGACTGTATTTTTACAGGGAAGGAATAAAAAATTTGGGCTAGGAATGACAAAAATAGTAATAAAAGGAAAATGGATTTTATTCTATTCTTCATTCTTTTTTCCTCTTTTTAGAATTTTAAAGGTTTAATTCCAGATTTTGGAATATAGCATTGAGATGTTTTAGAGTCAAACATGATTTTGGTGATTTTAGTGTCGTTAAACCTAACATCTATCATCAATTGAGGACAGATAGAGGCTCAAAAACTTTAGTACTCCTCTTATTTTAGTTGGCACGTTGATTGCTTTAATGTAAAGCGAAAAGTAAAATGGGCTTAGTATTATATTATTTTTTCCCTCCAAAATTTTTTTACATGGATATGAAATTTACCTGAGATGGATAAGAAAAAAATTGTTGCTATTTTCAGCAGCTTAGTTTTATTTCTTTCTGCTAATACATTACTCAGAGCAGAAGAGAAAAAATTCAGTATTGGACTCGGTGCCGGATTGGGAAGATGTACTTCCGGTATAAACAAATACGTTCAAATTTATACTTTAAATCCTATCCCTTATGCTGCGGATGTATCTGATTTAGACAGGAAAATTGAAATGAAAGATCACTATAATCTAAATTTTCAGTTCAATTTCAGTTCCCGTTTTGGACTTCAAGGAGAGATTGGCCAATATAGGTTAAATTCGATAGTTGTCATGAGGATAACGTCACGAGATATAAATTTCCCTGACGATAGTGAACCGCTTGATTTATCTTGGAGTGTTACAACTCTATTCATCAATGCAATTTATAGAGCACGAAAATCTCAGGAGAAGATAACACCGTTCGGCTTCGTTGGCCTGGGTTTTTTTTCTGTTCGAAAAAAAGAAGGCCATGGCAGATATTTTGGGATAGAATCTTACCGCACCGTTAATATGGGCCTAAAAGGTGGAGCAGGATTGAGCTATAATTTGCCCAAAATTCTTCCGCTTGGTTTTGAATTAAGAGCCTTTATCTTACTCATAGGAGATATTTCTGGTGGTTACTATTCTCCTTATATTTGGGGAGGTGGGGGAGCTGGCCCAGTTGCAGACGCCAATAATTATATATGGGAATAGATCTGGGTATTAAATACAGGTTTTAGTACGGATTGCCACGCCCTTTCAGGGCTCGCAATGACATTGTAAAAATATATATTGCGTTTATATTAATAAACGGATTTTTTCTTAGGAGATAAATTTGAGAAATAAGCAGGAGGGAAAATGAAAAGAAATATAGTTTTAGTTTTTTTTATTGTATCTATATCTTTTTGCCTTCTTTATGCTTTTCAGAAGCAGCAGAAGTTGCAGGAACCATTAGAACACGAAGTGACGGTCGAGTTGGTTATAGTTGAGGTTTTTGTAACGGATAAAAAGGGGAATTTTGTCGATAATCTCACCAAGGATGATTTTGAGATTTATGAAGATGGAAAGAAGGTTGAAATCCAGTATTTTGCTGTGGTCATCCCTGAGAAAGAGATAAGAAAAGAAGAAGCCATAGCAGAAATCGAAGGAAGAGAAGAACCCCAGCGCCCCGAAGAAATGAAACTGGTTATTCTCTTTGATAATTTAAATACAAACAGATGGTATCTGCAAAGCCATTGGCCACAAATTCAAGAGATGTTCAAAGCTCTTTCAGGAAATGTAGAAGAGACGATGATAATGGAACTTAACAGAAGATCCGGAGCGAGAATAATCCAACCCTTCACATCGGATCAGAACCTGCTTTCTGATATGTTTTCAAAGTTCAAGGTTGATATGTGGAAGGATTTTGAAAAAGAGGTTTTAAAAGATCAAAGAGTAGAACTTGCAAAGGAAGCTCAACTCTCCCAGCAGGATCGTTTCATACCCAACCCGGAATTTATCATGGGGGCTTTAGCTAAGGAAGAAATGTACTTCAGGAGACAAAGGCTGGCAGACTCACTCAGTGCTTTTTTAGCTGCTGTAAATAAGATAAGAAGGTTCGATGGAATAAAGTCAGTCCTTCTTGTAAGTGACGGATTTCCCGTTGGCGGTCGCGGAGACTTTGTGAAGATTTTTGATCCCTTTAAATTATTTGGAGGGAAAAGATATTTTGACCAGCGAGAAGCTTTTGATAAGTTTCTGAAAATCATCAATGAAGAAAAGTTAATTTTTTATGCCTTTTCGCCTGGCACTAAATCAGCAGCTTCTGGAGAAGAATGGTCGAAAGAATTTTTCAGGCTTGAGCAAATAGCAGAAGAGACAGGTGGAGTGTATCTGCGAGGCGCGAAAAAATATGAAAATTTCGTTGAAGTATTGGGAAGAGATCTTACTCATTTCTATGATATTTCCTACACGCCTCCAGAAACAAAACGAAAGAGCGGGTATCACAGGATAGAAGTTAGAGTGAAAAAGCCGGGGCTTATAGTCAGATTCAAGAAGGGTTATTCAGATTTCACAGCAGAAGAGCAAGAGAGAAAAAACGACGCTTCAGCATTCCTCTCACCATCTTTTTTTAAAGATATAGCCTTCTCCTGCAAAACGGATGTTGTTTCTTTTGGGGGACAGCATCCTCAGTTCTGGGGGAGGCTGCAAATTCCCCTGGATCAGTTCAGGGATGAGCAGGCAGTGAGCCCTCCTGAAAAACTGGCTATGATGTTTGGTATTAACGAGTGGGAAGAGAAAAAAGTCCATTTTGGCGAGATTGAAATTAAGATAAAGGACGCACTCGAGAGAGGTGCTAATTCTCTCTACCATGCCTTCACAACTTCAGTAATTAGGCTTAAGCCAGGGGAATATGAGGCAAGAGTGATCCTAAAACACTCCGAGGATCGAATCGGAGGATGGGAAGCTTCCTTAAAAATACCAGACATAAAGAAAGAACCACCTTTGAGTATCATCAGTGCTATTCTCGGCTTTTTAATAGATGAGGTAAAAGAAGATAAAATTCCTTTTTCTATCTCTACAAAGGATGGCTGCCTTTCTCTCTCCAAGCATGGATTATACCCGGCTGTGAAAAATGTGTTCAATAAGAGAGAAAACGTGGCTCTGTATCTACAAGTTTATTGCCCAAAGCAAACTCAAGATTTTTCTCCTCAATTTACTCTCTCTAAGGATGAAAAGGTAACCTTAAATCTGCCAGCGGAGAAGATTGACTCTTTATTTGATAAGAAATCAAAGATTCTGAATGAAGTTTATCTTTTAGATTTTCAAGATATTCTTCCTGGAGATTACAAGTTAGAGATAAAATCTTCTGAAAAACATATAAAGAAAGAGATAGAGCTAAAAATTGTTTCTTAGGTTTTTGGGAAATAGCCTAGCTCCCTTCAGATTTTTAACGCCATTCTCCATTCGCTCTTCTCGGCGTCTGCGTAACTCGCTCCGCTCAGACATACTCGACGCCCTACTCCGTCGGGTTCCCCAGCTTGGCGAAGGCTGTATGGTGAAAAAACCGTGAGAGAGGCTGAGCGGGCATGGTTTCTCTCCGGTGGAGAGGAGAGCGAAGCCTTGATCCGAGTTGCTTTTGACTCGCTGGGGCAAAAGCAACGTGTTTTTGAACCATACAGCCTGAGCCTTTCTTCAATGGTCGCTGCATCTATTTCCCAAAACCCTTGTCCTGAACATAGCAACCAGTTATCACGGAAATGGAGATGCTTACAATCAGGTAGCAAATTTTGTGTTTTTTATTTTTGAAAATCTATATCGGATAAAAGGCATAAAATGCATCAAATCTTGAGAAATATTTTGACATCTCGTTTTTCTTTGCTATAAGCTCTATACAGGAGAAGGATGGATCACAACAAAGAGGAAGGAAGATCGGAATATGAGTGATAAAACGAGCGAAAATATTTACAGGGAACAACGAGTCGGAGTCTTTGTGGATGTTCAGAATATGTATTATTCAGCGAGGAATATCTACAAAGCAAAGGTCAATTTTAAGACCCTCCTCAAAGAAGCTGTTAGAAGCAGGCGGCTTATCCGGGCAATCGCCTATGTCATAAAGGCAGATGTAAAGGATGAGAGCAATTTTTTTGAGGCGCTTAAGAGCTTAGGCTATGAGGTCAAAGCAAAAGACCTTCAGGTATTTTATGGAGGGGCCAAAAAGGGAGACTGGGACATCGGAATTGCTATGGATGCGATTGAGCTTGCGCCAAAGCTCGATGCAGTTGTGCTTATAAGTGGAGATGGAGATTTTGTGTCGTTAGTCAAGCATCTTAAGCATGCTGTGGGTTGTTATGTGGAGGTTATGGCTTTCAGCAAATCAAGCTCTCAGAAGCTGATTGAGCAAGCTGACAACTTCGTAGATTTGGACCTGGATCCTCATAAATTTTTGATTAAAAGCGGTAAGAGAGGGTCTTAATTCATCTGTAGGGGCTTGATTTATCAAGCCCACATCTAAAAAAATCAAACTCTTATTCGTGTAATCTCCGTTTTCAGCAAAAAACTAATTTCAACTTGTTAAGGATTTTTGCGATGGAGATACGTCTTTGAATCTTACAGCCTCCACAAGAAAGAGGCCTTGAAGAAAAATCCCCTCTTTGTTTCGATGAATCTATCTGCACTCATGTATTCACCAGCTTCCCATTTGATCCTTTCATAGAGAGAACCATAACCGACATGGATAACAGTGCCTGGAATATAGGTAAAGGAAGCTAGGAAATCGGTCACCAACTGTTTGTAGAAGGAATTATATTCAACAATTCCCCTGAAAAAGAGGTATTTGTTCACCTGGTAGGTATTGCTGCTCCTGGTAATCGTGTAGTCAAACTCTTTTGCAGAATCAGAATCGCGGTAAAAGTCGGAATAGATTAAACTCAGGTCTAGATGAAACTTTTCCGACGGCAGGTAGGTCATAGTTGCTGAGGCATCGCTTCCGCTTCCCTGGTATGGATTTGCCACATAACGAATCTTTTTTCCGTAATAATAAGACACGCTGAAGAAAAATTGTTTTGTGAATTGGCTGCTGGCGATCATCCTGACAATGCTAGTATTGAACTTTTCATCTAAGAAAACCTCAGTAGCATAACGATAACCCGCAAGGATATATGAATCTCTCAAGAGAAGAAGCCTCAGGTCAAAAGAATTAAAGGTTTCATAAAGACCGCTGAATTTGTCCCTGGTCTGGGTGCTGTGGATCATCGGATCAATTCTCTGGATAATCTTTGATTTTGGATAAAACATCCGCAGCATTCCTGATCTAAACATGGTAATGCCTGTTCGGGTGACATATCCTGTTTCTGTCCGAAACTCTTTGGCAATGTCCAGGAGTCCAAGCATGAGAATCATGTTTCTTGTGTTATAGAAATAATGAAGCTTTACGGCATGCCCATCATCTCTCGGAGATCCTTCGTTCAGTTTACTTTGAGACTTGAAAGCGTTATATCCGAAGATGCTGGATCGGCTTATCCTTAACTGGCCATCCAATCCAAAAACTCTGTTAAAGCCACTGTTGCGTTCCCTTGCTGTATAGAATCCTCCGAGAAAGCTGTCTTTGGCTAATGCCCTTTTGTAACGAAAGATTCCAAAATGGGCATAATCCTCCGCTTCTGTATCAAGCAGCTCATCCATGGCATAGATTAAGGCAACAGTGTTCTTGTCTCCGATTCTACCGTTCAGTTTTATCCCTACCAAAGGATCTACAATCGTTCTTGTATGCACAACTTCCCTTAGAGGATCTCCGGAATAATATCCCCCAAAATTAAGCTTTTCTAAGCCTTCAAGAAAGAAGGGCCTTTTTTCCGGAAAAAAGAGGGCATACCGCAAGTTGAAATCAACTTGCCCGGCGTCAGCTTCAACCTGACTGAAATCAGGGTTATAGGTTCCATCGAGGACCAGATGTGATGTTAGACCGTACTTGACGGTTAAACTGAGATCACTCACATCTCCAGCCGACGCCAATTTCCCTTCATCTATTGAACTTCTATGGCTGGAGGTTAAAGCGGGTAATATCTCAAAAAGAGTATAGTGTTTTATGTCCTTAAAAATAAGGGTTCTCGTCTGGGTTAAAAAATTTGGTCCTTGTGCAGGATCCAGCGGAGGATAGGTTCCCGCTTCTGACCGGCGGCTTATCTTTCGTTCGAAAATTACACCCATCTCCACCGGGTCTTTGTGAGAAAAGCGGATACTTTTAAACGGGATTTTCAGTTCAACCGTGTATCCTTCATCATCTATTTTTCCCTCGCTGTACCAGACGATATCGACACTGAAATCCTCTTGCCCGCCTTCAAACCTGGAGTCTCCCTGGATACCCAGGGGATTGCAATAGAGGGCATAGAGAGACTGGTGGTCATTAAAGGAATCTAGGTTGATACATATCCAGTCATCGGCATGTATATTATCCCGGCTTGTTACCGAGGCCTTGATTTTGTCGGGCTGGCTATCAAAACACCTGTACGCGAAATAGAGATTTTCCCGGTCATAAGCATAATAGACTATGGAATTTTCGACCATATCCAGGCCATAATCAGGGTGGTAAGTCTTAAATCCTGTCTCATGTGGAGCTTTTTGCCATACCGGATCATCCAATATTCCATCAATCACTGGAGGATTATCTGCTTTATGCGGTGTGAGCGGCTGAAGCTTCTCTTGCGCGGATGCAGATAATCCTATAAAAAAAATTACAAAAATTGATATGATTGAATTTACCTTTTGGCTGATCTTTAATTTTCTATACTCGTCGATCATCTCTTTTTACCGTGCTGCAGAATAAGAGCTTATATCATGCGTGTCGATAATAAACAGCCCGTTTTCTTCCGATTTTTTTTCATTCCCATTGGCCAGATATACAAACTTATCTTTCACACAAAGCCCTTCAGCACACGAATGAATCCTTCCTGGACCAGATCTTCGCTGATACTTCTGTTGCTAGTTAGACGGAGGAAAAAGTTATAGAGCATAACATGATACCTTTCAAAAAGAATGGCCAGCTTCTCAGCATTTCCATCTTTGACTTGTTCCATCAGATGATTATCTGTGGCTTTATTCACAAGTGCTCTTCCTTGTTTTAACCTATTCAATATATAAGACTTGATTTCTATAAAAAGGTTACATGAATAGAGAAAATTTTGCTATAGTTAGAAAAAGGAGGATATCATGGAATCCATTGTTTCCCAGCGCATTCCTTATTCGCAAATACGTGTGATGTTTGATGCTGCACAGAAACTTGAAAAACAGGGGAGAAAGATCATCCATCTGGAAATCGGCAGACCGGATTTTAACACCCCGGAACACATTGTTGAGGCTGCCATAGATGCTTTACGAGCAGGCAAACATCATTATTCTCCCAATGCCGGCATACCAGAGCTGCGCCAGGCAATTTCAGATAAATTCTCATCCGAATACAACCTGGGATACGATCCTGAGACCGAGGTAGTAGTGACCAATGGAGTTGCTGAAGGAGTCTATGTGGCGATTCATGCCCTTCTCAATCCCGGTGACGAGATATTGATTCCCGATCCTCGGTGGCTAAGTTATGATGTAGATGCCATCACGAATTTTGTCGTTCCTGTTGACTACACTCTCCTTGAAGACAGCGGTTTTCAACCTGATCCTGAAGAGATAGAGGAAAAGATTACGGGAAGAACAAAAATGATTCTTGTTGCCAGCCCATCCAATCCCACGGGAGGTGTCACAAGAAAAGACGTCTTAGAGAGAATTGCTGAGTTGGCCATTAAACACGATTTGCTAGTGTTGAGCGATGAGATTTATGAAAAGATCGTTTATCCTCCTGCCGAACACGTCAGCATCGCGACTTTTCCAGAAATGAGGGAAAGGACCATTTTGCTCAACGGCTTCTCCAAGTTTTACTCGATGACAGGGTGGAGGTTGGGCTATGTTTTAGGGCCGAGTGAACTTAT
>Ga0307379_10002279_pt1 | contig 28672 bp, 21 predicted proteins | sample UN2MG_FD_202237 | JGI IMG/M metagenome (GOLD analysis project Ga0307379, IMG submission 202237) | Soil microbial communities from Risofladan, Vaasa, Finland - UN-2 | ecosystem: Environmental > Terrestrial > Soil > Coastal area > Acid sulfate soil | place: Finland: Risofladan, Vaasa | collected...
CGCTCCCTGCACTGCGGCCTGCAAATCCTTCTTCTCGAGCGTCCGCTCGGGGTTCGTTGACCAATCCGCGACTTCCCTCTCTATCTCACCGCCGTCAACCGATATCGGCTCGTCCAGAGAATCCGCTTTCACTCTTCGCTTCACTCTGCGAAAGTGATCTCGGCAAAGGTTCGTCGAGATAGTCCTTATATAGGCCCCGAACGCTTCCTCGCTCTGCAGGCGGTGGCGTGCGCTATATATCCGCACGAATACTTCCTGGGTCAGGTCCGCCGCATCCTGATCGTTGCCCACCATCCGATATATGAGGTTGTAGACCCGCTTCTGATAACTATTGAACAACTGCTCGAAGGCCGAAACGTCGCCGTCTCGAATCTTCCTAATCAGCTCCGGGTCTATGCTCCTCTGAGTTGTAAGACGTTCGTTCATCCAGCCCGTTCCAAAAGTTTTCGAAGATTGATTGTACTATAGAATCGTGCGGATTGCCACAAAAAACCCGGAACGCATCAGTTTCCCCGGCGTCTTAGGTGATTGTTGGAGGCGAAAGTTATGCGCAAACATTTGATATCAACCGCTGTTCTGGTCCTGGCAATCGCAACCAATGCCTTCGCCTCCCTATGCGTTTGGCGCAAGCCCGACCAGGATATCAAACAGTTCTTCCCGGGAGCAGATACCTACAAGACCGAAATCAAGAGTCCCGGCAGCAAGAGGGCCGCCATCGAGAAACGCCTCGGCAGGAAACTGGATGCGGACGAATCGGAGTTCAAGTTCTACCGCATCATTGACGGCGGCAAGACCATCGGCACGATCATGACCCATCTCGGAAAAGGCGAGTATGGCGCGATCGAGACAGTTGTGGCCGTTGACAATAACGGCAAGATCAAGGGCATCGGCATCCAGCGTGACCGCGAGAAGAAGCGAGCGGAGCTCAGGGGCGACAAGTTCCTCGGCCAGTTCGACGGCAAGACCGCGGGCGATCCCGTGGCGGTCGGCAAAGACATCAAACCGATCCCGGGGGCCGAAAAGTCATCCGAAGCGGTCGCATTTTCCGTTAAGAAGCTCCTCGTCGTTTACGATGAGATCGGTTGAAAGGATAGTTCAATGAGTAAGATGATTGTGATCCTAGTTGTGATAGTGCTGATAGGCGGGGGCATCTATGCCTTCCGCGGCAAAGGCTCGACCCAGCTTGGCAAGGGCGTGCCCGACGGCGCACAGATCACAAGTATCCAGGAAGTCCTGAGCCACGGAAAGGCATTGACCGGCAAGGAAGTAACCGTCAAGGGCGCGATGACTCAGAAGTGCCCCACCGCCGGCTGCTGGTTCTATGTGAAAGACGACACGGGCGAGATCCGAGTGGATACTGCTCCCTCCGGGTTTACCATTACCGAAATCCGCCTCGGCAAGACTGTGACCGTCCATGGCAAGGTTGTCCTCAACGAAACCAGCGAAGCCGAGATGGTAGCGACAGGTGTGAAGTCCTGACATGAAATACACACTATTTGCCCTGAGGAATCTAAGCCAGCGCAAGGTACGAACCGGACTCACCGTGTTCAGCATAGCAATTGCTGTGGCCGTCCTGTTCACCTTGCTCTCGTTCAACACAGGCTATCAGAAAGCGTTGAACAGCCAGTTGCAGCAGATGGGCGTCCACGCGATGGTCCTTCCGGTCGGATGCCCGTACGAGGCGGCGTCTTTGGTGCTGAAGGGAGGGCAGATCAAGGACCAACTCCCTGAGAGCATAGTTGATAAGTACATAACCCCCGTCCAGGGCATACAGATCGCCGCCCCCGCCTTCATGTCCGGCATCATCAATCCGGACGAGGGTCGCACGGACATTTACTTCGGCATTGATTCGCGAACCATTGACCTCAAGAACTGGTGGCGGATTCTGAATAAGCCGGGTGTGGATGTCTCTCAATGGGAGTCGCTGGTCAAGAATGACTCCAATCTGATGACAAAGGCCGAGTTCGAGAAGGCCTTCGAGGACGACAACGCTCTCATCCTGGGCTACGACGCGGCCCTGATCGAGTTGTCCACCGTCGGCGATGAGATCTACCTGCCGGAGAAGGATAAGACGTTCAAGGTCGTGGGCGTGCTGTCGCCCACCGGCACCCAGGACGACGGCTTCTTCTATATTCCCCTCCGAACCGCCCAGACGATGTTCGGCAAGCCCGGCAAGATCACGGTCGTGCAGATCAGATTCAAGGACCCGACCATGTCCGGCCCGATCACCGAGCAATTGGATAAAATCCCGGGAAGCGAGCTTGTGACCATGAGCGAGCTGCTGGGGACTATGCAGAACCTCATGGGTTCGGCCAAGACACTTGTTTTCTCCATCATCCTCATCGCCATCACCATCAGCGCGCTCGGCGTGTTGAACACGGTGCTGATGTCGGTATTCGAGCGCACCAGGGAGATCGGCGTGATGAGGGCGACCGGGGCGGCTAAGAAGAACATCTTCACCCTTATCTGGACCGAGACCCTGGTGATGGTCGGCCTCGGCGGCATTCTGGGGCTTGGCCTGGCGCTGCTCGGATCGAGGGCCATGGAGAGCGTGATTCGCGCCGCCATGCTGAAGATGGACATGTCCATCCCGATCAAAGGCAGTCTGATCGCCCTCGACCCCAGAGTCTTCGTCATCTGCCTGCTCTTCGTGTTCGGGATAGGAGTCGTCGCGGGGCTGTATCCCGCATTCAAAGCCTCGCGAGCAAGGCCCATTGAAGCATTGAGGATGGATTAGCATGATTTGGCTCAAACTAGCACTAAAGAATATCATCCGCCGGCCGATACGTTCCACGCTCACGGTGAGCGGTGTGGCGGTGGCCATAGCGATCCTCTTCAGCCTCATGGCTTTCCAGAGGGGCTACGAATCCGGCCTCAGGCAGGACCTGAATGCTCTGGGCGCTCACATCATGATCGTCCCGAAGGGCTGCCCATATGAGGCCTCGACCATCGTCCTTCATGGCGGCAAGTGGCCTCGCTACATGAAAGAGGAGTACTTGCAGAAGGTGAAGGGTGTCCCAGGTATCGAGCAATCAGCCGGCATCATCATGGACGCCATCGTCGCCCGATCGAAGACCGACAAGAACCGTATCTTCCTCGGCGTTGATGAGGACTTCCTGAAGCTCCGCCAAAACTGGCAGTTCATGCGGGGCGGCTGGTTCACCGGCCCAGACTCAATGATCATCGGATCGAGCGTCGCCGAAGCGGAAGGCTTGAAGGTCGGCAGCAAGTACCACGTCCACGAGGCGCGCGGCAACTTCACCGTGAATGCGGACTTCCGCATATCCGGCATCCTGAAGCCGACCAACACACAGGACGACGGCTTCTACTTCATGCCCACGAAGACCCTCCAAGAGGAGTTCAACCTCCAGGGCAAGCTGGTCGTGATCCTGGTGAAGGTCAAGGACGTTACCAAAGTGGACGAAGTGACAACTGCGCTTAAGGAGTCCGAGAGCAGCATGAACGTCTTCCCGCTCACCGAGCTGCTGAATACCATGGGCCGCATGATCGGCAACACCAAGGTCTTCGTGATGGCGATCGTCTTCATGGCAATCGCCATCGGGACGGTCGGCGTGCTGAACACCATACTCATGACCGTCTTCGAGCGCACCAAGGAGATAGGAATGATGAAAGCAATCGGCGCATCGAGGCTCGATGTCTTCAGGCTCATCTGGCTGGAGACGCTGGTGATGTGCACCGTCGGCGGCCTGGTGGGAGTCGGTCTCTCGATGATCACATCACGCGGCGTGGAAGCCTTCATCAAGGGAGTGCTGTCGCAGACGGGCCTGATTTCCGTGCCCAAGGGAACGCTGATCTCCTTCAACATGGAGGTATTTGCCGTCAGCATGATTCTCTCGGTTTTCCTGGGCCTGGCGGCAGGCGCATACCCAGCCTGGAGAGCGTCTTCCATAAGGCCGATAGAGGCAATAAGAGCGGACTAACGGATTTCAGATTGCGGATTTCAGATTTGAAATTGGAGACTCTAATGATAGTAAACGCAAACGCGATAACCAAGGTCTATCGCCGAGGAAATGAGGAAATACGCGCCCTCAAGGGCGTGGACGTGTCCCTCGCACCCAGCGAGTTCGTCTGCCTACTCGGCCATTCGGGCGCGGGCAAGACGACCATGCTCAATCTCTTCGGTTTGATGGACCGCCCCACCGGCGGCAGCCTGGAAGTGGCAGGCAATCACATAAATGGCCATCTTTCCGAAGACGCCCTGGACAAGATTCGGCGTGAGAACGTCGGGTTCATTTTCCAGCAGTTCTACCTCATGAGCACGCTCACTGCCACCGAAAACGTCGAGATGCCGCTGATCTGGTCGGGCGCGTCCAAGCCGGGCAGGGGACGGCAGCTCCTGGACAGAGTCGGGCTGGGCCATCGAATGAACCACAAACCGTCCGAGCTCTCCGGCGGCGAGCAGCAGAGAGTGGCGATAGCCCGTGCCCTCGTCAACGATCCCAGACTGCTCCTGGCCGATGAGCCGACCGGCAACCTGGATACCAAGACCAGAGACTCCATCTTCGAGCTGTTCCGGGAGTTGAACGAGGAGGGTCTGGCGATCATCCTCGCTACCCACGATGCCGAGCTTGCGGAGCGAGTGGACAGGGTGATCCGCATCCAGGAGGGACGGATCGTCGAATGATCCGACACATAGGACCCATATGACCCATACGACCCATAGGAGTCAGCACATGCAAGATAAACCCACAATCCTTGAGGCGACCGATATCTGGCGAACCTACGCTCGCGGCAGCGAGACCATCCATGCCCTCGCGGGGATGAGCCTCACGGTAGGAGCAGGCGAGATGGTCGGCATTGTCGGCCGCTCGGGATCCGGCAAGACCACCTTTCTCAATCAGGTCGGCTGCCTGGACAAGCCTACCAAGGGCAGTCTGAAGATCGCAGGCCGGGAGATCACCGCGCTTGACGAGAAGGAGTTGGTCGAGTTCCGCCGAGACCACGTGGGGTTCATCTTCCAGCTCTTCTACCTCATCCCCACTCTCACCGTGCGGGAGAACGTCGAGCTGCCGCTGATATTCGCCAAGAAGCGCGATCCCGACAAGGTCATGAGCATGATTCGCAAAGTGGGACTGGAAAGCAATATGAACGCGCTGCCGAATCAGCTCAACGGCGGCGATATGCAGAGGGTGGCCATCGCACGCGCCCTCATTAACGAGCCGAAACTCCTCCTCGCCGACGAGCCGACCGGCCGCCTGGAGCATCAGTCCAGGGATGCGATCATGGACCTGTTCCGCGGGCTGCAGGATGAGGGCCTGGCGATAGTGGTCGCCACCCACGACCTCGGCCTCGCGCAGCAGACCGGCCGCGTGATCGAGTTGAAAGACGGGCGCATCCAATGAGAGCGCTTCCGTTGGTGCTAGTCTTGCTGCTGTTCTCAGGCGCGGCGCCGTCCGATCCGTCGGATCCGTCCGACTCGCCCCTGCAATACTCCCTGAAATACCGCCTGGACACTCGACTCATGGGCGATCAACTCGATATCATGGCCGGCGAGGTCGAGGCATTCGGCGCCTATGGGCAGCATCTGAATTTCGGTCTTCAAGTCCCCCTGGTCACCAACATGACCGGCCGCGGCCGAGGAATGCACTTCGGCAATGAGTACATTATCCTCAAAGGCAAGATCGGTCAGCCCACCGTGAAGCTTGGCCAGTTCGTGATCCCATTCGGCAACCTGGCGGACTACGAAACTCACTCCAGGATATTCCAGCCCTTGTATGCGAACAGCCTCGGAGTCCGCATTGACCCCGGCGTCGAGGTTGACGGCTACCTGGGGGACGCGGAGTATCAGGTGGCGGTGACCAACGGCAACGGCCCGTTCAAAGGGGATATTGACGGCAACAAGGTCATCACCGCCCGCATCTCGAAGAAGCTCCAGGTCGGCGACGACGATCTTAAGATCGGCATTTCGGCCCTCAGGGGGCGTCTCCCGGTGTTCTCGCTGATGAACGATCCCCTCATGGACGGCTTGGATGCCATGCTGATCAACGTGCGCAATGATGAGCCGGTCGGCCAGAACGACCGGTCTGGTTTCGCCGACAAGACGAGATACGGATTGGATGCCGAGTATTACAGAGGGATTGACCTTATCCGCGCTGAACTCGTCGTTGGGTCGGATGACGGGCATGGGGCGAATGGCCAATGGATTCAGGTGGAGCATCCGCTGAACTACAAGACATCCCTGATCGGCATGCTGAAGCGATGGCAGCAGTCCACGGGCAGTTTCGCCGGATGGGGGATTGGCGTGGAGCACAAGTTGCAGGACACCAAGACCCTCCGCGTCGCCTATCAAGACCGCCGAATCAACGAACGCCTGCAGGACATGCCCATGAAGATGGACATGCACATGTTCACCATGCAGTACGTAGTAGAGTTCTGAGAGCATTCCTGCTCGCGGTGACCGGCTTGCTTTCGTCAGCGCTTTCGGCGGCCGTTCCGGTACTTCCCCCCGCGCCCGAAGGAGTCGTTATCGAGCAAGACGTTTCCTATCTCGCACCCGATCGGGCGGAGAAGCTCGATCTCTATCTCCCTGCCGACCGCCCGAAGGGCGTCCGCTCGCCCGCAATCGTCATGATTCACGGAGGCGGTTGGGTAGGGGGCGATAAGGCTGAGTACCGCTCGTTCAACATCTGCACGACTCTCGCCCTCGCCGGATACGTCTCTGCCAGCGTGAACTATACCCTGGAGCGAGGGAACTGCTGGCCCACTGACCTCTATGACTGCAAGAATGCCCTTCGTTTCCTTCGAGTGAACGCCGACAAGTACCAAGTGGATGCCGATCACATCGGGGTAATCGGCGGCTCGGCGGGAGGCCATCTAGCGCTCATGGTCGCGTACACCAGCCGCGTCCCGAGGCTCGAGCCGGCCTCTCCCTATCCGCTGGTCTCCGATCGAGTGCAGTGTGTCGTGGATATGTATGGCATCACCGATCTGCTTACTCGGCAGAAGACCGACGATCAGGGCAAGCCCACCGGAGAGGTCTTTGCCTCGACCGCCCTGCTAACCAAGACCCGCGATGAGGATCCTGAGGGCTGGAAGTTCGCCTCGCCGGTCTATCACATATCGAAGGGCAGCCCGCCGACTCTCATCCTCCACGGCCTGATAGACAGCACCGTGGACTACGAGCAGACGAAGGAGTTGGACAGGAAGCTTGCTGAGTTCGGCGTCGAGCGCCGGCTCATACTACTCGAAGGCATCGGCCACACGTTCGACCTCCAAGGTTGGCGCAAGCAACCCTTGCCCGAGGACGTCAAATCCATCATCACCAGCTTCTTCAACAAACACCTGAAGTCAGGCCCCCCATAACCTATAACCGAAAACCCAAAACCCTCTGCCCAGCATGCCTACGGCATGCGTTCGGATGCTATCACCCGGGTGCGCTGCATCTCTTCTGCGAGATGCGGACCGCCTTCTTCGCGCCCTCCCACTTGACGGTGCAGTTCAGCGCCTCGCCGATCGTCCTCAGAGGCAGGAGCAGGTTGCCGCCAACCATGATTCCCTTCGCCTGATGCACGCGCGCCCTCTTGTTCCCCAATGTGATCGTGGCGGTGGAAGTCTTCTCGTCCCACTTCACCTTCGCCCCCAGGGCTTGGGCGGCGCTTCTAAGCGGGATGTACGTCTGGCCGCCCCTCATAATGGCCGGCGGATTGGACTTCCGCTCGACGCCGTTGACGAACACTCTGACCGGCTGATCGGCGAGCGCGAACACGGCCGGCAGGAGTAACGCACAGATGATAATCAATCGGCAGGCTTTCATGTTACTTCGCCTCCACCTCGATGATCGTATCCTTCTCCGGCTCGACCTTCACCGTCTGTTCCGTAGACCACAGGTTGTCCTTTGATCCAATCTCATGATCCGACTCATCCGTCAGCAGCGCGGCCGTCACCCGATACGTCCCCGCCTTCACCGGAATGCTGGCTTCCATCTGCTCGTCAAAGAACGTCTCGTTCCCCAGGGTAGGCCCCCAATAGCCGGTGAGCACGGGCTTGCCGTCCTGGGTCGTGATCCTATAACCGAAGCGCAGGATCTCCCTTGGAAGGTGGTCGCCCGCCAGCCGGAAGACTATCCTCTCGCTCTTCTTCATCCTCAGGGTGACTTCTGTGGTCTCATCGGCCTGCACCTTGAAGGTCACCGGTACGGGCAGATGCGTGTCACTGTATGCCCAGATAGAGTATTTGCCCGGTGGGAGGGAAGGGAAAACCAGTCTCCCCTCGGGCGTTCGGACCATCTTGTAGGTTGGACGGTAGGAGGGCCCTGACTGGTCTTCGGCGGGGGAGAAGCGGAATCCCTGCTCATTCGCGCAGAACATGTATCGTGGGTCCTCCAACGGCCTGCCGGTCGCATCATCCACCACCTTTACGTGCGCCTGACCCGTCGGTGGGATTCTGATTATGACGTCAGTCTTCTGTTCGTCCTTAGCGAGTTTGATCGTCTGGCTGGGAATTCGGTCTTGATCCTCTATCGTGGCGACTATATACTCGCCGGGAACAAGGTATTGGAAAGTGAACCTTCCTTTGTCATCGGTCTTAGCCTGCCCAACCAAGTTGGACCAGTGATTGACCTCCTGGTCGTACCATTTGCTTCTCACTTCCCCTGAAGTGATTCTGACATACCACATTACGTCGGTATTGGAGATCGGCTTGCCGGTTGATTGATCGAAGATCTTGCCCGAAAGAGAAGCTCCCGGGAGCTCGATATCCAGGTGGTTTTCGCCCGGCTTGATGGTCGTTTCCAGTGACTCGTGCCCCTCTTCATACTTCTTCGCATAGCAAGAGACCCGATGCTCTCCGGCCTTCGGGACGGTGATTCGATATGCGCCGGCCTTGTCCGTCTCGCCGATTGCACACCACCATCTATCGTCTCCCTGGGACAAGGTTATGGAGGCTTCGGCGACTGGCCGACCGTTGCAGGTGATCTTCCCCTCCAGCTCGGCCTCTCCCGGCTTATTCCAGTCTACCTCGTACACCTCGCCGCTCTTCACCTCGGCGATATGTACCCATCTGACTCGGCCCTCGTCGCTAGCACAGACATGGTACCTGCCCGGCTGAAGGTTCTCAAACCGGAATGTCCCATTCTCATCAAGCTTCTCTCGACCCACGTCACCCCATGATTTCTGGTAGAGGGTTGCGTAGATACCTGATAAGGGCTTGCCGGCCTCATCGGTGATCTTGCCTACTATGACGGCAGCCTTCTGCATAGTAACCGAGAGAGGCTTATTGAGAATCACGCCCGGGAATACCACCGTGCCATAGCCGGGTTTCTTTAGCATGATGCCGCCGGCATCCATGGGAATGGACGCAATCTTGAACCGCCCCTCGGCGTTGGTCCGAGCGGTCGGCTTCTCGGCTTCATACCAGAGGGCCGTATGGGGCGAACTGATGTCAGCGATCGTCACCAGCACCCCCTCCAGCGGACGGCCCACCTCATCGGTAACCGTTCCCTCGAAATCATGAGCGCGCTTCAAGCGAAATACTGTGCTGTAATCGGCTTCGGCCTTCGCCTCCACCTGATACTCGGTCTCGCGCTGGTAGCCCGAGGCTTCTACGCCGACCGTGATCTTGTTGCTCGGAATCATGTCGTAGGGTTTCAGCGTAAACGTGCCGTCTGAAGAGTCGAACACCTGCGGATTGCCGCTTTCCATCACAACCGAGAACCTAGTGATCGGCGAGCCGTCTTCGGCGCTAAGCACTTTGCCCGACACAATGCCTCTCCTATACATCACGAGGATGTGGTCGTCCCTGTCTACCTCCAGGGGCATGCCGTCAATGCTCGCGTAGCCCTCCTCGCCGGCGTATGCCTGGATTACGACCCCCTCGCGCGGAAGGTCTTCCAGGCGGAAGTGCCCTTTTTCATCCGTGTCCACTGATTGGACCGAGCTGTAGGAATTGTCGCCGCCGATCTTGACCCCTTCGGACACGAAGATCTCCGATTCGACGGATACCGATATGTAGGCGTGCAGGAGCTTGCCATCCTCATCCTCCACTTGCCCCTCCGCATAATGCCCTGGTTCGACAACGAGGTCTACTACCGCGTCAATGTTCTCCGGCACAATGCCGAAGGCGGGGGCGAATCCCTTCGCCTGCGCCATGACGATGTTCTTGCCATGGCTGATAACCTCCATTGCGTACCTGCCACCCGCATCGGTGCTGGCAGTCTTGGTATCCCAATAGCTGCTTCCCATGCCGTATGTGACGGATGCTCCGGCCGCCGGCTTGCCGTCTTTCGTAGTCACTCGTCCGGTGACGTTTCTCTTCTGCACAGGCGCGAGCCTGAAATCGAGCGTCGCCTCCCTCTCTCCCGGTGCAAAGCCCACCTTGGTATTATAGACGCTCTCAAAGCCATCCGCTCTGGCGCTTATCTCCGGTGATGTATCCCGATCGAATCCTACGAGCACGTATTCCCCAGCCTCGTTGGCCTTCGTATACTGAAAATAGAAGGAGTATACGGATAACCCGACTCGCGCCCCCGCGATGGGATTGCCCTCCTTATCGGTGACCTTGCCCTTGATGGTTCCCCCAGGCTTCAGCTCTATCGGCAGGTCCATAGTCTCCCCAGTAGCGGATATGTTGAGTACCGGCCTATGGAAACCATCCTTGAGGGCGCTGAGTCTATGGCTGCGTTTCGGCAGCACGAATGAGTAACCACCGGATGCCGAAGTCACGGCGATGTCGCCCTCATCGGTGATGACCTGAACTCCCTCCATCGGCTTGCCGGTCGTCTTCTCGGTCACTATGCCGCTCACGACGCAGCCCTTCTCAAGTTTGAGCTCGTACGGCCCGGCAGTGCCTCCCGCCTTCACCTCAACCGCCGTCCGCCTGTCCTCGGCAACGAGGGTGTCGAGGCTCGCGTGAAGGAAGTACTTACCAGCCGGCGGGGACGCAGTGAAATTGCCCGATTCATCGGTCTTGACGACGGCAATCGGCCTGTGATCCCACCAGAGATTCCTTAGCTCCACAGTCGCCCCGACGGCAGGGGAGCCGTCCGGCATCAACACCGTGCCGGTGACGGAGGTGTTTGGGGTTGCTTCGGCCTGAGCGGCCGCCTGCACAGGGGTGAGCAGCAGAAGAAATGCGGTGACTGCGACGATCCACTTACCCATTGTCATACCTCCAGGTATGCTGGCACAGATCGAATCAGTACTGCAAAGCCTACGTCAGCATAGTCATTTTACGTCCAGTATAGGACTCCCGTTGCGCGTCGTCAAGCACAGCAGTTCATATTGGCTAATCGGTGTTCAAGGTAGTACAATGCAATCTGTCTGAGGACGAAGAGGTCTTCAACCGGGAGGACGATCCCGACTACGCCGAACGCCTTGCCTCCGTGCGTCATCTACCCCTCTCCCGCCTCGTCGAAGCCGAGGACGACCTGCTTCCCAAGACGCACCCCTACTGACTTGCTCGGCGGCGAGCCGATGCCAAACCGACCAGTCCTGCGATCATTGTCAGCAGCGAGGCCGGCTCGGGCACGGGAGCGTCGGTCGAGAGTTCGTCTACCATCCAGAAGCCGCCCTCGTCATGCAGCACCACATAGGCAATGCCCGAATAGCTGACCGTAAGATATGAAATCCCATTTCCACCGTTGCTCTTGGAATTAGCAGCCCCCGAGGTTGAGGTCAGGAGATCATCGGAGACGCCATAGGCCTCGACGACAAACGGGTAGAAGCTGGAGTAGCCAATGGTGAAGTAGCTTGCCAATCCCGACGTGAAGCGGACCTTCGCCCTTTCCGCCTGATTCTGCACGAAGAGAGCGACATCGCCGGAGAGGAAGTATTCGCCGGTCTTGAACGTCTTCCCGTTATCCGAGGTCGCGCTGTACCAATCGGAGTTGATATCGGCGAAGCAGACATCGCCGCCCGAGAGGGTGCTGAACGCCAGGCCTGGAATCCGAGTGCCTATGGCCTCGGCATTGTGACCCAAACCCGTCTCGAAACCCGTGTGGATATCTGCCAACGCAGGTTTCGCCAGCAGGATGATAAGACTCAGCATGCAAAAGCGCGATCTCATACCAACCAATCCCCATTCAGTAAGGTGCATGATCTATGCCAAATGCTCTTTAGCTGCCGGCAATGACCCGTATGTCCCCCTGGCCTCGAACCCGAATGCTGCGGAACAGCCCGTCGCCGACTTTCAATGGCGAGCTGATTCCCGTCACCGCCACGTACTTGCCGGAAGCCGGCTTGCTTAACCCTGGACACAGCACCCGCAAGCCACCAAAGATCGAGTGATCCTCAACGTGGGAACCATCGTCAATGTAGAAGAAGTCGCTGCCCACTGCCAGCACCCGGCCGTAAGTCGTCACGAGGAGGCCGATATTGTTCAGGTCGGCACACCCTTCCATCCCTTTCTGGCCGGTTGGCGGCGGACCGGCATCGCAGAAGAAGTCGCTGCCCCCGATCTGAAGGTTGCCCATGGTGACCGGGACAGGTGGGTCTCCATGCTCGTCAACCGTCAAGGAGTTCGCCCCAATGAGGCGTTCGCCATCCAGCGTTGTGGTTGCGCCGTTTATGCTCACCTCATCACCGATCACCGGCATCGCCCCATTCCACAACACCCCGATCCCACTTGACCGATCCGGGCACTGGGCATAGAAGCGGCCGTCGAAGGCTGCGCTCACCACTCGGTCGTTTATCCGGACCGCTCGCCCCGCCGGCGATTGTTTGCCCTCGGCGATTGCGTGCGCGACCTTGCAGCTGCCGATCCGCTGGTAGTATGCATAGGCATCCGGCCAAGTGTAGTTCTGAGTGGCCGGCGGGGGATAGTTGTATATGTTTCTGCTGCCCAACGAGTGGCCGAAAGCGGTTTGCGTGGGATGGCCGGCTGTGGCATACCAGGCGGCGGTACTGCCAAGCGACCCTGAGAGCACAAGGTAGTACTTCCCCTGGGTAAGCGGAACCATTATCGGACCTGAACTGCACCACTTGTCGCCCGCCGGACCTGAATCAGGTACCACCGTCTCGTGGATCTTGGTGTAGATTCCCTCGGGGGTGTTCGACTCATATATGGCGAACCTCAACTCGGTCGGCGTGCTGCCAATCCTCAAGTACTCCTCTACCTGCCAGATGGCCATATCCGGTTCGGTGCAGATGTAGGAGTTGCACACCATGGCCTGCTGCCTTGTCGTGCCGCTGGTTGCTCCGCCGATCGTGTCTGATGAGCCCAGAAGGATCATGAAGCCATGAAGGTTTGCCAGCGCCGAGGCCGGATTCCGACCGGTACTGCCCCCACACGAAGCCGCCGCAGCCTCTATGTAGTAGAGAATCCTGTCGCCTGGCAGACTCGGCCCCGGAATGCTCCCTGAGTACTCGTTCGGATGCGTAGTAGGGGTCATCACTACGGGATTGAACGGCCCTTCGTTCTTACTCCAGTAGCAGGTGACCGAACCCACTCCATAGGCGTCAGTGACGGTCGCCAAAACGGGATATGGCCCTGCCAGGTCGCCGGTGTCCATGGGAGGCGTATGAACGATGACGGGCTGAGTCCGGTCAACCCTCATGAAGAAATCGTAATCCGAGGCGTCGGTGACCGAGGCGTCGGCATTGGAGTTCACCCTCACCCGACAGTGCTCCGATTCGGCAACCCCCGTGGTATCCCAGTCGAATGTACCGGCGTTGTATGGGATATTTTCTGCGCCCACGATCGGGTTCCAGGTGGCGCCTCCATCGGTGGAATACTCGAGCCTGACCGTGTCGCCTGCAATCCAGTTGGAGCCGGGGTACGTCCACCGAATGGGGACTACATGGCACGGATCGTACAACTCGCCGCCATCGGGGCTTCTTATTTCGACCGCCCTCACGTATTTGCATGTTGTCAGCCGCTCGTAGTACTGAGTGTTCGTGCCCGAATGACTGTACCTATCCAGAATGGCAGGCGGCGGATATCCGGTGAGTGTGGTACCGGAGTAGCACGTTCCAAATGCAGTCTTGGATGAATCTCCGCTCGTATAGCGGTCGTAGTAGGTGACATTCCCTTGCCATGCTGCGCCGATGATGTAATACTTGCCTGCTACCATCGGCGTCGCGATAGGCCCTGAGCTGTACCACCCCTGGCCGGTTCCCGAGTTGGCGATTGTGGTCTCATGGATCTTGGTGTACGACGAATCGTAATTAGGTGCCTCGTAAACAAAGAACCTCAGCTCCGTCGAGGTAGGTATGTTTAGGTACATATCTATGCTTGTGAGTGCCACATCGGTACTGCACAGGTACAGGTTGCCGCGTGCGACGGCGGTCGCAGTCGTGCTCTCTGTGGTATTGCCCCACATCTCCGTCATGCAGAACGGGATCGAGAAGCAGTGCAAATCGGCAGGCGCACCGGCGGGAGAGCGTCCGACATTTGCCGCCACCGACTTGTCTATTGCCTCCAGGTAATAGCAGTATCTATCTCCAACAGCGCTCGGGCCGGGAATACCAGCACTCCATGGCCCTCCACCCGTGTACATACCCACTGAGCTAAACGGGCCTCCGTTTCTGCTCCAGTACAATTTGAAACTGCTGACGCCGGAAGTATCACTCAGCGTGGCCGATACATAGTACGGACCTACGAGGTTATACGTATCGGTCAGAGGGGTATGGGTTATCACCGGTGGAGTGGTATCCCATTGCAGGGTATAGACATCGCTGACTGCATTCACCCCGGGATCTCCCTCGTAGGCAACCCTTACCTTATAACTGCCGACCGGTAGCCCTGTCGTATCCCAGGAGAACGTCGGGGCACTCGAGCCAAGCATCAGGTTGTAAGGGATGTTCTCCGCCCCAGGAATCTGGTGCCAGGTAGTGCCGTTGTCGTTCGTATATTCGAGCCTGACGGTATCGGGCGTGGCCCACTCGCATCCCGTGCAGAGCCACTGAAGCAGAATAGACATGCCTGGTTCATAGGTCGCCGGGCCTGTCGGCACAAATCGAATGCTCCGCCCCTCGGCAAGGTAGTTCACCCGCTGGTAGGTTACCGTGCTCATGTATGAGTATGTGGTGGTTGCCGGGGGCGGGTAAACGCTCTTCCCGTAGCCGCTGACCGATTGTCCGAACGGAACAGTCACCGGCTGGCCGGTGGATGCCCAGTAGAAGGTGCAGCTTCCCTGGCATGCTACGCCCATGATGTAGGACTTGCCGCTGACCAGGTGTGCGCTCATTGGTCCGGAGCTATACCATCCCAGCCCCGGTCCTGCGCTGGGAACCACGTTCTCCGCTATCTTGTTGAATGTCCCTCCGGTCCCCTGTTCATAGATAAAAAACCGCAGCTCAGTGGCCGAAGGCAGGTTGAGATAGTCCTCGATGCTTGAAAGCCCGGTATTGGTGGCGGGCGCATAGACATTGCCTCGCGTCTTGCCGGAACTGCTGCTGGCAACCTCGGTACTGCCTATTGTTGCGGAAGCGATTGCTGCCATTGAGAAGCTGTTCACTGTCCCCGGAGCGCCGGCAGGGTACTTGCTGACGTTCTGTGCCGTGGAAGAGTCTCTCGCCTGGAGGTAATAATGGTAAGTATCCCCGGGGGCACTCGGTCCGGGGATCTCTCCGTAGTAGGTATTGAGCGAGGATATGGTCATCGAGATGGAACTGTACGTACCGGTGTTCTTGTTCCAATAGAGCGTTACGTCGCCGACGCCGCTGGGGTCAGTCACCCTTGCGGAAATGCGGTAGGGTCCCGCCAAATTGCTGGTAGTCCAGGGTCCCGAGTGCTGAATTGTCGGACCGGTTAGATCGAGGCCGATGGTGAAGCTGGCATCCGAGGCGTCGCTCACTGCGGGAGCGTCGTTGAACACTACTCTGACTCGGCACTGGGTGGACGCCGCAATCCCGGTAGTATCCCAATCGAACGTGCCGGAATCGTAGGCGAGACTCTCCGCTCCGACGATCGGATTCCATGTCGAGCCCGCGTCTCTCGAGTATTCGAGCCTCACAGTATCTGTGCCAAGCCAATCCGTACCCCCGGAGGTCCATTTGATTGGAATAGTGTGCCCAAGCTGGTAAAACTCAGAGCCGTTTGGCGAACTGATGGCGATGGCTCGGCTGAATTGGCATGTAGTGACCTTCTGATACACGGCTCGAGAGTCATTCGGATTGGTCGTTGTATCCTCGGGCGGATAGCCGGTTTGGAAATAGCCGCATTCCCTTCGACCGAACGCCACGGCCGTGGAAGGTCGGGGGGAACACCAACACCTGGCCCATCCGGGCGACGATACGCTAAGAATGTAGTATCGGCCGGCGTGAAGCTGCACGGCCAAAGGCCCGGAGCCGTACCAGTAGCTGCCTACAAAAGTGCAGCCTGTCTCGCAAATCTTGTCGTAAGTCCCATCGAGCGCCGTGGATTCGTACACAATGAACCGAAGCTCGCTCGAGTAGCTGGGATACAAGTCCACCTGGAAATTCGTAAGCACAGTGTCTGTGGAACAGGAGTAGACGTTCCCGCACTGATACCCGGAGTAAGGGCCGACAGACCACTCCGTTCCTCCGACGATATCAGTGACGGGCGAATCTGCATAAACCAGCAAGGCGGATGTTAGGAATGCGAGCGCAAGGAGAAGCAGCGCTGACCTGAGTTCGGCTTTCATAAGCTCACCTCGACCTGTCAAAGTCTGGGTACTGCTAAGCAACTACTGGTCAACAATGAAGCGCAACTCATTACAGTCTACAGTCATATCCATATTCTGTCAAGCATAAGTCTGATAACCAGTATTATTACCAGGTTCCCATGCAAATGGCCAAGAAAACATTGACAATTCCGAGATAGTTAACGTATATTAACAGTACATACTCGTTAACTAACTGGTGGCCGTTCACACCGTTTACCGTTTACTGTTCACCGTTCACTGTTTTTGCGGAGGTTTTTATGAAGCGTCGGTTCTATCTTCTTATTCCACTCTTGGTGCTGCTCGGGTTAATCGGCTGGCGGCTTGTGGAGAAGCGGGCGGAGAACGTCGGCCGGCAAGAGCAGAGGGCCGCTCGCATGAAGGCCTCGCCATCGGTGGTAGTCTCCCCGGTCGAGATTCGGGATATCGTTCACACATTCGAAGTCACCGGAACCGTCGAAGCCCCCCTGAATGTCAAGATAGCCGCAAAGGTCACCGGCCGCATTGACGCGCTCCCATTCCGCGAAGGGGACAAGATCAAGAAGGGTCAGGTGCTGGTTCGCATTGACCCATCGGAGGTCGAGGCGAATGTCCAGCAGCAGATGGCCTCCCTCGCGGAAGCCCAGTATCGGCTCGCGCAGGCCGAGCTGAACCAGAGCCCGGCGGATGTCTCGGTCAATGCCCAGATCAGGCAGCAGAAAGCCGCAGTTGCCAGCGCCACCGCCGACTTCAACCAGACTCGCGAAAACTACGATTCGCAGGTTGCCGCCGCCGAAGCCGATGTGCAGGATTCCGAGTCCCGCCTCGAAAACGCCAAGGCCGGCGTCACCGGCGCCCAGGCCAATCTGGACAACGTCACCACCAGATACAACAGGATTCTCGGCCTGTATAAGGAGGGCTTCACCGCCGCCCAGGAGGTTGATGACGCCAAAACGGCGGTCAGCGCCCAGCAGGCTACGCTGGACATCGCAAAGGGCCAGGTGAAGTCTGCGGCGGCCTCGCTCGAGGCTACCGGACGCCAGGCCAGCATTGTGAAGACGAAGGGCAAGGCGGATATCGAGGCCGCCCGGGCAAAGATGGTGCAAGCCCAGGCATCGCTCGACTACGCCAATGCCAATGCGGTGCAGAAACCCGCTTACGAGAAGAGTCTGGCTGCCTTGCGTTCGAGCGTCGAGGCGGCGGGAGCCTCCCTGAGAAGCGCTCAGGCGAGGCGGGCCGACACGGTGATTGCGTCGCCCCTCGATGGCTTCGTTACCGGCCGGTATGCCGACCCCGGCGCGGTCGCTACTCCCGGTCAGCCGATCCTCGCCGTCGAGTTCATGAAGCAGGTGTGGGTGACGGTCTCCGTTCCTGAATCCGTCGTGCCCAAGCTTCACATCGGCCAACCGGCGAAGATCACCCTGGATGCCCTTTCCGACCGGCCGCTGATCGCCAGCGTTATACAGATCAACCCATCGGCGGATGAGCAGAGCCGCCAGTATATGGTCCGGGTCATCCTCAGCAACCCCGACAACCTCCTGAAGCCGGGGATGTTCGCCCGAGTCTCGCTCGAGACCGATCGGGTCAAGAGCGCCATCGTCGTCCCCCGAGAAGCCGTCCAGAATGATAAGATCGGCGACTGCGTGATGGTTGTGGATTCCGGCGGCAAGGCCAATCGCCGGTCCGTAGTCATGGGATTGGACGACGCTGCCTATGTTGCCATCAAGATCGGCGTGCAGCCGGGCGAAAAAGTGATTACTATGAGCGCCTTCCCGGTTCGCGACGGGCAGGCAGTCAGTACCGGCGGCGGACGAGGTCAGCGGAGACACTGATGAGCATAGCGAATTTCGCAGTAAACAGGCCCGTTGCCGTCATAATGCGCATCGCCGCGCTCGTGCTGCTGGGCGCAATCTGTCTTACCAGGCTGCCGGTTGATCTGCTGCCCAAGGTGACTCTGCCAATCGTGGCCGTGATCACTCAGTGGCCGAACGTCGCTCCTGAGGAGATGGAGGCCCAGGTCACTCGTCCCATCGAGCGGGCGGTTTCCTCGGCGTCGAATCTATATCAGGTTTCATCGACCAGCGGCGAGGGAAGCTCCATGGTTCGGGTCCAGCTCCAGTGGGGCACGGATGTCGACAAGGCGTCTGTGGAAGTCCTCCAGCTTGTGGAGCGGGCACGCCGCCAGTTCCCCACCGACCCGACGCTTCAGACTCCCGTCGTCGTGAAATTCGATCCCAATCAGATGCCGATCCTCATCTTCGGCGTTTCTGGCGATAACGATCCCATCAAGCTTCGGACTCTCATGGACAATCAGATCTCCCCGATGATCGAGTCCGTCAACGGCGTTGCTGCCGCCCAGGTCACCGGAGGCCAGCAGCGAGCGATCATGGTGGACGTGGATCCCGACAAGCTTCGCGCCCAGCGCATGTCGCTGGACAACGTGACCCGGCGCATCGTTCAGGAGAACATGAACCTCCCCGCCGGCATCGCAAAGCAGGGGAAGACCGAGTACACCATCCGCAGTCCAGGCTGGTTCACCAACGTCGAAGAGATCGCCGGCATCCCACTGGGTTCGTTCAATGGACAGACAGTTCGATTATCGGATGTTGCAGATGTTCGCGACTCGGCATCCGAAACTCGGCTTTACGCGCGGCTGAACGGTCAACCGGCAGTCGGTCTGATCGTCAGCAAGCAAAGCGGCGCGAATACTGTCGCCACCGCCAAGGGGGTTTTCGACCGAATCGAGAGGGTCAAGAAGCTCTATCCGAATCTCAAGTTCGGGCTCGCCTACAACCAGGCCGAGTTCATTGACGATTCGGTGAGCAACGTTCGGGATGCTGCGATCATCGGCGGCATACTGGCCATTCTGATATTGCTGTTCTTCCTCCGGAATATTCGGAGCACTCTGGTCGTTGCGCTGTCCATCCCGACCTCCATCATCTCGACGTTCGCGCTTCTCTATATGTGCGGCTTCACGATTAACACAATGTCGCTCGGTGGATTGGCTCTCGCAACCGGACTCATCGTGGACGATGCGGTCGTGGTGCTGGAGAACATCTTCCGCCACATCGAGAGGGACAAGAAGTCCGCGATGGAAGCGGCCGTCAGCGGGACGAATGAGATCGTCTCGGCGGTAGTCGCGTCCACATGGACAGTCATGGTCGTCTTTCTGCCGCTGCTGCTCATCAAGGGTCAGGCCGGCCAGATGTTCACCCAGTTCGCGCTAGTCGTCATCTTCTCGCTCGCCGTATCGCTCCTCGACGCAACTACCGTCGTGCCGATGCTCGCCACCCGCCTGATCTCCGGCGAGGCCCATGCCGAAAACCTGCAGAACGCTCACTCCCATCCCAGCCGGCTAATGCGCGCATTCGCCCTGTTCGGACGGTGGTTCGAAGCCATTGACAACTCCTATCGCAATGCGCTCCACTGGGCCATCCATCACAGGATGTGGACGCTCGGCGGCGCGCTGACCATTACCGTCGCCAGCTTCCTTCTCGTCCCGCTGATCGGCAGCGAGCTGATGCCGCAGGCAGACAGCGGCGACTTCAGCATCCGCATAAAGCTTCCGGTCGGCACGGCCCTGGAGCAAACCGATCGGACCATGAAGCAGATCGAGGGTATAGTGCTCAGCAACCCGAATGTCGAGACCGCCTTCGCATCCGCCGGCTCGAACATGTCTACTCGCGGCTTTTCCACTTCTCTCGACGCGAATGAGGGCTCGGTCTCGGTGGCGCTCAAGAGTAAGCGGTCTCAGTCTACCCTGGACGTTATCGCCGACCTGCGACAGCAATTCGGACGATTGCCGGGCGTGCGGCCTCGGCTGACCCAGACCGACATCGTCGCTCGCATCATGACCGGCGGCAATCAGAACGTCGAAGTAGACATATTCGGCGACGATCTCGGCACCCTTTCCCAGATCTCCAAGGAAGTCATGGCCCGTGTGCGCGGTATCCCGGGTCTGGAAGGCGTGGATGTGAACTGGCAGGAGGCGACCCCCGAGATTCAGTGGAAGGTTGACCGTGCCAAAGCCTCGCAATTGGGGGTGAGCTTCGCAGATGTCGCGAACACCGTCAATACCGCGACAAATGGCTCGATATCATCCTACTATCAGGAGAAGGGATTCCAATACCCTATCATAGTCCAGCTTCCCGAATCCCGCCGAAAAACGGTTGCGGCAATGGCGGGAATGACCGTCAGCACCGGTTCTTCGCAAGACGTCCTCTTGAACCAGGTGGCGTCTCCCGCCTATGGAGTAGGCCCGAGTGAGATCACTCGCCTGGACCGGCAGCGATATATCGCTGTGAGCGGCATGCCCCAGGGACGTTCTCCGAGCGAAATCCAGGCGGATGTCGGCAAGGTCCTGGAGGATATGAGAATGCCCGCAGGCTATTATTGGGACTGGGGCACGAACCAGAAGCGCCGTGCGGAGGAATTCGGCGGTATGTGGCTGGCGGTCATACTTGCCATCGGCCTGATCTACATGCTTCTGGCCTCGCAGTTCGAATCGCTGATCCACCCGCTTACGATTCTATTCTCGGTGCCGCTGGCGGCAACCGGCGTCATTCTGGCTCTCTTCCTCACCGGCAGATCGTTCGGTCTCACCGCATTCATCGGCATCCTTATGCTGGTCGGCATTGTCGTGAAGAACGGCATCTTGCTCGTGGACTACACGAACGTCCTCCGGGGTCGAGGATTGAAGCGCGAGGAGGCCCTCCTGCGGGCCGGCCCGACCCGACTTCGCCCGATCATGATGACCGCTTCCGCCGCCATGCTGGGGATGCTTCCGCTCGCACTCGCTCTCGGTAAGGGCTCTGAAATCCAGGCGCCCATGGCAACCGCGGTCATCGGCGGATTGGCGACATCCACCGTTCTCACTCTGTTCGTCGTCCCCACGGTCTATACGGTGCTCGATGACATCGGCTTGTTCCTGCGCCGGAAGAAGGAGAGACCATGACGAAGCAGCCGTTGAATGAGCAAGTTGCCCAGATCGCGGCCGTTCTACCCCGGTTGCTGCGCAGGCTCAACTCGCTCTATGCCGATGACCTGGATATGGACCTGCCCGTGGGTCAGATGCGAGTATGCTCTTTTCTTTATGATAGTCCGGAAAGCATGTCCGCGCTCAGCAGGGAACTCGGAATCTCGCTCAGCGCAATCACCCAGATCGCCGACCGCCTGGAGCGCTCCGGCATGGTTGAGCGGGTCCCGGAAACCGAAGACCGGCGCGTCAAATTTCTCCGCCTTACTGAGAAGGGCCAGGAGATGATGCGTTCCCGCCGGGAGAGAAGGAAGCGCCGGATATCCGAGGTGCTCGGTTGTTTGGATCCGGACTCGCGGCAGGCCGTGCTGGATGGCCTTCAGATGTTCCTGGATGCCGCCCAGAGGACTTCTGCGGACGGCATACCGGTTGACGAGGGGTTGCTATGAAACAGAGACTACTTATTCTCGCCGCCTGCTTACTGCTGGCGCTCCCTGCCTTGGCAGAGCCGACGCCTCCGATCGAGCCCAGGATTACGGAGACTCCGCTCCCGCCTCCCGTCGAGCTACCGGCCCCGACGAGTCTGCCCGCCGACGTCCCAAGCACGCCCATAACTGCGGAAGAGGCAGTCCGGATTGCCCTGCGTCATCAGCCGGGCATCGCGATCGCCCAGGCGGGCGTGAGTGCGGCAGAGGGCCGCCTCCAATCCACTCAATCCGCCCTTCTTCCGTCCCTCGATCTTGCCGCCAGCCATAACCAGGTGAGCGGGAACGCGTCTGGTTTGTCAGGTACGACAACCAGCTCCCCAGGATACCGGCTCTCGGCTTCAGTCAACCAACTTCTGTTCGACTTCAACCATTCTCGCAGTCTGGTTCAGCAGGCGCAGGCGCAGCAGCGATCAGCGAATGCAAACCTGACTTCCGTGCAATCCGATCTGGCCCTGCAGGTGAAGCAGGCCTTCTACATCTACGTGCAGAACGCTCGCCTGGTGCAGGTTGATGAGGCAAACGTCCATGCCACACAGGGGCATCTCGACCTGGCCCAGGCGAGGCTCAGGGCGGGCCTGGCTCCTCCATCGGACGTAGTGCGTGCCCAGACCGCCGTCGCCGATGCCATCCTCGGCCTGACCACCGCCCGAGCCAATGCCTCCACCTCACGAGTGTTCCTCGCCGAGGTAATGGGCATTGATCCTCTCGCTCAGATACAGACCGCCGATACGGAAGAGCCTGCGTTTCCCGCCGAAGACGTGAATCTACTTGTCAAACAGGCTCTGGCACAGCGTCCTCAGGTTCTCCAGGCCCAGGCGAGTCGAGATGCCGCCACAAAATCGTTGTCCGCATCAAGGGTCAGCAATGCCCCGGCCTTCGGCGCGAGTGCCGGTTGGCTTCAGCGAGGAGACAATCTCCCGCTCCAGGCCGGCTCGCTCAGTTTCGGAGTGGCCGTTCAATGGCCTCTAGTAGACTCAGGTTTTGCCGCCGGTCTTGTGAAGCAGTCGGAAGCGGACCTTCAAACAGCCGACGCCCAACTCAGAGCCGTCAGACTGGCCGTGACCTCGGATGTCTCCCAAGCCTTCATCAACCTGAAGACTGCAGAGCAGCGAGTCGTCACCGCCGATGCAGGGGTCGCCAATGCCGCTGAGGGCGTTCGACTCACCGAGGGCCGGTATCGCAGCGGACTGGGCATGTTCCTCGATGTGCTCGATGCCCAGACTGCCCTCGTGACCGCCGATACCAATCGCGTCAACGCCGTCTCGGCAGTCAATATTGCCCGCGCATCGCTCGCCCACGCCGTGGGAGGTTCAGGTAGGTGAACTTTCGTTCGTCCGAAACGTATTCTATAGTGATACTTTCAGAAAGGAAATTCGAACGTTGAGAACAAGGGCTTGTCTGATTGTGTTGTTGTGCCTCTTGTCCGCCCTGCCGGTGCCGGCCGCCGATCCACCCACGGATCGGCCTTTGAGCCTCCAGGAGTGCATTGATTATGCGCTGAAGCAGCACAGCAGCGTCCTCAGCGCGGAGAAGGACGTCATTGCCAGCCAGGCCGGGTTGAGAAGCGCGATCGCCGGCTTCCTGCCAAGAATCACCGTCGGTTCCGATTTCACTGGTTCCGGCAGCACGACCGGGGGCATAAACGACAGTGACAATGGCACCAGGAGCCTCATCGGGGTCGAGGAGACCCTTTGGGACGGTGGGCGCATCCAGACGAGCATCCGCCAGGCGAGAGCCTCCAACGTGGCCACGCAGGCGGATTATGAACTGACCAAGCAGGAGCGCATACTAAGCGTGACTACTGCCTACTTCACTGCTCTCCTTACAAAGCGCCTCGCGGGTATTGCTGCGCAATCGGTTGCCGAGTCCGAGGGCCAGCGCGAGTTGATTCAGGCCAGGATTGACGAAGGCGACGCCGCCCGGGTGGACATCTATCCGGTGGAGGTTCAGCTTGCGAATGCGAAGCTCAACAAGCTCCAGGCGGATAATGACGTGCGAGTTGCCATGAGCGTCCTTCGCAACGCCATCGGCTTCGACAGAGGCCCGGAGATGAGCCTGGTTGACGTTGAGGAACCCACGAACGACATCGGGTCTATGGACGAATGCCTCACTTCCGCCATGTCGAGCCGCCCGGAGATCACCCGGTCAAACGCTCAGTTAGATTCCTCGAGGGCCGGTCTCTCCCTGGCTAAGTTGCAGGCGCTCCCGGTTCTCTCCGTCGGTGCGGGGTATGATCGAGCGCTCGGCGGGCTTGACTATGACAGCCAATGGTCGGTTGGGGTCGGTGTGAGCATGAGCATCTTCGACGGCGGGGCGATCGCCGCCGGCATAGACAGTGCCAAAGCGCGGACGGATTCAGCGATTCTCGGTAATGATCAGCTAGGCAAAGACGTCACGACCGAAGTCGAAGAGGCTTACCTCAATCTTACCAACGCCTTCGAGCGGTTAGCGGCAAGCAAGCCTAATGTCGAGCTTGCGAAGACAAACCTGGAAGTCGCCCGCGAGAAGTATCGCCAGCAATTGGCCATCCCACTGGAGATAGTGACTGCCCAGGTGTCTTATGCGGATGCTCAGGCCAGCCACGCCCAGGCGCTCTACGACTGCTATGTTGCCCGCGCGCAACTCGATAAAGCTATGGGGAAGCGAGGATACTGAATTGAAACACATAGGTCGAAGCCGACTGATTACGGGAGCGGCGATTCTGGTCGTAATCGTAGGTTGGGTCACTGTCTCAAAGATACGGACGGCGCAGGCGAACAAGCCCACCATCGAGACTGCCAAGGTGGAGCGAGGTACGGTCGCAAGCTCCATTTCCGCCAGCGGAGTGCTCCAACCGTTGACCACCGTGGACGTCAAATCGAATGCCGGTGGACAGGTTGAAGTCCTGGCGGTGGATGTCGGGACCATCGTCGAACCGGGGCAACTCATCGCCAAGATAGATCCCTCCGACAGCCGTACTGCATTCAACCAGGCCGAGGCCGATCTATCCGCCGCAAATGCCCGCATGTCCCAATCCAAGGAGTCGCTGACTCTCCAAAAGGAGCAGAACGTCCAACAGCTTCAGCAGGCGACCCAGGCATATGAGGCCGCCAAGGCGCGTCTTGCGCAGGCCGAGGCTCAGGCGAAGGTTCAGCCCACCCTGACCAAGGCTGCAATAAGGCAGGCGGACGCGAATTACAGGTCCGCCCAACAGAGTCTGCGCCAGCTCAAGGAAGCCGGAGTGCCTCAGGGTACGGCCCAGGCGAAGTCGGCGTATGACTCCGCAATGGCAGCCATGGACAATGCAAAGCGAAATCTTGACCGTCAGCAAGGACTTTTCGACAAAGGTTTCATCTCCGCCGGCCAACTCGACTCCGCCAAGCTTTCGTACGATACCGCGAAAGCCAACGCGGATTCCGCCAAAGAGAGATATGACACAGTGGCGCAAGATTACGACGCCCAACTGCAGTCGGCACAGGCCAGGCTCGATCAGGCGGAAGCGGCGCTCGATAATGCGAAGGCAAATGCGATCCAGGATGACTTGCGCAAACAAGACGTTGCTGCCTCTCGTGCAGCTCTCAGCCAGGCTGCAACCTCTTTGGCATCCGCTAAGTCGAGTGCCCACCAGATCCCCATCCGGGCTGCCGATATTCGCTCATCGCAGGCGAGTATCGTCCGTTCCCAGGCTGCGGTTGACAATGCCAAGACCCAGTTGAACTACACGACCATCACAGCGCCCCGCGCAGGGGTGATTCTGCAGAAGTATGTCGAAGTCGGTTCCATCATCCAGTCGGGCCGGTCTTCGGTTGCGGGAACCGGCTCAGGCACGAGTATAGTCCAGCTTGGCGACCTGAGCCGCATGTTCGTCCTGGCTTCGGTTGACGAAACCGACATCGCCAGTGTCGAACCGGGGCAATCTGTGGATATCACTCTGGACGCCTACCCCGACGAGCTTTTCGAGGGCGTCGTCACTCGAATAGACCCTCAAACGGTCAGCCAGCAGAACGTTACCGTCGTCCCGGTGACGGTCGAGATTACGGATCCCGATGCCAGGCTGAAGCCGGGGATGAATGCCACCTGCAGCTTCGTCATTGACCGCGAGGAAAATGTACTTATCGTACCCACGGAGGCGGTGCAAGACCAGGACGGCAAGTACAGCGTGACGGTGATCAAGGGTGGCAAGCAAACCGAGCGCCGTGTGGAAGTGGGTCTCACGGGCGATCAGAATACCGAAATAGTATCCGGCCTGAAGGAAGGTGACATGGTGGTGACTTCCGTCATTGAGCCCGGTCAGGATCAAGGCGGAGGAGACAGACGTTCCGGAGTGCCGGGCCTAAGCGGCGGACGGCACTTCCACTAGGTTTGAATCATGATAATAGTTGAAGGTTTGCATAAAGACTATGCTCTGGGTGATGCGTGCGTGCATGCCCTGAGAGGTGTGAGCCTCCGGATCGAGTCCGGCGAATTCATCGCCGTTATGGGTCCTTCCGGCTCTGGCAAGTCAACGTTTATGAACATCATCGGCTGTCTCGATGCCGCGGACAGCGGCTCGTACTATCTCGATGGCACTGACGTGGGCAGCCTCACGGAAGACGAGCTTGCCACCATCAGGAATCAGAAGATGGGCTTCGTATTCCAATCATTCAACCTCCTGGCGAGAACGCCCGCGATCCGGCAAGTCGAGCTTCCCATGCTTTACAACGGAACCGTCGAACGCAGGGAGAAGGCAATGGCCGCCCTCGAGCAAGTCGGCTTGACCGACCGCGCCCATCACCGGCCGAGTGAGTTGTCCGGCGGGCAGCAGCAGCGGGTGGCGATTGCGCGGTCGCTCGTGAACAATCCCCCGATAATCCTCGGCGACGAGCCGACCGGCAACCTGGATACCCGCACCGGCGAGGAGATCATGGCGATTTTTCAAGAGCTGAACAGGTTGGGGAAGACCATCCTTATCGTTACTCATGAGCATGAGGTGGCCGCTCACACTCAGAGAATAGTGCAGTTCAGAGACGGCCATATCGTCAGCGACGAGAGGATTGAAAAGCCTCGCGACGCGCGTGAAGTGCTGGCAGCCATGCCGCCCGAGGAGGAAGAAGAATGAACCTCTCGGAATGCATAAAGGTCGCGTTTGAGGGCTTGTCCGCAAACAAAGTGCGTTCGGGGTTAACCATGCTGGGCGTTGTCATCGGCGTTGGCGCGGTCATCGCCATGATTGCCATAGGCCAGGGCGCCAAGCAGCAGACCATGAAAGCCATTCAGGCCATGGGCACGAATGTGCTCAGTATTCGCCCGGGCCAGTCCAGGGCTGGGTCGGTCCGTGGCGGGGTGGGGTCCGACGTCAATCTTACCTATGACGATGCCATAGCCGTCGAGGAGGAGTGCTCTCTCATAATCGCGGTCGCCCCCGAACTCCGCATGAATGCCCAGGTCAAGTACAAGAATATGAACACAAATACGACCATCCTGGGCACCACGGAAGATTACCCCTCCATACGCAATCTCCAGATTGAGCAGGGAAACTTCTTCCGCGATTCGGATGTTCATTCTATGCGCAGGGTAGGAGTCATTGCGCCGACCGCCGCAACGAACCTGTTCGGGCAAAGCTCTCCGCTCAACAAGATGGTTCGCATAAACGGCATCAACTTCAAGATCATAGGCGTCAGCAAGGCAAAGGGCTCGGGTGGCTGGCATGACCCTGACGATCAGATATTTGTGCCTCTTATAACTGCTCAGAAGAGAGTGTTCGGGGTAGACTACCTGCGATCCATAAGCGCGCAGGCTAAATCCATGGACACAATGACCGAGGCCTCGAATGAGATAGAGAAGGTGCTGAGAAAGCACCACAAGATCGGCCCGGCGAGTGAGTCCGACTTCGGGATCAGCAACCAGGCCGAGTTCATGGAGACGGCGGCTCAGACCAGCGAGACGTTTACCATGCTCCTTGCCGGGATTGCGGCCGTCTCGCTGCTCGTGGGCGGTATCGGCATCATGAACATCATGTTGGTCTCAGTCACCGAGCGCACCCGTGAGATCGGCATTCGCAAGGCAGTGGGGGCGAAGAGCCGGGACATCCTCCTCCAGTTCCTGATCGAGTCTGTCGTCTTGTCGGCGCTTGGCGGGGTGATCGGAATCCTGTTCGGAGTCGGTACGGCCAAGATTCTCGCGCAGACGGCGGGGTGGCAGGTGGCGGTGTCTATGCCGGCGGTAATCCTGGCATTCTGTTTTTCGGCGGCGGTCGGCATATTCTTTGGCATCTATCCCGCGAGAAAGGCCTCCGCCCTCCGCCCAATAGATGCGTTGCGGTACGAATGACATACTCTTGCGCTTACTCGTGAAAGGAGAAGCAAAATGAAACGATCCGCGATTCTAATCTCTCTCATTCTGGCTCTCGTATTCGCTGCTACCGCCTTCGCCCAGCAGCAGGGAACGAGCCAGACCAATCCCATGCGGGAGAAGTACAAGTACACATTCCAGCTCATGCAGATGGTGGGGCATATCAGTGATATTGACAAGGACAAGAAGTACACCCTCACGCCCACCCAGGCGAAGTCCGTCCTTGCCGTCCTGAAGCCGCTCCGCACCCAGCCCAAGCTGACTCAGGATCAGGCGAAGACAGTCCTCGTGAAGCTGAAGAAGCCCCTCACAGCTACTCAGCTCAATGCCATGGCCAGGATC
>Ga0307379_10002281_pt1 | contig 28656 bp, 22 predicted proteins | sample UN2MG_FD_202237 | JGI IMG/M metagenome (GOLD analysis project Ga0307379, IMG submission 202237) | Soil microbial communities from Risofladan, Vaasa, Finland - UN-2 | ecosystem: Environmental > Terrestrial > Soil > Coastal area > Acid sulfate soil | place: Finland: Risofladan, Vaasa | collected...
ACTCCGACGCCGTGTTTGCAACGAACGGCGGGGCGAGGTTCGGAATGGGCGCCGACGGCAAAGCCGAATTCGAATGCGGCGGCATACTGGAGTTTCCCGGCTCGCCGTTCTGCGTGAGCGCCACGAATGTGAACTGAGGAGCTTTCAACCACTGATAATCTCTGATCTTGCACTGGCCGGGTGTAAAGCGCCTAACTGAATTCCCATCAGTGCCCGATCGGCGATTATCAGTGGTTTTTCTTTTGATCGGTTCGGAGCCGGCCCCTGCTGCCGCTTTTCCCGCCACTGTTTGAATCTACGCCAACCCGCCACGCCTGTGCCTCCTATTTGTTTTATCAATAGATCGGTGTCTTCGCCCGGAGGCGCGTGCGGCAATATGCGGATTCCAGTTTCAACCTGCAGGCTGCAATTCAACTCCACGTTCGGCTTCAATGCCGCGCGCGAGGTTCTGCCGTACCTGTGCGCGCTTGGCATCACCGACATCTACGCCTCGCCGATCTTCCGGGCGGCGGCCGGCAGCACGCACGGCTACGACGTGGCCGATCCCACGCGGCTGAACCCCGAGATTGGCACCGATGCTGATTTTGAAGCTCTCGCGGCCCAAGTGAAAAACTGCGGCCTGGGCTGGGTGCAGGATATCGTGCCCAACCACATGGTTTACAGCCACGAAAACACAATGCTGATGGACGTGCTGGAGAAGCGCGAGCGGTCGCCGTTCTTCAACCTCTTCGATATCAATTGGCAGCACCAGGACCGGGCGCTGGCGGGCCGGGTGCTCGCACCGTTTCTCGCGAAGCTATATGGCGAATCGCTGGAGAACCGCGACCTGCAGCTCGTCTTCGACGCGGCCGGCCTGGCGGTGAGCTTCTCCGGGATGCGGTTTCCCGTCAAGCCCGATTCCTACCACAGGTTTTTCACCAACGATCTGAAGAAACTGGAGCAGGCGCTGGGCGAGCAGAGCGCCGATTTCAGGGCGTTCGTCGGCGCGATATCGTCGCTGGGCACGCTGCCCTTCCAGGAGGATTTTGCAGGACGCGAAGGTGAGATAAACGCCGCCAAAAGCACGCTATGGCGGCTTTACGGGCAAAACCCGCGGATCAGGGAGTTTGTCGACAACAACCTCGCCCGTTTCAATGGAGAGAAGGGCCAACCGGCGAGTTTCGATCTGCTGGACACGCTGCTGGAAGACCAGTATTACAGGCTGTCGTTCTGGAAGGTGGCCGACGAGGAAATAAACTACAGGCGGTTCTTCAACATCAGCGGCCTCATCTGTTTGAACGTGCAGCACGAGGATGTTCTCCGCCGAACGCATTCGCTGGTGCTGGAATCAGTCGAGCAAGGGAGGTTCACCGGCCTGAGGGTGGATCACATAGACGGTCTCTGCGATCCAACTGCCTACCTGAGAAGGCTGCGGGAAACGGCGAAGGATGTGTATCTCATCGTCGAGAAGATCCTTGCGTTCAAGGAAGACCTCCCTTCCGACTGGCAAGTGGAGGGGACGACGGGCTACGATTTCGCGAACCGGTTGAACGGAATTTTCTGCCGCCGTGAAAGCGAGCAGGATTTCAACCGGCTCTACGCGCGTTACTCGAAGATGCGCGAGAGCTACGCAGAGCTGCTCTTCGGGAAGAAAGAGATGATCGCCACGCGGCTGATGGGCGGCGAGATCGAGAACCTGGCGCACCTGGTGCGCAATGCGTGCAGCCGCTACCGCTACGGTGCGGATATCACGCTGAACGGCCTGCGCAAGGCGCTGATCGAGGTGACGTCGGCGTTTCCCGTTTACCGCACGTACGTGACGCGCGAAGGTGCAAGCGAGCAAGACCGCGCCTGCGTGAAAGCAGCCTTCCAGCAGGCCGTGCGCCGCCGGCCAGGGCTGCTCTACGAGCTGACGCTGCTCGAAAACATCCTGCTGCTGCAGTTCGAGGACTGCCTCACCGAGAGGGACCGCGACGACTGGGCGCAGTTTGTGACGCGGTTCCAGCAGTTCACCGGGCCGTTGATGGCGAAAGGCTTTGAAGACACCTTTCTCTACGTATTCAACAGGCTGCTGTCGCTCAACGAGGTGGGCGGCGCGCCGGAGCGGTTCGGCCTGTCGGTCGACGAGTTTCACGAGTTCAACTTGCGCCGCGTGCAGCGAAGCCCGCACGCGCTGAACGCGACATCCACGCACGACACCAAGCGCGGCGAGGACGCCCGCGCGCGCATCAACGTGCTGTCGGAGCTGCCCCAGGAGTGGTCGCAGCACCTGCGGCTGTGGACGCGGCTGAACCGCCCGCACAAGCGGCCGGTGAACGGCCAATTGGCACCCGACCGCAACGATGAATACGCCTTTTACCAGGTGCTGATCGGCTCGTATCCGCGCGTCGACGGCGAGCACGGCAGCTTCCGCGAACGTTTGAGGAAATACGTGCTGAAGGCCGTGAGGGAGGCGAGGGTGCACACAAACTGGATCAAGCCCGACACCGACTACGAGGCCGCCTGCTTTTCCTTCATGGATGGCATCCTGCAGCCGGCAGACGGCAACGAGTTTTTGAAAAGCTTCCTGGCGTTTCAGAAGAAGGCGGCGCATTACGGCGTGTTCAACTCGCTGTCGCAGGTGCTGCTGAAGATTGCATCGCCCGGGGTGCCCGATATCTACCGCGGCACCGAACTGTGGGACTTCAGCTTCGTCGATCCCGACAACCGCCGGGCAGTAGACTTCGGCGTCAGGCAGGCGGCGCTTCGCGAGATCAAGGAGCGCGAGCGAACGGCAATGCCCAGCCTGATCGCCGAGCTGCTGGCAACACGCGACGACGGGCGGATCAAGCTGTTTCTCACCTACCGGGCGCTCAACTGCCGCAAGCAGCAAGCCGACATCTTTCAGCAGGGATCATACGTGCCCCTGCAGCCGCAGGGCATACGCAAAGATCACGTGGTGGCGTTTGCAAGAAACCTGGGCGGCCGCTGGATCGCGGCGGTGGCCCCGAGGCTGCTGACGCCGCTGATCGGCGAGGGCGAGTTTCCTCTCGGGCAGCAAGTGTGGGGCGACACCAGCGTGCCGGTGCCGCAGGCGGCAAACGGCGCCTGGCATAACGCAATCACCGGCGAGCGAGTGGCCGGCGGGCAAGCATTATCACTGGGCGACGTGCTGAAAAGCTTTCCCGCGGCGCTGCTGGTCAAGATGGAAGAAGGTGGCAGATGAGGATTGGAGCGCGATATCTCGGAAACGGCAAATGCGATTTCATCGTGTGGGCGCCGCTGCTGACCCGGGTGGAGCTGAAAACCGTGTGGCCAAACGAACAGGCGATCCCGATGACGAGGGACGAGCTGGGCTATTGGAGGCTGAGCACAAACAAGGCGGCGCCCGGCACGCGCTACTGGTACAGGCTCGACGGCGAGATCGACCGCCCCGACCCCGCCTCATACCTGCAGCCCGATGGCGTGCACGGGCCGTCGGCCGTGGTGGACCATAGCACCTTCGCGTGGACCGATGCCCAGTGGAGCGGCATGCCGCTGAAGAAGATGGTGATCTACGAGCTGCACACCGGCACCTTCACGCCCGAGGGCACCTTCGATGCAATCATCCCGCGGCTGATCGACCTGAGCGAGATGGGAATAACCGCGGTGGAAATCATGCCGGTGGCGCATTTCCCCGGCGAGCGCAACTGGGGCTACGACGGCGCCTATCCCTTTGCCGTACACACCGCGTACGGCGGCGTCGACGGACTCAAACGGCTGATCGATGCCTGCCATCGCCACGGCCTGGCGGTGCTGCTGGACGTTGTTTACAACCACCTCGGCCCCGAGGGAACCTACCTGAAGGACTACGGCCCTTACTTCACGCCGAAATACAAGACCCCGTGGGGCGACGCGATGAATTTCGACGGCGAATACAGCGACGAGGTGCGCAACTACTTCGTGGAAAACGCCCTTTATTGGCTGAGAGATTTTCACATCGACGCCTTGCGGCTCGATGCTATCCAGGGCATCTACGACACCAGCGCGCAGCCCTTCCTGCAGGAACTCGCCGCAAAGGTGGACGATTACTGCCGCCAGGCCGGCAGAAAGCATTACCTGATAGCCGAGAGCGACCTGAACGATGCCCGCGTGCTCCGCCCGCGCCACATAGGCGGCTTCGAGATCGACGCCCAATGGTCCGACGACTTCCACCACGCCCTGCACACGCTGCTCACGGGCGAGCAGCAAGGCTACTACGTCGACTTCGGGGCAATCGAGCACCTGGCAAAGGCCTTGCGCGAGGGCTTCGTTTACTCGGGCAAATACTCCGAGCACCGCAAGCGGCACCACGGTAACTCCTGCAAGGACCAGCCGCCCCACCGGCTGCTGGTCTGCACGCAAAACCACGACCAGGTGGGCAACCGCAAGATGGGCGAACGGCTATCGACACTTGTGCCGTTTGAGACCGCGAAGCTTGCCGCCGGCGCCCTTATACTCTCGCCGTACATTCCCCTTATCTTCATGGGCGAGGAATACGCCGAAGAAGCGCCTTTCCTCTATTTCGTAGACCTCATCGCTCCGGAGCTCGTGCAGGCCGTGCGCAGCGGATACGAAAGCGAACTGCAGGCGCGGCACCGGCCGGGCAAGGCGTCGGACCCGCAATCGCCCGACACCTTTATGCGCTGCAAGCTATCCTGGGAGCTTCGCACGCACGGCACGCACAAGATCATGCTGGAACTCTACCGGCGGCTGATAACCATCCGCAGCCGCACTCCCGCATTCGCCGACGCCCAGCGCGACGCGCAGGAGGTGACAGGCTCGGAGGGAAAAAGGCTGCTGTTCCAGCACCGCTGGCACGATCAGAACCACGTCTTTCTCGCGATGAGCTTCAACGACGCCGAGGCAGAGTTTGAGGCAAACCTGCCGAAAGGCTCGTGGTGGAAGATGATCGACTCGTCGGAGCATAATTGGAACGGACCGGGCTCAACGCTGCCGGAGGCGATAAGCTGCGGCGAGCAACTTGTGATCCGGCCAATGAGCTTTGCGCTATACGAGCGGCAGCAGCAGTGAAGAACCTCGCGAGCAAGTCCTTCGTTCGATGTTCAGCGTTCTGGTTCAGCGTTCGGTGTGGAAAGCACCCCTAGATAAAGTAGCCTGCCGGCAGCACCGCAGACGCCGAAACCACGAAAACGAGAAGGTTCTGGTGCATGATGCTCTGCGATCAGGCTCCTGACTGAGGCACACCAATGTGATTCAGCGATACCAGAAGAGCGCTTGAAATAAAATCGCCGTCGACACTTGTGGTGTCGACGGCGCTTATGCAGCCGGCAGTGCCCAGCCTGCCTGCCTCCCAACGACGCCCGGCGATGGCTCGCATTTCTGCGTGCCTGTCACGTCATTTACCAGAGCCACAGCCCCTCCGGGGCCATCGGCCTGCCATGACGCTTTCGTCGTATACAGGCAGTGATCCGTCAGAACATCAGTCCGCGGGCGTCCTCCGTTCTGGCTATGGACAGCGTACGCCTGGGATTCTGAGCCTTTGGCGTACGCGCCACCCTGTCACTAACCGGCTTCTCCCTCCTTGTGCAGAGCCTGTCTGCTTTGTCTCCCTCCATTTGCCACCCTTGCAGGCGGCAGCCCTCCCGGCAGCTTCCACGGTCTCCGTGTCACTTCATTTCCGGTTTCACTTGCAGGTTGTTTTTCACCTCGCGCACACCCTCCAGATCGCTTGCCATCCGTTCGGCCATTTGCTTCTGCTCGTCCGAACGGACAGTGCCGAAGAGTACTACGATACCTTCCTTTTCCTCCACGTGAATGTCCGAGCCTCTCATTTTGGGCTCCGTGGAGAACTTCTTCTCGAGCTTTTTGGACATCTCGGAGTGCTCGCCGTCGTGGGCTGTGCGCTCGCTCTTCTCCTTCACCGTGAGCTGGTTTTTCACTTCCCGCGCGCCTGCGACGGTTTGCGTGAGGGCGGTGGCTTTTCGCTTGAGCATCTCGGATTCCACCTCGCCCTGCATCATCACAATGCCGTCTTGCGTGTCAACGTTGATCCTCCAGCCCGATAGCTCGCTATCGGCAAAGAGCTTCGCTTTCGTCTCCGCGCCGATGGCCCTATCGGAGCGTTTCTCCTCCTCCACCTGCTCGTCGGTCACCTGCAGCTCATTGTTGATGCCGCGCTGGCCGGCGATCGTCTTTGCAAGCATGTCGGCCTTCCGCTTGTGCTGCTCGTTCGGCACGCTGCCGGTCATCGTGATCACGCCGTTCTTCACGTCGATGTTCACGTCCCAGCCGCTGAGCTGGCTGTCGGCGAAGAACTTCGTCTTGAGTTCCACGCCCATGCCGCTGTCGCTGCGTTCCTTCTGTGGCTTCTCTTCCGGCCGCCCTTCGGGCGCCTTCATGTCTTCATCTTCCATCACTTTCTTGTCGGCACCGGTGCGCGCTCCCTGCACGGTAGCCTTGTTGTCGACGGCGGTGAGGCCGCTGACGGTGCGTGCGAGCATGTCGATCTTGCGCTTGGTTTGATCGGTGGGCACGATGCCGGAAACGGTAGCCTTGCCGTCTTTCACTTCCACGTCGAGATCGAGGTCCTTGAGCTGGCTGTCGGCGTCAAACTTGTCTTCGAGTTCGTTTTTCATCTGCCTGTCGCTGAGCTTCTTGGGCTCTTTGGTTTCCTCGCCGGTAACCTGTAGGTCGTTGCGCACCTGCTTTATTCCGGCAACGGTGCGGGCGAGGTCTTCAGCCTTCTTGGCGAGGTCTTGCCGGGGAACGGTGCCGGTGATGGTGAGAACGCCGTTGACGGTGTCGCTCTTGACCTTGTACTCCTTCAGTTGGTTGTCGGCATCGATTTTCTCTTCGAATTCATCGTCGATCTTGCTGTCTTCGCGGGTCATGCCTTTAGGCATGGCTTCATCATCCTTGGCGGTTTTCTGGGCGCCCTTGCCTGTGTCTTGCTTTGCGGCATCGTCCTTCTTCTTATCCCATTCGCCGCCCTTCTTTTCCATTTCTTCGGGGGTCATATCCTTGGATTCGCCCCGTTGCTCGGCACCCTTGCCGTCGCGCTTGCCGTCTTTCGGCATGTCGCTTTCGCCCTGCTTTGCGCGCTCGCGGCTGGTCTCGTCTTTGCGCTCCATCTCGCCTGGTTTTCTGGCTTCTTCTTCGGGGGTCAGGCTTGGGTCTTCACCTTCCGGCATAGACGGCTGAGGGCTGATTGCCGGCTCGTCCGGTTTCTTCGCCGTCTCTTCATCGGGCCTGTCTTCGGGCCTCTCGGCTTCCTGCGTGCTCTGCCTTCCGCAGCCGGCCACCAGGGCCATCCCGAATGCCAGAACCAACGCAATAGCAAACGCTCTCTTCATTTCAAACTCCTCTCCTATAGAAACTTACGGGGCAACAAAGCCGGTGATTGCCGGTAGTTGGCCGTTTTGCTCAAGACCTTCTGCATGTAAGGAACAAAGCTGATGCGAGCGACTAATCTCAGGGATGTTTGCGCCGGATGTGGAGTAAAGACTCGCCGTGAGCTCTCTGGCACATAAAGTATAGCGCGTTGCTGAAGGGAGTTCAGAAAAAACTTTCGCATAATCATCCGGCGGCAACGCAAAGGCCGGCCCGCCTGCTGGCGATTTCATTCCATTCTGCATTTAGATGTGGAAAAAACTTGAAAAACAGGCTATGCGGTGGTACACTTGGAATAGAGGGAAAATGGGGTGCGGCAGCGTCAAAAACTGAAATTCCTTACCCCAGCCAAGGCCGCAAACAATGTATGAACTTGTCTATGAAACCCATTTTGCCGCGGCACACCATCTTCGAGGCTATTCCGGAAGTTGTGAGCGGCTTCATGGGCACAATTGGAAGGTGATCGTGCTCGTGCGGGCCGCTCAGCTCAACGAGCTGGGGATGGTTCTTGACTTCAGAGACGTGAAGGCCCACGTAGACGGCCTCCTCAACAGCCTCGATCACGAGTATCTAAACGACCTGGCACCCTTCACCGTGGCAAACCCCACCACAGAGAACATCGCCAAGTGGGTCTTTGACGAGCTTGGCAAGCTGCTGCCAAAAGCGGTGAGCGTGCGCAAGGTTACAGTGTGGGAATCCGAGCGCTGCGGCGCTTCATATATGCTGGACTGCGATGCAATCAGATAACACGGCCGCATCCGAAAAGCAGGGCCTGGTGCTCCAGGTGGCGCTCGATTTTCTGAATTTCGACCGCGCCCTCAAGGTGGCACGCGAGTCCGTTTCCGGCGGAATCGACTGGCTGGAGGTCGGCACGCCGCTGCTGAAATCCGAGGGACTCGATGCCGTACGGGCGCTCAAACGCGAATTTCCAAACCACACCATCGTAGCCGATACGAAGACGATGGACGCCGGCCGGATCGAGTTTGAAGCGGCCGCGAAGGCCGGCGCCGGCGTGGCGGTGGTCATGGCCGCCGCCTCCGAGAATACCATCCGCGAGTGCATCGAAGTGGGCAGAAACTACGGCATCAAAGTGGCCGTAGACCTGCTTGGTGTCGATGATTTCATTGGCCGCGCAAAGCAGGTAGAGGAGTGGGGGGCCGATATCGTTTACCTCCACTGCCCCATCGACGACCAGATGAAGGGGCTGGACCCCTTCGACAAGCTGCGCAGGCTGGTGCCGGCGGTGCGGGTGCCCGTGGCCGTGGCCGGCGGCATAAATTCCGAGACCGTGGTAGACGCGGCCGACGCGGGTGCCGGAATCGTGATCGTTGGCGGCGCAATCGTGAAGGCCGCCGACGCCCGGGCCGCCACCGAGCAGATTCGCAATGCGGCACTCACACGCGTGCGGAAGAGCACACAGCTTTTCAAACGCGTGGGCGACGCCAACGTGATCGAGGCGCTCATGGCGGCCTCGTGCGCGAATATATCCGACGGCAATCATCGGCTGCCCGGCCTCGACGGGCTGCTGCCGCTGAACCCCGGCGTGAAGATCGCAGGGCCGGCCGTGACCGTGCGAACGGCACCCGGCGACTGGTCGAAGCCCGTGCTGGCGATCGATCAGGCCGAGCCCGGCGACGTGATCGTGGTAGACGCCGGCGGCGTGCCGCCATCGGTGTGGGGCGAGTGCGCAACGCTGAGCGCCGTGCAGAAGAAGCTGGCCGGCGTAGTGATAAACGGTACTATCCGCGATACCGCAGACATACGCAGGATCGGCTTCCCGGTTTTCCACCGGGGCATCTGCCCCTGTGCCGGAGAGCCGAAAGGTATGGGTGAAATTGGCGCGCCTTTGCGCATTTCCGGTGTTTTAATTATGCAGGGTGACTGGATCGTTGCCGACGACGACGGCGTGCTGGTCCTTCCCCGCTCTAAAGCAACGGAAATGGCAAACCGCGGAATGGATTGCCTTGAGGCGGAAAACCGCATCAAGGAAGAGATTACCTCGGGCAGCACCACTCTTGGAAAAGTCCAGGAGCTTCTCCGTTGGGAAAAGAGCAGGTAAGGACTACATCATGCTGATAGTCGGCGAACGGATCAACAGCAGTCGAAAGCGCATACGCCAGGCGATCGAGAAACGCGATTCGGCCTTCATCCAGAAGGAAGCCCGCAAGCAGTTTGACGCCGGAGCCACATACATCGACGTCAACGCCGGCACCAGCGTCTCGAGGGAGGTTGAAGACCTGAAGTGGCTGGTGCAGACGGTGCAGGCCGCGGTGGACGCGCCGCTGTGCATCGACAGCCCAAGCCACGAGGCGCAGGCCCAAGCCCTGGCTCTTCACAAAGGCTTACCGCTGGTCAATTCCATTACCGCCGAAAAAGAGCGTGCCGAAGCTATTCTGCCGCTCGTGAAAAAATACAACGCACGCGTGGTCGGCCTCACCATGGGCTCGGGCGGAATGCCCGCCAGCAAGGAAGAACGAATGGAAGCCGCCGCCCAGATCGTGGCGATGGTGAAGGGCGCCGGCATCTGCCTCGAGAATCTCTACTTCGACCCGGCCGTGAGCGCCGTGAGCGCAGACCAGAAAGCCGCGCTGGACGTGGCCGCAACCGTGAAGGAACTCAAGACTACATACGAGGAGGCGCACGTGATCTGCGGCCTCAGCAACATCTCATTCGGCCTGCCGCAGAGAAACGTGCTGAACCGCACATACCTGGCCCTCCTCATGGCCCAGGGGCTCGATGCCGTGATCATCGACCCCACCGAGAAGCACATGATGGCCACGCTGCTGGCCGCGCACGTGCTGCTTGGCAAGGATGACTTTTGCATGGACTACATCATGGCCGAGCGAGAAGGACGCCTGCCGGCCAGCGAAGACCATATTCCGTCGGGCGCCGAAAAATGAGCCTGCCGGCTCTGCCGGACCAGGATTGGAGGTCGTATGCTGCTTTGCCAGTGCTGCAACAAGAAAGCGGCCACTTTTCATGTGACCGAGATAGTGGATAACGAGAAAAAGGAAATCCACCTCTGCGAAGACTGCGCTCGCGAGAAAAACATAGCGCTGCCCTCGGGCCCGCTCAATGATTTCATCACCGGCCTCTTCGAGGCGCACGCCGAAAAGGAAGTGCCCGAACTGGCCGGAATCGCCTGCCCCATCTGCGGAATCACATACTCCGAATTCCGCTCGGGCGGCGGCCTTGGCTGCAGCCGCGACTACGCCGTCTTCAAGAAGGGGCTGCTTCCCTTCCTCGAAAGAATTCACGGCAGCACCAGGCACAAAGGCAAGGTGCCTATCAATGCCGGCAAAGACATGGCAAACGCGCGGAAACTCATACACCTCCGCCGCGAGCTCAACAAGGCCATCGAGGCCGAGGAATACGAAAAGGCCGCACGCCTGCGCGACCAGATATACGAGCTCAAGAAGGGGGACGACGCCGATGGAAATAAATGATCTGTCGAAGCATGCCGGCGAATGGCTAAGGGGCGAAGGCCCGGAATCGGACATCATCATCAGCAGCCGCATCAGGCTCGCGAGAAACCTGGCCGATTTCCCCTTCACCAACCGCGCCTCCGCGGAACAACGGGCCGAGATCGCCGAGCTGCTGCGCGACCGCGTGGCCAAGATCCAGGTGCGAAGCAACGCCCTTAATTATTTCGACCTGGTGCAGGTGAACAAGCTGGACCTGCAGTTCCTCGTGGAGCGGCACCTGATCAGCAAAGAGCTTGCCCAGGCCGAGGGAGCTCGCGGCGTAGCCATCAACGGCGAAGAAACCGTGAGCATCATGATCAATGAAGAAGACCACCTGCGCCTCCAGGTGCTCAAATCCGGCTTCCAGCTCGGCGAAACGTGGGAAATAATCGACGAGCTGGACGATGCGATCGACCGCGATGTGAACTACGCTTTCTCGCTGGAACTGGGTTACCTCACGGCATGCCCCACCAACGTGGGCACCGGCATGCGGGCCTCCGTGATGCTTCACCTGCCCGCGCTGCTGTTCACACGGCAGATCGACAAGGTGATAACCGCGGTGGGCAAGATGAACCTCGTGGTTCGAGGGCTTTACGGCGAAGGAACGCAGTATGCCGGAAGCCTCTACCAGGTTTCCAACCAGGTAACTTTGGGTAAATCCGAGGAGGAAATTCTCGATAATATAGTTAGCACAGTCCCACAAATCGTCAGGTATGAGCGGAGGGCCAGGGAGACGCTGCTTTCCCAGAACCGGGCCAAGCTCGAAGACCGCATCTACCGCTCGTTGGGCATGCTGAAATCGGCCAGGACAATCTCGTCAAACGAAACGATCACGCTGCTGTCGCACCTGCGCCTCGGCATCAACCTCGGCCTGATCGAGATGGACATCGGCGAGGTGAACCAGTTGTTCATCCGCGCCCTGCCGGCTCACCTGCAAAAACTGGAGGGGAAGGAACTGGAGCCCGACGAGCGCGACAGCGTAAGGGCTGCATTTATTCGGAGGAAGCTCGGCGAGCTGTAGCGCGGCTTTCTGTCGTTTCGAGCGTGAATGCACGCCCGCGGCGGCAATCCGGGCGATACTGGAGAGCAAGATGCTTGAGTACTCGACGCAGAAGCTGGGAATTGTTAGAATAACAGGAGAGGAAATCATCGCAGAAGAACAGAAAACCATTTGCTCGGGTTCCTGCAAACCAGGTCCGGGCGTCGAACGTGGGATGGGGAGTGTGAAAAATGTACGATAAGTTTACAGAACGTGCCAGAAAGGTCGTGAATCACGCCAAAGACGAAGCGCGGCGGTTCGGCCACGATTACATCGGAACCGAGCACATACTCCTGGGCCTTGTCAAGGAAGGCACAGGTGTGGCGGCGCACGTGCTGAAGAGCCTGGGCGTGGACCTCAAGAAGATACGCATCGAGGTGGAAAAGCTGGTGCAAACCGGCTCGGCCTCCGCTGCGTCCGCGCAGCAGCAGCCGCCTTTCACACCGAGGGCGAAGAAGGTGCTCGAGCTCTCCATGGACGAAGCTCGCAACATCGGCCACAACTACGTGGGCACCGAACACCTCCTCCTCGGCCTGTTGAAAGAGAACGATGGCCTCGCCGCGCAGGTGCTGCTGAACATGGGCCTCAAGCTCGAAGCAGTGCGCGAGGAAGTGCTGGAATTCCTGGGCACCGAATTTCCCGGAACCGCGCAGAAGGCCGCCGCAAAGAAGGCGAAGTCCGATACGCCCGCGCTCGACAGCTTCGGCCGCGACCTCACCGAGCTCGCCCGCGAAAACAAGCTTGATCCCGTGATCGGCCGCCAAAGCGAGATCGAGCGCCTCACGCAGGTGCTCAGCCGCCGCACCAAGAACAACCCGGTGCTGCTTGGCGAGGCCGGCGTAGGCAAAACCGCCATCGTTGAAGGCTTCGCGCAATCCGTGATCGAAGGCAACGTGCCCGAACTGCTGCTCAACCGCCGCATCGTGGTGCTCGACCTCGCGATGATGGTGGCCGGCACGAAGTACCGCGGCCAGTTTGAAGAGCGCATCAAGGCCGTCATGAACGAAGTGCGCCGGGCTAAGAACGTCATTCTCTTCATCGACGAGCTGCACACGCTTGTCGGCGCCGGCGGCGCCGAAGGCGCCATCGATGCCTCCAACGTGCTGAAGCCTGCACTCTCGCGCGGCGAGATCCAGTGCATCGGCGCTACCACGCTCGATGAATACCGCAAGTATATCGAGAAAGACAGCGCCCTCGAACGGCGGTTCCAGACGATCATCGTGAATCCGCCCAACCGCGACGAGACGCTCGAAATCCTCAAGGGCCTGCGCGACAGGTACGAGTCGCACCATCGCGTGCAATACACCGACACTGCCCTCGAGACCTGCGTTGAGCTTTCCACTCGCTACATCACCGGCCGATTCCTGCCCGACAAGGCGATCGACGTGATGGACGAGGCCGGCGCGCGCATCCGCATGGCCGCCACCACCAAGCCGCCGAACCTCAAGGAACTCGAAGACGAACTCGAGATGCTCAACGAGGAAAAAGAATCGGCCGTGGTGAGCCAGGACTTCGAGCGGGCCGCCATAATCCGCGACAAGGCCGAGAAGCTGCGCGCACGAATGGACAGCATCCAGAAATCATGGCGCGAAGAAGCTCACGAACGCGAAGGCGTGGTCGACGAGGAAGTGATCGCCGAAGTCGTGTCGAAGATGACCGGCGTGCCGCTCACGAGGATCGAATCGGCCGAGGCGCAGCGCCTCGTAGCTATGGAAGAAACGCTGCACAAGCGCGTAGTGAGCCAGCACGAGGCCATCAGCGCCATCGCGCGGGCCATCCGCCGGTCGAGGTCCGGCCTGAAAGACCCTCGCCGGCCAGTCGCATCGTTCCTCTTCCTCGGGCCGTCGGGCGTGGGCAAAACGCTGCTCGCACGGGCGCTCGCCGAGTTCATGTTCGGCGAGGAAGACTCGCTGCTGCAGATCGACATGTCCGAGTACATGGAAAAGCACAACGTCTCGCGGCTGATCGGCGCACCGCCCGGCTACGTGGGCTACGAAGAGGGCGGCCAGCTCACCGAGAAGGTGCGACGCCGTCCATACTCCGTGGTGCTGCTCGACGAGATCGAAAAGGCACATCCCGACGTGTTCAACATGCTCCTCCAGATCATGGAAGAAGGCCGGCTCACCGACAGCTTCGGGCGCAGTGTGGACTTCCGCAACTGCGTGCTGCTGATGACTTCAAACATCGGCGCCTCAATGATCAAGAACCAGACCGGCCTGGGCTTCGTGGCCACCTCCGAAGAGCGCACCTATACGCAGATGAAGGATGTGCTGATGAAGGAAGTGGAACGCCACTTCAGGCCCGAATTCCTCAACCGCCTCGACGACACCATCGTATTCAAGCAGCTCACGCGCGAAGACATGAAACACGTCGTGCTGCTTGAATTCAAGCAGGTGCTCGATCGGCTGAAGGAGCGCAACATCCATGTGGACGTGACCGACGAGGCTAAGGAGTTCATCATCGACCGCGGCTACGACCCCGAGTTCGGCGCACGGCCGATACGCCGGGCAATCGAACGCTACATCGAAGATCCGCTGTCCGAGGAATTGCTACGCGGCTTGTTCAAATCGGGCGACCACATCCGCGTGTCGGTGAAGGACAACCATCTCAATTTCGAGACGGTGAAAGAAGAAGCACTCGCCACGCACGACTGAGCACGCAACGCTCCAGCGAGCAACCGCCGGGCCGGGAGAAATCTCGGCCCGGTTTTTTTTCGCCCTGATTTCCGGTTGCCTCTCTGCAATGCTTCTGCTACAATTTCCGCATCTCGCGCAATGAAACGCCGCCCCACCGGGCGGACCTCACTTGCAGCCAGGAAGCAACCAATGAAGCAGCCCAATATCATCTTCATCCTCATCGACGACCTCGGCTGGAAAGACCTCGCCTGCTGCAGCAGCTCGTTTTACGAAACGCCCGTGCTCGACGCCCTCGCCGCGCAGGGCACTCGCTTCACCGATGCGTATGCGGCCTGCCCCGTATGCTCGCCCAGCCGAGCCAGCATCCTCACCGGCAAGTATCCTGCCCGCGTTGGCGTCACCGATTTCATCGGCGGCCACACCCAAGGCAAGGTGATCGACGCACCTTACGTGCGCCACCTGCCACTTGCCGAAAAATCCCTCGCCGCCGCGCTCCGCGATGGCGGCTATGCCACCTGGCACGTGGGCAAGTGGCACCTCGGCGGCCGCCCGTTTTACCCCGACAAGCACGGCTTCGACGTGAACATCGCCGGATGCGATTGGGGCATGCCCGCCAAAGGCTACTTCAGCCCTTACGGCATCGAAACCCTCCCCGAAGGACCCGACGGCGAATACCTCACCGACCGCATCACCGACGAAGCCGTGCGGCTCATTCGCTCGAATTCCCGCAAGCCCTTCTTCCTCAATCTCTGGCACTATGCCGTGCACATCCCGATACAGGTGCGGCCCGAATGGATGGATAAGTACCGGCGGAAAGCACAGGCGATGGGGCTTGACAAGCTGAAGACGTTCGAGGAGGGGCCGCTCTTCCCGTGCGAGCACAAGAAACACAAGCACATCGTCCGGCGGCTCGTGCAGTCGGACCCCGCCTACGCTGCCATGATCGAAAACCTCGACGGCAACATCGGCCGCGTGCTCGAGGCGGTGGAGCAGACCGGCCAGGCGGAAAACACGATTGTGATCTTCACCTCCGACAACGGCGGCCTGGCCACCGCCGAAAGCTCGCCAACGTGCAACCGCCCGCTGGCCGAAGGCAAGGGCTGGATGTACGAAGGCGGCACCCGCGCGCCTCTGATCGTGAAATGGCCCGGCGTAACGCAGCCCGGCAGCACGTGCACCGTGCCCGTTACCAGCCCCGATTTCTACCCCACGCTGCTCGAAATGGCAGGCCTGGAGCCTCTGCCGGCGCAGCACGTCGACGGCATCAGCTTCGCTTCGTTGCTTCGCGGCGGGCCGGCACCGAAACGCGAGGCCATCTTCTGGCATTACCCGCACTACGGCAACCAGGGCGGCACGCCCGGCTCGTCGATGCGCGCCGGCGACTGGAAGCTGATAGAGTTCTTTGAAGACGGCCGCCTCGAGCTCTACAACCTGCGCCAAGACCCCTCCGAAGAGCGCAACCTTGCCACACAGCACCCGGAGCGCGTACGCGAAATGAAGCGAATGCTGGCACAGTGGCGCGAGAGCGTGGGCGGCCGAATTCCCCAGCCCAACCCAAGCTACGTGCCCTGGCAGTGAAACCTGCAAGCTTGTGCGCTCATCTCGCCGGTTGCGTCGTCAGCGGATGAAACAGCGGACCCGCCGCTCGGCTGTTGCGGCCGAAGCCCGCGAGGAAGGTTTGCACTTTTTCGGACAGCAGGAAATCAGCGAGGGCTTTCGCACCGGCGGCATTCACACCCGGCAGCTTGGCGGGATTGGCCTCCATCACCACGTATGGCCGCTGCATTGCAGGATCGCCCTGCACCAGCACCTCCATCCCCTCGGCCGAGAGCTTCTCGTACAACACGGGCATCAGGCCGACAACCACGTATGCGTTTTCCCGGCGTGCGAAATCGAGCACGGCCGCGTGGCCGCCGCTCTCGTCTTTGAGCACCCAAGGGCCTTCGCGCTGCACTCCGGCCATCTTCCAGAGCTTGTGGCATACTTCGCGGCTGCCGATGCCCTCGAAGTCGACGAAGTTGGCCTTTGCCTGTGCAATACACCTGAAGGCCTCTGCCCCGTCGGCCAGCCCGCGAATGCCCGCCGGATCGCTTCGTGGTCCCACCACCACCAGATCGTTGCGCGTCCACGGCCGCATGTTCGTGCCGAAGCCGTCGGCAACCAGATCGGTGGTAATATCGCCCGAATGCATCGTCAACAGGTCGGCCTGCCCCTCTTTGAATGCCTTTGCAAGAATAGGCCGCGGCCCGGTAACCGCCACCTCCACCTTGTAACCGGTTTCGGCTTCGAACATGCGCGAAAGCTCGGGCCACAAGCCGGTCATAGTCATGCCGCCGATGACGGCCGCGCGTACGACCTTCGGATTGGCGGCTGGCGGCGCTGCCTTGGAGTCTTTGTCTGACGAACACCCGATCGCCATTGCCGCCGCGCACAGCGGCACCATCAACACTCGCAGCATTGCTTTCTCCTTTAGTCCAGCGGCGGTTGGTTCACACCTTGCGTTCCGGTAAGCCATTGCACGTCTTCCCGACGGGGGTCCCCTTTGCCGCAGCCCAGGTAGTCGCCCGCAAACGATTCGACGTGGCCGTCTAGAAACAGAACGTTTGCGTGCCCCGCGTGGCGGGCCTGCACCGAATACGGCCGGCTCGACGGGACGGTGGCCGAGTAGGCGCCGGGGCCGTCGGCCATGAAAACCACGCCGCCGGGGTTGCCGAACTCGCTGATATTGTGCGGCTCGGGCCTGATCCACGGCGAGAGGTACATATTCATCGCGTATGACATGAAATGCCCTTGCGGCTCCTGCTCAGCAGCCTCCGGGCATACAAACAGCGAGCTGTCGCCGGGCTTCGGCTTCCTGTCCCGTTCCACCAGCTCGTGGTACGGCAGCAGATCGATGCAAGGCGGCAGGCAGTTGAACCAGTCGGCCGCCCGGTCGATCACCGTGAGAGGCTGGATTCCCTGGCCGCGGCGCGGGATCGCGCCGGTGTTCTTGTTCATGTAGAGGCCCAGCGCCATTCCCCACTGCCGCAGGTTTCCCGCACACTGCACGCATCGCGCCCTGCTGCGCGCATGCGACACTACCGGCACGGTCAGAGCCGCCAGTACGCTGATCACCGATATGGTTACCAGTATTTCCACCAGCGTAAAAGCCTTCTGACATTTCATCTCGTCATGCTCCGCTATGGGCAAATTGTGTTCAGCCGGTTGCGCACGAAGATCAGGTCCAAAACGTTTATGTGGCCATCCGTGTTCACATCGGCCTGCCAGTTATCAGCGGAGGTCGGGTCCTGGTTCAGGCGGTTGCGCACGAATATGAGGTCGAGAACGTTAACGCGACAGTCCAGGTTTGCGTCGCCATCCACCGGCCACGCGCGCACATCGGCCGTGACGCTAAGCGAAGGCCGCTCTCGGCCGCCCGAGATTTCGCGCGAGTTGAACGTGAATCCCAGGCCGGCGTCGACTGCCGTCAGGAACAGGTTCACATTTGCCCCCGTCTTCACGAGCTGGGAGAGGGCAAGGGGCACATCCAAGCCGCAAGGTATGGGCACGTATTCATCGCCGCCGCCCGCACTGGCAAAGAAGCCCAAGGGCACGTCGGTGGCGACGCTCAGGATTGCGGGCTCGTCTTCGTATCGCACACCGTCAGCCGTTGGAGCGTTCGGCGTGCCCGTGCCTTCGGCCCAGGTGTCGCATGCAATCCAGCGGACCTCGAACACGCCGGCTGTCACGCTGAACATTGGATTGTTCGGCCTGGTCTGTTCAGTCAGGTTCAGAACGATGCCGGTCACGCGCCAGCTTTGCGACCCGAAATGCGCGTCCAATGCAGACACTATGCTGGACATGGGGAACCGGATCAGGCTATCGGACCTGTCTACCTGTTCGGATGGCAGCATATAGCTGTATGCTTCCGGCCCCGAGACCGAAAGACCACCCGCTTTGCCGAAATTACCGTCGGGTTGGAGCTCGCGAACGAACGCGTCGGCTGAGGGATTGACGGATACCGTGAACGGTGCCGCAGTTGCAGGTAGCGCGACGATCACCAGTGCCATGAATGCCGGAAGAATTCTCATTACTGCTCTCCTATTGGGTCGCCCGAGCATATGCAGAAGCAAATTTCGTGCCAGTTGCACTGCGGCTCCACAAGCCATTGAAGCACAAGAAGATAAGGGCAACCGCTGCAGTTTGCGGAATGTGCCGAAATGGCACTATCGCCGCTATACCGGCCAGCATGACACTGCGAGAGCGGATTCCTTGGTGCGAAAGGTCCGGGCTTGAGCGGGCATTTTATGAACCGCGCCCGGGCCGGCGGCGAATGCATCTTGATAGCAGTGGGTGCGACGGATATAATGCGAGTGTTGTAGATTCTCTTGCGACGAGAGGGAACGAGAAGGCCCGATGCACAAACACGCCAGATGGCAAATCACGCGGGAGCCAAGGTCCTCCAATGCACCGGTTTTCATCCTGGGCATGCTCGTAGCCGCTGCGGCGGTCGTATTCCTCTATTACGCAACACGCGAGGGCGGGCGCCCGGCCGGGGCCGCCCATGGCAACACCTCTAACCTATCGGGCACCCCGCACGCCGAAAATGGTGAGCCGCAAGACGACGTGATTGCGCAATTCAACAAGCCTGTGCGAACCGATCCCATCTTCTCCTACTCCGACCCGCCGCCGGCCGACCCGCCGGAGGACGAATACGTGGAGCCCGTTGCCCCACCTCAGAAAGACGGCATTGTCTCCTCAATTATTCATCAGCGGTATGTAGTGCCCCCCGATCTATTCGCGCTGGGCGACCTCTCGGACTCCTATTACCTTGTGGTCGAGTTCAAAACGTTCAACAAGCCGCGGTGGGTGCTTTCACGCGATCAGTGGATCGAGGCGAGGAAGGCCGTTACGCTGCACATGGAAGGGAACAGGAAGCATCCCGCGCCACGACGAACGCAATTTCCCAGTCCCGATTATTTCTGGGCCGAGAATCACGCCGACAACAGCACGCTGCTGAGGATGGTATTTGTGTGCCCGAACGCTGCCCGCCCCAATGCGTTTACCCTCGCAGGTCAGCTCTGGCCGCTGGAGAAGGTGACCACGTCGGGCCGATAGCATCCCGCGCCAACATGAAATGAAGATCGGAAAGGCAGGCAGAGGCGTCGCCCGATCAACGGAAGCCGGCGAGCAGCAGAGTGGAGAAGGCTGTAATCGGCGCTGCTTCGCGCGCATCTTCCACAGCCTGCGTCAGTTCGGTTACGAGCTTGTCGATCTTGGCATACAGCATCGGATCGCTGATCAGCTTGCCAATGGTGCCCTCGCCCGATTCGATCTTCGCGGCCGCGTTTTTGAGGGATGCCATGAATGCGGCGGCGTCATCGTACAGCCGCTTGTCGGTTATCAGCATTCCCAGCGTGCCCTCGCCTCTGTTCAGCTTGTCGGCCACGATCCCCAGTTGGCTCAACGCGTCTTGGGCGTCCTTTGCCATCTTCTCGTCGGTTACAAGCTTTCCGATCAGGCCCTTGCCGTCCTTGATCGATGCCGCGATCTCCTTCACGTGGTTGAAGAGCTCGTCGTCGGTGAGCAGCTTTCCGATGGTGCCCTTGCCGGCTCGTGCATCGGCAAGAATGCCCTGCACGGCGGCAACGCCCGCAAGAACCTGGTCGTAGAGGGCCTCGTCGTAGATAATCCGGCCAAGCGTGCCCTTCTTCTGGCTGATCTGCGTAGTGGCCTCGCGCACCGACGCCACGATCGCCTCGAGGTCGCCGTAAATCTTGTCGCTCTCCGGCCCCAGAAGCTTGCCGGCCAGCCCCCTGTGCTCTTTGATATCGGTGGCCACGGTCCGCAGCGCCTCCGACACCTCCTTGATGTTGTTGTAAACCTCGTCGTCGCGCAGGAGCCGGGGCAGCGTGCCGGGGCCCTCGCGGATTTCCCGCATGAACTTGTTGATCGCGCTCGTGATGTCTTCGGGCGGCCGCGTGCCGTAGAGCAGCTTGTTCACATCGGCCTTGCCCGCGCCCAGGTCGCCCGTTTCGATGTTGATATACTTGCCGCCAAGCGGCGACACGCTTTCAATAGTGATCTCGCCGTTCTTGTAGAACGGCAGCTCCTTGTAAAGCCGAACCGCAACGGTAACCTTGCCGTTCACCAGCTCGATCTTCTGCACCTTGCCCACCTGCACGCCCGATGCCCGCACCTCGTCGCCGGCCTTGAGCCCGCGAACGTCGTCGAACCGGATCTGCCACTGGATTTTAGGGCGAAAGGGAACGTAATCGGAAACGATGATAGTGAAGATGCCCAGAAGCAAGATCGCGAGCACAAAAACTGCCCCGACCACTATTTCCTTGCCTTTGTTCATAACAAGACTCCATTCACGAAGCCAGGCGTCGCAGGTTGTTTCAATCAGGTGCTCGAGTCATCGGTGAGAGGGCCCGAAGTCCTCGCTTCAATGAATTGTCTGACAGCCGGCTCGGTTGAATTCCTTATTTCGTCGGGCGTGCCCACCTGCATGATCAGGCCGTTGTGCAGCATTGCGATGCGGTCGGCAATGCCATACGCGCTGTCCATGTCGTGCGTTACCACCACCGACGTCACGCCGAGCCTTCGCTGGATGCTCACGATCAGCTCGTCGATCGTCTTGCCGGTTACAGGGTCCAGCCCGGCGGTCGGCTCGTCATACAGGATGATCTCAGGGTCGCGCACGATAGCGCGGGCAAGTGCGGCGCGTTTCTGCATGCCGCCGCTGATCTTGTCGGGCGTGAGGTTGCCCGAGCCGCGCAGCTCCACGAGATCGAGCTTTTCTTCCACGATGCCGCGAATCTGGCTTTCCTCGTAACCGCCCAGCTCGCGCAGCGGCAGCGCCACGTTCTCGGCCACTGTCATCCAATGGATCAGCGCGCCCGACTGAAACAGCACGCCCATCCGCGCCCGCATTTTCAGCAGGTCTTCGCGCCGGCCGCCCAAAACGTTCACGCCGTCTACAAACACCTTGCCGGCATCGGGCGCCAGCAGGCCGATGATGTGCTTGAGCATCACGCTCTTGCCGGTGCCGCTGCGCCCGATAATCACCATTGTCTCACCGCGCGACACTTGCAGGTTCACGCCCGCGAGTACCTGCTTTCTGCCAAGCTTCTTATGAACGTCTACCAGCTCGATTACGTAATCCATCGGGTTATGCTCGTGACAAAGTAATTGAAGACGATGATGAGTATGAGCGACACCACCACGCTGTTGCGCGTGGCGTTGCCCACACCTTCCGCACCGCGCGTCGCTCGCATTCCTTGTCCGCAGCCGACGGCCACAATAATTACAGCAAAAATGACGGACTTAATCAAGCCCGTATATATGTCGATCAGTTGCAGGGCCTCCATTCCTTTCTGGAAGTAGAGGTCGTACGACACGCCAATCTGATAGTATCCGACCAGCGCGCCGCCCAGCACACCAACGAAGTCGGAGTAGATAGTGAGCACCGGGGCGATCAGGGCCAGCGCCACCAGCCGCGGCATCACCAGAAACCGGGCGGGATCGATCGACATCACTTCGAGGGCGTCCACCTCCTCCGACACCGTCATCGTGCCGATCTCGGCTGCCATGCCCGATCCCACGCGTGCCGCAAGCACTATACCCGTCCATAGCGGGCCCATTTCGCGGCTCATCGACGCGGTGACGATCGTGCCGATCTCCGCCTCGATGCCCCAGCGCGTCAGCTCGATACCCGTTTGCAGAGCCAGCACCATGCCGGTGAACAGCGCCACCAGCATCGCCACAGGCAGGCTCAGCACGCCCGTAACGAACATCTGCCGCATGATCTCGCCGCTGCGCGAAAACGATTTGTGCAGGTACGAAACCGACCGCATCAGAAGGATCAGGTTGTAGCCCGCACCTTCAATCGTGTCGATCAGCCCGCGACCCACTCTTGCCAATGCTGCCTGTTCCACTGCCTGTTCCCCGTCTCATGCGGTTGATTCAATTCGTTTCAGCAGGATCCTTTCCGTTGGCAAACGGAATGTAGAAGAGCTTGAAGACGCCCGAGCCGCCGCGGCTGCCCACCGTGAGCAGGCCGCCCAGCAGGCTGAACTTCGTCTGCACTTCCTCTTCGTGCTCGTATCTGAACAACGGCCCCAGCACATTCAGCGTGCTGTACTTGCCCAACCTGTCGTACCGAACCACCCGCCAGATGAACCGGTACGACGTCTCCTCCTCCTTCGGGTTGTCTACATACTCAAACACTCTCCAGAACCGCGAGTAGTTCCGCTCGAAGCCAAACTCGTCCCAGTAGTAGATCGGCGAGAACGCCACAAACTGCTTCGAGCCGTCGTGGTGCCTGAAGTAGCGCCAGAACGGCCAAGCCATCCGGCGCACCGCCTCGGTATTTGCTACCTTGTCGCGGTAATACTTGTTGTAGAGAAACAGCGCAAACGACCAATCGCGCTGCTCGATCCGTTCGGCGTCTTTGTGCTCCCACCTGAAGATCGGCCAGAAGAGGTAATAGCTGTGCATTCCTTTCTGGTAGAGCTGGCCGTATATCGGCCAGATCTGTGTGCGGCGCAACTCTCTGCCCTTCTGAAGGCGAAAGATCGGCCACGGCCCGATCCAATTGTAGTAATCGGTATCGGGCACGCTGTCGTATGAAAACAGCGGCCACAGAGCAAGTGTCCTGTTCTTGCTGCGGTCGTTGTCCCACCCAAACAGCGGCCAGATCATGAACATGTGACGCGGCACGCGCTCGGTGCCGTCGCTGTTGGAAAAATGGACGATTGGCCAGAGAAACGACCACAGCTCGGGCTCGCCTTCCTTCTTGTAGTAGGTGTAGAACGGCAGCACTCTGTGCGAGCGGCGGCCGCCTCCGTAGGTCCATGCGATGATCGGAAACAGAATGTTTTTCGCGTGGCGGCTGCCGATGCGGCTGTGGTTGTAGATCGGGAAAAGCACGAAGAAATTCTCGTCGCGTGCCAGCCGGTTCTTCAGCGTTCCATAGATCGGGAAGAAGGCAAAATGCTTCTGCTCGGGCGGGCTGGTGCCCCAGAAGAACAGCGGAAAGACCATGTAATCGATGTCGCGGTCGCTGTCCGGCATCTCGCGGCTGGTTCGCAGAAAAAAAGGCATCACCCATAGCTTGCTGTCCACCTTGTCGCTGCGGTTGACGAAGAAGGGATATATGCCGTTGCATGCGTTTGCGTAGCCCGGCTTGTCGTCGTCCTTGTAAGTGGTGAAGAATGGCCAGGCACCGGATTCCGAGTGGCCGGGTATGGTCTTGGAGCCTCCGATAGGCCAGATGATTTCGGTGGTCTTGCGGTCGCCGATTTCCTCGTGAAAATAGATCGGCCAGATGTCGATGCGTTTGGGATACGAGCTGCACGCGCCGGCTGAAAGCAGCACGAGCGCGCAGAGCGCGATGAAACGCTCCCGCGGCATGCGTGGCGCACGTTTTCTGGTGTTTTGCAGCATTATAGCTCGGATGGCCGATGCGGACCGGGAAGAGGCAGCGCGGCGGCCGTCAGCCGGCCGACGTTTCCTTTTCGGCGATCTTGAACACGCAGAACTCGCCGCACATCGAGCAGACTTCGCTGTCGTGGGGTTTGCCCTGCTCCCGATAATGCCGAGCCGTCACGGGGTCAAGGCACTGCGCCAGTTGTCCATCCCAGTCCCGTTTCCTTCTCAAGATTGAAAAGCTTCGATCCTGTTCGCGTGCTCCGTGAATGCCCTTTGCGATGTCGCCGGCGTGTGCTGCAATACGTGAAGCGATCACGCCGATGCGCACGTGCTCCTCGCCCGGCAGGCTAAGGTGTTCGGTGGGCGTAACGTAGCAGAGGAAGTCGGCGCCGGCGGCCGCGGCAATCGCGCCGCCGATGGCCGCGGTTATGTGGTCGTAGCCGGGCGCGATATCCGTAACGAGCGGCCCCAGCACGTAGAAGGGCGCCCCTTTGCACAGCTCCTTCTGCATCTTCACCTGCGAGGCCACCTGGTCCAGCGGCACGTGCCCCGGGCCCTCGATCATCACCTGCACGCCGGCTTCGCGGGCACGCTGGGCAAGCTCGCCCAGCACTATCAGCTCGTGCACCTGCGCCGCATCCATTGCATCGGCCAGGCAGCCCGGCCGCAAGCCATCGCCCAGGCTTATCACGGCGTCGTACTCGCGTGCGATCTCGATAATGCGCTCGAAATTCTCGTAGAAGGGGTTCTCCTTGCCGTTGGCCTTCATCCAACTGGCCAGGAACTCGCCGCCCCGGCTCACGATGCCGGTTACGCGGTTGCAGCGGCTCGCTGTTTCAGCCACGGCCCGCGTAACGCCGCAGTGGATCGTGAGAAAGTCAACGCCGACCGATGCGTGCTCTTCAACCGCCTTCAGCATCGAAGCGGCCGTCATGCCGGCAATCGAGCCGGTGCCGCGTGCCGCCCGCACGGCGGCGTCATAGATCGGCACGGTGCCTATCGGCAGCGTGGTGTGCTGCATCAGAACGCGGCGGATTTCACGCAGGTCGCCCCCCGTGCTCAGGTCCATCACCGTATCGGCTCCGGCATCCTCGGCTGCCTTCAGCTTGCGCAGTTCATTGTCGATGTCGGCATAGTCCATCGACGTGCCGATGTTTGCGTTCACCTTTGTGCGAAGCTTCTCGCCAATGCCGCATGGCCGCGAGCGCTCGCGCACGCGGTTGTGAACGATCACCAGCGTACCGCCGGCGATTCGTTTGCGGATTTCCTCGGCCGTAGTGTGTTCCTGTCGCGACACCTCCTCCATTGCAGGTGTGATCTTGCCCCCGCGGGCAAGCGAAAGCTGGGTGTGGGGCACGTACTTATCCTTCTGGCGTCACCACTTCTTGGTGGGCAATGGGCCTTTCTTCAGTTCTTCAATCTTCTTCTTGAGTTCAGGGTCCTGCTCGGCCTGTTTGAGCAGCTCGGAAATTTTTCCGCCGGCTTCCTTCAGTTTCTTCAGCTCGTCGTCGCCCAGCGGCATCTCTTTCAGCGCCTCGCCCTTCGGCCGGTCTTTGTTCACCGCCGCCGCCTTGGGGGCGGCTGGCTTCTTTGGTGCTGCCTTCGCTTCCGGGGCATCGCCCGGCGCGTCGCTTTCCTCTATCGGTTCCATCACGATGAACTTGAACCCATCTTCCAGCCGGATCGGCAGCGTAACCGGCCGCTCCTTGTCGCGCGCGCGGACCATTTTTTCTATATTCTCTCGCGGCACCAGCTCCTCGCCCTGCTCGGTGAGCACCACCGCGCCCTTCTGGGCAACCAGGATGATCGTGCCGTGCACCTCGTTTCCGTCCCGCAGATAGATCACGTCTGAATCCAGGTAAACTTTCACGGTCCCCTGGTCGGCAGAAGCGCCTCCTCCTCCTCCGCCGCCACCGCCTGCCTTTCCTTCCTTCCAAACAACCTCACCCTCCAACACGGTAACTCCCGGCGGCAGCCCGGCCGGCGGCACGGGATTCATCACCGCTTCACCGCCATAGCACCACGATGAGGCAGCACACACAAACACGATCAATGCAATCGTTCCCGGCGCTTTCATCTCAGCCTCTCTTTCGGCGGCTTTCTGGCACCGGCCTTACGGCCGGCCGGCGCTTCCGCGGCCGCGTAAAGACGAGCCACTTCCGTGCTCGTCATCCTGCGATAGCGCCCTGGCTTCAGCTTCGGATCGCTTATGCCGTCGATGGCCACGCGAACAAGCTGACGCACCGGGTGCTCCAATTTCGCAAACATCCTGCGTATCTGCCGGTTCATCCCCTGTTTCAGCACCACCTGCAGCAGGGTTTCCCTGCTGCTGCTCGAAATAGTGCCGATCCCCACCACCTTCGCCCTGCCCTCTGCGATAAACACGCCCTTCTTCATGGCCTCGTAATCCTCGCTATCCAGGCGGCCCTCCACCCGCACGAGGTAGGTCTTCGTCACCTGGTGGCTCGGATGCGTAAGCAGGTTGATAAGCTCCCCATCGTTGGTAAAGATTATCAGCCCCTCAGAATCCTTATCAAGCCGCCCCGCCGGCCGCAGGTTCAGTTGCATCTCACGCAGCAGATCGATGGCGCGCCGCCCCGCGTCTTCGGGCGCAAGCGTAGTTACGTAATGCCGCGGCTTGTTCAGCAGAAAATACGCCTTTCGCTCTGCCCTTATCGGCTTGCCGTCGAAGGTAACCCTCTGCTCGGCGGGGTTCACCTTCACGCCCATTTCCGTGATTATCTTGCCGTCCACCGCCACCCGGCCCTGGGCGATGTGTTTTTCGCACTCACGGCGCGAGCCGATGCCGGCATCCGCCAAGACCTTTTGCAGACGCTCTTCTTTTTGTGGAACAGACAAGCCCGGCTCCCCTGGTATAGACGCGCCGTGTACTCAATATTAATATCGGCAGTAAGTTTAATCAAGAGTACGGGCCAGACAGGCAACGTATTTAATTGTAAGCAGTGTACGGCATATGGCCGCCAAAATCAAGCATAATCGCGATTCAGAGGCTGGTTTCCACCCGGTTACCGGCCGATGCCCGCCGCCCGGCGTGCTTCGACCGCGGTGACGGCCTCCATCGAGCCCAGGCAGTCCTCCACCATCTCGATTCCGCCACGGCAAAGGATCGACGCCGCAGTCGTAGCCCACCGCCCCGTGCTGCAGAAGCACGTAACCGGCCTCTGTTCGGGCACCTCCTTCAGCCGCGCCGCAAGCTCGCCCACGTAAATATGCAGCGAATCCGGAATGTGATCCCTGTCATACTCCCCCTGCGAGCGGACGTCTAGCAGAAGGAATTTCTCGCCCGATTCGATCCGCTCGAGCAGGCGCTGCGCGTTCACCGCCGGAATCGACTGATACTCCCGCCCGCTGCTCTGCCACGCGGGCATTCCGCCCGCCAGAAAAGCGCTGACACGTTCGTAGCCGATCCGCACGAGCCCCAGCACCGCATCCTCCACCTGCGCGTAGCCGTCGGCCACCAGCCCGATCTCGTCGTCATAGCTCAGCAGCCAGCCCGCGAAGCTCGCCAGCATGTCGAGCGGCAGCGAAAGGCTGCCCGGCACTGCCGCGCCGATGAAAGCTTCCGGCTCGCGCACGTCCACCACCACCATCCCCGCCCGCACCGCCGTTGAAAACTCGCCCGGCTGCAGCGCTTCGGGCACCGGCATCGCCAGCGGCACTGCGCCTTCCTTGTTCCACCGGTGCATGCACGCGAAGTAAGGCGGCTTGTAGTGGTGCTCGTTCAGCTTGTGCCGGATGAATTCACTGCGGCTCTTCTGCAGCGCAAAGTTGTGCCTGCGCTCGTAGCCCAGCGTGGAAAACCGCCGCGACCACATGCTAATGCCGCACACCGAGCCGGCCCCGTGCGCCGGATGCAACAGCACGCCATCGCCCAGCGGAAGAAGCTTCTCAAAGATGCTGTCGTACAGGGCGCTCGCCGCCTGCTCGGCACGGTCGGGGCGGAAATCAGTGCGCCCCACGTCGCCCACAAACAGCGCATCGCCCGTGAAAACCGCCACCGGCCCCGCACCCGACACAGCATCCGTCATCACCAGCGAAATACTCTCATCCGTGTGCCCCGGCGTGGCGAGCACCGAAAGGCCAATGCTGCCGAATTCGAAGCTTTCGCCCTCAGAAGTACCCTCGCCGTAATCGAAATCGAGGGCCCGCGAATGGCAGATCCTCGCGCCCGTGCGCCTCGCGAGGTCGATCGAGCCGATCACGAAGTCTTCGTGCCGGTGCGTTTCAAAAACATGCGTAATACGGGCCTGATGCTCGCCCGCGATCCTGATGTAAACTTCGGAATCCCGCCGGGGATCGATCACCGCCGCCTTGCCGGCGTCGCCGATCACGTAAGACATGTGCGCCAGACCGGGCGTGTAAACAGTCTCGAAGAACATTGCCAATCCCTCCTGATGCCGCTTGGCCGGCCCATCGGCCGTTTACAACAGATTCGGTATGCCCGCCTGCGAAGTTAGCCCATCGTCGCTGCACGAATGAACGGCGAGCGACGACTAGCCCGCTGTATCGAAACGAATTTCGACGTCGCGGCGGTCTTCCTCGGTCACCTTGAATAGCTCCTGGCGGGTATAGCGGAGGAAGTTTGCCACGAAAACGTAAGGTATCTGCGCGATCCTGATGTTGAAGGTGTTTACGGAATCGTTGTAAAACTCGCGGCGGTCGGCGATCTGGTTTTCTATCGCGCTGATGCGGCCCTGGAGCTGCGCGAAGTTCTCGTTTGCCTTGAGCTGCGGGTAATTCTCGGCCACGGCGA
>Ga0307379_10002282_pt1 | contig 28649 bp, 22 predicted proteins | sample UN2MG_FD_202237 | JGI IMG/M metagenome (GOLD analysis project Ga0307379, IMG submission 202237) | Soil microbial communities from Risofladan, Vaasa, Finland - UN-2 | ecosystem: Environmental > Terrestrial > Soil > Coastal area > Acid sulfate soil | place: Finland: Risofladan, Vaasa | collected...
CGGCGGCCGGGGGCCGGGGCGCGGCGGCGGGCGCCGGGGGCGGCGGCACGCGCTTTGCCGGCGGCGCGGGCGGGCGCGCGGCCGGCTGGGGGGCCGGGGCCGGGGCCGGCGGCCGGGGTGCGGCGGCGGGCGGCGGCGCGGGCTTGGGTTCGGGCGGTTCCTTGGCCATCTGTTCCCGCAGGCGGTCAGCCTCCTCCAGGGTCATGGCGATGAAGTTGTCGGAGAGGCCATAAGCCTCGACCGGCCCTTCGTGGGCGGTCTTGGTCTGGAGGCCGGAGCCTTCGCGGAGCCTTTTAAGGACCATCTTGGAGATGGTGGTCAGCGCCTTGAGCACTCCGGTGCCGGTGGTGGCCACGGACTCGAAGAAGGGGGCGTTGTACTTGTTGAGCTGGCGGTGGAGGTCTTCCAGGCTCTGGATGTCGGGCATGTCGCGCTTGTTGTACTGGATGACGTAGGGGATGTCCTTGAGGCTCCGTCCCATCTCGGCCAGGTTCTCCTCCAGGTTCTGGAAGCTCTGGATGTTCTCGTTCTTCATCTTGGTCTGGGAGTCGGCCACGAACACGAGCCCGTCAACGTCCTTTAAAAGCTGCTTGCGGATGTTGTTGTAAAACACCTGGCCCGGAACGGTGTAGAGGTAGAAGCGGGTGTTAAGGCCCTTGACCTCGCCGAGCTCGACCGGGAGGAAGTCGAAGAAGAGGGTGCGGTGGCTTTTGGTGGACAGGGTCATGAGCTCGCCCCGGTGCTGGGGCATGAGCTTTTGGTAGATGTGGTGGATGTTGGAGGTCTTCCCGGACAGGCCGGGCCCGTAGTAAACGATCTTGGCGTTGACTTCCTTCTTGTCGTAATCAATAACTGCCATTGGCTGCTACTCCCGCGGCTAGTGTCTCGCCGCTCCGGGTTTTCCTTTTTGTTCCTTGCGGGAGAGGACCCGCTTGGCCTGGCCGGCGACGTTGGAGGGCACGTTGCGGCTCCGGGCGAGGTCGCGCAGGTCCTTGTCCCGCAGGAAGTTCAGGAACCGGAAGGACTCCTGCGGCGGCGTTTTCGGGTTCTGCACCAGGTTGAGCTTGACCTGGTAGCTCTTGGTCCAGTCCCGGCTCCCGGCGATGATCCGGATCACGTCCTCGTTCACCGAGCGCGACCGGCTGATGGTCTCGATCTCGTTCTGGGTGATGCGCGGGCTCTTCAGCACCGCCGTGGAAACGATCTTGTTCGCGTCCTTGATCAGGATGCCGCGGGCCGACGCTCCGCCCATCAGGGCCAGCTTGATCTTGTGCGACACCTTCATCCCCTGGATCTTCTTATACAGGTTGGTCTCGAGCTCCTCGATCTCCTCCTCGGTCTCCACCTTGTGGTCCTTGAGCAATTCCTCGTCAAAGCTCATGTGGGACCAGGGCGAGTCGCCGAGCTCGTCAATGGTCACCGCGGAGATCTCTTCCTCCTCCTGGCCCTCGGTCACCGCCTGGACCTCTTCCTCCTCCCCGCCCGGGACCTCTTCCTCGCCTTCGGCGCCTTCGGCGCCCTTTTCCTCCACGTGCTCGATCTCGACGTCCATGCCCTCGCCCGCCGGGGCCTGTTTGCCCGAGCGCCTGGTCTCGAGCTCGATGAACTTGATGATGCGCTCGAGCTGGGCCTGGCCCATGAACATGTTTTCCGCGAGCTCGTCCACGATCTCGGGACAGCGCAGGATGCGGAGCTGGTTCTCCGAGACGATGTCCACCACCCGCTTGTTGGGCAGAGTGGCCAGGAAGATCACGGTCCGGTCGTCGGCGGTCCGGTTGAGCGCGATGGTCTCCTGGAGCTTGGAGTCCGGCGGCAGGTTCCGCGCCAGGAAATCCAGGATCAGCGGGTGGGTGTTCACGTCCTCGCACACGCCCTTGATGATGCCCTCGGGCATGGACACCAGGCTCTTCCTCGAAGTCTCGCGGATTTCCGCGTCCTGGTCGCGGGTGAGGGCGAACAGCACCTGGGCCAGGTCCTTGGGCGGCAGCGGCAACATCCCGCGCGCCGCCGCCATCCGGGCCTCCCGCCCCACCGCCGGGCCCACGAAACGCGCGAGCTCAGCCGGCGGCTCGTACTTCATCTCGGATAATGAGCTCATCTGGGTTCCTTGACTCCGGGCTTAAAGTTGCGGATGGGCCGCTATTCCTTGATCACGACGGCGCCCTTGAGCCCGCCCCGCCTGATGTCCGCCAGGGCCTTCTTGGCCTGGGCCTGGGTCGAGAAGCCGCCCGCCCGGAGCTGCGCCAGGGTCACGAGCTTGGTCTCGTTCTTGATCTCGAGGCCCTTGATCCCGGCCTTGGCCAGCTTGGACTTGGTGGAGCTCGCCACTCCCGGGCTGCCGTAACTGTAAACCTCCACCCGGTACCCCATGCCGTCGGGTATCACCGTGGGGGCGTATCCCATGCCCGTAAGCTTCACGGCCAGAGTGTCGGCCTCCCCGCGGGAGAGGTTCTTGCCCGCGTAGAGGTGATGGATTTTCACGCGGCGCTGCTCGTCAACGTAATGGTAGCGCGTGTAGCCCAGGTCCGCGAGGATGGCCTCGGGCCCTTTCTTGCTGGCCTCCAGCATGTATGACCCCACCTGCACCATGTATTGCCCGTCAACGGAGGTCGGCACCGGAACGTGCCCCGGTTTCGCGGCCGGGACCTTGGCCGGGACGGGCGTCGCCGGCTTGGCGGCGGGCGCGGGTTTTTCCGCCGGTTTCAAGGTGTCCTTGGCCCCGGGCTTTGCCGGCGGGGCGGGCTTGGTCTCGGCGCCGGCGGGCGCGGGCTTTGCCGGCGGGGCGGGCTTGGTCTCGGCGCCGGCGGGCGCGGGCTTCGCGGGCGGGGCGGGCTTGGTCTCGGCACCGGCGGGCGCGGGCTTCGCGGGCTCGGTTACGGCGGGCTTGGGTTTTACGGGCTTGGGCTTGGCGGGCGCCGGTTTGGCCGGGGCCTGGGCGAGTTGGGTCTTGGGTTTCAGGAAATAATTGACGGCCAGGAAGCCTCCCGACCCGCCCAGCACGATGACCAGTCCCACGATCAGGAAGATGATCCAGTTGCGCGCCAGGAAGCCCTTCTCCGCGGCGGCGGCCGCCTCCGTCCCCTCATCCTCGGCCCCCAGCGGGACCGGGGGAGGGTGCGTCTCCGGACCCGCCGGCTCGTCGGACTTGATGTCGTCGAAAACGTCGGGGGCCTGGGCCTTCATGTCCTTCTTGCTCACCGGCAGGTTTTCGGTGGAGGGCTTGGCGCCCACGTCCCCCGCCGGGGCGAAGAAGTCGTCCACCGATCGGGCCTTGGCCGCTTTTTTATCGCCCGCCTTGTCCGCGGGCTGGAAGAAGTCGTCGAGGGAGGTCTCGGCGCCGTCATTGAAATTAGTATCTTCGAGATCGAATTCGTCCTTGGGCATTTCGCTCCTCCTTTATCTCCCCGCTTTGAGCCTGGCCCGTCATCCTTCAATTCCTGGAGACGAGAATAATTCCTTACTATTTTATCCTGTAATACCCGTAATCGTCAAGCCCGGCCGGACGCGGGTCTCAAATGCGCGGCCGGCCCCGCGATCCGCCATGATATGAAACGTTTGGAGCGCCGGCATGTTTTCGCGGAGCCGTGATTAATTGTTCCCGCCGCGGCCCCCTGGAATCATGAAAATTAGATGGGCATGATACCTTACTGGGTCAGAGCTTCAGTTTTCAGTTAATCCAGGGGTGCTCTGGACTTGCAACATCTCGTGATTAACTGAAAACTGAAGCTCTGACCCACCCCGCCCCAAGGATAAATCCGGGACTTTCCCTATCCTGTTTATCCTGAATATCCTTGTTTTTCATTCTTGAAATGGTTATGAGACCGGCTCTAGTTAACCGCGAGATGATGCAGCTCTCGAGCGCCACGAGGATAACTTCAAACCGCGGCCCTGACCCACCCCACGCTCCGCCGCGCCCCGCACCGGCGATTTTGCAAGAAGAACCAATTTTTAATGTTGTCCGGGGGTCAAAACCGCCATTATAGAATTTTAATTTTTCCCTGGTTCGGGGGTTAAAAACTTCTTGAATAAAGCCCCTGGGACCCGGGTGGTCCGGGGGTTTTCAAGCAGCGGCAAAAATCGCGCAAGTTTTTGAAATTAGAAGAAAATTAATTTTTTTTAATGTTGATATTTTATATTGACAAGCAAAGGGCAGGGTGTATAATAAAATTAGCAATTTAGGTAATAATGCGGCAGGGAGTGAATTCGTCCGGAACTCGTTGTTAAGCCGACTGTATCCACTTTGCCTCTTAAAGCCGTGCGCAGTTTTCTTCTCCAGAACAAGGCCATTGGTAGCTGGCCGTGGAGATTAAAGATATTAAGAAAAGGTTTTGATAGGTGTCGAGGTATGGCCTGAGCGCAGATTGCCCCGGGCCACGAGCCCATTTCGGGCGCGCCATTTCGGGCGCGACGCAAAAACTAAAGGGAGGAGAAGGACACATGGCAAAATCGGATACCCCTCTTCTCGACGAACTCGAGAAAGGGAAGTGGCCGAGTTTTGTCAAGGACATCAAGATGGCGGCTAGGCGGAAGCCGGAGACGATGGATCTCCTGCGCCAGCTTGAGCAGTCCTACGTTGACAAAATCGGGCACTGGAAACACGGCGGTATTGTGGGCGTGACGGGGTATGGCGGCGGCGTGATCGGCCGTTACTCCGACAGCCCGGACCGGTTCCCGGGCATGCAGCATTTCCATACCATGCGCGTGAACATGCCTACCGGCTGGTTTTACACGAGCAAGGCCCTGCGCACCATCTGCGACATCTGGGACAAGCACGGCTCGGGCATGACCAACATGCACGGATCCACGGGAGACATCATCCTGCTCGGTTGCCGCACGGAACAGCTCCAGCCCTGCTTTGACGATCTCTCCGCGGCCGGCTTCGACCTGGGCGGCTCCGGCTCGGCTTTGCGGACCCCGTCGGCCTGCGTGGGACCGGCCCGCTGCGAGTGGGCCTGCTACGACACCCTGGACGCCTGCAACGATTTCACCCACACCTTCCAGAGCGAGCTGCACCGGCCCATGTGGCCCTACAAGTTCAAGATCAAATGCTCCGGCTGCGCCAACGACTGCGTGGCCGCCATCGCGCGCTCCGACTGCGCGCTGATCGGCACCTGGAAGGGCGACATCAGGATTGACCAGGAGGCCGTGAAGAGCTACGCCGGCGCCGGCCTGGACATCCAGTCCCTGGTCATTGACGCCTGCCCCACCAAGTGCATGAAACTGGACGGCAAGACGCTCAAGATTGACAACAAGAACTGCACCCGCTGCATGAACTGCATCAACAAGATGCCCAAGGCGCTGCGCCAGGGCGAAGAGAAGGGCGTGACCATGCTGATGGGCGGCAAGGCCCCGATCCTCGAGGGCGCCATGATGAGCTGGGTCATTTTCCCCTTCATGACGTTGGAGAAGCCCTACACCGAGTTCAAGGCGTACATCGCCAAGGTCTGGGACTGGTGGGACGAGAACGGCAAGATGCGCGAGCGTCTGGGCGAGCTGATTGACCGGGTCGGGATGCGGACCTTTTTGCGGGCCATGGAGATCAAGCCCATCCCGCAGATGGTGAAGTACCCGCGTCCGAACCCTTATTATTTCTGGTGGCCGGAAGAAGTGCCCCAGAGGAAGAAGGAGGGCTAAGCCATGGGTGGAAAGACGGACATCGGACCTCCGGATTACAGGCAGTTTTTGCCTCCCGTGATCACCAAGAACTACGGGAAATGGTTATATCATGAGGAGTTGGAGCCGGGCGTGCTTTGCCACGTGGCCGAGTCCGGCGACAAGCTGTGGTCCGTCCGCATCGGCGGCGCCCGGCTGATCGCCACCGACCGCATCCGCGAGTACGCGGACATCGCCGACAAGTATTGCGGCGGGCACCTGCGCTTCACCTCGCGCCACAACGTCGAGTTCCTGGTCTCCGACTTTAAGCAGCTCGAGCCGCTGAAGAAGGACCTGACCTCCCGCGGCTATCCCATCGGCGGGACCGGCAACGGGCTCACCGGCATCGTGCACACCCAGGGCTGGGTGCACTGCCATACTCCGGCGACCGACGCCTCCGGCGTGGTCAAGTCGGTGATGGACGACCTGATCGAGTACTTCCACGACAAGCGCCTGCCCGGCAAGACCAGGATCGCCCTGGCCTGCTGCCTCAACATGTGCGGCGCCGTGCACTGCTCCGACATCGCCATCCTGGGCATCCACCGCCTGCCGCCCAACGTCAAGGTGGACCAGGTGGGCAAGCTGTGCGAGATCCCCACGGTCATCGCCGCTTGCCCGACCCTGGCCATCAGGCCCGACCCCAAGAACAAGAGCGTGCAGATCAACGAGGAGCGCTGCATGTACTGCGGCAACTGTTACACCATGTGCCCGGCGCTCCCGCTGGCCGACGCGGAAGGCGACGGCATCTCCATCTGGGTCGGCGGCAAGGTGAGCAATTCCCGCTCCGGCCCGGCCTTCTCCAAGCTGGCCATTCCTTTTATTCCCAACAACCCGCCGCGCTGGCCCGAGGTCACCTCCGCCATCAGGAACATCATCGAGAAGTACGCCGCCGGCGCCAAACCGGGCGAGCGCATCGGGGAGTGGTGCGAGCGGATCGGCTGGGAGACGTTCTTCAAGGTCACCGGCATTCCGTTTACCGACAAACATATTGACGACTTCAAGCTGTCGTCAACAACCTACCGCAGCACAACTCAATTCCGCTACTAGAACGCGGGGAGCAACATGAATAACACTCCGGGAACGGGGGAGGCGACTCCCCCCTCCCGGGGCCGTTTGCTGATCGGCGGGCTCCGGGGCAGTTCCGGCAAGACCATAATCACCTTGGGCATCATCGGGTCGCTGGGCCAAAGGGGCGTTCCCGTCACGGCCTTCAAGAAGGGGCCGGACTACATTGACGCCGCCTGGCACACCCTGGCCACCGGGGCCCCGTGTTATTGTCTGGACGTTTTTATGGCGGACGCCGACAACGTCGCCCGCCAGTTCGCGAGCAAGAGTCCCGATCCGGGGATAGCGGTCATCGAGGGAAACCGCGGGCTCTTTGACGGTGTTGACGAAAAAGGCAGTTTTTCCACGGCCGAGCTCGCCAAGCTCCTTAATGCGCCCGTGCTCCTGGTGGTGGACGCCACCAAGGTGACGCGGACCACGGCCGCCATGGTGCTGGGGTGCCGGAACCTCGATCCGGAGCTCAAGATCCGCGGCGTGGTGCTGAACCAGGTGGCCGGAAAGCGCCACCAGGACATCGCCACGCGCTCGATCGAGGAGATCACCGGCGTGCCGGTCCTGGGCGCGGTCCCCAAGCTGAAGAAGGTGCAGGCCCCGGAGCGGCACCTGGGACTGGTCACGCCCGAGGAGACGCCGGACGCACAAAGGTGGGTGTTCCAGGTCGCGGAACAGGTGGGGCCGTACCTGGACGTGGACCGCATCATGGAAGCGGCCTATTCCGCGGGCGGGTTCCAGGCGCCGGTTGCAAAGCCCGACACCGGCTACCGCGTGGCGCACGAGGTCCGGATCGGCGTGATCAAGGACTCGGCCTTTCCGTTTTATTACGCGGAGAACCTGGAGGCCCTGGAGCGCGCGGGGGCCAGGCTGGTGTGGATCCGGGCGGTGGACGATCCCGAGCTGCCCGAGGTGGACGCGCTCTACATCGGGGGCGGGTTTCCGGAGACGCACGGCAATGTCCTCTCCGGGAACATCAGGTTCCGCGAGAGTTTGAAGGCCGCCGTGGGAAAGGGCCTGCCGGTGTACGCCGAGTGCGGAGGCGCCATTTACCTGGGCCGCCGCCTTTATTACCAGGGCGGCGTTCATGAGATGGTGGGAGTGGTTCCGCTTGATTTCGAGTTTTGTCCGCGGCCGCAGGGCCACGGTTACACCCGGTGGAGGATTGACCAAGAGAACCCGTTTTACCGGGTGGGGACCGAGGTCCGGGGCCATGAGTTCCACTACACGCGGGTCCGGGGGTTCGACCCGGAACAGGCCGAGACCGTGGCCCAGGTGCTCCGGGGCGAGGGCTTCGGGGCCGCGCGCGAGGGCGTAAGGGTGAACAACGTGGTGGCGTTTTACGGCCACGTTCACGCGCTGGGCAGCCCGGAATGGACACAAGGATTGGTAAGGGCCGCGGAGCGGTATTCGCTGACACGGCCGTGAGGCTTGAGCCGGCGGCCGGGAAGTTTTATATTGGCGCGACCGAGAAAAGTACGGACTAATACGAGGCCCTTCGGGGCAAAGGAGGTTTCAGGTATGGCAATGGTGACACTGGGCGGAAAGCAGATCGAGATTGACGAGGACGGATTCATCCAGGACCCGAGCTCGTGGGACGAGGCCGTGGCCAAGGACCTGGCCAAGACCGAGGGCGTGGACGATCTGTCCGAGGAGCACTGGAAGCTGGTCAAGTACCTGCGCGACTATTACCTCAAGTTCCAGATCGCTCCCATGATCCGCAAGCTGTGCAAGGAAACCGGCTTCGATCTGAAAAAGGTTTACCAGCTCTTCCCCAGCGGACCGGCCAAGGGCGCCTGCAAGGTCGCGGGACTGCCCAAGCCCACCGGCTGCGTCTGAGCCGACGGACCCGGGCGCGACTTCGGTCGCAAACCGCGGGGAGCCCGACGGGCGCGGCCGGCATCTCCCCCCTTTTCCGAGGGCGGGCGCTCCCGCGCCCATCGGAAAGAGCGCATGCGGATTGGTTCCGGGAGGCGGCAAAGGCCATGCGCCTTTGCCGCGCCCTCCCAGGGCGCCGATGGCGCCGGCCATGGCAAAGGGAGGCCTCATGGCGGAAGGTTTTCTTAAACTAAAAAAGGACGCCATCTTGAAGAGGTGGTCGGACCTGATCCTGGACACCTACCCGGCGGACGCGGCACGCTTTTTCAAGCGGGAAAAGGACCAGTTCGCCAATCCGGTGGGCGCGGCCGTGAGCCAGGAGATCTCCGCGATCTATGACGAGATCCTGGCCGGCCCGGACTATCAGAAGCTCCACGCCCCCCTCGACCGCATCATCCGCATCCGGGCGGTCCAGGACTTTTCACCCTCCCAGGCCCTGAGCTTCATCTTCCTTTTGAAGACCGCCATCCGCGAGACCATGGCCGGAACGGAAATGGACGCCGCCGAGTTAAATGAGTTTCAGGCTTTCGAGTCGAAAATTGACCGCGCCGCGCTCTTCGGCTTCGAGATTTACATGGGATGCCGCGAGCAGATTTACCGCATCAAGAGCGACGAGATCAGGAACCGGACCATCAAGCTCCTGGAGCGGTCCAGCCTGGTCGGCGCCGTCCCGGAACAGGACGGCTTGGAGACTGGTGCCGCGGATGAGATGGAAGCAAGAAGCAAGAATTAAGAAGCAAGAATCAAGAAGGAAAAATTAAGAAGCAAGAATCATTCTACAAACAGGGGAAAGCTGAAAGCTCATTGATTCTGGCTTCTTAATTCTAGCTTCTTGCTTCTGGCATATAGCAGGGGCATATCTTGAGACATTGGTGCAAGGAAGGAATCAGTAAATGAGAGTAATAGTCCCTCTCGTTGCGGTGATGGTCCTGGCGTTGATCGGGTATGCGGGGTCGCTGGTATCGCCGGGCCTGTTCGGGATCATAATCCCGTACGCGGCCCTGCTCATCTTCGTCGGCGGGATCATCTGGCGGGTGCTGAAATGGGCGGCCGTTCCGGTTCCCTTCCGCATCCCCACCACCGCCGGGCAGCAGAAGTCGCTGCCCTGGATCAAGGACGCCAAGTACGACAACCCGTCCACCACCTTCGGGGTGATCGTGCGCATGGCGCTCGAGGTGCTCCTGTTCCGCAGCCTTTTCCGCAACACCAGCATGGAGCTGAAGAAGGACCGGAACCTGGCCTACATCCAGGAGCTCTGGCTGTGGGGAGCCGCCCTCGCGTTCCATTATTCCTTCCTCGTCATCTTCCTCCGGCACTTCCGCTTCTTCATGCATCCGGTGCCTCCGTTCGTGCCGCTGATCCAGGCCTTTGACGGCTTTTTGGAGATCGGGGTGCCCACCCTGTATATGACGGACCTCGCCCTGCTCGGCGCGGCGGGCTACCTGTTCTTCCGCCGCATCTGGTACCCGCAGATGCGTTACATCTCGCTCATGAACGATTACTTCCCGCTGTTTTTGATCCTGGGCATCGGGATCTCCGGCGTGCTGATGCGCCATTTCTTCAGGGTGGACCTGATGGCGGTCAAGGAGCTCGCGGTCGGGCTGTTTTCCCTGCACCCGGCGCTGCCCGCCGGCATCGGCGCTCCCTTCTTCATCCACCTCTTCCTGGTCTCGTGCCTGCTCGCCTATTTCCCGTGGAGCAAGCTCGTGCACGTGGCCGGAGTGTTCATGAGCCCGACCCGGAACCTGGCCAACAATAGCCGCATGAAGCGCCACATCAATCCCTGGAACTATCCCGTCAAGGTCCACACCTACGAGGAGTGGGAAGAGGAGTTCCACGACCTGATCAAGGACTGCGGACTGCCCCTGGACAAGGAATAATCAAATGCCTGAAGAAAAACCGCCCCAACCGGAAGTAATGTCGTCCATCAGCTACCAGACGCCGGCCACCGACTGGATGGACACGCCGGTCGAGTTCCGGCACGGCAACTGGTGCCACAGCGCCAACCCCAAAAGCCTGGAGTACCTGGGCCTGCCCTACCCGCGCAAGTGGGCGGCCTGCGAGGACGACTGGAAGCTCCCCGAGAACTGGAAGGAGATAGTGCTGGAAGGCATGCGCGACCGCCTGCAGCGCTTCCGCACCTTCCGCATCTTCATGGACATCTGCGTGCGCTGCGGGGCCTGCGCCGACAAGTGCCACTTCTTCATCGGCGGCGGCGACCCCAAAAACATGCCCGTGCTCCGGGCCGAGTTGCTGCGCTCCGTGTACCGCCGCGAGTACACCCTGGCCGGAAAGATCATGGGCAAGATGGTGGGCGCCCGCGAGCTCACCGTGGACGTGCTCAAGGAGTGGTTCTCCTATTTCCACCAGTGCACCGAGTGCCGCCGCTGCTCCGTGTTCTGCCCCTACGGCATTGACACCGCCGAGATCACCATGATGGCCCGCGAGCTGATGAGCCTGGTCGGGCTGTCCATTGACTGGATCATCACCCCCGCCGCCAACTGCTTCCGCACCGGAAACCACCTGGGCGTCCTGCCCCATGGATTCAAGGACAGCATTGACTTCGCCGCCGACGAAATGTCCGACATCACCGGCGTCAAGATCGAGCCCAGTATCAACCGAAAGGGCGCGGAGATATTGTTCGTCACCCCCTCCGCCGACTACTTCGCCTCGCCCCACTATTACACCCTGCTCGGATACCTGGCGCTGTTCAAGGAGATCGGGCTCGACTACACCTGGAGCGCCTTCGCCTCCGAGGGCGGAAACTTCGGCCTCTTCTACTCCCACGAGATGATGAAGCGCCTCAACGCCAAGATCTACACGGAGGCCAAGAGGCTGGGGGTCAAGTGGATCCTTGGCGGCGAGTGCGGCCACATGTGGCGCGTGCTCCACCAGTACATGGACACCATGAACGGACCGGCCGACTTTTTGGACGAGCCGGTGAGCCCGATCACCGGCACCCGCTTCGAGAACGCGCGCTCCACCAAGATGGTCCACATCTGCGAGTTCACCGCGGACCTGATCAAGAACAACAAGATCAAGCTGGACCCCGCGCGCAACGACCACGTCGTCCCGACCTTCCACGATTCCTGCAACCCGGCCCGCGCCATGGGGCTCTTGGAGGAGCCGCGTTACATCATCAACGCCACCTCCAACAACTTCCGCGAGATGCCGGAGAACACCATCCGCGAGCAGACCTTCTGCTGCGGCTCCGGCTCCGGCGTCGGCACCGACGAGTTCCTGGAGATGAGGCTGCGCGGAGGGTTCCCCCGCGCCAACGCCGTCAAGTACGTGCACGAAAAGCACGGCGTCAACCGCCTGCTCTGCATCTGCGCCATTGACAAGGCCACGCTCACCCCCCTCATGGAGTACTGGGTCCCCGAGGTGGACGTGGGCGGGGTCCACGAGCTCGTGGGCAACGCCCTGATCATGAAGGGCGAGAAACCAAGGGACACCGACCTGCGCGGCGAGCCCATGAAAAAAGCGGGGGGTGAAGCCTGATGTATGACAAGGCAAAAGTTCTGGCCGGGCTCGCGGTGTTCGCGCTCCTTTTCCTGAGCCCCATCCTGGTGGACATGGTCACCGGCGGATCGCTCCAGCAGCCGGACCTCGAACCCGCCCGCCAGATGGCCCGGCAGATGGGGAACACGGGGTGCGTCGAGGACACCGCCTACATGAGGGCCAACCACATGGACATGCTCAACCAGTGGCGCAGCCTCGTGGTCCGCGAAGGATGGCGCGAGTACACCGCGCAAAAGGACGGAAAGACCTACGAGATGAGCCTTACCAATACCTGCTTGAAGTGCCACTCCAATTACGAGTCCTTCTGCAACCGCTGCCATACGAACAATTCCGTGACGCCCTTCTGCTGGGACTGTCACCTCACCCATACCGAGGAGTTCAAGTGATGGGTATGAACAAGCGAGACTTTCTCAAGGTCGCCGGCGTGACCGCCATCGGCGCCGCGATCGGGCCGGGGAAGAAAGCCGCGGCCGCGCTCCGGGGACAGGCGGTCAACAACCCGAACGCGCTCACCGCGAGGCGCTGGGCCATGGTGGTGGACATGAGAAAATGCAAGGGCGACTGCCCCGATTGCATCACGGCCTGCCACCGCGCGCACAATGTCCCCTCAATCCCCAACCCCCTCCACGAGATCAAGTGGATCTGGACCGACCATTACGCCAACGCCTTCGAGGTGCCCCCCGAGGAGGAGCGGCTGCTTTCGGACGAGGTCCGAGACAAGCCCTTCCTCGTCTTGTGCAACCATTGCGACAATCCGCCCTGCGTGCGCGCCTGCCCCACCCAGGCCACCTTCAAGAGGCTTTCCGACGGCATCGTGATGATGGACTTCCACCGCTGCATCGGCTGCCGCTTCTGCATGGCGGCCTGCCCCTACGGGTCCAGGAGCTTCAACTTCGGGGACCCGCGCAAGTACCTGAAGGAAGCGGACATCAACCAGGACTTCCCCACCCGCGTGAAGGGCGTGGTGGAAAAATGCAATTTCTGCTCCGAGCGGCTGGCCGCGGGCAGGATGCCCGCCTGCGTCGAGGCCTGCAAGCAGGGCGTGCTCACGTTCGGCGACCTGGACGACCCGAGCTCGGAAGTCACGCGGCTGCTCCGGGAGAACTACACCGTCAAGCGCAAGCCCGAGCTCGGCACCATGCCCATGGTCTATTACATCGTGTGAGTGGTAGGCCCGACACTCCTGTCGGGCGGCCTTGCAAAGACGCCAACAACGCCGGGCAAAAAGAATTTTTTTCCGCAGATGAACACAGATGAACGCAGATTAACACAGACTTATTAAAAAAATAATTATCTGCGTTAATCTGCGTTCATCTGCGGCTTAAAAAAAAATTTATTGAATAACGATCATGCGAGGGAATCATGCTTGACAAAGCCATCAAGGGGAGCAAGTTATACTGGGCCTGGGTCGGGTTCCTGATCGCCGTGGCCGGTGTCGGGACCTTGACCTACATCTTCGTCCAGCTCCGCGAGGGACTGGGCGTCACCGGGATGTCCCGCGACGTGTCCTGGGGGTTCTACATCGCCCAGTTCACCTTTTTGGTCGGCGTCGCCGCCTCCGGGCTCATGGTCGTCCTGCCCTACTACCTGCACCACTACAAGGCCTTCGCCAAGGTCACCATCCTGGGCGAGTTCCTGGCCATCGGCGCCGTGGTCATGTGCATGACCTTCATCTTCGTGGACCTGGGAATGCCCACCCGCGTCCTCAACGTGCCGCTCTACCCCACCCTCAACTCCATGATGTTTTATGACATGGTCGTGCTCTTCACCTACCTGGGCCTCAACGTCATCATCGGGCTCACCGTGCTCGCCGCGGAGAGGAAGGAAAAGGAGCCGCCCTACGTCTGGCTCAAGCCCCTGATCTATCTCTCCATCGCCTGGGCCCCCCTCATCCATACCGTGACCGCGTTCCTCTACGCCGGACTCCCCGGCCGGCACCTCTGGCTCACCGCCGTCATGGCCGCCCGCTTCCTGGCCTCGGCCTTCGCCGCCGGGCCCTCGCTCCTCATCATCTTCTACTTCATCATGGGTAAGACCTCCGGGTTCGAGGTCAACCGCCAGGCCGTGGGCAAGCTCGCACAGATCGTCATCTACGCCATGATCATCAACCTGTTCCTCTTGGGCCTCGAATTCTTCACCGCCTATTACAGCCAGATCCCGGGACACATGGACCCGCTCCAATACCTCTACTTCGGACTGGAAGGACACGCCCGGCTCGTGCCCTTCATGTGGTTCTCCATGATCCTCGGAATCGCCTCCATCCTCCTCCTCCTCTTCCCCCAGGCCCGAGCCAATAACGCCGCCCTCATCGCCGGGCTCGCCGGAGTCTTCATCTCCTCCTGGATTGACAAGGGACTCGGGCTCATCGTCGGAGGCTTCGTGCCATCGCCCCTGGGCCACGTCACCGAGTACGCACCCACCATCCCCGAGCTCCTCATCACCCTCGGCGTTTACGGAATCGGCGCTCTGGTCATCACCATCCTCTACAAGATGGTCGTCGAGATCAGGGAGGAAACGGCGTAGGAATCCGCTCAGAGAATTTACCGACAGGATTAACGGAATTTCCGAAAGACGCCACTTGCTTTTTTCTTCTTCATCCTGTAAATCATGTTAATCCTGTCTGAAAAATTTTCTTGATTTTAGGGCGCCGCCTCGCGGCATGATGAACTTTGCGAAAATTTTCCCTTGCATTCCGGGAAAAAAAGAAATATAAAGTACCAGTGCTGTCCAAAATAAACGGACCGGAGAACCGCCAAGACGCCAAGAGCGCCAAGGATTATTTTCAAACACGATTTTAAGAGGGCTGGGGTGCGAATGTTTCTTGCTTGGCGCTCCCGTCGGCCGGGCCGCAAAGAAACATCATGATTTACTTGGCGATCCTTGGCGCTCTTGGCGTCTTGGCGGTTTTCTTACGGCCTATTTTGGACAAGAGTGATAAAGTACCATGATTTTCGGAGAGGGATGAGGGGGAGCAATCAGGCAGCCATTTTCAATCCTCAAGAATCCGGCGGATGGCTCGGAAAAATATCAGACAGGATTAACAGGATTTACACGATCGCCGAAAAACAATGGTCTCTTTTTCTTCATCCCGTAAATCCTGTTAATCCTGTCTGAAAAAAAATTGTCATCTTTCAGGGCGTCGCCTCGAGGCATCAGGGACCGAGTGGAAATTTCCCGCCCGCTTGCTTGCCATCGCGGGACCGGGAAAAAATAAAACCAAAGGAGAAACAAGATGTACAAGATTACCGTTGACCATGACAAGTGCACGGGTTGCGAGAGCTGCGTGGACATCTGCCCGTTTGACGTCTTCGAGATGCAGAACGAGAAGTCAGTGCCCGTGCGCCCCGAGGACTGCGAGGGCTGCATGAGCTGCGTCGAGTCCTGCGCCGAGGAAGCCATCGTGGTGGAGGAGATGTAGCCGCCCCCTTGAACCACGGGGGCGTCCTGCATTACCAAAGAAAAACGCCAGGACGCCAAGGCCGCCAAGACCGGAAACAGATCATCAATAATTTTTTTTTCGGTCTTGGCGGCCTTGGCGTCTTGGCGTTATTCTTTCTCCTCCATCCTTATCCCACGGTGGGAGGACGCACTTGTTGCCGACGCGCCGGCCGGACGGGAGTGTCGGGATTACTGACGGGCGATGCGCAGGAACACGGACATGCCGCCATCCACGAAGCGGGCCTCACGGAAGCCGGCGCCGCGGAGCGCCCGCGCGGCCTCGTATGAGCGCTGCCCGGCCTGGCAGATCACCAGGATCGGCTTGTTGCCCGGCAGCTCGGGCATGGACGCGCGCAGGTCTTCCATGCCCACGTGCCGGTAACGCCGGTCCTCGATCTTCCCCGCCGCCGTGAGCTCGCCCTGGCCGCGCACGTCAAGCACCATAAAGTCGCCGTCGCCCGCGAGCAGGTCCTTGAGCTCGAACGGGCCCAGGGACTCGGCCAGGCCGTCGCGCTTGTTGCGCAGGATGTTGGCCGCGTGCGCCACCGCCTCGATGGCCGTGCCGAAGGGAGGGGCGTAGCACAGGTCCATGTTCCCGAGGTCGTCAATGCCGGCGCCGAAGGTGAGCGCGGAGGCGATGGTGTCGAGCCGGCGCACCACGTCGCCGGGACCGGCCACCTGGCCGCCGAGCAGCTTCCCGGTCTTCTTGTCGGCCACCAGCTTCACGATGATCTGCTTGCCCCCGGGATAAAAATGCGACTTGTCGCCGGAGGGCGCCAGGCACGAGATCGCATCGTGCCCGCATTCCCGCGCCTTCTCTTCCGTGATCCCGGTGCTGCCCACGTTCAGGCCCAAGGTGCGCAGGACCCCGGTGCCCACGATGCCCGGGAATTTCGAGTCGCCGCCGGTCACGTTGTCGCCGATCACCCGGCCGTGCCGGTTGGCCGTGGAACCCAGCGGCACCCAGATCTTCCGGCCGGTCACCAGGCTTGAGGTCTCCGCGCAGTCGCCGCCGGCGAAGATGTCGGGGTCGCTGGTGCGCAGATGGTCGTCCACCGAGATCGCGCCCGTGCACCCGAGCTCGATCCCGGCGTCTTTGGCCAGCGCCACCTCCGGCCGTACCCCCACCGCCACGATCACCGCGTCGGTCTCGATCTCCCTCTTGTCCGTCACCACCTTGATCACCTTGCCGTCCGCGCCTGCAAACGAATTCACGCACTCACCCAGGTACAGCGCCACCTTCTCGTCCCGGAGCATCTTCGCCACCATCGCCGCCAGGTCCGCGTCCAGCAGCCCGGTCAACACCTGCGGCGCCACGTCCACCATCGTCGTCTCCACCGCCTGGTTGGAAAGGGCCTCCGCCACCTCCAGCCCGATCCGGCCCGCCCCGATGATGCACACCCGGTCGGCCTCGCCCGCCTCGATCTTTTTCCGGATCACCTCCGCTTCCTGCGGCCGCCGCAGCGTGAACACGTTCCCGAGCTCCATCCCGGGGATGGGAGGACGGACCGGCGCCGCGCCCGTCGCCAGCACCAGCTGGTCATAAGCCAGCTCGCTCTCCTGAGAGCTCTCCAGACTCTTCACCACCACCACTTTTTTCGCGCGGTCAATCTTTACCGCCTCCGTGCGCGTCAGCACCCGGATGTCCTTGACCTTGTCAAAATACAAAAGGTCCCGGACCGTGCCGAAGGACGTGCGCATCAGCCCCTCCAGCTCCTCCACCACGCCCCCGATGTAATACGGCAGACCGCAGCCCGCGTAAGAAACGAACGGCCCGCGCTCCACTATCGTAATCCGGGCCTCCGCGTCACGACGCCGCGCCCGCGCCGCGGCCTTGGGCCCGCACGCCACCCCGCCGATTACCACTATTTTCTTTCCCACCGCGGTCCTCCTGATCCAATGAAACCGGGGGCGCGAACTCCCCCTGAATTTCTCCGTGGCTTGAATGATGAAGCAGCTTAAAAGCCGGGTCATGGGAACGGAACAACTTGAATTTTACGGCAAAGGCCGGATGGATTCAACCGGGACGCGGGGCTTGGGGCTTGGGGCTTGAGGCTTGGGGCTTGAGGCTTGAGGCTTGAGGCTTGGGGCTTGGGGCTTGAGGCTTGAGGCTTGGGGCTTGGGGCTTGAGGCTTGAGGCTTGGGGCTTGAGGGTTAGGGCTTGAGGGTTGAGGCTTGAGGGTTGAGGCTTGAGGGTTAGGGCTTGAGGGTTGAGGAGTGGTGCCTGGTCATGGCTCTTCCTCAAGCCTCAAGCCTCAAGCCCCATGCCTCATGCCCCTCCATGCCCCTCTTAAAAAAATACAGGGACCCCCCTCTCGGAGAATCCCCCGAAAAATTCTTTGGCGGAGTGTCTTCAGACCTGCGGCAAGCTGTAGTTCACCTTGTAGTCCTGCAGGGGAAGCTTGGCGCCGTTCTTCATGCATTTCTGGTAGAGGCTGCACAGGTGATACATCTCGGTGTTGCACTTGCTGTCCAACTCTTCCACGCTCAGCACCAAGGTTGCCTTGAAGGCTCCGCACATTTTGATCTGCCGGCCGAGAAGAAACGTACAACTCATGGTCCCGCTCCTTAATGGCTGCAAACACCTGGAGACGTGGGGGCCGGCTTCCGCTTGAGAGCTTTATTCCGCTTCCGCGAACGTTATTTTTTTCTTATAATTATATTATAGCGCGGCGGTTTAATTTGTCAATGAAAATCGGATTAAAAATTGGCCCCTGGGGGGTGGAGGAGTGGCGGACAGGCTATTGTCTTGAAAACATGCGGGAAATGGTGACGAACCTGTAGTTCTTGGAGCGGAGCGTGTCAATGGCCTGGGGCAGGATTTCATCCATGAAGTCGCGGTGGCGGTCGGAGCCCAGGTGCATGAGGATGATGCCGCCGTTGGCCTGTCCGGGGACGCCTGCGTCAATCCCGGTGAGTCGGCGCAGGAGGCCCTGGCCGTCGAGGTAATGGCGGTCGTGATCGCTGGCGATCCAGTCGAGCATGTCGAGGTTTTGGGGGGTTCGGGTCCAGTCCACGTGCTTGAACCCGGCCTCATTGGCCCAGGCCAGGATGTCGGAGTTGTACTCGCCGTAGGGCGCGCGCCAGTACGGCGCCATGTGGGCGCCGGTGAGGTTCTCGAACAGCTCCTTGGTCTTGAGGAGCTGGCCCTGCACGAGTTCGCGCGTGACCCCGGCCGCGGTGAGGTGGCGGCGGTTCTGCTCGAAGGTGGTGAGGTGGGGATGGTTATGGGAGTGGTTGCCGACCTCGTGGCCGTCGGCGACGATCCGTTTCACGATCTCGGGGTATTTCTCGATGAACTGGCCGGTGAGGAAGAAGGTGGTGATGATGCCCTTGTCCCGGAGCACATTCAGGATTTTTTCGGCCCTTTGGTTGGACGCTCCGGCGTCAATAGTGAGGGCGATGCAGGGCAGCTCGCGCGGCCCGCGCTGGCGGTTGAGCACGGAGTCGGCCCGGACCTTGGCCATGCTCGCGCTCGCGCGCTCCACGATCCCCGCCATGGAGTTGGCCTCGTTGCCCTCCTCGTCCTTGACCTTGACCTCGATCACGTTCACGCCGTAGGCGAGCGGGACCTGGCTGAACTTGAAGCCCTGGCTCTCCACCGTCGTCCCCATCAGCTCCCGGTTGTCGAGATAGAGGAAGGCGCGCACGGCGCCGGGCGAATAGCCGGTGATGTCCACCTTGCCGTCCTTCAAGGTGAGCCACTCGGCGCCCATGTCCAGGGTGGGCGTGGTGAGCGGGGGTTTCACGTCGTCATAGATGGCGTTGGGGGCGTCGGCCGGCGCTTCGGCGCCCGCTTGTCTTCCCCGGATGCTCCATCCCTTGCCGTTGGGGTCGGACGACCAGAAGGCCGCGACCGTGCCCACGGCCAGCGCGGCCAGGAAGACCACCGCCAGGACCAGAATGAGCCGCGGCCCGGTGAGCGCCGGGAACGGGCGCATCCGCGGCCGGGGCGCCGGCGGGAGGCGCTTGAGCGCCAGCTCCAGCGCGCTGAGCTTCCGCCGCAGCCCCTCCGTCTCCACTGAAGGCGCGGCCGCTTTTTTCAGGGCCTCCACCACTTTCCGGCCCAGCTCATCGTGCCGCCGCTCGATCTCGGCCATGCGCGCGAGCGCGGCCGTGAGCTCGGGCATGGAGGGGCGCGCCGCCGCTTCCTTTTCCGCGGCCGCGGCCAGCGCCGAGCGCAGCTCGCGCTCCAGGCCCGACACCCTGGACTCCAGGTCCGTGACCAGGAGCGAACGCGCCGCCAGCTCATTGAGCTCGCCCCGTCCGCGCTCCAGCCCCGCGATCCTTTCCGCGATCCCTTCCGGCAGCATCGTTGGAGCGGCGGCCGCCGGCGGCCCGGGCGCAACGGCCGCTTCCGGCCGCTCCATTAGCGAGCCCTGCGTCCGCCTGGTCTCCTCGAGCATGGCGCGCAGGGCCTCGACCGACGCGGCCACCCGGTCGAGATCTCCGCGCTCCGCCGCGCCCGCCCTGACCTCTTCCACCTTCGCCCGCACGCCGTCAAGCTCCGCGCGCCCGGCGTACGCCTCCCTGATTTCCTTGACCTCGGCGCTGACCGCGGCCAGGGCCTCGCGGTCCGCGTACTTCGCCGCGATCTCCTCGATCCGGCCTATCGCCTTTTCCACCTCGCCGCGCTCGGCGTACGCCGCCCCGATCGCTTTGACCTCATCATTGACCGCGGCCAGCGATTCGCGGTCCGCGTACTTCGCCGCGATCTGCTCGATGCGGGCCGCGGCCTCCTCGACTTGCCCGCGCGGAGCGGCGGCCGCGCTGAGGTCCTTGAGCTCGGCCTTGATCTTCACCACGGACTCGCGGTCGGCGTATCTCCGCGCGATCTCTTCAACCCGGCCCATGAGCTCATCAAGGCGGGCGCGCTCGGCGTAATTGGCCTTGATCTCTTCCACCGCCGCGGCGACCGAGCCGAGCGTCTCGCGGTCGGCGTATTTCGCGGCGATTTCCGCGATGCGGTCGAGAGCATCGCTTAACTGGGTCCGCTCGGCAAAGCGCGTGCCCGCGACCTCCAGGTGGTCATGGACCTTGTCCAGCAGCGCCCGGCCCGTGTACTTCGCGCGCAGCTCTTTAAGCTCGGCCCCGATTTTTTCGAGCTCGCCGCGGCCGGCGTAGGCCGCCTTGATTTCCTCGACCGCGGCCGCTAACTCGTCCACCCGCCCGGGCCCGATCAGCCCCGCCTTGACTTCCTCGATCCGGGCGGCCAGCCCCTCGATCTCTCCGCGGTCCGTGGCCCCGGCCCGCAGCTCGTCAAGCTCCCGGGCCAGCGCATCAACGCGATCGCGCCCGGCGAACTCATCCCTGATCCGCTCGATCCGGTCCGCGAGCTCGGCGACCGCCTCCTGTTCCGCGGCCCGGTCCTTGAGCTGGTCCAGGCCCGCGCTGACTCCCTGGAGCTCCGCGCGGCCGGCGTAACTCAGCCGGATCTCCTCCACCCGCGCCAGCAGCTCGTCAATCGTGCGCCGGTCCAGCGGCTCCGGCCGCGGCTCGGCCGTTGCCCTTTTCAGCCGCTCGATCTCATCGAGCGCGGCGCGGACCTTGCGGCCCTGCTCCGCGCGCGCGGCCTCGCCCGCCTCGACCCGGCCCGCGAGCGCACCGAGCTTCAAGCCCAACCCGCTCGTCTGTTCCAGGAGCAGGTCAACGAAGCCGCTGCGCTTCTTCTCCGGTTCCGGGCTTTGCGGGGGAGAGGAGATCGTCTCGTGGAACTGGGCTTCGTCCCAGATCACGTGTTCGATGAGGTTGATGGAGGGATTATAAAGGTCGGACTCGAGCACGCGGATGGTGTAGTCGCGGGCGTCAACGGCGGGCCGGGGCAAAGGAGCGGCGGGCGTTTCCGGTTCCCGGCGGGACCGGAACCAGTTAAGAATTGCGGCCGCTCCGCGATATCGGCGCCCGTTGTTTTCCATGTTCTTCCGCTTGATTCGCTCAGCATAATAATCCGGGCGTGTCTTCACCCGGACCGGTTTGGGTACCGCCGCCCGCGCCTCTCAACCGCTCCCCGCCGCCCGCGGCGGCCGGGAGAAGGCGCGCGCTTATCCTTTATTATATTATATTACAATTCCGGGGAAGCGCAAAAAGGCTTGGGGCTTGAGGCCTGAGGCTTGAGGAAGAGCCATGCCACCAGGCCTCAAGCCCCAGGCCTCAGGCCTCAAGCCTCAAGCCCCAAGTCTTTTCTCACGGCGCTCGGGGGATGGTGAATCCGCAGGTTGGGCATTTCCAGGATGTGCGTCCCACGCGGAGGTAGATGACGGCGAGGGCGGCGGCGGCGGCGCCGGTGATGATAAGGAGGCGGAAGAAGATTCCGGCGATGAGCAGGCCGGCGCCGAGTACGATGAGCGCGATGGGTCCGGAGCGGGAGAACGGCGCGGTCCTGGTAATGTCCATTTCCGCGTTGCACTGCACGCAGTTGATGCTCTTGACGGCGGGTCCCCGGCCCAAGCGGCTGAGCACGCCGGAGATCCCGGGCCTTTTGCTCATGGCATAGGCCACGAAGGCTGCGGGCTTGGTCCTGGCGGGGGCGTGCTGCTCCTTTGCCGGGTGGCCGTGGTGCGGCGGCGGGGCGGCCTCGGTGGAGGGAGCCCCGGGAACCGGGGCCGGCCGGCCGGGCCGCGGCGACTTGATGCGCTCGCGCAGGCGCTTAAGGGACGATGGGGCGTTGAGCCGGGTTGCGATGGGCTCGGCGGAGCGCATCCTGGGCTCGCCGGTGCGGAGGTCAATCTCGCAGCGGCGGCAGACCTGGTCCAGCGGCGCGTGGATCAGGCCGCAGCGGGGGCATTTCATGGGGAGGGCGGCTCCGTTTGCTGGGCTGACTTGGCGCTCTTCTGCCAGATGCGGTCAATCAGCGCCCTGTCCTCGGCGGACAGCGGCTCGAACTCGATGCCCATGCCCGCCGGCTCCATCTCGTCCTCCCCGGGAAAGATCACCCTCACCACCTGGCCCCGCGTGCTGAATTTCTTCCCGGCGCCCGGCGCCTCGAACTCGAGCTCGACCTCGGCGCCCCGCGCCAGGGGCTTCCGGGTCTTGATGAAGATCCCGCCGTGGCTGATGTTCACGGCATAGTCATAGAAAAAAGTGTCGAGGCTGCGGTAGCGGACCTGTAACGAGATCGGCATCCGCAGGTGCTGGCGACGCTCACTGCCGCTGTATGTCATGGTCCATCACTCCTTTGAGGAGAGGCTTGAGGTATGAGGCTTGGGGCCTGGGGCCTGAGGTGTGGCGTCATGCTTCTTCCTCACGCCTCAGGCCACAAGCCTCACGCCCTTCTCCTCCTCCATCCTAACTATAATACCATTTTCGTTCTCAGGTAAAGCTTACCTCTTCGATGTCGAGCGCGGCGGTTTCGTTCACCAGGAGCGCCGCGACCTTGCCGTCCACCTTGGGCAGCTCGAAGCCCAGGAAGAAGCGGGCCGACTGGATCTTGCCGTCGAGGAACGCGGCCTCGTTGTTCCCCTTGATCGCCGCTTTCCTGTCTCCGGAGCCCACGATCTCGGCGAGCTTTTTCTCGGCCACGTTGGCCTGCCACAACAGGGCCCAGGCGCAGAGCACGTCGCCGAAGATTTCGAGGAGCGGGGTGGCCTTGAGGAAGCCGAGCATGAAGTCCTTGCTTGCCGCGAGTGCGGCCACGTGCTTTGCGGCCTTGACGAGCTCGCCGCGCGCATGGGCCAGGCGCTCGGCGTAGGGCTTCATGAGCGCGCTCTTGCCGGCTTCGGTAATGGCCGGCTCGAATCGGGCCATGAGCGTCTCGAAGACCTTGCCGCCGGCCATGGGGATTTTGCGGCTCAGGAGGTCCATGGCCTGGATGCCGTTGGTGCCCTCGTAGAGCGACGCGATCTTGACGTCGCGCGCGCACTGCTCGATGCGGTACTCGGAGCAGAAGCCGTAGCCGCCGAGCACCTGGATGGCGTTCTCGCACACGCGGAATGCCATGTCCGAGCCGTAGGCCTTGACCACGGGCGTCAGGATCTCGACCAGGCCGCTCCACATTTTCCGCTCGTCGCCCTCACTGACCTCCGTCATGTCCAGGCAATGGCCGGTGAAGTAGTTGAGCGAGCGCAGGCCCTCGGTCACGGCCTTCATCCACAAGAGCATCCGGCGCACGTCCGGGTGCTGGATGATCGGCGCCGGCGGCGCGTCCGGGTTCTTGCCCTGAGACAGGTGCCGCCCCTGCTGGCGCTCGCGGGCATAGGCCAGCGCGAGCTGATAGGCGGACGAGGCCTGGCCGAGCGACTGCGTGGCCACGAACAGCCGCTCCTCGTTCATCATGTGGAACATGATGGGCAGGCCCTGGCGGGGCTGCCCCAGCAACTCGCCCACGCACTTTCCGTCCTCCCCGAACGCGAGCTGGCAGGTGGCCGAGCCCTTGATCCCCATCTTGTGCTCGATGCCCGTGCACTTCACGTCGTTGTTGGCGCCCACCGACCCGTCGGGATTGATCAGGTTGCGGGGCACGATGAAGATGGAGATGCCCTTGGGTCCCGGCAGGTCACCCTCGATGCGGGCGAGCACCGGGTGGATGATGTTCCCGGTGAGGTCGTGCTGTCCGCCGGTGATGAAGGTCTTGACGCCCTCGATGTTATACAGGCCGTCGGGCCGCGGCTTGGCCTTGGTTTTGAGGATGCCGAGGTCGGAGCCGGCGCCGGGCTCGGTCAGGCACATGGTGCCGGCCCATTCGCCGGACCACATGCGGGTCAAATATTTTTGTTTCTGCTCGGGCGTGGCGAAAATCTTGAGCAGGCGTCCGGCGCCGTGGGTCAGGTTCGGGTAATTGGCGAAGGCCATGTTGGCGCCGTGGAAGCACTCGGAGCACGAGGTGCAAAGCGACTGGGGCAGGCCCTGGCCGCCGTCTTCCGGGTCGTCGCCCGGCGTGAGCCAGCCGCCCTCCACGTACTGGTCATGCGCCTGCTTGAAGCCCTCCGGCGTCTTCACCTCGCCGTCCTGGTAAGTGCATTGCTCGTGGTCGCCCACTTCGTTCAGCGGCCAGAGCACGTTCTCCGCGAACTTCTCGGCCTCGGCGATCACCATCTCGAACACGTCCCGGCCGTGGTCCGCGAACTTCGGGTACTTGGTGAGGTCCTGGATCTGCAACTGCTCGAACAGGACAAAACGCCGGTCCCGATAATCACCAAGCTTGGTCATGATACTACTCCTTTCTCTCAAGGTTTTACTGGCGGTCTGACAACAGGAGGCCATTTTACCATAAGAGGGCCTTCATACAAGGTTTGTGGTTTTTGGTTTGGCGTTTGTGGTTTTGGGTTTGAGGGACGTCTCATGGTGCTTTCTTGAACCACAAACCACAAACTACAAACCACAAACCTCCCTCACTTCCACGTCACCCTGGGCCGATCGCGCGGCACCACGCGGTCAATCTTTCCCTGCGGCCAGCCGATGGCGATGGAGGTGGCGATGCGCATGGGCCAGACGGCGCCGAGCTCCTTCATGAGCTTCTTGTCGGGCCTGCTGTTCAATGCGGTGATGAAGCCGACGTAGCAGGTTCCGAGGCCCAGGGCGTGGGCGGCGATCACCAGGTTCTGCGCGGCGATGCCGGCGTCGAGCACGGGCTGGCCGATGCCGCGGCGGTCGTGGAGCACGAGGATGACCACGGGCGCGCCGAAGTAGAGGTTATCGCGCAGCACCACGGTATCCATGCCGGAGATCACGCGCACGTCCATGTCGCCGGGCCGCCACGGGGCCACCAGGTTCCACAGCGCCCGGGCCGCCTTGCTCCCCGGCTTCAGGTAATACTCGGACATGAGCTTCAGCGACTTGAGCGACGAACGCTCCATCCAGCGGATCAGCTCGCGGTCGCGGACCACCACGAACTCCCAGCAGCGGTCGTTGCCCGAGGTCGGAGCGTAACGCGCGGCCTCCAGGCACCGCCGGATCAGCTCGTCCGGCACCTCCTTCTTCATGAACAGACGGTTAGAGCGGCGCTTCAATATCACCCGCTCCGTCTCGGTCAGCTTGTCCTGGATCTCCTCGAACGGCGGCGGCTCCGGAGCGTTGAACGGGTTGGGCAGCTCGACGCGTCCCACGTGCGCCGACTTGTACAACCCCTCGCCCACGTAATAATAGCCCTCCACCGTCACCGCGTCCTCCGGGCACACCGCCACGCAGTTTCTGCACCCCAGGCACGCCACCTCGAAGCCCTTGTAACCCTGGATCCGCGGCGGGCCCTCCTGGTCCATGAAGATGACGTGCGTCGGGCACGTCCGCACGCACCGGCCGCACCGATTGCACTTGTCCGCGTCCGCTTTAAAGCGCGGGAACACCGCCGGCGGATAATGCGCCTTGCCCAGGTAACCAAGCTTCATCGCGCGCCTCCAATTAATTCATGCTTCACAATGTCATCGGGCATTTTGTTTCGCACCGAGGCACAGAGAACCCAGAGGCAATAAAAGTAATTTTTTTCTCTGTTTCCTCTGTGCCTCTGTGCGAAATCAATCGCTGGCATTAACTCACCTCGCCCTGCCCTTGGTCTTGAGCTCCTTTTGCACCAGCTCGGCCGCCTTTTTGCCGGAGAGGACGGCGCCCCCGAAGATCGGGCCCATGCGCGGCCCGCCGTGCACCGCGGCCGCGGCGGTGCCCGCGACGTATAGTCCGGGGAAAACGAGGCCGGTGTGCTCGACCACGAACTGCTCCGCGGCCCGGGCCTGCATGGGTCCCAGCCCCATCACCTCCCCGGTCTCGGTCTCGAGCTTTCCGCCGTGGGCCTGGACCAGCCGGACCACCGCGGCCTCCCGCCCGGTCCCGTCAATCACCGCGCGCGCGCTCATGACGAGCGGGTCCGTGCGCTGCTCCGCGACGTCCATCCCGGAAAGGTTCACCGCGAGACCGGTCAGCCTCCCGTCCTCCATCATCACGTCCTCGATCGCCACCAGGTTCAGGATGGTCGCGCCTTCCTGCAAGGCCCGGCAGCACAGGCTCGAGCCCAGGTACATCGAGTCCAGCCCGAAAAGACCCTTGCTCTCCGGCTCCGCGGCGATGCCCAGCTCGTCGAGCACCGCCCGGGCCTCTTCATGCACCACCACCTCGTTGCGACCCATGCCGCCGCCCCACGCCCCGCCGCCGGGCGCCAGCCCCCGCTCCACCATGGTCACTCTGAGATCGGCCTGGGCCAGGTAATAAGCCGCCACCATCCCGGCCGGGCCCGCGCCCGCGATCAGCACGTCGCACTTGAGCGCGTTCAGGAGCTTCCGCGAATAGCGCTCCACCACGATCCGGCTCGACTCGTACTCCCACTCTCCCATCCCGGCCTCCTTGCGCCGAAAACCTTAAGGCCCCGGCGGCTGCGTTCCCACAATAATTAACACATGCCGGGAGCGCGGGCAACCGGGTGCCGGCACGCCCCGGCCGCCGGCTTGAACCGGCCCCCGAAATGAAATAGTATGGATCAGGAGCTGATTGGCAAGATGTTGTCAAAACTGAGCAGCGCGGCTGTCCTGGGGGTGGACGCCTTCCCGGTGAGCGTGGAGGTGGACCTGCTTCCCGGCCAGCACATGTTCAACGTGGTCGGCCTGCCCGACGCCTCGGTCAAGGAGTCGCGGGTGCGGGTGCGCTCCGCCATGGAGAACAGCTCTTACCCGTTCCCCCTGGCCTTTCAGATCGCCGTGAACCTGGCGCCCGCCGACATGAAGAAGGAAGGCTCGGCCTACGACCTGCCCATTGCGCTGGGCGTGCTCGGCGCCATGGACCTGCTATCCAACGACGACGTTGACGGCTACTGGGTGCTGGGCGAGCTGTCGCTGGACGGACGGGTCCGACCGGTGCCGGGCGTGCTCCCGGTGGCGGTCGAGGCCAAAAAGCGCAAGGTGAAGGGCCTGGTGGTGCCCACCGAGAACGCCTCCGAGGCCGCGGTGGTCGCAGGCCTGGACGTTTACCCGGTCACCTCGCTCGGCGAGGCCGTCGGCTTTTTCAAGGGCGAGACCAAAATCCCGCCGCACCGGGTGGACCCCAGGGCGCTCTTCAACCAGGCGCTCCATTACGAGGTGGACCTCTCCGACGTCCGCGGCCAGGAGCACGTCAAGCGCGGACTCGAGATCGCCGCCGCCGGAGGCCATAACGTCCTCATGATCGGGCCCCCAGGCTCCGGCAAGACCATGCTCGCCAAGCGCCTGCCCACCATCCTGCCCGACCTCGACTTCGACGAGGCCCTCGAAACCACCAAGATCTATTCGGTCGCCGGGATGCTCACCCCCGACGTGCCCTTCATCGCCACCCGTCCCTTCCGCCCGCCCCACCACACCATCTCCGACGCCGGGCTGATCGGCGGCGGACAGTATCCCCGGCCCGGCGAGATCAGCTTGGCCCATAACGGCGTCCTCTTCCTCGACGAGCTGCCCGAGTTCAAGAAGCAGGTCCTCGAAGTCCTGCGCCAGCCCCTCGAGGACGGCAAGGTCACCATCTCCCGCGCCATGGCCGCGCTCACCTATCCATCGCGCTTCATGCTGGTCGCGGCCATGAACCCGTGCCCGTGCGGCTACCAGGGCCATCCGCTGCGCCCGTGCGTGTGCACCCCGCGGCAGATCCAGGCCTACCGCTCCCGCATCTCCGGGCCTCTCTTGGACCGCATTGACATCCACGCCGAGGTCCCGGCGGTCAACTACCGCGAGCTCTCCGCGGAAACCGGCGGCGAGACGTCGGCGGGCGTCAAGGACCGGGTGAACCGCGCGCGCGAGGTCCAGGCCAAGAGGTTCGCCGGCACCAGGACCCGCTGCAACGCCGACATGAGCACCCGCCAGACCCGGGCCTGCTGCGCCATTGACGACGCCGGCCACGCCCTGCTCCAGAACTGCATTGACCGACTCGGCATGTCCGCCCGCGCCCACGCCCGCATCCTTAAAGTAGCCCGCACCATCGCCGACCTCGAAGCCAAACCCGACATCCAGACCCACCACCTCGCCGAGGCCATCCAATACCGGACCCTCGACCGGCAGATGCATTAGACGCGCTGCGATCCAGGGCTTTTAGTTAAAGGTGCCGCCTGGCGTTTTGGAGTGCGGCGGCTTGCCGCTTTGGAGTGCGCGCGGCTTGCCGCCGCTTTGGATCGGCAAGCTTGCTTGCCGGCCTCTGGAACAAGCTCTTCAATCCACCGGGAG
>Ga0307379_10002284_pt1 | contig 28646 bp, 23 predicted proteins | sample UN2MG_FD_202237 | JGI IMG/M metagenome (GOLD analysis project Ga0307379, IMG submission 202237) | Soil microbial communities from Risofladan, Vaasa, Finland - UN-2 | ecosystem: Environmental > Terrestrial > Soil > Coastal area > Acid sulfate soil | place: Finland: Risofladan, Vaasa | collected...
GGTAGAAATTGCCCGTTTGCTGGATGGTCGTGAGGCCGACATAGGCGCCGATGAGATAGAAGGAACCGTGCGCGAGATTCACGATGCGCATCAGTCCGAATATGAGCGAAAGGCCAGCCGCGAGAAGGAACAGCAGCGCTCCGAAAGACAGGCCGTTCAGCAGCTGCAGGATCCAAAACGTCATGCCGCCGCGCGCCTAGGCCGGTCGGCCCGTGTCGGCAGCCTTCGATTGCCAACGCAAAATTCCCCGGCCGGTGCCGCCCATCTGGCCAACCTCAAAGAAACGCGTCACCGACCATAATCCCTTTTCACGGAGCATCGGTACAATGCCTGGGACCACTGCCGATGAAGGACCAGGGCGAATACCCTTGCCTCCCGGTCGTCCCGATGCGCCTGCCGGGAGCTTGTGCTGGCGGAGCGGCAGCGTAACAGCTTCAAAATTTCCCCCCCGATCTTGCGTTTGCCTGTGGCTGGCCGACGCGAAGCGTGATGGCCTCGGCCATAGCTCACGACAGCCCGTTCAAAGCAAATCTCAAGCCGGCTCGAACGCAATGGCGTGCCCAAATGCAACCTCCGCCGGCACCGTAATTTTTCCGCCGAAGCTTTGATCGGTAATGCCTTTCTTGTCGAGTCGGCGCCTAACCGCATCAATGTCGGTTGTTGCAAACGTCGTTTCCGCCATATAGGGCAGGACTGGTGGGACGCATCCCGGCACGACATCGGCAATTTCATCAGGGGACACAATTGAGAGGCGCGAGACGAGCGGAAATCTGAACACCCGTTTTGCGCCTTCGCGTACCGATTCAAACCCAAGGAAACTGCGGTATCTGTGCTCGGTCGCTTCCGGGTCATCAGTGCACAAGATCGTTTCGGAGAGCGCCACCGCTTTGTTGGGGTGTTCGAGCAATTGGGGCTGATGAATGTATTGCGGCGTACGGTGGTGCGCCGCCTGTATCAAGCCCTCAGGGGTCAGCGATGCCGAGAAATGTATGCAGTCAAACTTTGCGGCACGAAGGCCCTCCGGGGTGTCCACATCACGTTCCAGAGGGATGACTCCGGAATTCTCGATCCCCGTTTCGTCAAGTCGCTTCGCAACAACGGAAGCATCTCCGCAATTGAAAGCGATTATATGCGCACCTTCGAATCGCCCGAGGAATCGCTTGATGTTGAAGTCGAACATGTCCTTGTTGACATGCGCGAATATCTCGAAGTAGTTCTTTGGAAATACAGCGCAACGGTTGCCGGTGCCATAGGGCTGTTCCGGTTCGCCCGGCTTTAGAGCACCCTTATGCATGGAGAGCGGTGACAGGATGAAGCCGAGGTCTTCATAGAAATTGCAGGTTGCATCCAGATCATGCACCACTAAGCCGACATGATTGATACTGTCGATCTCACCTTTCATTAGTCCCTCTCCCCCCAGAACGGTCGCTTGGCCCGCTTGGATTTGCGGAGCGATTTTTATTGCGTCGCGGCCAACATAAACCGCAAAGGCCGACAGGCCCAGGCAGCCACGATCTGATCGATTCCTTCAATTCATCATGGCCTCGTCCTAAGCGGATAGCAATTCACTCGGCTGATGGCCGGTATTTCGAAATGCCGGAGAACTTTCGCTCGAAATTTCGATGCCCGTCCATAACGGAGCCTATCTGCAGATTGAACCACTCGCGGTAGCGCGTAGATCCGCTCCATGTTCCAGCCCAGCAACGGTTCTCTGATCAAGGGCCAAATTTCTCGAGCACATCCTTGTTGATGACCTTTTCAGGAGCAAGCTTTCCATCGAATGCGTCGAGCACGTTCTGGACGCAGTCAATCGCAATCCGCCGTGCGCACTCGCGGGTCATTCCCGCACTATGGGGTGTCAGGATGACATCGCTCCGAGATAGCAGCGGGTTATCAGGACGCGGCGGCTGCGGGGCAAAAACGTCGAGCGCGGCTCCCGCAATCTGGCCTTGTTCGAGCGCCTCTACCAGCGCTAACTCGTCGACCTCTCCTCCACGCGCGGTATTTATCAGATAGGCCGTGGGTTTCATGCGATTGAACATTTCGCGGCTTACGAGGCCACGCGTATCAGGCGTAAGCGGCGCATGCAGGCTTACAAAGTCAGCGTCGCCCAGCGCTTCGGTAATTTTCGAGATCGGAACACATCCATCGGCCTCGATCTGGGTGTGTTCGACCGCCGGGTCGGTTGTCAGGACCTTCATACCAAAGGCAAGACAGCGTTTGGCCACTACGCGTCCAATGCGTCCATAACCTATCAGGAGGATTGTCTTGCCATCCAACTCGATGCTGGATGCACTTGTGCGGAAGGCGAAATCTCCAGTCCGGACCGCCTGATCGTAGCGCGGCAGTTGTCGGGCAAGTGCCAAGATGAGGCACAACGTGTGCTCCGCCACAGCAATCGCGTTCACATCGCCAACGACGGCAAGGGGAATGCCGCGTTTGCTGAGAGCCGATACGTCGACTGTGTCGTATCCAACGCCATGCCTTGATACGATGTGAAGATTGGGTGCCTTGCTGATCAACCCTTCGCCGAAAGGGGTCATGCGCAAGGTCACTGCCTCCGCCGTCATCAGCTTTTCCTCGAACCCTGGGCTCGACACACTGTCGACAACTTCATATGTCACGTCGGATCGCGCATCGAGCAATCGTATTCCGGCCGCGTCGAAAGGTTCAATGATGAGAACTGACTTCATGACGGTTCAGAACGCCGTCTTTTTGCGGGCGTGACGCTTCTTGAAATCCTGCCGACGGGCCGCCCTCTGCGCTGCCGTTGCTTCGGCATCCACCCGCCGGCCGTTTCTCGTTAGTGCAACGCCGTATGATTTCCTTGCCGCAGCACGGCTTATGATGCCGTCCCTGACATCACGAAGGACAAGTTCTGGATCGCGGCTCAACGGTTCGCCCAGGCCTCCGCCGGCGGCCCCTTTGATCTCCAAGACCATTGGTTCGACCGGCAGTATCCCGTATTGCGGCGCCCCAATCTCCGTACCGTCCAACTGCGTTATCTTGAGCTGAGCCTCAGCGCCAGGCCCGCCGCCGCTTACGCCAAAGCCGGACCTCGTTCGCAGTCCCTCACCGCGCAAGGCGAGCACCGCGGACGTTTCCACTTCAACGGCGTAGTCGATACCGGTACCTCCTCTAAACCGGCCAGCCCCCGCACTGTCGGTGCGGAACTCCTGGCGGAGGAAACGTACAGGGTACTTCTGTTCTGAGAGCTCGATATCGGGCAAGTGGAGCGCTCCAAGCGCGACCAATCCGCTCATGGCATTGAAGCCATCCCGACCATCGACGGCGCCGGCCCCGGCACCGGCCGCCCAATGGTACATCACGAACGTCTCACCATTCGCATCCGTTCCGGACATGGTCGGCACGGCCCCTTTGCCCCAACCAGCGCAGTTACGTTGGGGATCCGCTTTGCCGAGTGCCCGCCAGATCGAGTGAATGATCTCGGTCCCGGGCACAAGTGTGTTCATGGTTGTTGGCGCGGGCGGGCGGGCGTTCACCATTGTTCCTAGAGGCGCAATGACCTCAACGGCCCGGAAGGTTCCTTCATTGCCCGGGAGTTCAGGATTTAGGAACGACGCCAAGCCCACATAGACAGCTGAGTGGGTATTGGCGATCGAACTGTTCTTGAAGCCCCTGACTTGCGGATCGGTGCCGGTGAAATCGACAGCCATGCGATCGCCGTCGATCTTTATGGCGACACGCACATAGTGATCTCCCGCCTCAAAGCAGTCGTTGTTGGTCTTGTCCTCTCCTGTGTATGTGCCATCGGGAAGCGCATCAATCTCAACCCGCATGCGACGGTCGCCGAGATCAAGGATGCCTTCGAAATACTGCTCAGCACGTTCCATTCCGATGCTTTCCACCAAACCTGCTATTTGGTTCGCACCGATTCGTGTTGAGCCGAGCATGGCGTGAAGATCACCATTCATGAGTTCTGGCGTCCGCGAGTTGAGCAGTAGTAGTCGCCACAAGTCGTCGCGAACCTCGCCATTCTCGACAAGGCGCAACGGCGGCAGGCGGATGCCTTCATGAAAGATTTCGGTTGCCGCAGAGTTGTACGTGCCGGCTGCGCCTCCGCCGATATCGGACTGATGCGCGCGATTGCAGGAGAAGGCAACGAGACGACCGCCGCTGAACACCGGACGCGCTATGACCCAGTCGGGAAGATGATTGCCGCCGGCAGCATATGGATCGCTCAAGACAAAGGCGTCGAGCTTGCCTATGTCCTCGCCGAACGCCTTGAGCAGCGCACGCACTGCAAAACCGCCACCACCCGTATGGATCGGCAGCCCGTCAGCTTGAGACAGGAGATATCCGGTTCCATTCGTGATGAAGCAGGAGAAATCGTGCGCCAAGCTGAATATTGGGCTTCGCGCCGTCCGCATCATGATCCAGCCCATTTGCTGGCAAACGTGATCCAAGCGGCTTTGAACAAGCGCCAGCTGCACGGGATCAAGCGGCATAACGCGTTTCCTTGGTAAGCAGGTGAACGAGGAAGTTGTTCGCGCTGTCGATGTCAAGCCGGTCGCCGGAGCCGATCAGAACTGTCGTCGTATCCTCTTCGATAAGTAGGGGGCCGGTCAGATGATGTCCGATCAGCAAATCGGCGCCCTGGTACACCGGAACAGTGACAAATCCGGATGCCTCTTCGAGATAGATCTCGCGATGGTCGATTGGTGTGGGACTACCCGATACCCTGGCTGGTCTGGACCCACTTGTCGTCGAAACCGCACCAAGGCCGACAACCCGAAGCTTCACGATCTCGATTGGTGCTTCGGGCTGACGATGCCCAAAGAGGCGCTCGTATTCGTCCTCGAAGTCCTTGCGTACCGTATACCAATCGAGCGGCCCGTGCGCCGGCAGGTTCACGCGAACGTCCCACTGCTGGCCCAAATACCGCAGGTCAACTGCTCGCTCAAATTGCATGTGGGCATTACCGAAGCCCTGCCGTTTCAGGGCTTCGCCGGCCTGATTGGCAAGGCGATCGAGTTCTTGAGATACGTCTTTCGGATCGGTCCCGTCGAGTGGGCGGACAAATGTGCGGACCAGGTCGTGGCGAACGTCGCTGTGAAGCATGCCGAAAGCGCAAAGGACACCCGCCAACCGCGGTACATAGACCTTCTGGCAACCCAGCATGCTTCCAACTGAACAACCGTGCAGTCCGCCGGCGCCACCACCGGCGACAAGCGTGAAGCCACCCGGATCGAGTCCGCGCTGGACGCTGATATACCGGACAGCGTGCAACATGCGCTGCTCAAGAAGCCGGACAATCCCCGCCGCTGCCTGCCACACCGATAGGCCAAGTGGCTTTGCCACTTTCTCCAAAATCGCGTGTTCCGCAGCTCGTTCGTCGAGAGAAAGGGCACCTCCGGCATAGGTGCCGGGGTGCAGCCGGCCAAGAACAACCTGTGCGTCGGTCGCGGTCGGATCCGTGCCGCCGAAGCCATAGGCGGCGGGGCCGGGCCGCGCGCCGGCCCCACGGGGGCCGACAAACAAGGCGCCCGCTCTGTCGGTTCCCGCGATCGTCCCACCACCGGCTCCGATTGTGTGGATTTCGACCGACGGAATGGCAAGATCGTAGTCGCTGATGCTGAGGCGATCGACTACCGCGACACTTCCGTCGGCCATCAGGGCGGCATCCGTGCTGGTGCCGCCAATCTCGATCGAAATCAGGTTTCTTGTCCCGAGCGGCTCGCTCAAATGACGTAGAGCACCAACGACCGCCGCCGGCCCCGAAAGAGTAAGCGCTACTGGCGAACGCCCTATCTCTTCGGCGGTGCCGGTTCCACCATTGTTCTTGACAAGAAGTAGTGGGTTTCGCAGCCCCAGATTTTTCAACGAATCGTCGAGAGCCTGGAGATAGTAAGTGATCCGAGGAGCGACATAAGCATCGACGACGGTCGTAGATTGTCGTTCGTACTCGCCAGCTAGGGGGATGACATCGCTGGAAGCCGATACCCAGACTTCGGGCATCACAGACCGTACGATATCGACGGCCCGTCGCTCATGATCCGGGTTCAGATAGCTGTTCAGAAAGCAAATGGCGACACTTTCCACGTTCTCAGCGCGAAATATATCCAGTGCTTCGAGGACGCTACTTTCGTCCAATGGCGTATGCGATGCGCCATGGCGGTCGATGCGTTCACGAACCGGTTGGCGGAGGTAGCGCGGGACCAGCACGGGAGGATAGGGGCGTCGATGATCCCAAGGTTGCCGCCGAATGCCGCGACGGATCTCGATTGCATCCCTAAATCCTTCAGTGGTCAAGAGACCGACCGTAGCGCCGGTCTGCTCCAGCAGTATGTTCGTGGCGACTGTCGACCCGTGGACGAAGAGGTCGCAGCCTCCGACTAGTTCTGTGGGGGTCAAGCCAAGGGTCGCAGACGACCGGCTCAGACAGTCCAGCACGCCAGCGGCGGGGTCATTATTATCCGACAGCGATTTCATCGTAAAGAGACGACCATCGGCATCGATAAGCGCCAGGTCCGTGAACGTGCCTCCGACGTCAATGCCGATGCGCCATGGCTCGCGAGGGCACAAGCTGTGGACCGTTCGCGGCGAAGGTGCCATGCCGATTACCGCTTGGATCGCATTCCGGCCCGTGCGAGGGCCACGTCGATCTTTAGTTTCGCACTCCGCAACGCTTCTTCTGGATAACCCGGAATCTGACCTTTGAAGTCCGTTTTCTTCGTGGCGTCGAAGAAGATCTTCCCTGTCAGGCCGCCGCTCGATGGATCGAGCCAGGACGTCATGGTTGCGTTCGCCGTCTCGACATCGGCCTTGGGATCGCAGCGCGTCGCCATGGCCCACACGACGTCCGTCAGGTTGTACGGATCAATATCGTCATCGACAGCTACAATAAACTTCAATCTCGGCATGACCGCCGACGTTGCCAGTAAGAGCGTGCGGACAATTCCCGGCCTTAATCGGTTCGGGTCAATTTGCAGGATGCCCCAGAAGTCGCGCCCGACATCCGGCGGACGATGTACGGCCTTGAGGAGCGGGAAGCGACGCCGCAGCGTGTCGAACGCTTCGGACTCCTCTAACTCACGCCAGAGCGTATTGGTTTCGCAAGGGGGTTTTCCGGCGAATATGCCGTGGACGATCGGGTCCTTTCTATGCGTGATCGCGGTCACCCGAAATACGGGACTTTGGATCACGGCTGTCTGGTATCCGGTGAATTCGACAAACGGTCCTTCGTCGCGGACTTCGCCATCGAAGTACCCTTCGATCACCATTTCCGCGTCGCTCGGCACCTCCACATTCACAGTACGGCATCTCGCAACCTCGATGGGGCGCCCCTCAAGCGCACCCGCTACGGTAAGTTCGTAATCACCGAGCGGAAAATCCGAAGATGCGGCAATCGTGATCGACGGGCGAACCCCAACAACGATTGCGGCTTCGGCCTTGTGTTCCGCCGCACGCGCTTCATCGGTCGTGAGCCTTAGGTGGTGATCCGGGGCCATGCAAATCCCCAGTTCCCTTGCTCCGTAGATGAGCCCTCGATGATGGGCAATATTCCATCCGAACTCGGGGTGGCGACAGATTGTCAGGCCGGCGGTCACATAGCGGCCGGCATCGCCTTGGTTCCACAACGGAAACGGCCAGTCGCGCAGATCGACGGCTTCGCCCTCAAGAACCACCTCTTGGCAATGGGCCGTGCCTTCCTTGAGTGGAACGGTCGCTACACGGTCCTTTAGGCGGTCGGCGACAAATGCCAGCAATTCGGTTTCGTCAACACCAAGCGCGCGAGCCACTCTTGCCCGAGTGCCGTAGAGGTTCATCGCCAGAGGAAATCCTAGCCCTCCGACATCCTCCAACAAAGCCGCCGGCCCTGCATTGTCGGAGAGAAGGCGGCACATCGCGCCTGTCTCGTAGTCAAGGCTGACGCGTTCACTAATCCGAATGAGGTCGCCGGATTGCTCGAGAACGCTAAGATAACTGCGAAAATCCATCTGTGGTCCCCAACACGATGCTCCGGACGGGTTAACGGGTCAAGCAACCCGAATGTAGATTCTTGCCACGCATCAGTAGCGTCCGTCGTCAGATGATTTGAGAGAGAAGGCAGCCTGAACCAAGAGAGGTTTCGGGCTCATCTGGTTGGTCATATTAGGCGGCGCTGTTGCGGTGCTGCAAGCGCCGGTGTTCGATGGTCTGTCATTTGATCTTCTCCCTTTCCATCAGGATGAGGGCTACGGTGGTCAAATGATCCGGCCGGCAGATGAAATCCAAAGCTTTAGCCAAGCGCCCCATCGCTGCATGGTCGATCTTTGTCTCTTCCATTCGGGAGAGTCCTCCTCGCTTCAGCCGGTTTCGTCGCATCGATTTGTGTCAGGCGCGGTGGCGCCAGCAAAACACCTCTACTCGGCCGATGCCCGTGTGCCTGATATGAATCTGCAGCAAGGTTATTGAGACATACCCTGATCCGAAAATGCATTTCCCTGATGTTGCGAGAAAATTCCCTGTTCAGTCGGAAAAATTCCCTGTTCCGTCGCTTAGGGAATTTATAAAAATTACCGCGCAATATCAGTTGTTTATAGGTGCACCGACGGTGCGATTTCGCCCATTTTCGTAGAAATGCCCTGTTTTTTCCCTGTTTAACAGGGAATTCTAGCGGAGACGGGTTCGCTCAAGACTGCCCGCACCGCCAGCAAGTCTTTATTTTCATTCGTTTTTCGAGAGAGATTCGAACTCTCGGTACGTTTCCCCGCATTCCCCGGGGCTTCGGGCGGGTGTCTGTGCAACCCCGAACCGGAGACGGTCGTGAAACCCTATTTGGGCGCGCCGGCCGCCCGTTTTCTCTACGGGCAAGTCGGACGGTTCGGATTCGCCGGGATTGAGAAGCCTCAATCGAAGCTCAGCATCGCCTTTTGTTCGGCCCAATCGAGGGGCAGGTCAATGCACCTGGTCAGTGTCTCGGCAGTGAGTACGACAGGCTGGCCACCCGCAAGGATTGCCTCAACGATATCGGGCGCGAGGAAGGCCAGCGGCATTGGGTGGCTGATGTAGCGATCGCTGACGCCCTGTGTGTTGGCTATGTCGCCGAGCGAGCGAGCGCGGCCATTCAGGAGATCGTCGAACCATTTGTGGGCGCGAGCGACAGCTTTGATGAGCGCCGGATCCGACTTCGCGGTTTCTGCACCGGCACCTTCGAGGACAAGCCGCATCTCGACGCCGCGGCGCTTGATCTGTGCCGGGACGACTTGGCGGACCGACATCTCGGTCTCGCCGGTCAGCGACGTCAGGTTGATGACGATGGCGATCCCGTCGTCGCCCAGATCGACCCGCTCAACGAGGTCCATAGCCAGCTTGAGGTTGTAGCGGTCCCATTCGAAGGAGCAAAGACGCTGGGAGAGTTGTCGTAGAAATCTGCGCGGCATCTCTCAGCGCTTCCATCGTCTTATCTCGACCGGTTCCACTACGACACGATCAGCCATGCGCCCGAGGCGCTTCGCTACCTGATCGATCTCGTGGGGGTTGAGCGGGTCGTGCTCGGCAGCGACTACTGCTTCGATATGGGATACGAGCAGCCGGTGGCCTTCATCGAGGCGCTCGATTGGCTTACAAGGAAACAGCAAACAGCGATCCTTTCGGGTAACGCCCGCAGGCCGCTGGGCCACTGAGCGCGGCGGGCGATAGCCGCATTGGACGGGAGATATGGCGCCATGGCTTCGAAACTCCAGACGTTGCCCGCGGCGGTCGCCGAGCACGTCCGCGACGGCGACGTCGTGTTCGTTGGCGGCTTCGGCCAATGCATTCCCTTCGCGGCGGGTCACGAGCTGATCCGGCAGGGGCGCAAGAACCTCACGCTCTGCCGGTCGGGCGCCGACATCCTGTTCGACCAGCTGATCGCGGCCGGTTGCGCCGGCAAGGTCATCTTCGGATATCTCGGCAATCCGGGGATCGGGATCTCGCATGCCTTCAACCGCGCGGTCCGCGATAACGCCATCGCCTATGAGGACTGGACCAACTTCGCCATGGTCCTCCGCCTGCATGCGGGCGCCCTTGGTATCCCCTTTATCCCGGCGGCGATCCTGCGGACAGGCGACATGCCAGGCGCATCGATCGAGGTCGCCGAGGTCATCTGCCCCTATACGGGCGAGCACCTGTCGGCGATCCCGGCGCTCAATCCCGATGTGGCGCTGGTCCACGCCCAGCGGGCCGACGAAGAGGGCAATGTCCAGATGTGGGGATTGCCCGGCGACACCGTCGACGGCGCCAATGCGAGCCGGAAAGTCATCGTCACGGTCGAGGAGATCGTCGATGCCGAAGTCCTGCGCGCCGACCCCAACCGGACCATTCTGCCCGCCTACCGGGTGAACGCGCTCGCCTGCGTTCCCTGGGGTGCGCATCCGTCTTATGTCCAGGGGTATTACGGCCGCGACGACGATCTCTACTTCGCCTACGACCAGCTGTCGCGTTCGCTCGAGGAGCTCGCCGACTTCCTCGATGATTGGGTCCACGGCGTGCCGGACAGGGAGGCCTACCTGAAAAAGCTCGGAGGCGAGACGCGGCGGCGGTTGACCGGCCGGCGCGGGCCGGTCGCCAGCGTCTCCTACGGCTTCGAGGCCCGCGATGTCTGAGGCGAATGGACCCCCGCTCGACGACGCGGAGCGCATGGTGCTCGGCGCGGCGCGCGAACTCAAGGATGGCGAGATCTGCTTCGTCGGCGTCGGGGTCCCATCGCTGGCCGCCATGCTGGCCAGGCGAACCCATGCGCCGGGGCTGGTGCTGATCTACGAATCGGGCGCCATTGGGACCAACCCGCCGAGCCCGCCCCTGTCGACCGGCAGCCCGACCGTCATCGAGGACTGCGCCATGATCGGCAGCTGTCTCGATGTTTTCGCCACGTTGCAGGCGGGGCGTTTCGATCTCGGCCTGCTCTCGGCCGCCCAGGTCGATCGCTACGGCAATCTCAACAGCACCGTCATCGGCGACTATCGGCATCCCAAACTGCGGCTCGTCGGCAGTGGCGGCGCCCACGATATCGCCTGCCTGGCGCGCGAGGTCATCGTCATCATGCCGCACGATCCGCGCCGTTTCGTTGAGCGTGTCGATTTCCTCACCAGCCCCGGATTCAGGAGCGATGCCAATGGTGTCGATCCTGGCGCCGTCCGTGGCGGAGGCCCGCGATGCGTTGTAACTCCGCGGGCCCGGTTCGATTTCGAAGCCGGCGAGTTGACCCTCAATGCGGTCTTCGAGGGTTTCTCGGCCGATGAGGCGGTTGAAGGCTTCGGCTGGTCGCTTCCCCGGCGCGAACGTGTGGAGACCCTGCCGCCATTTGAAGCCAGCGCGGTAGAAATCATGCGCAAGGAAATCCGGGATCCGCTCGCCGCGCGGAAATGACAAGACTTAGCTCGGTTGACAAGACGATGGTTCACTTGGCAATGAACCCTTTGCAATGAACGCGTTACAGGGGCACACTTTCAGCGAAGGAATAACCACGGCGGGCAATTTTCGTGGACCTCAAGCAGATCCGCTATTTCATCTACGTGGCCAATCTGGGCAGCTTCAACAAGGCGGCCCGCGTGCTCAATATTGCCCAGCCGGCGCTCAGCCGCCAGATCCGGGCGTTGGAGGACGAGTTGCGGGTCCAGTTGCTGCATCGCTCCACCCGCGGCGTTGAGACGACCGATGCCGGCAAAACGCTCCTGAAGATGGGCGAATCGATCCTCGCCTATGCCGATCAGATCCGCGAATCGGTCTCCCGGGTGGCGGTCACCCCGACGGGCAACGTCATCATCGGCATGCCGCCATCGATCTCAGCGGTGTTCGCATCAACCGTCATCGAGGCGACGCAGCGGGTCTGCCCCGAGGTGACGCTTCGGATCACAGAGGGGCTGAGCGTGTTCCTTGAGGAATGGCTCAACCTGGGCAAGATCGACATTGCGGTCATGACCCACCCCGGCGACGTGCCGACCCTGAACGTCAGCAGGCTCTGCGACGAAGAAATGGTACTGGTTGGAAACACGCGCGATATGGCGGCCCTGGGCGAGACGATCGAGCTGAAGCGGCTGGCAGAGATGCCGCTGACGATCGCGCATGGCTTCAAGCTGATTATCGAGCCGTTCACCCGCGAGCGCGGCATCGAACTCAACTACGTCATGGAGCTCGACAGCATTGCGATCCTCATGGAGACGATAATGCGTGGTCTGGGCCGATCGATCCTGCCCTATGCCAGCGTTCACCAGGCGGCATCGCGCGGCGAGGTTGGAATCGCGCGCATCGTCAATCCGGTGGTCACCCGGCCGCTGGTGGTCGCGATCAACGGGCGGCGCCCACTGACGGCCGCGATCGAAGCCGTACGCGATGTTGTCGTGGGCAAGATCGGTGAGTTGGTCGTGCGTCCTGAATCTAGTCGTCGTCGCCGCAAAGCGGTCGGTGAGGCGGGCCGCTGAATGCCTGCGCTCAATACCACGCTGCTATAAGCAACATGCCCATATAGTCATACGGAGCCGTCTCCGCGGCGTGATAGCGTTTGCCTCACAAGCGGCCATGTGTAGGAAGCCGCGCTTGCGCTATGGGAGGCGGGTGCCATGTTCGGCGCGCAAGGCAACAGAATCAGGCGATGCAGCGCGGGCTGCTGCGACGGTCGAGAATGACCGACCAGCGCTACGTCTGGACGCCCGGCAGGGAGATTAGCGAGACCTGCCGCCTTACTGCGTTCATGCGCGGCCAGGCCATCGATGACTTCGACGCCCTGACGACGAAGGCCTGCGACGACCCGGCCTGGTTCTGGGACGCGCTGATCCGGTTTTTCGACTTCCGCTTCGAACGCGACTATGACGCGGTGCTCGATACCACCGACGGCATCGCCAAGGCGCGCTGGTGCGTCGGCGGCGTCACCAACCTCGCGCTCAACTGTCTCGACCGACACGTGGACACCGACGTGTGGGCCACCGAGGCGGTGGTCTGGGAGGGCGAAGGCGGCGAGCGGCGGGTCTGGACCTATGCCGAGCTCAACGCCGAGACCTGCCGCCTGGCCAACGGCCTGCGTGCTGCCGGCATCGGCAAGGGCGAGGTGATCGGCATCTACATGCCGATGGTGCCCGAAGCGGCGGCGGCCTTCCTTGCGATCGCCAAAATCGGGGCGATCGCCATGCCGCTTTTCTCCGGCTTCGGGCCGCAGCCGCTGGGCGAGCGGCTCGCGATCGCCGAGGCGGCAGGGGTGATTACCGTCGATACCATGCAGCGGCGCGGTCGGCGCACGGAGCTGAAGCCGGTTGTGGACGTGGCGCTCGCGCAGGCGCCGAGCGTGCGATGCGTCGTCGTCATGCGCCACGGCGACGGCAATGTCGCCATGAGCGAAGGCCGGGATTTGTGGTGGCACGAGCTGGTTGCCGGGCTCCGCGCGACCGCGCCAACCGAGGCGATGCAGGCCGACGATCCGGTGATGCTGATGTTCACGTCGGGGACGACCGGCCGGCCGAAAGGGACGGTGCATACACATATCGGGGTCCTGGCAAAAAACGCACTCGATCTCGGCCTCTGCATCGATCTTCAGCGCGGCGACCGGCTGCTGTGGATGAGCGACATGGGCTGGATCGTGGGGCCCAAGATCATCGTCAGCGCCACGCTGACCGGGTCGACGCTGGTGCTGGCGGAAGGCACGCCGGACTACCCAGAGCCGGGACGGATCTGGCGCCTCGTCCAGGATCACAAGGTCACCATCTGTGGCATCTCGCCGACCGCGGTGCGGCAGATGATGACCCACGGCGCCGAAGTCGTCGCTCGCTACGATCGATCCTCGCTACGCGTCACGGTCTCGACCGGCGAGCCATGGAATCCAGATGCCTGGAATTGGTTCTTCGAACATGTCTGCGAGCGGCGCGTGCCGGTGCTCAACTATGCCGGCGGCACCGAATGCGGTGGCGCCATCTTGATCGGAACGCTGCTGCATCCCCTAAAGCCATGCGCCTTTGGATGCTCTGCCCCCGGTATGTGCGGGGACATCGTCGACCCGGCGGGCAATCCGGTCGGCCCGAACGAGCTTGGCGAGCTGATCATCCGTCAACCGTCGATCGGGCTGACGCGCGGCTTGTGGCGGGAGCCCGAGCGCTATCTGGAAAGCTATTGGGGCCAGATCCCAGGTGTCTGGGTGCAGGGCGATCTGGCATCGCGCGACGAGGATGGGCTCTGGTATATCCACGGGCGTTCCGATGACACAATCAATGTCGCCGGCAAGCGCACCGGCCCGGCGGAGATCGAATCGGCCCTGCTGGCGACCGGACTGGTCCGCGAGGCGGCTGTCGTTGGAATACCCGATGCGCTGACCGGCTCGGCGATCGCCTGCGTCTGCGTTCCCGCCGAGGCAGGTGGCGGCGTGGCGGAGACGCGCGATCGGTTGCGCGAGGCCGTCGCCGGCGCGCTCGGAGCGCCCTACCGGCCGAAACATATCCTGTTCGCGGACGATCTGCCCAAAACGCGAAACCTGAAGATCATGCGCCGGGTGGTCCGGGCCGCGCTCACCGGCGACGATCCCGGCGATCTGGCGACGCTCGCCAATCCGGACGCGCTGGAAGCGATCCGCGCGCTGGCCGACGCGGCGGCGCTGCCGCCCGGCCCAACGCCGCAGAATGCGAAGGCGCGTGCGAGCTGAAACGAGAGCTTTACCGACAAGCAACAGGGTGACGGGACGATGCGCAGACAAGCCCCACGTAGCAGTCAGAACTGGATCTTCGACAATTTCCTGAAGATCTCCGACAACGAAGATGTCCTGCATCCGGGTATGATGGGCGTCCGCCTGGAGCGCGGCTTCAAGTATTCCGACATGCACCGCGTCTTTCACCGCGTTTCCGGACGGCGGTCGTTTCCGCGCGAATGGGCCCGCGCGGCCAAGGCCCAAGAGGAGGCGGCCGAGGCGGCCCTTGCGCTCGGCCGGCGGGTCACCGCGAGCCAGCATTTCCACCGCGCGGCGCTCTATCACGGGCGCGCGCAGCATCTGATCCCGGTCGACGGCCATCCCAAGAAGATCGAGAGCCACGCCGCGGTCATCCGCTGCTATGACAAGCTGATCGAGCTTCTCGACGGCGCCGTCACCCGGCACGTGATCCCGTTCGAGAACGGCAAGAACGTCTTCTGCCTGTTCCACCGGGCGCCCGGCGACGGACCGAAGCCGACGATCCTCTACAACCCAGGCATGGACGCGATGAAGGAGGACTTCCCCAACCCCTTCAACAACGAGTTCGTGCGGCGGGGCATGAACATTTGCGTGATGGATGGGCCGGGTCAAGGCGAGGCCAACATCAACCAGACCTGGCTCACACTCGGCAACTACGCCCGCGCCGGCGCGAAGGTGCTCGATTTCCTCACCGCCCGCGACGACGTGGACGCAGAGAAGATCGGCATATTCGGCACCAGCATGGGCACACGCTACGGGGTCGAGATCGCTGCCGCCGACCCACGCGTCAAAGCCGTCGTCGGGCAGATGAGCTGCGTCGGGCCCATGGACGTGATCTTCAACCAGGCGCAGCCCAACTTCAAACGCATCCACATGTATATGACCAACACCTATGACGAGGCCGCATTCGACGCCTTGGCCGACGCGATGGACGAGAACTTCGTCAAGGCGGGCGAGGCGATGCGCTGTCCCTACCTCCTGGTCGCCGGCGATATGGACGAATTGTGCCCGGCGGAGGACGCGCTGGAGTGGATGGAAAGGCTGAGCTGCCCCAAGGAGCTCTGGCTCTACGAAGATGTCTTCCATCCGATGGGCGAGGTCGTGGCCGAAATCTACCCGGCGATCGCCGATTGGCTGTTTGTGGCGCTCACCGAGGGCGTCGCGAAAGGGCACGACCACCGGCTGGTGCTGCAGGCGGGCCAGTCGCCGCTCGCGTTCTCGCAGTCGAGCGGCGCCCAGCAGGAGCAAACCCATTTGAAGGTCGCGCAGGGATGAGTGGACAAGAAGCGAAAGCCTATACGGATATCACCTTCGAGGTGATCGACCAGGTGGCCTGGGTGACGATCAACCGCCCGGATGTCTTGAACGCCACGCGGGAGCTGACCCTCGACGAAATCCGCGACGCGCTGGCGTCGACAAAAAGCGACCCGTCGATTGCCTGCGCGGTCATCACCGGGGCCGGCGACCGCGCCTTTTGCTCGGGCGGCGACTTCAGCTCGATGATGCGCCTCAACTGGGCGGTGGCCAGTCACTGGAACGACCGGATGCTCGGTTGCGCGATGACGATCCGCGGCCTCGCGATACCGGTGATTGCCATGGTCAACGGCTGGTGCATGGGCGGCGGCAACGAGATCGCGCTGTGGTGCGACATCGTGGTGGCGTCGGAGAACGCCGTCTTCGGCCAGACCGGTGCCAAGGTCGGCGCCTGTCCGACCGTCGGTGCGACCCAGTACCTGCCGCGCATAATCGGCGAGCGTCTGGCGCGCGACATGATCTTCTGCGCGCGCCGTTTCAGCGGCGCCGAGGCCGAACGGATCGGCCTTGCCAACTATTGCGTGCCGCAAGACCAGTTGAAGGCCAAGACGCTCGAGCTGTGCGCATCGATCAAGTCGAACAGCTCGCAGACCATCCGCATGACCAAGTGCTCGCTCAATCACGAGTCGGACAATCTCTATGCGTCGTGGCGCGCCGGCATGGAGTTGCTCGCCCATGTCTGGGGCTCGGAGGAGTCGCTGGAAGGTATGCAGGCCTTCGTCGAGAAGCGCCCGCCAGACTTCAACAAATTCCGGTTGCGCAACAAGGCGCTGGTCGACGAGTACCTGGCCGGCGTCGAGCACGGGCCGGACGACAAGACGACGGCGTAGGCCAAAGGGCGGGCGGCAAATTCGGGCCGGACAGACGTGAAGCAGAGGGTACGAGAGTGAAGATTACCCGCATCGAAACGATCCCGGCTGCTCTGCCATACGCAAAGCCCATGCGCATGGCCGGCCAGCTTCTGACCATGGCCGAGGTCGCGGTGGTGCGGATTGAGACCGACTCGCCAATCGTCGGCTGGGGCGAAGCGACTGCTGCCCCGATCTTCAGCGGCGAAACCGTGAGCAGCGTCATGGCCGCGATCGCGCATCTTGAGCCCGCGCTGATCGGCACCGACCCCCGCGATGTGGTCAGGCTCGATCGTCTTATCGGCTCGCTCCTCGTCGGCAACTCTGGCGCGCGGGCCGCCCTCGACATGGCCTTTCACGATATCCTGGGCAAATCCGTCGGCTTGCCGGTGCACCGGCTGCTTGGGGGCCGCACCCGTGAGCGGATCGATTGCATGTGCCTGCTTGGCGCTGGACAAATCGAACGCGACCTGGCTGACGCCGCGGACCGCGCGCGCGATGGCTATCGCCTCCTCAAGTTGAAGGTGGCAATCCAGGATCTGCCTGACGAGGTTGAGACCGTCCGCCGGTTGCGGGAGGCGCTGGGCCGGGAGGTCGCGCTCGCGGTCGACGCGAACCAGGGATGGTCGGCGGACCAGGCGATCGCCTTCGCCCGGTCGACCGAGACCGCGGGTCTGGCGTTCATCGAACAGCCGGTGGCCGGCGACAACCTTGCGCAGATGGCGCGTATCGCTGGCACCACAACCGTCACGATCGCCGCGGACGAGGGCATACACGGTCTCGCCGACATCATCCGCCACGCCGATGCCGGTGCTGCCCAGGGCGCCGGCCTCAAAGTCATGAAGTTTGGCGGGCTGCGCCAGATCATCGAGGCAGGACGGGTCTGCGATTTCCTTGGATGGACAATCTGCGTCTCGGGCAAGCTCGGCGAGACCGGCATCTCCAATGCGGCCACGCTCCAGGTGGCCAGCGCCATCGGCTCGCTCGGATGGGGCTTGAGCCTGACCAATCACTACCTTGCCGACGATCTGGTTCGCGACCCGCCTCGGGTCGTGAACGGAACGATCGCGCCAACGGAAGAACCCGGCCTCGGCATCACCATCGACGAGAAGAAGCTCGAAAAATACGCGGTCAATCGAAACGCGGGTTCAGAGGTATCGGGATCGAAACTGAAGCAGACCGAAATGGCCAAATAACAGGCTTGGAAAGGAGGAGTAAATGAGCAGTTCCAGGAGGAAAAGCTACGTGAGCGGTTCATGGCGCGCGATGAAGGTGCTCGCCGTGTCAGGGGCGCTTGTCGCGATGGCATGGTCGCCGAGTTCAGCGGAGGGGACCTTGAAGTTCGGCGTGGCCGATCCGTTGACCGGACCGGCCGCGATCTTCGGCAAGGACCAGATGCAAGCCATACGCTGGGCGGTCGAGGACATCAACGCCAAGGGCGGCGTCATGGGGCGCAAGCTGGAGGCGATTATTCTCGACCATCAGGCGAAGCCCTCGGTCGGCATCACTGCCGTGAACCGCTTCGTCCATGTCGAAAAGGTGCCGGTATTCATCACCGCATTCAGCAATGTCGTGAAGGCAGTGGCGCCGATCGCCAACCGGAACAAGGTGCTGATGTTGAGCGTCGGGGCGAATTCGCCCGAAATCAAGAATTTGGGCAAGTTTGTCTACACGACATTCCCGCTTGCCGACGTCGATATGAAGGCGCTGCCGAAGTACCTCTACGGTAAGCTCGGCAAGCGCAAAGCCGCGGTGCTCTACGTCAACCACGAGACCGGTCGCGCCGGCGCGAAGGTGTTCCGCGACAACTTCATCAAGGCCGGAGGCAAGGTTGTTCTGTTCGAATCCTACGAGCAGCAGCGCTCGGATTTCACCGGTCTGGTCCTAAAGGTCAAATCGGCGAACCCCGACGTCGTTCACATCCACAGTGTCATTCGCGATTTTACTGCGATTGTCGCGCAGATGCGTCAACTCGGCATGGCCGTTCAGGTCACCAGCTATCAGACAGCGTTCAACCCCAAAATGATCAAGGCTTTGGGTAAAGGCGCCGAGGGCATCATCGTGACCGCGCTGGCACCGAGCGTGCAGGACAACAAGAACCTTCCAGCCTATTTGGCGCGTTGGAAAAAGGCCTACGGCCGCGAGCCTATCGGCCTGCCCTACACCCAGTACTTCTACGATGCGCCTTACATCGTCGCGAATCTTTACAAGTGGGTGCTAGAGCGCAAGCTGCCGCCGACCGGCGAAAACATGCGCAAGGCGCTCGTCAGCATCAAGACAATGCAATTGCCGCTGACCAACGCCGTCACCTTCAAGGAAGACCACACGGTCGACAAGCCTGTCTATTACTGGCAGGTGAAGGACGGTCGCTTCCAATTGATCGGCAAGTCACGATAGAGCGGAACCGAGACGCCCGGCGCGACACCAACACAGTCGCGCCGGGCCCCGGCCCGGGGGGACCACGGCATTGACGCTGGATCTGATCGGGCAGCTCGCCTGGACCGGTTTCGCGACGGCGACCTATTACAGCTTGTTCGCCATGGCGTTCGCCTTGGTGCTGAAGGTGAATCGGGTCTGGGATTTCGCCCAGGCCGGCACCATGGTTTTTGCCTATTTTGCCCTCTACGTCGCTTACACCGAGCTCGGATGGTCGGTGGTGCCCGGCCTGCTCCTCGGCCTCGTCGTCACGGTTGCCGTGGCGCTGATGCTGGAGCGCTTCGGGTTCGACGTGTTCCGGCGCCGCAATTCGTCGATCCTCACCTTCTTCATCTTCACGATTGTTTTCTCCCAGTTCGCAATCTATCTGGCCGAGTTGATTTTCGGCACCGAACCCAAGACGCTCACCCCGACGCTGATCTCGCCGGTCTTTATGGTCGGAAAGATCGTGGTCAGCCACTGGGACCTGAAGGCGATCGCCGTGACCGGCATCCTTGCGCTGGCGCTCTATGTATTCATGCGCCACACGCGCGAAGGCGAGCGCCTCGTGGCGGTGGCCGATAACCCGGATCTGGCGGAAGCCTACGGGATCAGCCGGAAACGAGCCTACGCCGTTTCGATGGCGCTCAGTGCTGTGCTGCTGCTGGCCGGTATCTATCTCTTCGGCACCAAGGCCGCCCTTTTCCCGTCGACGCCGCTCAACCGGCTTCTGGTCTATGCCGTGATCGCCACTATCCTGGCGGGGATCGGAAACGTCTTCGCGGCCGGGATCGCCGCCGTGCTGCTCAGCCTCATGCAGGCCTTCAGCATTCTGGTCATCGGCTCGAAATGGCAGGCGCTGCTCGCCTATATACTAATCTTCGTGGCCATCATTTTCTTCCCGCGAGGCGTCGTGCTGCCGGAGCGGCTGTCGCGTTTGCGACGGCCGGCCGGGCCGCCGTCGCCGGATGACGACGAAGGCGCCGCCGGCGAGGGCATTCCCGCTGCCGGCCCCGGGAAGCGCTAGACTGTATGGAGTACGTCTACACCATCGTGATCCTGAGCTGCGTCAACGTGATCCTGGCGAGCGGGTTCAACTTGATCCTCGGATATGGCGGCCTCGTCAGCATCGCTCATCCCATCTTCTATGCGATCGGCGGCTATGTCTCGGCGCTGGTTTCGATGAAGCTTGGCGTGCCTCCGATCTTCGCCGTGGTCATCGGCACGATGGCTGCCGCGATCGCCTCGGTTGGCCTCTCGGTGCCGTCGCTGCGGATCTCGGGGGACTATCTCGTGATCGCCAGCATCGGCTTTCAGCTCGGTCTGGTACACATCCTCAACAACCTGGAACTCACCGGCCAGGCCGGCGGGCTCAGCAACATCCCCTCGATCATCGAGCTGCCCGGCCGCACGCTGGTCTTCAGCCTCATCATGATCGTCGTCGCCGGGCTCTGCGTGCTCGTGATCCGCAAGCTGGTAAATGGCGACTTCGGGCGGGCGATCATCGCCATGCGCGATGACGAGGAGGCGTTCAGCGCGCTGGGGCGCAACCCGATCAAGCTGAAGGTCGTTCTGTTCGCGGTCGGCTCCGGCATGGCGGGGTTCGCCGGCAGCCTCTATGCGCATTTCTTCCTCTACCTGACGCCGGACGATTTCGGCATCTTCACCTCCGCAGCCCTTCTCACGATGGTCGTGGTCGGCGGAGCGGCGACGACCTGGGGACCGGTGGCCGGGGCGGTGCTGCTGACTGTGCTGCCCGAGGCGATCAAGTTTCTCGATCTGCCGGTGTCGATCATGGCGCCGCTTCAGGGCGTGATCTTCACGCTGCTGGTGATCTTCTTCCTGTACGCGCGCCCACAGGGCCTGCTGGGCGGCAGGCGTCGCGGCGGCGGGCTGGAGGTCTGGTCCAGCCGGGGCGCCTATCGAAGCCCGGACGGCGGTGAAACATGACGAGCGTCGTCCGCTGCCAGGATCTGAGCAAACGTTTCGGCGGTATCGTCGTCGCCGACCGGATCAATCTCGAGCTCAAAGGCGGCGAGATCGTCGGCTTGATCGGCCCCAATGGGGCCGGCAAGACCTCGCTGTTCAACTTGATTTGCGGTGTCGTCCAGCCGGATGAAGGCCACGTCTATGTCGGCAGCCGCCGGGTCGAGAAATTGCCGATCTACCAACATGCCCGGCTCGGACTGGCCCGGACCTGGCAGCACGTCAGGCTCTTTAATTCCCTGACGGTCATGGACAATCTGTTGATCGCGCCGCGCGACTATCTGGGCGAATCGTTGCTGAAGCTCATGTTCGGGTTGAAGCGGCTATCGGCCGCCAACCACGAGGCTTTGGACCGCGCCGGGGCGCTGCTCGAGCGCGTTGGGCTCGCGCACAAAGCCGCCGCCCATGCGTTCGAGCTGTCCTATGGGCAACAGAAGCTGCTCGGGATCGCCCGCGCGCTGATGAACGACGGCGATTGCCTGTTGCTCGACGAGCCCATGGCCGGCGTCGAAGGCCGAACATACGACACGATCAAGGCCGTGGTGCGCACCGAGGCCGAGCGGGGCAAGGCGATCTGCGTGATCGAGCACAACGTCGCCTTCGTGCGCGACATCTGCGACCACGCGGTCTTCATGTTCAACGGCAGTATCATGGCGAGCGGCAGCGTCGATGCGCTGATGGCCGACCGCCGCCTCACCGATCTCTACTTCGGCGCGGGACGCGGACGATGACGGCCGGCCCAGCGATGTATGAGGTCGATGCGCTGACCGCGCGCTATGGCCCACTGGTCGCGATCCGGGGCGTGTCGCTCTCGTTTGGAAAGGGCGAGCGGATCGGCATCTTCGGTCACAACGGCTCGGGCAAATCTACGCTGATGAAGTGCTGCGTCGGCGCCATCGCCGATGTCACCGGCACGATCCGCTTCTTCGGGGCGCCGATCACCCCGCGCGAAGTGCACCGGAACGTCAATCTGGGTATTGGCTGGGTGCCGCAGTCGGGCAACGTCTTTCCCAACCTCACCGTCGCGCAATGTCTGCGGACGGCGGCGCTGGGCGGCCGGCAGGGATCGCGCGACGAAGTCTTCGGCCTCTTCCCGCTCTTGCGTGAGCGGTTGGCACAGCGCGCCGGCTCGCTCAGCGGCGGCGAGCAGCAGATGCTGGCGGTTGGCATGTCGCTCATGCGGCGGCCGGAGGTGATGTTGCTCGACGAGCCGACCGCCGGCCTGGCGCCCGTGGCGGCCGAGCGTATGCTCGATGCGCTGAACCGCATCAACCAGGAACTCGCGACCGCCATCATCATCGTTGAGCAAAACGTGCTGCTGGCGCTCGATCACGTCGACCGGGCGATCGTCCTGCGTTCGGGTGAGGTCGTCTATGACGGCGCCAGCCGCGAGCTCAAGCGCAAGGAAGACCTCTGGAATTGGTTCTGACGGCCGCCGCCCGGGCGTCCGTTATGCGCAGAGCAGGATCGCGTCACAGTGATCTGGTGTGACGCGTAAATCTTGATCTAGGCGGCCGATGGCTTCTGCTTCAGCTCGATCAGCGTACCGCCAGCGTTGTCGGGGTCGAGGAACACGATCGGTTGCCCGCTGGCGCCGATGATCGGCTCGCCGCTTCCGAGCACCCGCATGCCTCGCGCGGTGAGGCGCTCGCGCATCGCTTTCAGATCGTCCACCACGTAGCAGATATGGTGCAATCCGCCGCCGGGCGATCGTTCCAGGAAGTCGTTGATCGTGTGATCCTCCAGAACGTGCTTGATCGGCGAGGTCTCTGCGGTTGCGGCCAGCAGCTCCACGCGGGTGTTGTCCAGCGTCACGAAGACCATCTCGATCCCCTGGTCCGGCATCGACAGCACGTCCGACACGTCGCAGCCGAAGACATCCCGGTAGAGGGCGATCGCCTGCTCCAGATCCGGAACCACGATCCCCAGGTGATCGACCGTCCTCAGCTGGTCCAGCTCCGGCTTCATACCCATTCCGCTTCCCGTCCGACGCCGGTCTACCCGGCCAGGCCAATCGCCTCGATCTGCACATGCCCCCCGGGGGACGGCGCCGGTCCTTGTATTATGACACATTCGAAGGCCGGCAAGTCGCCGTCCTCGATGAAGTGGCGCCGCACGGCTTCGAATATCTGAAGATCGCCGAAATCACCGAGATAGACCGTCATCTTGGCGAGGCCCGCGAGCGAGCTTCCCGCCGCGGACGCGACCGCTTCGAGGTTCTTCAGCGCCGACCAGCACTGCGCGGCGAGGCCCTGCCGGGGCTCCACCTCCTCGATCGGCTCCGCGATCCTGCGCCCCTCCGCCGGCAGGCCGGCCGCGGCGCGCACGAAACGGCCGGCGTCATCGTGTCCGACCATGCCGGAGAAAAACACGAACGGGCCGACCTGGGTCGCGCCCGGCGCGGCATAGGGCGCCGCAAAAGGCCAGTCGATCGACCGGCGCTCGATTGCGGTGTCGCGCCGCAGCGCCGTCAGCTCGATCTCGATGCGGCAGCCGCGATGCCCTACCTCGTCAAATCCGGTCAGACAGAGCGACGGCATCGCATCGGTAAAGAAATGCCTATGCACGCGATGGACCGTCGCAAGGTCCCGTAGATCGGCAAGGAAGATGGTCGCCTGGACCGTGTCCTCCAGATCGAGTCCTTGCGAGCGCAGGGTGCGGCGCAGCTCGTTGTAGACGAACCAGGTTTGCGCCGCGATCGGGCCGTCGCGGCTGTCGGGATGGCTGCGGCCCGTCGCCAGGAACCGGCCCTCCTCCGGCACGTCGTTGAACGAGTCGACGAGCGGCATTCCCGGCTCGGCGGTCTTGATGGCGATGTGTCCGGCGGTGAACACCAGCGGCCCGGAGGACACGGCCTGGGAATAGTGCGAGGCCGAGGGAAGGTCCTTGTTGTCGACCTCCGACACCACCGTGCGCTCCCCGAAGACCGGGTTTTCGCCCGGACACACGGCGATTGCGTCGATGCCGATCCAGTGGTTGAGCTTGCCGGCGACGTGTTTCACCCCGAGGCCGCTGCTGGGCGCCGGCGTCGGCTGCCAATGCTTGCGGACGCTCTCGTAAACGGGGAAGAACCGCTTGTCGCGCTGCCAGATGTGCTGGCGCAGGATCTGCTCGCCACTGCTGCCGGCAGCGACCAGCACCTTTTCCAAATGATCGTGCGTCGACCAGGATTCGGCGCTGACGACGCCCTCGAGCTCGTCGACGAGAGCAAATCCCTGCTCCTTCGATCGGCCCGCCTCCGGGATATCGTCGAAGCGCTGTGGCGGCGGGCCCGCCTGGTCGCCGCGCACGCCTGAAACGAACACCAGACCTTCAGCCTTGACCGCGAGCGGATAGGGAGCATACGCCGGGGAGAGTCCTGGTGCTGTTACGGATTGCTTTCTGGACATGCCGAACGTCCTTCCCTTGCCGCGGAGCCGGGCCGGGTGGACCGACATTACTTGGTTCACTCTAGCAAGTGCCCGACAACCGCAGAAATGCCGATTTGGCACCAATCGCTCTATCCGCTCGGCATCGAATGCCCTAGATCATATGTTTAGAGCACCCGTCACGCGTCACGCTGGATCACCGTGACGCGATCGTGCTCTAGGCACGGCGCCCGGCCTGATAGGAGGTGGCGCTATTCTGACGGGTCAATGCGGACGAAGCCGGGCGGCGCGTGGTGCAACGACTCGCAACCATCCTCGGTGATCAGCACCATCTCGCCCGTCTGCACGCCCGCCCTCCCGTCCCGCGTGACGACGTTGGGCTGAACCACCACCGTCATTCCCGCCTCGAATGTGAGATCGGGCAGCGGACCGGCGGGCCGGCTGCGCGAGCCGATGACCGGCGGCAGGTAGCCGCCGCCGAAGCCGTGCACCAGATCGTCCCAGACCGAGAACCCGGCGTCCTCGATGACCGAGGCGGCTTCCACGACCTGCTCGGGCCGCGCGCCGGGGCGCAGGACGCCGGCCACCGCGTCGAACGCCGCAGCCGCTACCTCCGAGAGCTCGCGGAACAACACCGGCGGATCTTCGCCAACGAAGTAGGTGCGCAAAACCTGGCCGGGGTGGAACCAGAACTGCCCGCTGATCTCGGTAAACAGGACATCGCCTTGCCGGATCGCGCGGTTCGAGGTGAACTGGCGCGGCACGCAGCAATCGGGTTCGGCCATCGCGGTGATGCCGAAGAAGTGGATCAGCGTGGCGCCGCCGTGCGGCACGTAGCCGCGCTCGACGTGATCGGCGAGGCGATGCTCGCTCTCGCCGATGCGCAGCCGGCGCACGAGGGAATCGAGTCCTAGATCGGTCAGATGGGCGCCAACCCGAAGCCAATTGATCTCCTCGGCGGATTTGACCAGCCGCAGCCGGGTATAGGCGGCGTTGAGGTCATGGATCGCGCTCGCATGGTCCGACAGGCGCTCGTGTTGCCCGGACGACATGGCGCCGATCACGCCGAGCCGTCCGCGCCCGCGCGGCCGTCGCCGGAGCGCGGCGAGCGCGACTTCAAGCCCGTTTCGTTCACCCCATAGAACGTCACAGTCGACGGCCAGCCGCTCGGCCATCAGCAGATGATTGTAGTGATCGACGAAGAGCGCCGGGCGCTCGCCGGGCGTGAGCAGCACGATGGCCTCATGCGTGACCGGCCATCCGGTCAGCCATTGAACGGCGCTGCCCGCGCGGCCGGCCTCGCGGATGAGCACGTGGTCGAGACCTGCCTCGGTGGCTGCCGCTGACAGGAGGTGCCGCCGTCGCTCCATCTCCGGCCGCCCGAATTGGGGATATTCGGCGTCCAACAGATCCCTCAAGCGAGGCTCCAAAGACCGTCTGCCGGTCTTCAATTCAGACATTGCGGCCGGCTACCGACATGCCCGGCCGAAGACCGGGATCAGGCACAAAATCGGGGGGTGGTTTTCAGTCGCGAACGGCAACGTTTTTGACAACTCGAGCGCCATTTGGCTCTCCGTTTAGTGGCAACCGATCTTTCCCGGCTCGAAGCAATCAGCCTAACTCAACTCGAAGCGGGAAATAAGGGCATCGGGTCAGTATATCCGTCATTGGGATGGAACGACCGTGCTCTTGAGCGTAGCTCGACGGGCTAGAGCGATGGCAGCCAGCAGGCATGAGCAACGTCCCGAATGGGTCGATTGTGCTGAAAAAGTCGGGTATTTTCGGCTGAGTGGTCGGGTTCACCGACAGCTTCGGGTTGGGCAGGTTACCGAGGCGCTACCCTGCGATGGCGGGTTGCGGCGTCGGGATCTTCCGCGGCCACAGGCAGGGGTACGAAGAATTTGATCCTTGCCATGACCAACGCCAACCGCAATCGAACTTGGCGAGGACGGCATTGACACGAAAAGTAACTGGCCGAGTCGGACAGGTGTCGCTACCGTCAGTGAATGACACCCATATCCTTCAAGCGGCATCGCTTTTCGCCTGCAATCATCCAACACGCGGTCTGGCTCTAGGCTCGGTTCACGGCGTCGTTTCGCGATGTCGAAGAATTGCTGGCAGAGCGTGGCATCGACGTTTCGAATGAGACAATACGGCGATGGTTTCTGAAGTTGGGGCGTCTGATCGCCTGCAATCTTCGTCGCAGCCGTCCGCGTGCCAGTGCTCGCTGGCATATCGACGAGATGGTCATCAAAATCCGTGATCGAAAATACTGGCTGTACCCAGGATTACGCTACTCAGGCGATCGACCAGACCAGCCTGTGTCCTGGTCCAGCGGAAAGATCGGCCTTGGCACGTTCACGTATGGCAGGCGTTCATAATGCAGGGTGCACAGGGCGCCGCTATCGCAGACGACAACCTGCCCGGCGATGGGCTCAAAAGCGGCGCGAAAATGCTGCATCGACTTGAGTGCGATGACGTTTTTGCGTTCTGGCTCGATGCCGAATGATTTGAACTGCTGCAGGTCAATTATCTGCTGGGCAATCGTAACGATCAGGATCTCGATGCCGTCAACGCGCACGACTGCGCTCGGGCCAAAGGACCGGCACAGCCCGCCAAGTATTGGTCCGTTGCCCACGAACTGGCCATCACTGATCGAAGCCAATTCACCTTCGAGTGTGAGCGGACCACCTCCGAATGCGGCGTCGGTCTTTCCACCGAGATCAATGCGAATGTGCTCTCCGACTTTGGCCTTGTGAAGAGCCTGGACCGTCTCGCCGTCGACCATCGGCCCGAAGCAGGCGTTACGTACCCCGGCCGCGAGGAGTGCACCAAGTAGCGCGGTTGAGTCGCCGTAACCGCCGGCACCAGGATTATCGGCGTAGTCAGCTATCACGAGCGGACCATTGCCGGGATCGAAGCCGGCAGCCACGGCGGATGCGGCTTCAACTGTAAGGTAGTCATTCAGCGTCTCATGGCGCCTTGCCCAAATGTCGTCAGCCAGGGTTTCAGCGAAGGCAATATGCTGGGCGAGATTGCCTTGGCCGGTGACCAGGACGGTCGGTCCGATATCGGCAATATCGGTGCTCGCAAAGCCTGCGTTTATGCTGACGGCGAACACGCAGCTATTCCTCTCGTACTCCTTGGCTGCTGCCAGGCGCGCGATCATCGGGCCAACATCAGTGCGCCCACCGTTCGTTTCCTCGAGCATTGGGCGGCTCACGCGGATCGTCTGCGGTTTTATCTCACGGGCCAACGTTCGGTGCAGGATCTCACCCGCCCGACGGCCGGTTTCGCGCATATCGACATGTGGGTACGTCCGGAAGGAAACAATAATGTCGGCGAGCGAGCACATCTGCCGACTCACATTCGCATGCGGGTCGAGGGTGATGGCAATCGGGACCTCGCCACCGATCGAGGCGCGAATTCGGCGCAAAATCTCACCTTCGCCATCCTCGCAGAAATCAAGGACCATTGCGCCATGTAAGCCGAGGAGAACACCATCAAATTTACCATGCTTGGCTGCTGCGACGATCGGATCGCAGAGCCACTCGAACGCGGCACGCTCTACTTTGCCGCTCGGTCCTGCTGCCGCGCTCAAAACGTGTTCGACTTGCCAGCCATATGCCCGGCCAACTTCGAGGAACCCCGCAAGCTCAGTATTCGCATCGCTTCGCGCCGCGATGGCCTCATCTCCAATCAAAAAATATCGGTCCCTAAATGCCTGCGCGCCGGTAACACGGCGACTGAAGGTGTTGGTCTCATGCGCAAGTTCCGCAGTGAGGACCCGGAATGTCATCAGTCAGCTCCGCTAGGGCTCGAATTTCAGAAGATCGCGATATCGGCTGGTGTTGGGCAACTGAGCTGCTGCCGGTTCCGTGGACACGCTGTTAAGGTTGCATCGCCTGTATTTTCGAAGTCCACAGGGCTGACGTATCAGAGCGACAATGTGACAATGCCGCGCGGATCAATCGGCAAGCATGGTCAATGCAGCCCGGCGGTCTCCCGGCTTCAATCTAAGAAACAGCGTGCGTGCTTTCTTGATGTCTTGTTCAGAACCACTCTCGGCGGCCGCCTTGAGGGCAACCG
>Ga0307379_10002285_pt1 | contig 28633 bp, 30 predicted proteins | sample UN2MG_FD_202237 | JGI IMG/M metagenome (GOLD analysis project Ga0307379, IMG submission 202237) | Soil microbial communities from Risofladan, Vaasa, Finland - UN-2 | ecosystem: Environmental > Terrestrial > Soil > Coastal area > Acid sulfate soil | place: Finland: Risofladan, Vaasa | collected...
TTAACGTCTCTACGCCAAGCATTCGTTTTTTCAGATTCAGATAGCGATGGAATGACTCGAGATTATTACTTACATTTTCGATAAGAGCCAAATACACTTCTGTCGGAATGTTATTTTCGTCCAGCGAACTGTGAAGTGAAGAATCGTAGCCGCGTGTGCGGGCGTAAAACATATCCTTCTTCACATTCGCATAAAGCTGCGTTCCAAAAGTCCCCTTGAACTTTGTAAACGTATCCCAGAATGCCTGAAACACAGCCTCGCGGTCCTCTCGATTGGGCGAAGCCCGATGCTGTGCATATCCGGCCTTGGTCAGCTTGGCGGTTGTGCCGTCACTTAACGTAATCTCAGGATAAGGCAGCTCCGCATTGCTGAAGACCGAAAAAATTGAGGCTGGCCCGCCGGCTAACAAGCTCGCTTGGGCAAGTATCTTTTCTTCTTTATCAGATAACGTATGAGCCTTCGTCCGCTGTATGTCATATAACGGCATTTTATAGATTTTCAGGCCGCGATTCTGTTCAATAAACTCATCGATTTTTTCCTTATCCATTTCGGCAATTTCCGGCCTGATAAATGCAGCCTTCGAACTGTAATCGGTGCGAAGCTGCTGGATTTCCTGCTTCATCGCCAGATACTTCGAATTGCCAACGTCCTCATCGGATTTCATATTAGCATAGCTGTACAGACGTCCAAATTCTTTCGATACACTGCTGTTAAACTTCAGACAAGCCAACAATTCGGACGCAGAATTTGCTAATTTGCCTTTGTATCCGCTCACTTCATCAAACTGAGCAACGAGCTCTTGCTTGGCCGTATTCCACGCCTCGTCCGAAGAGTAAAGGTCTTCCAGATTCCATTTGTATTTATCAGAAATTTCCGCTCTTTCCCGAGTTTGAGCTAAAACCTGCGCAGGCGAAAACGTAACAACTGTAACCAATAAAATAATGACATTTAAAACTTTGTTCATAATTGTTTCCTCGTGAGTAAACTCTACCCAACATCTTTACCGTTATAAGCTGCTAAACCAGACAACATATCTTAATGCCCCCGGCAAATTATTTCAATCGTGCAACTTCAGAATTTCACAATTAGCCGATTAAGATTCACGCTTGAGGTGCCCCTGTGCCCAGACAGCAAGTCCCGAGCCCGCCAACAAAACAACTCCGAAAAGTAACTGAAGAATGTTCAAAGATTCTTCGAAAACGACATAGGAAATCGCAAGGACGATAAACGGCTGCACCAGCATAATGAGCGCCGGGATAGTCGCCCCGATGCGTCTCATCGCCGAATAATATAGTGTATGGGATAATGCTATGGCCGTCGCGGCGGATATCACAATGCATACCCACTGCCAGGGGCCCATTTTAACACAATCGGCCAGCTCACCGAACAACAGCCCAAGCACAAAAAGTCCCGCAACCGTATAAATGCTGATAACTGAAAAACCGTGACGGGAGTCAATATCTCTAAAGGCGATTCGTGCAGAAATTATATAAACCGCCCACATAAATGCCATAGCAAGAGTGAGAACAATACCGGTTAAAGTTCCGGCTGCAGCGAAATCCTCCTTGAAACACATCACACCGATTACTCCGGTCGTAGAAAGCACCAGCCCCGACCAGAAACGTTTGCTTTTGAGTAATGCCCTTTCCTCGGCAAAAAATATCAAAGAAAAACTCGCTATCCAGACAAGAGAAGATTTCGCTAACAGAACCATAAAAGCAGGTCCGATATAATAAAAAGCACAGGCGAACAAACTCTGCATAACAACATTTGCCAGACCGGGCACAACAGCCCTTCGCCAGACCCTTGCATTCAGCCGGCCTCTCTTAATGGAAAAGATAAGAAACGGCATCCATAGCAAACATGCCACCGAATATCGCAGCAGGTTTTGGGTCCACGAATCCAGATACCCCGTAAGATATGTTATAAAAATCGGCCCTAATGACCAGAAAGTCAGCGCACCAATGCTGGCAAAAGTTGCCGATAAATCTATTTTTCGTATGTTACTACCATCACTCACGAAGAAACTCCAATAATTCAGTCGGGATTTGGGCACAATATAAGCATAACACCACACCTAAATCAATCTTATTGTGCCATAAGGCGGGATTCTATTCCAAAGCCCACTTGTTTTATTTCTATTTATGAAAAACTCGGAGGCTATAGATATGTAAGCTGAAAATGGACAAAAAAAGAAACTTTCTTAATAATTTTTGCATCCGGGCATAAATAACTTATATTTTTTATAGATTGAGCTTAGCAAAGAGGAATTAAAAGCAGAATAAACGACATAATTTACTTCAGTTGCGAGGAATTATACCCAGATGAAAACGACTAAAAGTCAGCACGTTGAAAAAGTTGAACCAGACGATACCGACTCAAAAACAAGGAATCCCGGATGTGCAAACTTCGATTACCATTACGACAGTTGCTTATTTCGAGATGAGTGTTTAGTACAAAAGGGTCAGCGATGCGAATATTTTGAGCGTGCTGTTTTGCCTACTATTACCGATAATACCGAGGATAAGCCCTCTAATTAACGGGCGATAAATCTACCTATCGGAACGAATTATACGCCCAACAAGACGAATTCGTCGATTATACCAGCGTAAAACCTCTTTTTCAGCAGTCTTTCAATTCTCTTATCCACCCCTGCCGGTCGCTTGCCTGGGCGCCGTAAAGCCAATGTGCCATAAAAAAAGAAACGCTCAAAGAATCTTTTTCAGACCACTAACGAGGCGGCCAATGCCCTCGGCGGCGGTCTCTTTCTGAAGTGCCCCATAGGCAACCCGCAGATAGCATCTATCTACCATTCCGAAGGTCATACCAGGAACAACAGCTACTTTGTGCTCTTCAATCAGACGTTTTACAAGTTTCATCGGGTCAAGGTCTGTGTGTACTCGAAGAAGAAAATAGAACGCTCCATCGGCGCGAGGAACGGTTACTAAATCTCTGATACTGCTCAATTCATTCAGGAATATCTCACGGACCTCGGTGGTCATACGCAGCTTTTGGCGGCAGTAGCCTGCTCCGGCGCGCATTGCTCCGACTGCAGCCCACTGTGAGATTACCGGTGGACAAATCAAAATCGTGTCCTGAATCTTCCTGATTGGCATAAAAAGATGCTCAGGTATCACCATCCAGCCGATGCGCCAGCTCGCAAAGCCATACGCCTTGGAAAGAGAAAACAGCGAGATAGTATGTTCGGCGCCGCCCTCGACCGAGCCGGGTGAAAAGTGCTCAACGCCATTATAGGTGAAATATTCATAGGCTTCATCGCTGATGTGGTATATACCCTTTTGCCGGCAAAGCTCATTGACCTGCCGAAGGTCCGATTCGCGATACACAGAACCGGTCGGATTGTTCGGCGATATGGTAACAATTGCTCGCGTTCGGTCGGTAATGGCAGCAGCAATTGAATCCAACTGCAACTGGTAATCGTCATCGGTAGGCACACAGACAGCCTTACAGTCAGCCATGACAATGGCCATTTCGTGATTGAAGTAGTAAGGCAGTTGGAGAATAATCTCATCGCCCGGATCCGTAACGGCAAGAACCGCGTTGAAAAAGCCCATATTGGCACCGGCGGTCACGACAATTCGGCTGCCCTCTGCGGATATGTCATTTTCTGTTTTTAGCTTTGCCTGAATCGTTTTGAGTAGTTCCGGGATGCCCTGGACAAGCTTGTACTTGTTGTTTTCCGGATCGGCAAGAAATGTTTCGATAGCCCCTACGGCTTCCGGTGGCGGGCCGTAATAAGCAACTCCCTGGCCTAACGAAATTGTGCCGGGATTACTACGAATCATTTCACCGACTATGGGGATTATCGGCGACTGCACAGACTGCATCCGCAAACTTTTGGCCACTGAAACCTCCCAAACTGTAATTTACAACCTTTTAAGACCTATGTTCCGGCCAATTTACGAAATCCATCGCCGATTGTCAACCGATTTGGGCTTCTAAGATAGTCTTTAGTGCCATAAATGCTCGTCATAAGGACTCTCAGAAGCGATTTTGCTTTCTAATATGACCGAACTCGAGCCAAATCGTATCTGGAACAGGGGCCGGTTATTTTCATATAAATTCCCGCCTGAACCTGAAGGAAAAATATTTTCTCACATCGCAAACAAAGTTATGAACCTATTTTAAGAAAAATCGTAATTGTTATCAAATTTGTACATATTAATAGTTACTAACAAAATATTGAGCTGTTTCAGACCTCGAACAATAAACATCTATTGTGAAGCTTTGTTTTCGTACTTTAATGGAAAGAATGTAGTATGTGGGACGAAGAAAAAGATTTCGAGATTTTAGACAAGGTGGAAGAGTGCGACCCGGACGATGAAAGTACTGATGATTTTCTGTACCCGGAATTGGACCCATCCGCCGATGAAGATGGAAATGAAAATAGTGATGTTTTTGAATACGAAACCGATTTTTACCACGACGAAGAAGACGAATAGTGGCGGTGTCTTCTATTCATTAACATAATATACTCGAAAAAAGCATAAACTGCCGGTAGCTACGGGGGGCGTGCTCACATATTTCTGTTTACTATTCAAATTTTCGCCCCATCATCTCGAATCTACTATTTCGCAAATTAACACTTCATCCTGAGCAGCACGGAAGGGCCAGTGCCAAAGCAAAATACATCAAAAGACTCCGATGGTAGCTTGAGACAGCTCAGGTAACGAAAAAGGGCCGTAAGTTAACGCTCACAGCCCTTTATTTACACAAATCACACATTCCGCAAAGTTTCTACGGACAGTTATCAAGCCAGTCAGAAGTGAAAGCCGACAAATCTTCGTTGTTAATTACCTCATCGCCGTTGTAATCTTCACATATCTAAAAGCTTTTGTCCGGTAAGAAATAGTAATCTTCCGTTTCACCGGCTCTGTAGCCATTCTTTGGCCCTGAGCCACCGTTACCTCTGGAGCCGGGGGCGCTGCCGCCGGTCCAGGGTTTCTCAGAAAGAGTGATTCTCATCCATATTTCCCCGCTTGCATTGTCCGGATGCCATGACAGGAATGCTGTCGTTGTCATCTTGTTCAATCCGGCCGGCAAATTGATAAGATACTGATTTTGTACCGCCCATTCGGAAACAATTCCCCTGGAACAGGCGAGTTCCGGGTTGGTGCTGGTGTTATCGTCCCAGTCGCCGTCACGGTTCCAGTCGCACCAGACATTGACCCAGAGGTTTTTACCCGGCTTGATAACATTGACAGTGTAGTCAAAAGTAGTCCAGTCGCATTGCGGCATATTGAGGGGTACAATAACACCATCGTCACTTTTGTCGTTATCCGATGAGTCGGTTTGAGGTTTGATATTGTTTAGGCCATCCTGATCCGCCCCCATGTCGGCCTCATCTTCATCAGAAACATTCTTGCCCAAATGAGCCACTGCAAGAGAACTCGAGTGAATCGGCCCGACAGGCCCGGCGGTGCTGCCGTCATTATAAACAGTCGGATAATGGGCCTTGACTCCCGAAGGGCCTCCCTTGGGATATGCGGTCATATTAAGCCCGAAATTATTAGTGCTGTCCGGTGCATCCCCGAGGTCTGGTTCTATTAGCTCCGGTGCCGTCCCCTCGCAACTAATACTTATCAGGCCCTCACCGGTATGGTCGTCGTATCCGCCGACTTCGATAAGGTAGTCCTGGTCTTTAATCGCCTCGAAGGTAACCTGAGATTGCCGGTCACAGAAGTCGTCGTTGTAATCGATCGAATTTTCCCAATTCGGGAAGGTACCGCAACCCTCATAGATAGAAAGCTTGGTGTCGTAGCTGCTGCCGCATAGACTGACAGTAACGCTGCAGGTTTGCGCAGCAGTATAGCAGAACCAGATATTCGGGCCCATATTATCATCGGGGCCGTCTATCGTCGCATGAGTAGTATCGAACTCCAGGTTAGATACGTTACCTATCGAATCTGCATCAAACCAGTCGTCGTTAGGTGGCGTATAACCAGGATTGTCATCGCAGGTGATGTTTAACACACCTGAGCCGTACTCAAGTATGTTGAAGCCGCCAACCTCGATGAGATACTTGTTACCGGCGGTCACGGGAAAGACGACCTCCGATTGTCGGCCGCAGAAGTCATCGTTGCATTGGAGCATGTCGCCCAAACCCGGTGTTGAACCGCATCCGTAATAGACGGCAAGCTTGGTGTCGAAGAAGCTGCCGCAAAGGCTGGCAGTAGCGGCACCGGTGCAAGGAGCAGTATAGCAATACCAGATGTTCGCCCCTGACATACAAGCTTCAGGACCATCAGTTGTTGCCTCGGTGGTGTCGAACGGCAGGTCCGTTACATTACCGACCGACTCTGCGTTTTGACGGTCGTCATTGGCCGGTGGTGCACTATTGCCGACCTGTGGGATGCCCAACAATAATGCCAGTATAATAGCAGCGATTGTAAGTTTCATCATGTTCTCCTCATAAATAACGGCCATTTTCAATATGACCATATGCCATTGCTTCGCTAAGGAGCTAAAGCCTCCCTGTACTCAAATTACATAGAACTATATTACCTTTTAAAGTAATGGTTTGTCAAGCAGAAAGTTCGGTAAGATGGCTGTTTAGTGAAAAAAATTGGAAACATTACCCAAAATTCCGGCTCGTTAGTCGGCCAAAATGGCCAAATTCAAGCCGAATGGTATTTAAGATAGAACTGAGGGATTTTTACACAAATTAGAACGAAAAGAGCGGCTTTATCTTCTCACTATCATCCTGCTCAAATGAACTTTGCAGCGAAAGACCCGTTATGGGAAATATCGGTCAACACTATTGCCTGCTATTCTTTGTTCTCAGGTTTTGCCCTTTTTATAACAAAGAAATACGCAATTGCTCCCACACAATAAAAGCTAAGCGACAAAACAATTCCAGCGGCCCATATTAATTTGTCGTACTTAGCTTCATGAGTTATCGGGTTATAAAACTTCGACGCCGGCCGTTTTAGACAATCGATGAGCATTATCAGAGAAAAAATCACTCCCAAGACAGCCAATACACCCCACAGAGCCTCAAAACCGAATAACGGCCTTATTGGCCAGAATGGGAATCTACACCAGTTAAACATAACAGACAACTCCTAAAAGAATTCACATTAAGTTTTTCTACACGCTCTGTACTAAGGGAAAATTCCAAAAAGGTTACACATCAATTATAGATTTTCTGAAGATTTAGGCTGTTTTGAACCACTTTAAAGACATGTTCCTTATAAGCACTGTCATAAAAACTGGGCTGGGGTAGAGGAAGGAGGAAGGAGGAAAACTCAATCCCAACCCATTTAGGTTCCGTCCATAATATTATACGATTAGAAGTAAGCGGGAGTTCTATCGCTAACAGACAGAAATATTCCTGCGGTGCGGAGGAAAGAGGAAAAAGCGAGATATCCGCAGGGGCGTGAATGTGTTTTTTATGTTGTTCTACGTCTCCGCAGCCAACCGACAAATTCTTTGACGATTGTCATCTCTTAATCTGTGCTGTCTTCTTTATCTCGTTGTCGCTGAAGGACAGAATAGAGGACATCCTTTATACTAATTATGCCAATGAGCTTGCCATCTGATGTGATCGGGACTCTTCGAAAGATGTTCTTGAGCAAAAAGTTACAGATTTTTTTCGGATCACTGTTTTCTTCAAAATAAAACGCAGGATCTGTCATATAGTCATTAACTGTTTTATTCTTCGCATTTTCACTTTCGTAGAACAAATCTACAACATCTTTTTCTGAAAGGATTCCTACCAAGGTCATATTTTCTTCGACTACTGGCAAACCCGAGATGTTTTGTTCCACCAGAATTTTTACCGCTTCAAATATTGGCGTGTCTTTTTTCACACTAACTACATTTTTACTCATAATGTCTTTTGCTTTGAGCATTGGTAACTCCTTTGTTAACTGTGATTTCACATTTATACCTGCTCAGCTACACTGTTGACTATGTGCTTTATTACAAGCGAGCCGCCCCAAAGTTTAAAAACCGAAGCAATTTCTGCGCATACCTTCTTTTTATCTATAAGGCGTATCCAAGCGCTCTAATGTTGATTGGTTTTTTAGAAAAAATGGAAAAAATCTTCCTTGGTGTGCTGATTAATGTAAAGTCAAGACGAGTTCGTCCATTCTACAGCCTTATACCCCCATTAAATGGGTAGTTGAGAGCTTCTGTGCTGACCTCACAGCTTTCGATTCTACGCGCCACAATGGCCTCTGGCGCTATGCCAGAGAAAGAACGGGTTATATGCACAGATATTTACAGACACGGCAAATTAATTAACAGTACTACGTTTGGAGAAGCGTTTATAGACCCCCACCTCCAAAGAAAGTTAGGTGATAACAGGGGGGCGGGGGCGAAACAAAATTATATACATCTACCTTTTGTATTTAGGAGTTCAGTAGAAAAGCCCCTGCGGTGCGGAGGGGAGAGGAAAAAGCGAGATATCCCGCAGGGGCGTGAAAGGCTAAACAGTATTTTGTTTTCAGTAGTCCTTAAACCTTCTCATCCATTGTGGCCAATCGGATGATTGAACACTACCAGCTATGGTCCAGAGGCCCTGAGTATCAAAGTTGCGATGCCAGTTTAATGTCCAAAGCTCTTTCAGGCCGACCTTCCTCACATTGAGATCCAAAAAAACGACATTTATGATGCCATTGTGTCTGTTGATGCATACTAAGTGCATTTCGTTTTGAACAATGCCATCAATCTCAGGCGGGGCTTGTGTGTGATTACAGTAGGTATCCCAGACTACACAATCCATAAACATCGGTATGTTGCTTGCTTGTTTTTGCTCTCGATTTCTCCAGAAGTTATCGTCAGGTCGATCACCAAGCCATTCATTCATGCCATAACTACCGTAATCTTCACCAGGTTTGCCCTCGAAGTTTGTCCAGCCCCCTCCCTCCGGCATCCATCGCCATGCTCCGAAGGGAACCTTACCTCCATCAGAATAAGGCTTCTTTGCTGAAGGACACAAGGTCAATGCTCCCCGTTCCTTATAAAGTGATCGTAATTTATCAGGCCAGTCTCCGGAGGCTCCAGCACCGCTGGGGAACTTTCCTCCGGAATCCTCAAGATACATATGCCAACAGTAGGACCATTGTTTGATGTTGGACATACAGGCAACAGTCTGAGCCTGTTTCTTTACCCGCTGCATCGCCGGCATCAGGATTGCCATTAGTAACGCAATGATAGCGATTACGACTAAAAGCTCTATTAGCGTAAAGCCGTTTCGTTTATACATAACGTTTGCCCTTCTCTTTCGTAATACTGAGCTTCGCTGATATGCTTTTCTGTCACAATTATAACACCATCCATAGTGGTAATGCAATATATTGGCTAATTTTAAATTCAAGTCTCCTCAAAGCGAGTTCGTCTCTGAAATGGACTGTGAGGCGGTTTAGATTGAAAGATTAGGGGGTATTTCACAGATCCCTCAAGTGAACAAAGGGCTACAGTAGCAATTTTCAAATTAATCCATCACCAAATCTGGCCGATATAAAACGATATAATCAGTAATTAGAAAGGTGCAATATGATAATAGAAAGCTTAATAATAAAAGGGCTACAAATTATCTCTTTGGCACTAACACCCACTCAGAGGTGGGAAGATGCATCCGCAGCCGAGGTGCGGTTAATGGTAACATTAACAGCATTCGCTTTGCTTACTCTAATTATATCGGTCATACTTCTGTTCTGGACAAGAGCCCAATACAGATATATCGCCGAATTAACAGACACCAACCAAAAGCTGCAGCAAAGAATTTCCAAACTCGAACCAAGTGGTATTTGAGGTAGGGTCAAAGGATTTCGAGACAAAATGTAGTACAAAGGGCCTTCACGGCTCTTTTCAGTCCTATAATTTGGTAAAGTTGCTATCTGAACAAGCCGATAGATGATTTTGAAAAGTTAAGTTTATTTCTTTATGAAAAGAGATAAGTTAATGCAGAACGATAAAAAAAATCCAAATAAATTCGGGTATACGCTTAGTAGAAATTTCAAGATAGATTCAGCACCACCTCTGGCAGATAAAATTTTCATGGTGTAACATAGGATTAAATTCAAAAGAAAATGGTTGAAAAGAGAACCGTATTATTTGTGGATGATGAGAAAAAAGTCCTGAGGTCTCTGGAAATGGGCCTTCAGGATGAAACATACCATAAACTTTTCGCCAATAGTGGCAAAGAAGCGCTTGAAATCCTCCAGCGAGAAGAAGTGCATGTGATCGTAACCGATATGCGTATGCCTGAGATGAGTGGACTCGAGCTTCTTAGAACCGTCAAAGAAGAGTATCCCAACATCATTAGGATGGTACTCTCGGCATATACCCAGGCAACCACTCTCTTGGTGGCAATCAATCAAGGAGAGATTTTCAGGTACATCACCAAGCCGTGGAAACTCGAGGAAGAGTTCAAGCCGGCTGTTCGGCAGGCTATAGATTATTATAATCTCCAAAGCGAAAGTAATACTGTCAGACGGTAGAAAAGCAGCGTAGAAAAGTATCTTCTTATGTCACTCAATAGACTTGATATGACTGTATTATCACTGGTATCAATCTTTCGATGATGTCAGGGGCTTTTGTTTGCAGGTCAGGGGGAGGGGAGGTAGCCCTGATTTGGAATAAAGGTTTAGGGGAGGTGAATATTGTCCGACACGGCGAACCAATTTTTTGAAATTCAAACCTGCCTTATAGCTCACCGTATTGCGTTCGCCACATCAGACAAAACCTAAATATACCCCACCCTATTAGTCACTATATTTATAACTGTAAGGCATTTATAAAAGAACTCTGAAAATAAGGCTTGTGATACCCTCGAAACGAGTTCGTCCTTTAAATGGACTGCCGGGTGCTTTAAATTGGAAGCTTAGGGGACGGTATGTGGGTTGGCTGACTTAATGAAAAAAAGGCTGCAAGTGAATGCTCACAGCCCTTTGTTTTTTATTCTGCAAATACGCTTACAGTGTTCTTCTTCGTCTGAGCCAGCCGACAAGACCTGCTCCAATGCTACCTAATTCAACACTGCTTTAGTTGTTTTCTCGTATATCAAGGTATTATTTGAGGCGACACTGTCCATTGACTAGTGCGGAAATGATATACCCATAATCCGCTTTCAGGTGGCAGGGCAAACATCAAGCTAGTTGTGCCGGATTCGTACAAGTAAGGCCAATTTACATAAGTCCAGCCCACGGGTCCTTCTTCGCCCCACAGACTTGTAGTGGTATTATAATACCATACAGGCCCAAATGATAAGAAGTAAAGCAAGTCATCCTCGTCTAATGAATAACCAAAATCACCACCACTTTCCATCCATACCCATCCGGAAAAATCGACTTCCTGCGAAGTTTCTTGGAGCTCGTAGGCACCCATATCCACGACACTATCGAAAATACGAGCGTTGCCATCCAGGTCCAAAGGAATGGGCTCGGTTGTATCGCCATCACCATCGAGGTCAGCAGTGTCCGGGGGTACAGCAGCATTGCTTCCCGCGTTGATACAGGGCGAGCCGAGAGAAAGTCGCCCGTCGGCGTCGGCAAAGAGAGGATCGGCATCGATATTGCCCGCACCGGCCCAGCCATCTTGCACGTCGCTATAGGTGACAGTCGTCGAACTGTCTACCTTGTCAAAAATCTCATCGGGGCCGTCGTCCCAGAGGATGCAGTTGGTTAGAGTTGCGGTGCTGCCTGACGTGTTGTACATTCCGCCTCCCTGCGAAGCCGTGTTGCCGGTGAAGGTGCAGTTGGTCACCGTCGGGCTGCTATACATGTTACACATCCCGCCGCCGTAGTGGGCGTTATTGCCGGTAAAGGTGCAGTTGGTCACCGTAGGACTGCTGTTGTCGTTGTACATCCCGCCGCCGTATCCGTTAAGCCCGGTGCTCTTGGCGTCGCCGCCGGTGATGGTAAAGCCCTCCAGGACAGTGCCAGGGCCTTCACCGCTTGTACACTGGACGACGTGATAGTGTCCGGTGCCGTCGATGATGGTCACGTCCGGCCCGCCGGTGCTGTACAGCTTGACGGCCTTGCCGCTGAAATCGATGGCCTCAGTGTAGAATCCCGGCGCGACCCCGATCTCGTCACCGGGGTCGGCTGCAAGGATTGCGGCCTGGATGCTATCGCCCGGATTGACATAGTGAGTGTCCGCCACGGCATCGGTGCTCACCAGTGCCAGCATAAGCACAAAGAGAGCAAGGTTCTTTACATTTCTCATTGTTGTTACCTCAAAAAAAATCCATTGTATTAGTTACGGTTCCTACACAGCGTAAGAACCTTGTAGCATCACTACGGTAGCGGCTAATAACACGGCCAAACGGAGTTTAGAGGTGACACTGCAAGTGTCATCGGACATCTTCCTCCGGCCTTTGCATTGAAAATGTATCAGTCTGTTCATATCAATCTCCTTTCAAATGCTACTATGATTCCTATTTCTACTGTAGACAGAAGGATGAGGCTTGCCCTTTACCGGTACGGCAGATTTGTGTCTAATGTCATTACTAATCTCCACCATAGATTCAGAAGCATTAGCACGTATTGCGAGGGGCTTGTCACTTGTAGTGGTGACTTATAGTCACTATCCTATCGCAAGAAAATTCTTTCCAATTGCGACAAGCATGTCAATAATAAAATGTTCCCATAAATGAGAATTTTGCGGAATCAGTGAACAAACCACGAAAAGCCTTATTAGACCACCTCAGCATTTCCCATAGAACGGCTCTGAGAGCTGTTTTATCGTTCTACAATAGCCAAAATCAAGCCGGCCGAAGGGTATCTGAGTTAGGGTCGGGGGATTTTGAGGCAAATTAGAAAGAAAAGAACAGCTTTATCTTTTCACCATCACTGCACCAAAGCCAAGTGGAAATTCTCATAAATAATCTAAGTCTATCGCGAAACCCAGGAGCATACATTAAGCCCACCTTTACACAAGTTTATTGCTTTCTTTAGCTCACGCTGGCACACATATTTGTTGTGATCGCAGGGTTCGCCAATATAGAACTTCTCCAGAACAGACATGGCACGTTGAACCTGCCGGAAGATTGTTGAAATTGAGATGAAATTACGGTATTACGAGACTTGAAGCTTGCAGGAGTGTTTCACTGAAGTGTATATGCGAAATCCCGGCCTACACTACGTGATTGGCCGCCACCTATAGGGGAAATCCCCATAAAAGATATGGTATTTCACCTGATAGAAAAACCAGCCTCTGCCCCGATGGACAAAAAAACCGATACCGCTAACATTTAGTCTGTCAGTCGGTACTTGCCGATTGACGTTACGTTGGAAACAGCGGATGTGAAGGAAGGAAAAAAGGCAGGTTAGCGGCAGTGGAAACACTTTATTATGAGACTTGAAGCTTGCAGGAGTGTTTCAGTGAAGTGTATATGTGAAATCCCGGTGAAATGGTATGTTGAACTCAATAAAGAAAGGGGGTTTGATATGGCGATTCCATGAAGCATAATTCTCGCACTATAATGTTTATGTATTGTCTATGCAATGGGTTCAGCGGGACTCTGCATACACGTATGTCCTGATTATAATTATTTAGGGAGTTTAGCTATGAAAGAGGAAAACGATCGTTTAGCACAGTCACGCCCTACGCAAGCCGACCAGAAACTCGTCAGCTTTGCCAAAGTGACTGCTAAATCCGACAAGTTACAAGACTTGATAGTTGAAGAAGGGGAGACAGTAGTATTGTCCTATTCGTCGAAGAAGTTCAATAGATTTTACCAGAAAATCAAACCCGATTCGGTAGATCATCTCAAGGAATTAATAGGCGTACCCAAACAATTCCAAAAGGCAAAAAGTTCAATACGTCAGGCGTTTTCAACATGCAGTCCCGAGAGTTCTTCTGTCTTTAAGAAATCTTCTTTGAACCTGTCGGCAAGAATGATTCCCCAGTCAGTGCTGACTGATGCCAACAGTTCTGAGGAAGAAAAGATCGAGGCACGGAGATTCGCCAGAGAGGCCACCAAGCAGTACATTTATGGTAACAGCGATGATATGGCACATCAAAAGGCATTAATAGAGACGTACCTAAAATTAAGAGAAGTGACTCTTTATGTCCCGATATTCAATAATATTACAGTTCATAACGGAGCCACGCTCAACATTGCGGCTAATACGTTTCTTGTGCGTGCCAATAATATTTGTTTGTACGGGTCCGGCAAGATTGTATGTAATGGCCCGACAACTTTCGAGAGCGATACTTTTAAAGGAAATCAGCCATATTTGGTTGCACAACAATTACCTATGAAACCACAACAATTATCTATGAAATAGGGAGAACGTCATGGCAAATATATTTGCAGGTGGAACTAACGGTGCATCCGGTAATGCAGGAACGGCAGGCGGTGTGGGGAGCAACGGAGTTAAAGGTACACCCGGCGATTGTCCCTGGGAAGCATCGAACACCGAGCCAGGTAACGGAACAGCCGGTGGGAATGGTCAGAACGGTTCTGCCGGAACCTCCGGCCAGGATGGAACAAACGGCAGTAATGTCATTATTAAAGTCTCTGATTTCATCGTCGGCATTGATATAGATACCCGCGGAGGTATGGGCGGTAACGGTGGTCGAGGCGGTGCCGGCGGTGCCGGCGGCACAGGCGGCGACGGCGGTAATAAGAATGACTGTGACCATAAGGGCCATGGCGGTAGAGGCGGTAACGGCGGCACAGGCGGCGCCGCCGGTGCAGGCGGCAACGGTGGCGATGGCGGAAATATCACGGTTATTGCGGAAACGATAACCACTGGAACCCTCAACGCAAATGCTGAAGGAGGCGCCGGCGGACTTGCTGGAGACGCTGGAGCTGGCGGAGCTCGAGGATCAGGCGGCAGCGGTTATCCGGACGGTGGTCAAGGCAATACGGGCGCAAATGGTGCTGTCGCATCAAACGGTATCAAGGGTGCCGATGGAATGATCACCATTCAGGAAACAGGGGCCTAATTTTCGCTGATTCCGTTGCAACATACAAGAGTGTAAAATTTTTTGGCCGAAGAAAGAGAGTATTAGGAATACTGACAAGTTATGCCTTTCTGTCGTTTGTTTTCTGATTTTTCTTTAGCAGGCGTTGTGTGAATCTGGCAAAGATAGTTCGGACTCAGCTTTTCGCGCTAGCGCAGTGGGCTCAACTTCCTGACAATGTTTTTCAGCGTCTTGAGGGAGTATTCAGCCTGCTTACGCACGAAGCCCTTATGCGCCCTGTCCAGCAACCATTTAAGGGATTAAGCAAAATCAATCCCGACGGGCTGCCATTTCAATGGTCGTTTTGTATTGATAATAAGCCACCAACTGTGCGATTCCTGTGCGAATCAGGTACTCCCGGAACATCATTAAATACACGCATTGCCCTGTCCCTTAATAAACTCAAGGAAACTTGTAGTTTGTTGGACATTCCTTCTCCGGCATGGTTCAGGGACATAGTAATGTCTCATGTTATGCCGGACAATCAGCCACTACCTGACGACTGGCTTAGCGCAATATGGTTCGCCGTAGGTGCCGGCAAGAAAGGAGTTCTTCTAAAGATATATGTAAACCTGATGAAGGACGCACCGATTGAGCGATGGAAAAGAATCGGTCGTGTACTCAGAGATATTGGCAGAAAAGGTTCTCTTGTCAGGTTGTGCGAGTTGTCCGGACACGTTTCCAAAGACTCATGGCCATCTGGCCTGGCGATTGATATCATGCCGGATGGAACCCCGGGACGAATCAAGGTATATTTCCGTTCAGGAGAAGTCTATACGGGATGGATTGAAAATTGGTATAAAGTGTTAAACGCCTCTGAGCATTTACCGTATATTCGAAAAATGTTGGAAATTCTACCCTGGCAGCCGAATGATCCTTATCCGCAGGGGACATTTTTTGTCTCCATGGAATTTTCTTCAGATAACCAGATAAGCCTGAAGACGGACTTTACGGTTACACGATGGGGTCACACCGATCAACACATCGTCAGCGGTGTAAAAAGGCTGATCGAGCATCTCAAGCTCAATGAGTCATTCTATACTTCAGGTCTTGCTGCTATTGGTGCATGGCCGAACAATCAGGCAGATTCAACTATACAACAATTGGTCGGTTTAGGATTTGAGCCGGATGGTTCACGGCACCTTAATGTTTATTGTGAACCTCCCCTGTCTTCCAGAACAATAAACGGTTATAAGCATGTACGATCCTGAAAATATTTCTGTGCTTTATAATGAACAGTATGCCAAAGCATATGAGACCTATTATTTCCATCCATGGATAGACAAGCACAAACTGAATGTAGTCAACCTTAAATGTATACTTGACGGAATTGAGCGTGGAGAGAAACGGTGGCTCGACACCTGTTGCGGTCAAGCATGGCATTTTTCGGTTTTCCCCGATAATACAATTGAAAAAACGGGTGTTGATATCAGTTCGGCTCAAATTAAACTTGCCACTCGCAGAAATCCTACCGCCAGATTTATTTGCGATGATATTATAAATGTATCGCTTCCTTGTGATTTTTTCGATATTGTTACAAACTTTTGGGCTGCCTACTGTTATCTAAATTCTTACGACAAAATCGCAATGATTATCAGCAAGGTTATTCAGTGGACTCAAAAGGGTGGGGCGATTTATTTCGAAATTCTGCTCCCACAGGACCTGAGGACATTTAATGAATCTCCATATTCACTTCAAACAGGATTTCATGTTTCTGCCCGCAGCGCAGATTTCAGTGAGTGGTATTACGAAGACACAGGTGGACGCCACAATATGCTCAGTCCCCCGATCGAGTTTTTCCTTGATAGACTTAAAGGCAATTTTTGTCATGTTAAAGCCGAACATGATAAAGGTTTTATGACACACCTTATTGCCACAGGTAAAAGATAGCACCTGTTCTCCTAAAAAAATTTGAACTTATTTCTGCTCGAGGATTGATATATAATGGATTTTGTGAGCTTATTGAACACTGCAATGGCTGCCCGATTTAACTAAACCTTCCCACTTTCTCATCCGATATATTTTATATGTCGTTAATTTTTCTTATTGTGCACCAGGCATTATTCACAGGTGCAGCACCAATAAGACGTATATGTAACGTCCAGAAGGCGAAGTAAAGAGACACAAAATAACCGCCTTCTCTTTGGTTTTTCATAGGAGACAAAAGTATGGCTGGAGAAACATGTAAGTGCGCCGATGAAAGACATGCCGGTGATCGAAACGGAGTTCATGGAAAAGTTCATGGAACTTTGTCAGGCTTTGTCAACATGTGGAATGAGTGTACCGGCTGTGGTATGACCTATTGTGACGATTGTGGCAGGAATTGCCTCGCAGGAAAAGATGACGTCACTGACCAGACGAGAGTCTGTCCGGAGTGTGGTTCTCCGACAAAGCAGTTTTAGAATTAATGCCTAATCCAGCATTTCAAGAACTATCTGCGATACCTCTTGGCGGGCTTTTTTTACGGCTAACGACTCAGCTAATTGTATCAGCTCACTGCTTATTTGAGTCAGTTTGTCCTTGTCCTGCAAAAGCCCCTCAATGCTTTCGACAATTGGCTCAACAGAGGTAAAATAAGGCATAAACTCCGGCACTAATTCCTTACCCGCCAGGATATTGACTAAAGACAGATATTTCGTTTTTATCAGCCATCGCCCCACCAATTGCCATAGAATCCTGCTCGATTGATACATTATCACCATAGGACAGCCGGCCGCCGTTACCTCCAGCGTTGCACTGCCGCTTGTAACAATCGTAAAATCTACAGCAACGGCAGTTTCGCTAACTGAACCAATATTGTATTCACACTCAAAACCGCCGATTTGCGTTTTTCTAAGCAGCTGTTCTCGTTCGTTATCCACGGCTACAGTAATAAAGCATGCTTGCGGGTATTTTTCCTTTAAGCGCAGTGCTATCTGCTGCATCGGGCCCCAGAGCGATTCGATCTCAGCGATACGCGAGCCGGGCATAAGGGCAAATCTGGCTTTCACGGGCTCAAAATCCTCATATCTTTTATAATGGTCCGAACCAATCTCCAACTTATCAAATAACGGATTGCCCACAAAAACCACATCCATACCTCTTTTACCGAACCATTCCTGCTCGAAAGGAAGTATGCAGCAGAGTTTATCACAGCATTTGCGAAGTTTATGAATTCGCCAGCTCGCCCAGGCCCAAAGCTGCGGAGCAACGTAGAAAAGAGTTTGTATACCTGCTTTTTTTGCAGCCTTTGCTATGTGAAAGTTAAATGCGGGGGAATCGCAGACGATAACCAAATCCACCTTATTGCTCTTGATAAAACCGGTTAAGCGCTTTATCAATTTGTAATAACGTCCAATGTGACTGAAGGCCCTGTAAATCATTACGGCCTTGCCGACGGTGGCCTCCAGCAGCTCACAGCCCGCCTCAGCCATTTTTGCCCCGCCCACACCGACAAATTCAATGTCATAACCGCTATCCTTCAAAGCAGTTATCAAGCCCGCACAATGGGCGTCAGCGCTTGGTTCGGCGGCACTTATAAAGATGCGATACTTTTTATTGTTGTCCGGCATAGGCGTATTTGTTTAACAAGATTCGGCCAAAACATCAACCAGATAATAAATTTCGTATCCGGTATTTAATATATCGAATATAGTATGTCGAAGTAAAGATATCGAGTTGAGAATAAAGAAATGCTTGAATTCATCACAGACAGGGACATATACGAAAAAGTGATTTGCGGGCGAATCGATAAAGCCCGCAGGTTCGTCTGGATAGCAACTTCCAATTTGAAAGACCTATATGTTGAAAAGCAGGGTCGGATGGTGCCTTTTCTCGAGATTTTGTCCGATCTGGTCAAACAAAACGTCGAAATAAGACTCCTGCACGCCAAAGAGCCCGGGCCGGCCTTTCGAAAGGATTTCGATAAATACCCGAACCTGATAGATGGGATGGAACGAATCTTATGCCCGAGAGTTCACCTTAAAGCTGTTATCATAGACGGCGGATTCGCTTACAGCGGCAGTGCCAATCTTACCGGTGCGGGTATGGGGGCCAAGAGTAAACACAAAAGAAATTTCGAGGCCGGCATTATCACCGATGATCAAACAGTAGTCGGTAAAGTTATGGAGCAGTTTGATAATATCTGGAGGGGAACTCACTGTAAAGCCTGCAAACGAAAGCAATTTTGCGCCGACTATAAAGACATTTTGGTTTAATTGAACGCTTTTTCAATTAGTGATTGATTAACAGGGGTTTATACTTCTCGATATGCTGAAGAAGGCATTAGATTTTTATACGAAGTATTTTGCAGTGTGGGTGGTTGCCTGTGGAGTTGTAGCGTATTTTTGGCCTGAAGTGTTTTTGACACTTGAAGAGAAGATGGCCTGGTTCTTTGCGGCAACCATCGAACGCATTTTGCCGCATGCCCTTCGACTGGAAAAGGGAATAAACTGGTTCTTCGCCCTTACGATGTTCGGCATAGGGGCGGTTCTGCAAATCGAAGATTTCAAACGAATCGCAAAAAGGCCGGCCATCGTTCTAATCGGCTCGGCTGCGCAGTTTAGTATTATGCCGTTGGGGTCATTCGCGATTGCAAAGCTATTTGGTTTGCCCCCTGAAATCGCAGTTGGATTAATACTGACCGGCTCGGCGCCCGGGGCGATGGCAAGCAATGTAATGTGTTATATCGCCAAAGCTGATACGGCATATTCGGTCTCACTGACAACCGCTTCAACGATACTGTGCCCTTTGCTTACACCAGCCCTGACATATATTTTGGCCGGGCAAACTGGTCTGGAAGTTTCGTTTTGGCCAATGGTGCTTAAGACTATGAAACTGATCGTATTTCCGGTATTTATAGGATTTGGGGTAAGGCATTATTTAAAAGAAAAAATCGAAAAGGTACTGCCGATATTTCCGGCAATATCGGTTACGTGCATCATATTTATTTGCTCTTTGGTGATATCTGAAAACAAAGGCAACTTAAGCAGCGCAACGGTGGTGATATTCGCGGCAGCAGTGATTTTAAACATTTACGGAATGATGGCAGGCTATGGTGTTGGATCCGTTTTTCGCATGGAGATGCGACGAAGACGGACACTGGCGATTGAGATTGGTATGCAGAACGCCGGCTTGGGAACGATACTTGCGAGGGATCATATTAGTCCAAAAGCAGCGATACCTGCTGCGATTTTCGTTTTTATATGCATTATCACAGCGTCTGTAATGGCGGAAATCTGGCAGAAAAAACCGGTAGAAACAGTAATATCAGCAGAATAAATATTATATATTAGTTGAAGAATATTGCATTGTACCGATATAAAGGCTATAATCCTGCCTTAGATTTGGCACAAGCAAGTTCGACGGGCAGTCGGTTCGGCTGCCTTTAAGTTTGTCTGTAATAGAAGATTTTGTGGAGCATTAAGTTATGGGTTGCAAACTGGCAATCGCAGGCGTGACCGGTGCGGTCGGTCAGGAATTTTTGAAAATCCTTCAAGAGCGGGATTTTCCGTTTGATTCTTTGAAAATGTTGGCATCCAGCCGGTCGGCCGGTAAGAAAATCGAATTCAAAGGCAAAGAATATATCGTTGAAGAATTGACAAAGAAGAGCTTTAGCCGTGTTGATATTGCTTTGTTCAGCGCCGGTGCCTCGCGAAGTAAAGAGTTCGGACCTGCCGCTGTTGAAGCCGGTGCGGTCGTTGTGGATAACTCCTCGGCGTTCAGGATGGACCCGAATGTTCCCCTGGTTATACCTGAAATAAACCCGCAGGCAATCAAGGATAATAAAGGCATAATCGCCAATCCGAACTGCTCAACGATTATCGGTATTGTGCCGGTCTGGCCGCTGCATAAAGCGAATCCTGTCAAACGAATGGTCGTGAGCACATACCAGGCTGCCAGCGGAGCAGGACATTCGGCTATGGTCGAGCTGCAAGAGCAAACGCAGGAAATCCTCGATGGAAAAAAACCGACCTGCAAGGCGTTTCCATACCAAATAGCGTTTAACTGCTTCAGCCACAACGCGCCGCTTGCACCGAACGGATACAACCAGGAAGAGATGAAAATGGTCCATGAAACCAGGAAGATTTTCGACTGCGCTGAGATTGCGATTACCTGTACCTGTATTCGTATTCCCGTATTTCGTGCGCATTGCGAGAGTATTAATCTTGAGTTCACCGAGGCGATTACACCGGACCAGGTCAGAGACCTTTTGAGCACGGCGCCGGGCGTTTCTCTATTGGATGACCGTGAAAACAACCGTTTCCCGATGCCAATCGACGCTTCCGGCAAAGATGATATCTTTGTCGGTCGAATCCGGCAGGATGAATCCATACCTGAAAATCGCGGTATAAATATTTGGGTCGCCGGCGACCAGTTGCGAAAAGGTGCGGCACTCAACGCAGTTCAGATTGCAGAAAAACTGCTCTAATCGGTAATAATGCCCGTTCGCAATATAAAAATCACCGTGCAATACGACGGCAGCCGATATCGCGGCTGGCAAAGCCAGCCGGGCAAAAGGACCATCCAGGGTGAGCTTATCGAGGCCGTATCGAATCTTACCGGTATCCGAACTCAGGTACACGGTGCAAGCAGAACCGATGCCGGTGTCAGTGCGCTGGGACAGACCGGACTTTTTGAGATTGACTCGCCTATTCCCACTGAGAACTTTCCCAGGGCAATTAACGGCAAGCTTCCCCGAAATATTGTTGTGACCTCCGCAGAAGAGGTGCCCAAGGGATTCGATCTGATAGGCGGGGTAAAGAGTAAGCTCTATCGTTATACGATTTACATCGGTAAACACCGGCCGGTTATGCGATTGAACCAATGCTGGCACATACCAAGGAAGCTCGATGCAGATGCTATGGACCAGGGGGCACAACTGCTCGTCGGCAAAAAGGATTTCAAATCCTTCGCTTCCGCAGCAGACCGGCGCAAAGACTCCGTGCGAACCATTTTTCGCTGCGATGTTACATCCGAAGATAAATCGATATACATGGATGTCGAAGGGGACGGCTTTTTGTATAATATGGTCAGAAATATAGTCGGCACTCTGGTCGAAGTAGGTAAGGGAAGGTGGAAGCCGGAAAAGATTGACGAGATTCTCGAAGCAAAAGACCGTACCGCAGCAGGGCAGCTCGCCCCGGCGCAGGGATTGTGTCTGATTTGGATAAAGTATTAGAAAACAGAATGCAGGAAACATATTGAAAATTGTTCATATTATAACGCGGTTGATTTTGGGTGGGGCGCAGGAGAATACGCTTATAACCTGCAAGCTCTTAGCTCAGAGAGGGCATGATGTCACGCTCATTACCGGCCCGGCTATCGGGCCGGAGGGTGAGCTTTTTAATCAAACTAAGCAGCAAAATTATGAAGTTATAGTTGTCGACAGGCTTCGCCGGGCGATAAATCCATTTAATGATACTATCAGTTACTTCCAGATAAAGAAATTACTCAACAAATTACAGCCGGACATTGTCCACACTCATTCGGCAAAGGCGGGGATATTAGGCAGGTTTTCCGGCTACAGCTTAAAGGGAAAATGGGCGGACAACCTGCCGGCAGTAGTGCACACAATACACGGGCTGGCCTTCCATCCGTACCAAAGCCAGTGGCTGAATAAGTTTTATATCGCTTTCGAAAAGTCCGCCGCAAAACGAACGGACTTTTTCATCAGTGTCGCCGATGCAATGACCCGACAGACGGCAGCCGCAGGTATCGGCAGGCCGGAGCAATTTGTTACCGCTTATTCGGCTATCGAAGAAGATGATTTCTTAGAGCCAATATCGCAGGAGCGCAAAAAGGATTTCCGACGAAAGTATGAAATCAGTGAAGATTCGATTGTGCTGGTATCAATCGCACGATTATTTATGCTCAAAGGACATAAATATATTATCGAATCAGCCAAACAGCTTTCGAAGCGGTTTGAAAAGTGCATTTGGCTGTTTGTCGGGGACGGGAACCTGTCCGACCATTTCAAACAACAGGTTCTTCAGCTTGGATTAGCTGAAAAGTTCAAATTCACAGGCCTATTGCCGCCGAGCCAAATACCCCTTGCCATACAATCATCTGATATACTAGTTCACTGCTCGCTGAGGGAGGGACTTGCGCGCACTCTGCCGCAGGCAATGCTTTGCGGCAGGCCGGCTATATCCTTCGACGTTGACGGCGCAAAAGAAGTTGTAAACGAAAATACCGGCCGGCTGATTGAGCCCAAAAATATCGAGCAATTAACAAAGGCATGTGCCGAATTGATAGAAGATGAGGACTTAAGAAAGAAACTCGGCGAAAACGGCAGGGATTCTGTAAAAGAAAAATTCGCACCGGAAACAATGGTCGATACTATCGAAGCGGTCTATCGAAAACTGTTGAACCTGAAATAATTCTGCTCAAACCATAAAAGAAATATGAACGAGACGATTGGATATTGCGGCTTGAATTGTCAAACCTGCCCTATCTACCTGGCAACGAGGGAAAAGGACGAAGAGAAACAATATAAAATGAGGGCTGAAATCGCTCAACAAATTAAAGAGCATTACGGCCAGGAATATAAGCCGGAGGATATCACCGACTGCGATGGATGTAAAACCGAAGGCGGAAGATTGTTCTCAGGAAGCCACAACTGCTATATGAGAAAGTGTGCAGGTCAAAAGCGTATCGAAAATTGTGCATATTGCCAGGGGTACCCCTGTGAAGAGCTTGAGAAATTGTTTACTACAGACAAGGATGCCAGGAAAAGATTAGATGCGATAAAAACCAGGCTTTAGCTCTACTGAGACTCAAAAACAGAAAATTTGTTAAAATATTTCAAGTTTTTTTCGCAAATACAGCATTGTCCATAAATGCTTGTTATATAAGCTCTTGTGGCGAATAACAGCCACCAAGAATCTTACATTTCTTAAAAATATCAAAAAATAGATGAAACAAAACTTGATATCCAGGCGTTTATATTATAGATTAGTTTGTGTTACAAACTGATATGCCGTGCAAATTGGCTCATATTAGGATTATTAATCATGGAATCAAAAATCAATTTGAAAGAAATCGAACAGAAGACCTTCAGAGAAAGCAATCAGGACGGTCTGCTGGAGCTTGTGATGGGCATATGTATGGCAGCAATATCCACGCGTCTTATTTCACGAGTTCTGGTCGTTATGCTAATTCTTCCTCTGATTCTCTTTGGTCCTGTGCTTGTTGCATTGAGGAAACGATATACATATCCACGGATAGGTTATGTTAAACTCATTCCCGATAAACCGAAAGAAGTTATTGGAGCTATTTTTCTTATAACGCTTATCGTGATTGTAGTTTTGGCTGTCATTTTTTTCCTTCTCGGGGATGTGCGAGATTTCAATCTCTGGATGAAATGGATTCCCGTCTGGGGTGGTGTGGTGCTGGCAGGTATGTTTAGTTCATTCGGCTCCAAATCCGGCTGCATACGATATTATATTTTTGCCATATGGTCATTAATTAGCGGCTTTGTTTTGTCAATCATCCCCTTTAAAGCAGTTGAAACCGGCACACTGCTGTACTTTCTCGTTATGGGTGCCCTGCTGATTCCATGGGGTCTGGTCACATTTATCCGTTTCCTGCGAAAATATCCTCAAGCTGTAAAGGAGGTGTCCTATGGCGACGAAAATTGATCTGCAAGATATCGAAATAAAAACTCGCATGGCCCTCCATCAAGATGGATTGGATGAAATTTTGGTTGGGCTGTCGCTGGGTATAATGGTAATCTTCTTTCTGGATTTCAGACTTTCGATAGCGATGATTGCCGGCTGTGTGATACAGATTCTCTTGAAACCCGCATGTCGGAGGCGAATCACATATCCGAGAATGGGATACGCAAAGCTTCCGGAGCCAAAGGATAAAGTGACAAGTCGAAAAATATTCGTCCTTGCCATAGTGCTTGTTTTAATCGGTGCCGGCTTATTTTTTGTTTCGCAGCTTCGATGGTTGCTGCCGCCCTACCTTGGGAGCGTGCTGGCTGCTGTAACTTTAGCCCAGGTTTGGCGGGCCGCACACACTTACGATTATTTTATTATCAGTTTGTTTTTGGCCAGTGGTTTAGTGGGACTTCTGCTTATATCGCTTGATTACGAACCAAGGGTAGCTACTGCCATACAAGGCTGGGCCCTGGCGGGGCTTTTAATACCTATTGGCATAATCAGGCTTAATCTTTTCCTGCGCAAATATCCTAAGCCTGCATAGGAGTTTAATAGTGGCAAAGAATGAGATAGATAAAGAAAACCTTCAGCCGCTTGCAGAAATCGACCGGGTAATTCATGAGCCGGCCAGGCTGTTAATCTTAGCGTATCTGTCCGTGGTTGAGAGTGCGGACTTTCTCTTTCTGATGAACCAGACTCACCTTACACGGGGAAACCTTTCGGCGCATTTGAGTAAGCTGGAAACCACCGGCTATATTGAGATTAAAAAAGAGTTTGTCGAAAAAATTCCCCGAACACTCCTGAGCCTTACGGAAGAAGGCCGGACAGCATTTCAGCAATACAGACGCAATATGAGGCAGGTTCTCGACAGCCTGGCAGAATGATGGGAGTAAAGATTATGACTCGTAGAGTAAAAAAAGTGTTTATCTCAGCAACGGTCTGTTGTTAATTGTGTCAGGCCCCCGCTTATCCTGAACCTGCCGCCTATAGCTTAGCGGCTTGCTTTATATTGTTAATGAACCTATAATCGCCGCATCTATACAGGAGATTTGTATTATGAAGACATTGACAAAAGAAATCTGGATGGACATACCGCAGCGGCGCGCGATTGTATCTATCCATCACGAAGTAGAGCAGCTTGTAGGTAAAAGCGGCGTTCAGGACGGCCTTATACTTATTAACGCAATGCACATAACAGCATCGGTATTTATCAACGACAACGAATCGGGCCTTCATCACGATTACGAGCTCTGGCTGGAAAAGCTCGCCCCTGAAAAACCGCACAGCCAATACCGCCATAACGGGTATGAGGACAACGCGGATGCTCATCTGAAACGGCAAATAATGGGGCGTGAGGTCGTGGTCGCAATTACAGACGGAAAGCTTCATCTCGGGCCGTGGGAGCACATCTTCTACTTTGAGTTCGACGGCAAACGCAAAAAACGTCTTTTAGTAAAAATCATCGGCGAATAAATTCGTGACCTAGTGGAGCTGATACTTTTTTTAATTGAGGTTGTTGTAATATCGCTATCCGGTGTAATGGCGCCCGGGCCGGTGACTGCGGCGGCGATTGGGATGGGGACACGTTCGCGTTACGCCGGTATGCTTATAGCCATTGGGCACGGCATTGTCGAATTTCCGCTGATGGTGCTGATAGTGTTGGGTTTGGGCAGAATACTGAAACTTCCCACCGCGCAAATTATCATCGGTTTGGCCGGGGGAGCGTTTTTGCTGATAATGGCAATTCAAATGCTAAAGAGTCTGCGAGCGCCGGAAGAACAACAAACCAAAACCACCAAAAGCGCCCCGGTATTGACGGGGATAATACTGTCGGCAAGTAATCCGTACTTTCTTGTCTGGTGGGCGACCGTCGGATTAACTCTTGCAACCACTGCTACCGGAATAGGGATATGGGCCTTTGTGATATTCGCAATCGTTCATTGGCTGTGCGACCTTATCTGGCTCAGTGCGTTGTCGTGGGCGAGTTTCAAAGGCTCGGTATTGCTTGGCCCGCAAGGAATGCGAATAGTGCTTATGATTTGTGCGATAGCGCTATTTTTCTTCGGCCTGTTCTTTATTTACAATGCCTTAAGAATTTTGTTTAAGTGACTTTAACTATTTTGTTCGATGTTGAGAATTTGTTTCAGACTATATTGAGCCAGGGCGTTTCGCTGTGATTGATTTATCTGCTCAAGAGTCTGCGACTGATCGGGTGCCGATTGTGCAAAGCCCGCTACGGATACGGCTTCGGCGATATCGGACAACCTGATATTTGCCGGGTCTTTTACGGGCAGGAAACCAACTTTAGGTTCCGAAGTTTTTGCTATCAATCCTCTTCTGACGAGATGGTTGAGAATTTTGTCCCCAAACTCTGGGGGAACATCTAATTTACTGCATATGACCTCCGGCGAAACCGGTGCCTGATTCTTCATAAAAGCAACGGCTATCTCTCTGACGATGTTTATGGCAGTAATGTCGTTTGCTATGAAATATTCTTCGTTTTCTTTGGCGGCGGCAATCTCAGCGGCGTCAAGACTGCTCAGATGCTGAGTAGTAAACGTCAGCTGCAGGCCGAACAGCACAGTGAGCCAGGTAATATAAATCCAGAACACCGTCATCGGAACCAGGGCCATTACACCGTAAACCGTGCTGTACAGCTTTAATTCCGTGATACCGTATCCGAAGGCACTTTTGGCAGCTATCCAGACTAAAGCCGCTACTGCGGCGCCCCAAATGGCGGCTTTTGTCTTGACCTTCGTATTCGGCAATACAAAATAAAGCAAAAAGAAAGCAACTGCCGCTACGATATAAGACAAGAGAACCGGCGCAATATCTGCAAGAAAAGTTTTCTGAAACCATGCGATAGTTGTATATGGATTGGCTATATATATGCCGGCCCCTAAAAGCAAAGGCCCAAGAGTCAGCAGCGCCCAGTAGCTTATAATTCGATGCAGAAAATTCCTGCCCCTCGCAACATGCCAGATATTGTTAAATGCTTTTTCTATCGTCGCCAAAAGAGATAAAGCCGCCCAGACAACAATTACCACGCTAAACAGAGTGATCGAGCCTTTGTTTACACCGGAAAAAAAATCACTGACTATATCATTGAGATATTCCGTGATCTTGATTATTTCTTCCGGTTTATCTTTATCAGGTGTTATCTCGATAGTTGAAAGATTAAGCTGCTCATAAACAAGACTCTTTAGATTTTCACCTACGTTACTATAAGCCGGGAATGACTGGAATATCAAAAGCGTTACGATAGCCAGGGGCACAATTCCGAAAACAGTATGATACGACAGGGCGGCCGCCTGGCGGCCTGCATGGTTTTTCTCCAGAAGTCTGATACAATGAGACCACAGTTTAATCTGAAAGACCGCAAACCGGCCGGCCTTGCCAAGCTGAGTCGTCGGCGTCGATAAAAGCTCCTTAAGCGATAACATCTCTATACCCTTTCAATTCAAGGTTATATCGGCAAATTCAGGTGGGAACCTGCGGGAAAACAGCAGGCTAAATGAAGAAACTTCTACAGTCAGATTTGTCGACAATAGAGCCGGTTGGTCTGTTTTACTTAAATAACTCTTCAAGGCCTTTTCGCAACTGATTTTCCAATTGTTGCCTTAACTGGCCCTCAAGGAGTTTGCCAATATCAAGTTCGGGCCTATCAACGGTACCCCTGAGTGATACCTTAATCCTTTGGCTGGTTGTTTCCCGACCGACTCTTACCGTTCTGCCATCAGCGGTGTAGGGTAAAATTACGGTCATATCCAGGCTCTTATCCAGACCGATAACACCTTTGAAATTGACGGGATTGTCACCGATATCCATTTGCATATCATCATATCTGAGAAATCCATCCCGCAAGACGAACTTAGTCGGACGGATAGTAATAACCGCACCACGGGCACTGGTACCGCCAACTGAAAAAATCGTGTTGAGCAGGCCCGACGCCTGCAAGCGCAATTGGTCCATTGAAACCGTACCAACAACTTCAGCTTGATTTTTGGCGGCAGCATCGAGCGGAATAGTGAGCCGCTCACAGCTAA